>Ga0214917_10007964_pt1 | contig 10540 bp, 5 predicted proteins | sample LL_1208_BB_MetaG_FD_177983 | JGI IMG/M metagenome (GOLD analysis project Ga0214917, IMG submission 177983) | Freshwater microbial communities from Lake Lanier, Atlanta, Georgia, United States - LL_1208_BB | ecosystem: Environmental > Aquatic > Freshwater > Lake | place: USA: Georgia | collected...
TATATATTAAAAGCGGAACTTATGATAGAATTAAAAATATGCTTCTTCAAAAGAACAAAAATAAAATTGATAGAAATACAAATAAACTGAAAAAGATGAAAGAAGAACATTCATCCTTAAAAGGAAACGCAAAAAGAAAAGCCGAAATTGCAGTTGAATTCAAAGCTTTAAAAGAAGAAAATGAAAAACTTAAAAATATTCCTGAAGACAACATCTTATATAACGGTCATACTTTATTTAGTATTATTCTTCCAGATGACTTTGAATATTACGCATCTAATGGAGCTTCAAAAGATGGTTCAAATGTTGTTGTTAAGAAAGGTGTCTTATTATCTGGAACATTAGATAAAGTCGCAATTGGTTCTTCCTCTGGTTCTCTTATTCATCATATTGCAAAAGATTATGGGTATAAAGTTGCTTCTGAATTTGTAAGTTATTATCAGATCTTAATTAATAACTGGCTTACTCACTATGGATATACCATAGGATTAGAAGATTGTATTCCAAAAAATACAGATATTATTGACGCTGAAATGAATAAATGCTTTTTAAAGTCTATTGCAGCTATAAGAACTGAAAAAGATGAGGAGATGTTAGAGAATAAAATAACAGGCTTACTTAATGAAGCCGTTACAGTAGGACAAAAGTTGGCAAAAGAAGCTTTGACTCAAGATAATAATATAGTGAGAGTTGTTTTATCTGGAGCTAAGGGTAATTTTTTCAATATTACTCAAGTCACAGGTGCAGTGGGCCAACAAACTGTTAATGGTAATCGTATTCAAAAACTTTTTGGAGGAAGAACTCTCCCTCATTATGAAGAATTCAATAACAGCATGCTTGATGAGCTTGAAGAAAAAGGAGAAGACCCTCTTCCTGTTCTCATAGAAATGTTCGAGTCAAGAGGGTTTGTCAAAAATTCATACTTTAAAGGTCTTACCCCTCAAGAATATTTCCTTCATGCTGTTGCAGGGAGAGAGGGGTTGTTAGATACATCACTCAAAACTGCAAACACAGGAAATATCCAAAGAAAGATGATTAAGATGTTAGAAGATTTAAAATTCGATTATACAAATGTTGTGTCTAATTCAAAGAACAATGTGATAGAGTTTATGTATGGCGAAGACAACCTAGATGTCTCAAAGCTTCTTAAGACAAAAACAGGCTTAAGTTTTATTGATATTGAACACGTAAATAACAAGTTTAATACAGAGATAGAATTAGAGTGAATATTTAAAAAAAATTAAATGATTTCCAAGTTTAATTTTAGTTAATAAATAACTAAAATTAAAAAGATGGCTAAGATGAGATACACCAGGGAATTATTAGATGAGCTCTTAAGAAGAGATAATGCTGAGCTTTTGGGAGACTACAATTCTATTGGAACAAAGACAAATATATCATTTAAATGTCATTGCGGAGAACACGGTGAAAAGTTGTTTCAAAGTGCTTATAACACAGGATTTTTTTGTAAGCCTTGCACTCTTGCTAAGTCTAATACTCTTAAAAATAAAGTTACTTATAATAAAGACTTGTTGGATGAACTTTTGAAAAGAGACAATGCTGAACTCGTAGGAGACTATAGTTCTATAAAATTAAACAGAGACTTGGTTCTTAAATTTAAGTGTAATTGTGGTACAATTCACGAAAAGAAATTTCAGAGTATCAAAGAAGATGCAGGATTTTTCTGTAAAACTTGCACTCTAAAAAATGCAACAGATAAAGCAAAGGCCACCTTTATGAGTAATCTTGGAGTTTCTAATCCAAGCTTGTCAGAAGAAGTAAAAAAGAAAAGAGACAATACTAATATAGAAAGAAGGGGTGTTGTTAATCCATTTTCTGATCCTGAAGTTAAAGAGAAAATCAAACAAACCAACTTTGAAAATAGAGGAGTTGAATATTCTGCACAAGACCCTAAGATTATACAACAAAGAAAAGAAACAAATCTTCTCACATATGGGTTCGAATGCTCTTTACAAAATGAAGAAGTAAAGGAAAAGGCTAAAAAGACTATTGCTAAAATTTATTTTGTAGATAATGTTAGTAAGAATGAAGGTATAAAGGAAAAGAAAATACAAACTTGTTTAAGCAACCACGGAGTTAAATACCCAGCTCAAAATGCCGAAATAGCTACTAAAATGGCAGAGAATTCTAACAGGATTAAAGAAGTTAAAACTCCTTCTGGTAAAATTATAAATTTAGAAGGTTATGAAGTATATGCTTATAAATTGCTATTAGATGCTTATAAAGAAGAAGAAATTATACACTCTAAATTGAATGTTCCTGAAATATGGTGGAAAGATGAACATGGAACAGATCGTCGTTATTATACTGATTTTTATATTCCTAAAGATAATCTTCTAATTGAGATTAAAAGCACAAGAACTTTTGAAATAGGTGTAAATTTAAATAAGTTACAATTAATTTTTAAGCAATGCTTGGAAAAAGGGTATAAAATGCAAGTTTGGATAGTTTCTCCTAAAGGAGAACTTATCAAAAAAATAGACAACGAAGATGACTTAAGTTTAGATTAAAATAAAAGTTTAAATGAAAAGTGTATTTTAATATATAACTTTAAGGTATATATTAAAGAGAGCTAAAGCGGAAAATGTCAAGATTATCAGTATTAACAGAAGCTGTTTTTGAAAATAGAGAGAACATATATATTTCCGGGATAGCTGGAAGTGGAAAAAGTTATTTATTAAAACAACTTTACGACGAGGCTGTGAAAAGGGGTATCTTACTTCAACAACCGGTGTGAGTTCTTTCAATATTTCAGGCTGTACGATACATTCATTTACAGGGATAATTTTACCTACACAAATGTTAAAAGATCCGGAAGATTTTGTCTCAAGAATAGTTACAAAAATTAGGTTCAAGAGATACTTGTTAAAGAAGTGGCAAAATCTAAAACTTTTATTCATTGATGAAGTCTCAATGTTAGGTGCAAATTATATTGACTTAATAGACATAGTAGCAAGAAGGATAAGAGGTATAAATTCTCCTTTTGGGGGAATTCAAGTTGTAGCAAGTGGTGATTTCTTACAACTTCCTCCAGTTAATGATAGTTTCTGTTTTGAGAGTCCTTGTTGGAATGAATTAAACTTTAAAAATTACGTCTTAACAAAGGCATATCGTTTTACTGAACAAAGATGGAACGACATCCTTCAAAGAGCTCGTATTGGAAAACTTACAAAAGAAGATATGACCGTCTTAAAAGAGTATGTAAATAAACAAAATAATAGTGATATTAAACCAACCGTTATATACGCGCTTAGACGAGATGTTGATAGTATAAATGAAGAAGCTTTAAATAACCTACCTTCAGAGTTTATAACATTTACAGGTGAAGATACACTTGGAGAAGAGGAAAAAACGGGGAGTGTAAGTATAATTAGACATTGCAGTGAAGAACAATCAAAAGTTCTTGACAGTACTTTAAATATAGGGAGAAATATAAAATTAAAAGTTGGGGCGCAGGTGATGCTTGTTGCAAACTTGGATGTAAGTACAGGTCTTGTGAATGGAAGTAGAGGTGTTATAACAAAAATAGAAGGAAACAGTGTTATAGTTAAATTTAAGGGGAAAGAAATGGAATTTGAATATCCAATAGAACCGTTTTCATTTAAGGTAGAACATGGAGGAGAGTATTTTGTGAGAAAGATAGTTCCATTAATACCAGCATATGCGTCAACGGTTCATAAGATGCAAGGATTAACAATAGATTGTGGTATTATAAATTGTGGAAGTTCAATTTTCAGTCCAGGACAGGCATATGTAGCATTATCAAGAGTAAGAAGTTTAGATGGGTTATTTTTGGAGCAAATTTCACAAGATAAGATTTATCCTAATAAATTAGCGTTAAAATTCGAAGAACAGATGAGAAAAAAAGCAGTCTTTATTGATATTGAAAATGGCGATGAATGAATATATTATTCTAAGTTGCATTTCAAAACCACGGTAATTTTTTATGGTAATTCAGGATACACAATTTAAAATAAGTCTAAAGACGTATTTATTTATATATACTATGTTTTCAACCTGTGATTGTATTGAGAATATACAAGTATCATCCAAAGAAGGATTCTTGTATATTTTTGATGCAAAATACTATGATCGTAAAAATTCGTTAATATTAGATAATACTATAAAAATAGGCATGACAAGAGGTTGTATTAAAAAAAGATTATCACAATATACATTTCCCCCTAAAAACATATTATATATAAATTGTTCTATACCTTCAAAGAGAGAAAGCATATTAAAATACTATATTAAAACATTAATGAATATAAAACCTTCTTACGGAACTGAATATTTTAACTATGAAAATAAAACAAATATTGAATATAGTTTACTATATTTTGCCTTATGTGATGTCGAAATTATAAATGAAATTTATAACTTATATAGAACCGAAAAACCTATAAAACAGTTCTATTATATTTCAGACCTATTAAATCCTCATATTGATAAGATTTTAAAAGATGATATTATGAGTAAAAAAGAACTTGATTTTTCACAAAACAGAATTGATTATATAGTAGAAACGACATTTACATACGATGTGTATAAAAATCAGAAAATTATGGATGAAGTTATAATGAAATTTTTCTTGAATGAAGAAGGTGTTAATATAGCTACTTTAATGAATAAGAAACATATGATATTAAAAATTTTAGAGAAGAATGAAGGTGAATATATTTATATAGATCCCGAAGACATACAAAAAATGTGTCAAAATAGCAAACCTATGATGAAAAGATTGAAAGAATATGAGGCTAAAATAATAGAGGAATTTTATCAAAAGTAATTTTACAGTTTAAAATCAAAGTGTAAAATTATAAGTTATAAGTTATTATATCTTTTTAGCTGAAAGTCTAAGATATACATTTCTTAAATAATCAGGGATAGTTTGACCTGTTAAATCTGTACTTTTAGTTGATGATGGGTCGAACACTAACACATTACCATTATGGTCCATTATCTTTATTCTCAAGTTGTAAAATCCAGGACTAAATTTAACCGTAGGAGTATAGGATGTAGAAAAGGTGACAAAATTACTTGTAGATGAAGGGTTAGAAGAAGGTATAAAATATTGAGGACTTGGATTAAGGTTAAGAACAGGGAAAGCATTATCATAGACTATATTAACAATTGAACTATCAACATTACCATTATCATCTTCATTGTATATACTTACGTATATGTATGGTATATCATTTACTGTTTTTTGACCTCCATATTGCTGACTTAAGTTTACAAGGGGTCTATTAGGTATTGTTAAGGATATTATATTCATTCCAAAATATACAGGAGTAGATATACTTCCGGGGAAGAATTGAAGGTTATAATATACTGAAGGATTTAGTTTTGAAATATATAAGTAAGGTCCATAAAAATTATTATTGACTATCAAGTCATATATATTATTAACCTGTAAAAGATAAACCCCATTTTGATACTGTATATTAGTAATAAAAACTTTTTTTATCGAACCTGTACTTGAAGGGAAAGTTAAATAATAGTTTGATGTAGTATCAATTATTCCAAAATATTGACTTGTTGTTATAGTATTTGTTCCCGTATTAATATTTGAAGTTGAAGTTATAGCGCTTAATTCACTTGATGAAAGATTGTATGTGAAATAATTTTCAGAACCTGTAATACTATTTATATTATCAAAACTTCTTATTATTTTTGAGGTGTCAATATAGTTGTTAAGTTCAAACACATAATTCGTCCCAGTGTAATTATCGGATCCGGTAAAGTTTCGTCTTATGATGAAATTCTTGTTTAAATAAGAGTCATCATAAGCTCCTTTTATAAACAAACTATGTTCTTGATATTCATTCTCTGAAAATGAAATACTATCCAAAGGTGTATTTGAGTATATTTTACTGAACTTTTGACCCAAGGCGTTAGTAGATGAACTTTCTATAGCATAGTTATATATGTATGATGTATAGGTATTTAAAGGTTCAGTATTTGTTTTTGCTAAAGTACCGTCTTTATTATATATATAAGTTGTTGAGATTATGTTAGAGTTATATACAGATGGTAAAAGTAAAAACTTATTATCAGCTGAATATCTCTTCACATCATTTATTGTAACATTAGTTGAAGGTAAGACTGTATAATTTGATTGTACATAAACACCGTTATAAAAGATATATGAAATCAGTAATGAATTCACAAGGTAATCTATACTCTTAATAATCTCTTGTGCTTGAGTATTCTTGTCAAAACAACCTATATTTGAACTATTAGAAATACCTGTAACTATAACGTAATTATTCTCAAAACCTATATCGTAAAGTTTGACGTCTCTATTATCTTCAATTGAATATATACTATTATTGTAAGTATAAGCACCTGCAGAAGTTAATTTAAGAACGAATCCAGTAGTTGCAGATACTCCATTAAAAATATACTGAATAGTAGTTGGAAAAGTTGAACTTAGACCTGATTGTGTTCCGTATATAACCATATTTGGACTGTTTGTATAACCACATAATATAAAACTATCATCTGTTGAGCTATATTGAAGCTTGCTAATAATATCACTATTTATACCTGCTATAGGAATGACCCAAGAAAATGTTCCATCTATCAAGTTCATTTTAGCAACAAAACCATTTTCTTCATATCCTTGTTTTACAAGTTGAGTTGATAATGAAAAACTTCCTGTTGATGTCAAATAACTAAATTGACAACTATCGGTCCATATACCTGGAATATACAAAAATCTATTACTCGAGTCAATAACAGCGTTTGATATATTCACATTTTTAGATATAACAGTTTGATTTATATCACCTCCTAAGAAGCTTGAATAAGAAGGTTTTCCCAACTCATTCATTTTTAGTATAAAAGAATTACCGAAGTTGACAGAAGCATTATAAGATTGACTTGTTAAAGTAGGGTTCTGACCTTGTAATGAGAAAATTGGGTCCGTAACATCGTATAGATAAATTGAGCTATTACGTAATAGGAAAACAAGCATAATTTTATTACCATAATAATTAGTTGTTATTTTAGCAGTACTTGAAGCTAAATATATATTTTTAAATGCTAAATTTTCACTCATAATATTAGTAGTAGTATCAACGTTTGACATCATTACGTAGTCATTACTTATTTCGCTAATTCCGCTTGAGGGAGGTCTTGCGCCTGTCCATCCTGTAGCTGTATTAATAATAGAAGTATAAAATAAGCTATTAGAAGTTGAAATCATAGTACCAGGGACATTTATATTAAAATCAGTATAATATGAGGGGAATTGTCCTACATTACTAATATTTTTATAATCTGTGTGGTCAACAACAACAGCACTATCAAATAACGCTGTATAACTGCTTGTATCATAACCTATCGCTACTAAAAATTTATTATTGTAAAAGGTTGTTGAAACCGAGTATTTAGTCTGAGGCATAAGAACTGAGTATGTTGGATAGTTATATACAAAAAGGCCAGTAGGATTATTTACATTTATATTTACAGGCTTTCCGTTATACGTATTAAAATTTATAGGATTAGCAAAATTTGGAAGGTTATTATTAGATATATAAAGTGTGAGAATAGTGTCATTATATTGTGGATAATATCGTATAAAACCAGCTTGATAATTTATAAAATTTGTATAACTAAAAACGTAGTTAAAGTTAAATACAGAATTTGACATTGTATATGAAGATATTTTATTATTATTATTAACCATAAAAAGACTTATCGTGTCATTTATAATCGCAGGAAATGTTTCAGCTATATAAGAACCTGTCGGAGATACTATAGTTTGTGTAAAAGTTATAGTTTCCGGTAATATACTATCATTTGAGGGTGCTGATACTGTGAATATAGAACAATTATTTTTGTGAGATACAAATAGGTAGTAATTATCATTGTAATAAATATTTGAAATATCATAAGGAATGCCTGTAAAAGAGTATGAATAAGAATAAGAAAGATTTGATGTCTCTATCGATGTTATATCATAAAGATGGATATATGAAGGTGTTGGAACTGCTAAATAACTTGAATTAATAGAACTCAATAATGTGTCGCTTGTACCTGTATAACCTCCTGGTATTGACAGTGTCTTATTAGTAACAATATCATAATGGGTATTTGTAAGTGTAGTAGTTGCATATGAAGTTGTGTAAAAATAAATACCATAAAAGTTTCCTAATTGACTTGTTCTATTTGAAGTTGCTGCATATAGTATATTATCACTATCAACATTAACTATTTGATTAAAGTCTTGATATACTAAACTATTTGACAATGGGAGGGTCTGTTGAGCTATAGGATTATTTATATCATCTATGTTATAAAATGAGATTGCATTACCTGCATTTGGAGATTGGATTAAGAAATATTTTATTCCTGAACCTGTTCTAACCCGTAATTCTCCAAGATAAGATGTTGAGGCGGCTGAAGTAAAAAGTTGTTTTGTGAGAGTATAATCAGGGTTTATTTTATAAATTGTTAATGTAGAGCTTCCAGGATTAGGTGCAATAACAAATTCTTGTGAATCGTTTTTAAAATATCTTAAGTCTCTCACTCCAAGATAATCATAAGAACCAGTAGATGTTAAACTAATTGTATTTGTAAGAGTATCATATCTAAATAATCTTGCTTCAGTCTTTCCTAGAGCTGTAGAATTTGTCGAATTATATTCTACAAACATAGCATAAATATTTGTTCCTGTTTTACTATCAAGCCAAGCGCATGGCCAAGAATGTCTAACATTTGTAGATGTTCTTGGAGAAGGACCTGATGTTGCATAAGATAGAGTATTTGTGCTTGTATCTAACTTGTAAACATCTATAGTTCTTTTCACGCAATTCCAAGCAAAAGAAAATATATTATCTGTACCTGTTGCATGAACTGCTGATATCTTATAATCTATATCTCTTATTCCTCCTAATAGTGTGAGACCTTCAGAACCTGTAGCATAATCAATGCTATAAGCATACCCGGTTGCTCCTGCCGCACTATTTTGAGCGTAAAAATTAGCCTGATATCCGTATAGTTTATTATTAACTTCTACAAAGCAGAAATCAAACACAGCAAAATAATTTGGTCCTGTACCTTGTGTAAAACCTGGTACTCCTGGATATGTAACCTTAGTTTCTTTGATAAAGTTTAAGGAGCCTGTAGATGTTTTTTGATAGTACAATAGGCCTCCAGTTTTATTTTGGAAACTATTAGGGTTATAAGTGGTAGTATTATATGCAATATAGTAATCGTATCCGGTATTTTGATATTTTATCAAGTAGTTTCCTTTAGGAGTAAATGCAGGAAGACCTCCATTTGCACATTCTATTCTTGGAGGATCATTGAAGGTATAATACTTATATGGAGACAGAGTTATAGGATTTGTGTTTACAGTTGATATAATACTATCAGAACTGTCTATAAGTAAGCTATTATTACCTGATGGGAGAGTTTTTCTAATATCAAAGTTTGATGAAACTATATTATATCCCCAATTTCTATTGTTATATTGACCCAAGTTTCCTTCACTATCAATTTTAAAGACGCATTCAGAAACAGATGTTTTGGGATTTTCTATAGTTAAGAGATTATTTATAACCCCATTTTCGTATTTATTGATAATAACATTTGATGCGGTAAAGTCAAACATAACAGTAAGATTTTGAATACTATCAAAAGTAAAATTAACATCAGTAGTATAGTTACTTGTACCTGTAAATGTTCCTGTAGGTAATGTTAAATATACTGTCCAATTTACGGTAGAACTAGTATCAGTAGTAGATATATTTGAAACAAAAAATGAGGATAAGGAAGGGTATTTATTTTCTGGAAGAGTTTCTATGACTGTATCGTCGTAATAAAATACAGGTCTTTTTCCAGATGGTATAGTACCGCATATAAATATGTTTCCATCTACATCTTTTTTATAGTTTTTCAATACTGCATTTGTTACTTTAAATTTATTGTCAATAAAATCAGGGTCTATACTGCAATTATTAAAAAACATATTACCAACAGGGTCACCGTAAGAATAAGTTCCTGTACTTGTATTTGTCTTAAAAGATACTGCAAAATCGCAGGGATTCGGATATTTGTCAACATCTCTAAAATTTGAGTTTATATCTATATTGTAAGTAGGATTTGACATTTATAAAACTAAATGAAAATTATTTTTTTATATAAAAAATTAATTACAATTTAAGATGGGTATTTTCAGATACTTTAGGCATATCTCTAAGAAGTATCCTCAAGGATTGATTTGTTTCAAGAAAAATGAACCTTCGGTTGATACTTCAACAGATGCTTGTCTTATTGATTTAAATGCTGTATTTCATCCTTGTTGTCAGGTTATGTATGAGTATGGAAATGGGGAGAAAACAAAGTCTATTTTTTGGACTAACAAGAAGAAGCAAATGACATCCGAAGAGATGGAGTTTAAAGCTTTTAATATGATATGTAACAAGATTGATGAGATAGTGAGAATAACAAATCCAAAGAAATATTTATACTTGGCAATAGATGGAGTTCCTGGACTTTCAAAACA
>Ga0214917_10007965_pt1 | contig 10540 bp, 6 predicted proteins | sample LL_1208_BB_MetaG_FD_177983 | JGI IMG/M metagenome (GOLD analysis project Ga0214917, IMG submission 177983) | Freshwater microbial communities from Lake Lanier, Atlanta, Georgia, United States - LL_1208_BB | ecosystem: Environmental > Aquatic > Freshwater > Lake | place: USA: Georgia | collected...
TCAAATAATAACAACTCCGCAAATGAATCCACCAAGGGTAGATAGGCGATTTGCTCAAAACAACCAACCCAGCCAACACAGTCAATACAACCAAACGAATCAAATCATTACGCAACGTAATAATCCCTTTGGCCGCCTCCCTGTGCAGCGGCCAATGCCCGGTAAGACAGAGGTCTATGGGGCCATCATTAAGAGCACCGTGTCCAACAAATGGTGTCTCGTCAAAGGTGCCAATTCAGGCAAATGGTCATTACCAAAGGGCCATCGCAACATTATTCCAGGCGATCCTCCCATAATAGAAGATCCTTTTGCCTGTGTGGTGCGGGAGGTCAGCGAGGAGATCGGCGTGGATCGTTTGCCAATGCCTCTCCGAGAGTATCCCTTGCGCGTCGGCTACTATTATGTCTTTGAAGTGCCCTTTGAGCTTTCCCTCAATCCTCGTGATACAAATGAGGTCTGCGAGGCCGGCTGGTTCACCTTACAGGAGATGGAGTCAATGAACTTGAACATTGATGCCAATCTCTTTCGAAGACAGATGGTGGCGCGCCAATCATAATAGATTATTTAGCGTATTCCTAATAGGATTATGATAAATAGTCGTCGTAATGAAATACACGGCCTCAACGATGTAGTAAATTCCACGGACTTGCGTAAGCGTATTATTAATGTGGACAGCCGATTCCGTGCAAACCTTGTCTATCCGTTTCAGCCCTATACACCCGTCGTCTGCAATCCAGTCTGCGATGCATCCAGTGTGTTTGTTCCAGAGCCAGGGACCTTTGTTCCCTCGCCTTCTCCTGCCACCGATTTCACCTATCCGTTTGAACACCCCTATAAGAACGTCATCCGACTCCGTGTGGCCTCCGTGGAGATCCCCAATGTTTGGTATGATTTTTCAAAGGCCAATTACTCTAACACGTCCTTTGTAGTAACCGCTGCAGATATTGGCAGTACGATTCGGACTGCTACGATTCTTATTGCAGATGGAAATTACACGAATGCCACCTTGATCTCTGCCATTCAAACGGCACTTACAAATCAGCTGCAAACACCCTATGGTATATTTTTTTCCATTCTACAGGACCCCGTCTCATCTAAGGTCTCCATTATATTTCGTGGAACAGCCACACCTGGTGCCCCCAATCCAACACAGGTGGCGACCCCTTTCAATATACAGTTCTTAACGAATCCCTTATTCAAAGCCCAGCCATTTAACTATGGCCTCGGCTACAACTTGGGATTCCTGATCAAGGACATCTCTGGCACAACTGTCTATGATACCTCAGGCTATATAGTTCAAGGAACGTCTATTATAAATACGAGTCCCGACAACTATATCTTTTTGGCGATTAACGACTACAATACCGTGGAACAGCAGATCAACAAGACCACCTTAGCACTCTTGCAAAAATTATAGTAAACACGGCAAAAAATCAGACAATCTATGACGATGGACGGAATCTGTTGTCCAATGACATCATCTATCCGTCTCCCGTGGATCTCAAACAGATCAAGGTGCGTCTCTTGAATACCTATGGCCAGCCACTCGACCTGGTCAACTCCAACTTTTCGTTTTCCCTAGAGATCACCGAGGTTGCCAATGTGAAGATGTATGAGTTCTACCGCAACTATATCTGGCTTGGCACTATTCCTTCCCTTCCCACCAATGTCACAGGATCTGGCCAGGGTCTTTTGGGAGGAAAAGGGCCTTAGACCTGCAAATAAAAAAATTGAAGATCCGACTTGCCAGTAAAAGAGTCGGGGCATAAACATTCTATCCATAATTAAAAGTAATCACAATGGCAACCAAGTCAGCAACTACGCGTATGTTACAGTTGGCAGGATTTCAGAGATTACTTTCACAAATTAACACAGACGAGGTTGTGCCAGATCAGACGCACATTATGCGTTTGGCTGAGGAGCGCACCTACGCCTACACCAAGACCTTGGAGCCCAAGGAGCTTCGCACGGAACCTGCCTCTATCTATGAGCAGCTACAGGAGATATACAAGCCCTTCCAGTTCAAGTATAAGCCATCCTTCTTGGCTCTATGGGACTTTGTGCTGAACGGATCTGGTGAGCCACTCCAGATCAAGACACATTTAGAGAACATTAAGTCTGTGAGTCATAATAATCGGCTCAAGCGTCTAATTGTGCCTCAGCTTCAAACGGCGGCAAAATATAATGGCATTGTTAAGCATATTCTCAACCTGGGCAAAGAGTTTAGCAGTCTCTTTGACGAGGTGGACTTGACCTCGGTAGAGACCATTCTGCGAACCAATGTCAAACGGGAGGAGGCAGAAATGCAGTTCTCTCTAGACACCTTGCTGTCAAAAGCGGTCTTTGATGATGACGAAGAGACTGTTTGTCAGCAGTTCTATGGCTGTATTAGCAAGCTCTCCAATCCTAGTCAGCGCAATCTCAATTTCAACCGGCTTCTCCAGCAGCTTATTGAGCAGATCACGACCAGCCCCTCTAATCAGCTGACCAATCTCTTCATCCTCTTCTATGATCGTTTAACTAATCACGAGCTGGTCAATACTGTTGATCTTGTAGTTGTTAAGTGGCTAGAGGCCAATCCTATTCCCTTCTTCAGTCACTCAATGAGCAAACTGTCCCTCTTGCTCCCACCCTACTCGCCCTTCCAGAAGGCAGTTGTCACCTTGGATCAGTGGCAGCGAGAGGGAATTGCGGCAATGCGTAAGGGCCAGTCCGTCTTCCTAGATATTCCCACATCAGGTGGAAAGACCTTGGCAGCCTCCGAAGCTGTCAATATCTATGAAAATGTCCTCTATGTGATGCCCGAACGGCCTTTGGCAGAACAATTTACTAGCATTGTAGTGGCGACACTGACAGATTCCGAACGACAGAAAGGTGTGCTGGAGCGCAATGTGCGCCAGGAGCTCAACGGAGAACACAGACCCTATCGTCGCTTTGATCGCAAGGACAACATTGTGGTGGGGATGCCTCGGCGCATTTATGAGCTTCTGCATTCAAAGAGGTTGACCATACCCTTTCAGTGTGTAGTTCTGGATGAGTTCCATAACATTAGTGATCCCGAGCACGGCCCCTACTATCAGTATATCCTCTACTGGGCGGCCTATCATAACCTTCCTGTTATTGCAATGACAGCAACTTTGCGTAATGGTCCCGAGATTGCTGCTAAGATCCAGTCCATTGTTGCGCAGCCCCTCTTTGCTGTTCATCAGAAGAAGCGCTTCTTTAATCAGCGCAGAATGGTGTTTCGCACAGATAAGACCACGCAGAAGATCTCTCTGGTCACAGTGAATCCCCTGGATCATTTGCGCAGAGAGACTCTGGAGAGCCCTCATTTCCGTCATCCTGGCCTCGTTCCTGGAGAGCTCCTGCGTCTCTACAATAATGTTCCCAGCTTCAAACGGATTGATGAGAGAATAAGTCGCATTCCTACGTTGGATGATGTGGAATCCATTGAAGAGTCTCTGTTCAAGCATATTGCTGTTCAGCCCCCTGAGGTCCTCGCTACACTCATTAAAGCGGAGCCTCTTGCTGGTGACCAGCTCACACCCTATCAGGTTGTCACAACGCTTAGAACCCTTAATGATGAACACAAGCCCCTGCTAATGTTCAAGTCCGATCCCCTAGAGTGTCTCCGTTTCCACAAATCCCTCTTTGTAGATCTTCTGGTCGAAGAGAACACCTTAGTCTATGGAAATTTCCAGGATGATCAGCCTATCATTACACAGTATCAGCAGGAGATTGAATCACTTATGACAGAAGATGAGGGGGCAGGATCTGGTTTAGTTGCAGAGAAGCATCAAGAAACGCGCAGACGTCAACGAGAGACCCTCTTTAATACAAAGTATCTTCCTGCGCTTCTCAAGTTTGACAAGGAATACGTGCAGCCCAAGCCCGACCCTATCCGTCTAGAGGCATTCAATGCAAAATATGGTGCAAATCTAACCCAGGACTATATCATTATGCGTCGCAAAGAGCACGTAGAGGAGCAGGGCAGAACATATGATAGTGTCTCGCTCAGAACGGAATACACCATTCACAGAAAAATAAAGATTTCATCTTATTCAAATGGCTCTATTATGAAGGAAATCAAGGAGCTTATTGAGAGCGAGCTGGGCTTTCAACAAAAGCAGACGGGTGCCTTTCCATTGATGCAGGCATTCGGTTCTGAATTTGCAGCCTATGATGATATTATGGAGACGCGTGCCTGGTCCCATACTGACAAGGAGACGCATAAGCTTGGCACTCCTTGGCCTAGTAAGCGTATAGACACGGATGATTTGACCTATAGTTACAAAATTAGCTATTATCATCCCATCCTGGTTGGCATAGAATGCGGTATTCTGTTCAATAATGCCTTGTTAAATCCTGCCTTCATCTACATTTGTCAGCTCCTCATTAGCAAGCATCCTCTGGTTGTCCTATCCTGTAAGTCGTATGCAACAGGTGTGAATTTCCCTTTCAAGACTGTGTGGGTTCAGGGATCCTTTAAGGGGCAACCTCTTGAAAGTCTGCCAAATGCCCTGGTCTGGCAGATGATGGGTCGTGGTGGGCGACGAGGTCTCTTCCGTCTAGCGATGGGCATCTACTCGGGCATTGAGACGAGCCACGTAATGTTCCCTGAGTTTAAACCAGTTGTCTTCAACTCCTTTGATGCAATGGTGCCCCTCTTAACGGGAGCAGAAGAGGACTTTGTGACATTTGTGAGAACGGACAGGAGGCCAGAGGCAAAGCCAGAGATAAAGGTAAAATCCAGTCAGAAATTAATAGCAGCAACTACAATCACATCTACAAATTCATCGTCAAACACGGCAATCACAACTACATCAGAATCCAAGTCACCCCATCCCTTTGATGGAAAAATGATGGAAGGTCTTACGTGGGAGGAGATGAGCGATCTGCTTGAAGGTTAAGAATCAAGCTTATTTTTTGCACTCTTTCGCACCTTTGGCTCCTTTGGAGGTTCCGCTAATACATAGGTCCCAACACGTAGCCGCGCCATCCCTGTGACTCCATCCCGCTCAATGCCCACCTGTTTGTCACCACAGGTCTTCAGATCCTCCAGATGGGTTGCGAGCATTACCCCCTTATATAACTTGTCCTTCAACAACTTTTTTAAGAAGGCCGGCACCTTCTCCAGGTTCTCCCCGTCGCACGCTGTAAATCCCTCATCAATGATAAGGTTCTCATAGACCACCTTGCAGATCCCCAGATGACTCATAGCAATCCGCATAGCCATCCCTGTGATAAAGCGCTGGAAGCCACTGGCTTTCTCAATAATGGTGCGATTTACACCGTCTCTGAGGAACCACGAAAAGGTGTCAATGGATCCGAGCCATTCAGGTTCTAAGAACAGAGGTCGCCCCTCACACATATGCTCCAAGAGGCCTGAGATGGCCTCCTGTAACATCGGACCAAGCTTCTTGGTATAGAGCCATTCACGATATCCTTTAAAACCCACTGACAAGACTTTTAGGAGTTCTTGGCGCACATCGACCTCTCTAAGAGCATCCTTCACTGCCTCTCCATCTGCTGCTTCCAGCCTCTGAATCTCCTCTTGAATCCTGCCAGCTGCTAATTGCAGTTCTTGGCGTTCTTCTATGAGTCGCTGCTCCCTAGTCCAAGGCTCAAAGGCAGCCACAATTCCCGTCAACTCCCGATATTTTCGACATTTCTCTCCCTGCTCTATGCTGGCCTCCACTTCCAACAGCCTTTCCTTGACTTTCCACTGATACCAGGAAATCCATTCACTTGCCTTTTCAATGGATTCTCGAAGGAGCACGCGGAGTTGCAACAATGCACCACGTTCCTTCTGAGCCCACTCTTGTTTCTCCTTATGATACTGACAGGATTGGCGCAACGCCTCCACGGTCTCACGGAGCTCCCGTTCCTTCAGACCCAGTTCAATGAACTGGATCTGCTCTTCCATCGCCACACGCCGCGCCAGTCCATCCCTTTCCGTCTTCAACAGGGTCTGAATTTCATCTAGGCCAGAGAACTCATTGTCGTATTGGTCCATTAGGGGTTTGAGTCTGCGCTTCTCAGCAGTCAGCTTGACTTTCTGTTCCTTGGCATCTTCAAAGGCCGCCTTCCAGGGTTGGGCCTTGCAGGCACTGCAGTCAGGATTGGACGGAAAGGTCTCATATTCTTTGATGAGCGCAGTGTAATTCGTCAAATCCTTCAGACAGGTCTTCCAGGCGCTCTCTATCTTTGGATACTCCTGTTCGTGAGTCTCTAGGACTGAGATGCGCTGCTGATAGTCTGCAGCGGGCTTCATAGAAGCCAAGGTCTTCTTGACCATTGCAACCTTCTCCTTGGAGTAATCTTGGGACCGCCCCCCCTTAGAACCATTGCCTTCAAAGGCCTTCAGTTCCTGTTCCGCCTTCTCTAGGATCTTCTCAGAACCCTCCTTATAAGCAAAGGGAAAGCCCTTGGTTCGCTTCCAGCCTTCCCACCAGATCCGCTTCTCATCTAGCAAAGACCTGCAGGCTGCAATGGACTTCAGGGATGGATCTCGTTCCTCTTCGTCGTCCAGTCCTTCAAACTGCGTGCCACACATCTCTGCTGACCACTGCTGAATGGATTGCTCAAGGCCTTCCTCTCTCATTACGGGCCAATCAGGCTTTGAAGAGGGCTTAGCCTTGGGATTTACCTTTGAGGTCAGAACAGCACGCTCACTCTTAAGGCGCTCAAGATCAGGTATATCACCCTCTTCCACCTCTATTCCTGCTAGTTCTGCTTCGTATTCCGCCTTGTCCTTTAGAAAGGTCCTGGGACTCAGATGACTCCACTTCTTGTGGGCCGATTGGATCTCTCCCTCCAGTTCCATCAACTGTCCTTCAATCTCCTCCAGCTTCTCTTCTAGGACATCTTTGGACAACTCCACAACCCCTTTTCGTTCCTTTCGGCCGGCCAGATAGGCCTGGAGATTCTCTGAAACAGTGCTATGGGCCTTACAGGCTTCCTTGAGGAGAAGCTCTAGTCTTTGCACTGCATTAAGGGAGAATACATTGTCAATGAGCTTCTTCTGTTCGCCCTTCTCCATTGTGAAGAAGTTACAGTCGCCGTCCTGTGTCAGCATACAGGACGCCAGAAAGGTCTTTTCTTCTCCAATTGTATTATCAATCCAATCCTTTACAGCCTTTGCTCCTTGAAAGACTATTTCAAAGGTGGGAAGAGCAATGATGCACGGTGAACCCTTTTTATAATCAATAGAGCGCTGGTTAGAATGAATACGAAAGATGCGTTCTATGTAGTAGTCTTTGCCATTTATTGCAAAGATTATCTTGGTATAAGCATTCTCATTTTCTGGAATCTGTGAATTGAGGATGGCTGTTGTATAGTTGGAGTTCTCACGACTAGGAAATCCCTTGCCAAAGAGGGCATAACAGATCACCTCAAAGAAGTTGGATTTTCCACAACCATTCTTAGCATTGAGAATGGCCAGAGCACTCTCGGCTTCTGTGAAGTTATAGTGATTCTTAGAACCATAGTTAAAGAGCCAGCTCCATTCTATGTGCTTCAAAGTGACAGTGCCTTGGATTCCAGCGTCACGTTCTTGCTGTTCTTGTTCTTTGCGAAAAGCCTCTACATGTTTATAGAGCTTATCGTTCTGTGTTTGTATTCCTGGTAACAGTGCTGCAGGAATACCATTCTTTGGAACAAGAACAGTATCTGGTTTCTGGATCCAAGTGGTCCACATATTGTTCTTTTGAACAACGTCATCTTTGCAGTTTTCCTGAATATATTGAATCCAGGTTTCGGGATTATTCAGAGAGGCCAGATCACCGATCTCTTCGGATTCGGAAGATTCTGTTTCGTGGTTTGAAACAGTTTCATTTCTTGGACCAAAGACGTGGTTCTGAGGATGAGGATACATATAACTAATGCCTAGCACCACTTTTTTGTGTTCTTGCAGGGTTCTTCGTATATCATCTAATAGTAACGCATTACACTTGACGCCCTTTCCCTGAACTCCACAGCGGATTTGGCTAGGAAACCAAGGCATCTTAATAGCAGTGTCAAGCGGCATTAGAGTATCTTTCTGCAGAATAACATTGAGGTTCTGTTCTGCATCCACCTGTAGTTTGACAACACCATAAGTATTATGAATGTGATATTCAGTGACCTGTTCCTTCTCTAAGTCCCAATGGAGAAGACCGTGGCCGAGAAGGGATTCACCAAAGTCCTGTTGAATCAGAGAGCCAGGATAGGCCCACGTCCCTTTCTGTGTCTTATAGGTATTGAGCCGCGTTGCATTACCAACAGCAGATCCATCAAAGCCTACCTTTGTAGCACGGTTTACCTGTTGCAGATGAATATCCCCTAGTAGAACCAGATCATATTCATCAAACCATTCAAGAGGATAGCCATCACCAGATTCATAACCGTTCTGTAATTTAGCACGAGTGATAGATCCGTGAAATAGTGCAATTCTATGCGTAATATGGGGGGAGAATTCAGAAATAGGTGGAAAGGGTGGAAGGGTTGTTGCAACTCCTGAAGTTGCATTTGCTAGAAGTGCCTTTTTTATAGGCACTATACCAATACCAATATTTTCAATCTCATAGCAACAGGGTTCTTCATCATCAAAGTAATATAATCTATCAGATATATTGTATTTCATAATAGCTGTAATAAGATCTTTTTCATCGGGCATATCCTGACGGTAATCGTGGTTGCCTCGGATGACTACAGTAGGAGCTATTGTAGCTAAGCCCCGTAAAAGCTGGACAGCAATTTCAATACCAGGAGGACCAATAATGCTCTTGTTATGAAAGAGATCTCCTGCTACAACTATAAGACCTTCATCTTCAATGGAAGGAAAGGTCTTGAGTAGTTCAAAGAGGTTCTCAAAGGCTGTATTGTATTCTTCTTCTCTAGAACGTTCAGAATCGCCTGCGCGAATATGAATATCCGATATATGATATATAGATCGGATGGGCATTTAATATGTTCTTGTATAAATAATACGAGTCAAATTTAAGCTGATCGCTTCTTGTTGTTGCGCCTTGTTCGGCGGGTTTTACGCGCTCGTTTTGTTTTGTGTTTGCGATTGTGATACTTTTTTGCATTTCCACCAAAAAATGATCCTGCATTTTTACCCACTTTATTAAAAAGATCATCTAACTCCGCATTAACACTATTGTTACGTTTTGGAATAGTGTTTACACTATCTAATAGAATTTGATAAGCTACATCTTGGTCCTTTCCCTCCAACATCATTTTTTTTTCAATAAGCTCTGCAATTCTCATACCTAATCCTGGAGTTCCAAATTGTGCCATTATATCATTCATAGCTGCCTCTGCACCAGGATCATTATTTGTTGTCCCTATACCAAAATAGTATTTGCCAAAATTTTTAGGTTCTATAGTATTTTCTCCTTTTTTATTATATTGCTGTTTTAATTGTTTTGCTTGTATTGTTGGTGATGGATTGAATATATATCCGTTTATTGTTGGATTATTTATAAATAGTTCACCGACTTTCTGTCTATCTTCAAGACGATCTAATTTAGAATAGGCAGCAAGTGCTTTACTTTTTAATTCAGCATCTGTCTTTGGCTTACTAAAAAAATCCATTTCTATATAAAGAATAGATTATAAATTATTTCTTATAGTTACGCCGGGTTCGGCGTGTTTTACGCGCACGTTTTGTTTTACGACTACGTCTCCTTGCGCCACCACCAAGCTCTGCAAGACTTCCTATAATTTCATCTAACACCGTAAATAAAATATCAGGTTCTTTACCTTTTAATTGCATTTTAGTAATAAGATTTGGAATATCTGTTTTTAACATCATAGATCTAAAAGATGGTGGTAATGAATTTGATGTTTTATTACTAAAAATAAGTTGAATTTGAGAAGTATCTTTAATTCCTTTACCTTCTAATAATGCAATAATTCTATGATCTTTTAAAAAAGCTTTTCCTAAAGCTTCAATATCTGTTCTAGGTAAATTAGAATATTTTTCTGTAATATCATTTGGATTTATTCTTTTTACATTTGCTGCAGCAGTTGTTGATGACATATCTAATTAAGAGGTAGATTATAATGGATCATTGAGGGAGATCTCAAAGAGAGCGAGATTAATGGGGCACAGCGTGGGGATGTCGCTGGGATACAGATGGAATTCATCAAAGGACAAAGAAGGATCGATGTAGACCCTCCAGATGCTTCGGGGTTTCCCCGTAAAGCCATTGCGCGCTCACGCGCGCCCGACCTTGGTTGGGCACTTAAAGAGATTTATGCTTTTCTGCAGGGGACTTAAAGGTGTCCTGGGTTCTCAGAATACCTCCGGCAGAGTGTTCTCAGAATGATTTTTAGACTTTTCCATTTTCCAAAAAAAGATTTGGTTGGACTTCTTGATCTCCTCGCCTCCTCTTGATTTCCGATTTTGATTTTTGATTAAAAGTGTTCTCAGAACTCCGCCGGAGGAATTCTAGACATATTATTCCTCCGATATTATTCTTCTGCAATTTCATAGTTTCTTATGTATCTTCTTACACCCTCTGGAAGAATTTGTGCCCTGTAATTTGATGTC
>Ga0214917_10007966_pt1 | contig 10539 bp, 10 predicted proteins | sample LL_1208_BB_MetaG_FD_177983 | JGI IMG/M metagenome (GOLD analysis project Ga0214917, IMG submission 177983) | Freshwater microbial communities from Lake Lanier, Atlanta, Georgia, United States - LL_1208_BB | ecosystem: Environmental > Aquatic > Freshwater > Lake | place: USA: Georgia | collected...
GGTTCCGAGGCGATCAAATTCTGTACGAGTTGACCATCAACCACTTATGCCAACGCAATTCAAGAGTGCTTTTGCAAGTCGTTGATCTAAAAAGCAGATGAAATTCCCTTGCTTACTTAAAAAATCAATCGATGAGCTTTGTCCGGCGGCCTATAACCCACGGAAAATTTCTGATGAGGCACTTGGGCGACTTACCAAAAGCCTGTCAGAGCTTGGAGACCTACAGCCAATCACTTGGAACGCTAGGACTGGTAATGTGGTTGGAGGCCACCAACGATTGAAATGCTATCAAGCGATGGGAAAGACCGAGGTGGAGGTGTGGGCTGTCGATCTTCCGCTGGACAAGGAGAAGGCGGCCAACATCGCTCTTAATAAACTGAGTGGCGAATTCGATATGCCACAACTCAAGGACTTACTTGAGGAGATCGATACCGGGGAGATCGACCTAGAGGTCACAGGATTTGGCATGGACGAGATTGCAGAGATGATGGAGCAGACAGGAGACGATGAGTCAGAAAAAGGAGAGGGCGAAAAGTGCGAGGCTTGTGGCCGTCCCCTATGATGAATGATAACCCAAAAGCAACTAAGCGATGCATGGGGCATAGACAAGGGTCTGGTGTCGAGAATGGTAAAGGCGGGAATGCCTCTAACCTCCGAGGCAGACGCAAGCCGATGGCGATTGATAAATCAAAAGAAACCAAGCCGAGTTCGTCCCATCCTCAAACCATCGGCCAACTCATCCGAGCCATCCGATCCCTCGGAATTTGTCGAATCAATAAAATCGGAGACAACGAATGGCAGATTGATTCGAGCAAGGAGGGCCGAATTAGTTGCCTACTCGTTAGTCGGGCGAGCCTACCGAGACGGAAGCCCGGTAGCACTAAGGGCGGCGATCCAAGGCTGGGGAGAGGCAAAGAAAAGGGTCAGCGAGGCCGAGGTGGAACACGCCCAATTCGAGGAGCTAACCAAGGCCACAATGCGAACAAGCGAAGTGCAAGAAGTATATACGAAGTTTTTGGGACAGATTCGATCACTACTGGATGCTCTTCCAGCCAGTCTAGCGACAAGGGCGAATCCATCCGATCCAGAATGTGCCAAGACCGCAATTCAAGAAGGGATCGACCAAATCTTCATAGCCATACAAAAAGCAGAGGAGGGATTTAGATGATACTCATGGGAATAAAAATAGGAATTGGAATTGCCCTTGGCCTAGCCCTATTGAATATAGGATTCTGGGTTTTTTTGATTATAGGTTATGGGATTGTGTGGGTCTTAGAAACGATTGCGAAGTTATTAAAATGAACGAATGTTTCCTTGTCATTGTTGTGGCAATAGCTTTTGTGGGATTCATCTGCAATCTGCTTGACCTATGAAACGCACTCCCCTTAAACGCAAAACACCACTCAAGCGAGGCGGGAGGCTACGACCAGTCTCTAGGAAGCGAGCTAAACAGAACGCTACCTACAAGCAAGTTAGAGAGAAGTTTCTAGGCAACAATGCTGTCTGCCAAGTGTGCCGATCCAAAATGGCAAGCCAAGTTCACCACAGGCGGGGAAGGTTTGGGGACAGACTTAATCAAGACGAGTTTTTCCTAGCGACTTGCTTCGAGTGCCATCACAAGATTCATCAGAACCCGGCGTGGGCGTATGCAAAAGATTACCTAGTGAAGCGATGAATGAATCCGACCAGCTTCATCCAAGAATTGTTTCAGCCAAGGCCAAGGTTAAGTATTACCGAGTGGGCAGAGAAGAACTTGATGCTCTCTGCGAGAGTGACGAACATTCCAGGGCCATACTCGACAAATTTGACTCCCTATTGTCGAGAGCCGCTAGAATGTTTTGGAAATGATGCGGTAAGGCGATTGACGCTCGTTTGGGGCGCACAGACATCCAAGACAACTACAATTCTTGCGGGGCTGGCTTATAAGCTTGCCGAGGCTCCTTGCCCTAGCCTTTGGGTAATGCCATCGGAGGCTTTAGCTAGATCGTTCTCGGAAACCCGCTGGCTTCCGATGATCGAGGACTGCCCAGCTTTAGCCAAAGAAAAACCAGACAATACCGATAAGATCAAAATCCTAGAACAACATTTCCGCAAAATGTCGCTCTGGTTTGTGGGAAGCAATAGTCCGGCCAATCTCTCAAGCCGATCCGTTGCCTTACTTTTGCTCGATGAGGTGGACAAGTTTTCAGACGGCACAGGCTCCAAGGAGGCCGGAGCCTTGCAGTTGGCCGAGGCAAGAGTGGCGACCTATCCCAATCACCTAGTCGTTAGCACCAGCACCCCGACCACGGCAGATTCAATCATCTGGGCAGAATGGCAGAAGGGCGATATGCGCTTTTACTTTGTGCCTTGTCCCCATTGTGGCATGAAGCAGAAACTACTTTGGGGGCAAGTTAAGTGGGATGAGAAGGCCAAGATTGAAGAAGGCAAATATGACTTCGGCATAGTCAAAAGCTCTGCCTACTACGAGTGCGAAGGATGCCGAGGAAAGATTACCGATGGTCAAAAAACCAAGATGCTTAGGGATGGCGAATGGATGCCGACCAATCCCAAGGGCGAGCCGGGGCGGCGATCCTATCACCTCAACGGACTCTACGCTCCGTGGGCAACCTTTGGCTCTCTAGCGGTTAAGTTTTTACAAGACAAACATGGCGGGATTCTGGGCTTGCAAGATTTTGTGAATCGAGTCTTGGCCGAGCCGTGGATGGAGCACGATCAAGAAAAGATCGAGATTAAGCCCGGAGCCTACCGCATGGGTGAAGTGCGCATGGGCGAAAAGCTAATCATGGCTTGCGACATTCAAGAAGCTGGAGGATTCCACGCTTGGTGCGTTGTTAGGGCTTGGGATGCCGAGGGCAAAAGCAGATTGGTATGGGCGGGACGGCTGGAAACTTGGGGTGACATTAAGGCCAAGCAAGACGAGTTCGGCGTAGAGGACAAGTGCGTATTTATCGACTCGGGCGATCAGACTAGGGATGTTTATTTGAATTGTTGCGTCAATGGTTGGATTGCTTTGGTAGGTTCAGACAAAACCAGCTTTTCAGAAATAGCGGGGGATCAAAAAGTACAAAGGCCATACTCCCGCCTAGCCAACGGCGATCCCTTTAGTGGTAAAAGCACAGGATCAAAGATAGGATGGAAATGGAAACTATGCCCTGTGTGGCGTTGGTCTAACCCTGTTTTCAAAGATATCCTAGCAACCCTACTCAAAACCGATGGCTTCATCGCAGAAGATACGCCCGATGTTTGGCGGGTACATATTGATTCAGAGGTGAAGGTGGAGGTTAAGAATCCGCTTACTGGAAGAACCCGCCGAGTGTGGAAGCAGATTGGAAAGAATAATCACTTGATGGATTGCGAGTGTATGGGGCTTTGCGGTGCGGCTTTGCATGGCAGATTGAAAGTTCTACCCGCAAGTTTGACAGAGGAGGAGTTGCATGGCTAGTGGTGCATTTGTTGGTTTGCCACTCGCTACCTTAACTTCCCTCCGAGACAAGTATGTAACTTGCTTAGAAGCGATAGCGGTGGCGGGAGCGAGTTATTCCATCGCCGGACGCTCTTTCAGCCGAGCCAATCTGGGCGAAGTGCGGGACACAATCGCCGAACTGAATCTTGCAATCCGCAGGGCTTCTGGCACACAAGTCTATCACACCTATGCGAGCTTCGGGCCCAATAGGACTATGGGCGGGGCATGAAAAAAGTTGAACTGAATCTGATCGATAAGGCGGTGGCCTTTTTTAATCCCAATGCGGCGGTGGAGCGGTTGGCGAGCAGGGCGAAGCTGACCAAGTTTGAATATGATGCCACGATGTACAATCGCCAGCGGAGAGTGCCAAGCCAGCTAACCGGGGCAGAAGGATTTCGATCAAACTATGATCGGGTTGAAATGATGAAGAGGGCGAGAGACCTAGATCAAAACTTCGGCCTTGTGCGTTCCTTGCTTCTTAAATTTGCGACCCATGTGGCGGCCAACATCACCTATCAAGCCAGAACCGCCGATCAAAATGTTAATAGCGAGGTCGAGGCATATTGGAATCAATGGTGGGACAAGTGCGATTTATCGGGACGACATACAGGCTCGATTCTTATGCAGATTGCAACCATGTCCATGCTTCGGGACGGAGACTTTTTCTTTGTACTAGCCAGAACTCAAGACGGCGACCTACGCTTGCAAGGCATCGAGGCAGACCGAATCGGCGATCCGTTCCGCACCTATACCAGCCTCAATCTGATAGGTGGAATCCATATCAACCAAGAGACAGGCGCACCAGATGGATACGATGTGTATCTGCGGACATTCGGGAACGCCTATATGTTCCAAGCCACGATTCCCGCAAGCCAAGTGTTTCACCTATATGACCCGCTTCGGATCGACCAGTATAGGGGCGTGACGGCTTTCTGTACGGCCATTAATGATGCCACGGATATCTACGAGATCACGGCGATGGAAAAGATGGCCGCCAAGATTGCAAGCTCACAGGGCGGGATCATCAAGCGCACAAACAATAACGCCTCTGATCTAGCCAATCTGACCAATGATCTTGATTCAAACAATCAGACTATTAAGATTGAAAGCATTGAGCCCGGGCGAATCACCTACTTGGAGCCGGGAGAGGAAATGCAGTTTCCCGATTCGCCCAACCGCCCCGGTAATGGCTTTCAAGAGTTTCACAAGATTCTGCTTCGGAATATCTGCATGGGCGTTGGAATTCCCTATTCTTTTGCCGTTGACCCTTCGGCTATGTCCGGCCCTACGGCACGACTTGAAATGCAACAGGCATCCCGCACCTTCAAGCGTCACCAGAAATTGCTAGAGGACAAGGTTCTTCGGCCAATCAAAAACATCGTTATCGCTGACGGCATCGCTCGCGGGCTAATCAAAAACAATCTTGGAACAAAGACGACCAAGGGAGTTTTCAATTTTGGGGCGAGCGTCTCAATAGATTTAGGGCGGGAATCTGCATCTGCGATTGCAGAATTTAAGAGTGGCCTACGCACGGCGGCCGATATTTATAGTGAGCGAGGATTGGATTTCGAATCCTCGATTCAGCAGAGGGCAAGGGAAACCAAGATGATAACCGACCTTGCAGAGAAATACAACATTCCGGCCACGGCAATCTCCGATATTTTGGCAACGGCTACTTTCGCACAGGCACAAGCTGGTGGGGCTATGGTTCCGCAAGCAGAGCCAACCATTACACAAGACAACCAAGAACCGCCAGAGGAGGCCGATGATAGCGGGGAGGATGGCGGGAACGATGTTCCTCCTATCAAGCCTCAAGATACCGAAAGCGGGGAATCCGGCGGTGATGGAGATATCGATGTGGGCGAAGAGCGTGAACCATCCGAGGCTACGCCAGTTGAAGAACTACCCACAGGAAGCTCCAAGGATGGGAAGCTCGCCCCCAAGGTTCCAAGCATCTTGCAATCTTTGGACAAAGAAAGCGTTGCACTACTAGTCAAAGGAATGCTGAGTGCGTGTGAACTTGGCAAGTATTCGGATATCGACTTCACCCCGCCTCAAGGCGTGAGAGAGGCGGCGAAGAGAGGGCTGGAAGTTAGGGACAAAAAGCCAGCCAGTCAGCGAGGCGGAACGGCGGTGGGCATCGCTAGGGCTAGAGATTTGTCGAATGGAAAGACGATCTCCCCGGACACAGCTAGGCGCATGAAGGCTTTCTTTGATCGGCACGAAGTCGATAAGCAGGGAAGCACTTGGGACGAGCAGGGCAAGGGCTGGCAAGCATGGCAACTTTGGGGCGGGGATGCTGGTTATGCTTGGGCAAAGAAGCTGGTCAAGCAAATGAACAGCCGAGACGAGAACCTAGAAGAACCCTCCGCTTGCCCCATCGCCACTCAAGATATTAAGACCAATCTTGAGAACAGGCAGACCGCCGTGGACGATGCCAACTATGGCCCTGCCAACCCCAACGAGCCAAACGACGATTACTGGAAAGCCAAGGCAGACGAGTTCCAAGGCGATGTGGCTACGGCTAAAAAGATGCTCTGCGGGAATTGTGCCGCATTTAATCAGACCAATAAACTCTTAGGATGTATCAAGAAGGGGATAGGCGAGGACGCAAACGAAGTGGCTATCGGTGGCGATCTAGGCTATTGTGAAATCTTTGATTTCAAGTGTGCGGCCAAGAGGACTTGTGATGCGTGGATTGTTGGTGGGCCGATTACCGACAAGAAAATTGACAAAAAGGACTAGCTCATGGAAAACGCCAACGGCGAGACAATCCTAACATCTCTTCTGACCTACCAGAATCAGTTGCGGATATTTCATTGGCAGACAAAATCTTATAGCCAGCACAAGAGCTTCGGAAATGCCTATGAAATGCTCGATGACAAGATCGACAATTTCCTAGAAACCTTCTTTGGCAAGTATGGCCGGATCGTCTCGGCTTCTGTCTTTGGTATTGAACTGGATAACTATTCCCCAGAATCCTTTGGAGAATACAACGATGACTTCATCGCTTTCTTGTCGGACGAGCTTCCCGGCTATCTGGCCGAGGGAGACAGCGACCTTCTAAACATCAGAGACGAAATCTTGGGTGCGGTCAATCGCCTCAAGTATCTCTTAACCCTAGCCTAATCTTATGCCTCTACCCAGCCCAGAAAAGAAAGACAAGATCAAGGACTTCGTAGGTCGCTTCATGGGAAACGAAACTGCGGTCAAAGACTATCCAGATGTAAAGCAAAGGGCGGCGATTGCCTACCAGACCTACCGTGACTGGAAAAAAAAGCAGAGGCGCAACAAGTCGCTAGAGGATGCCAGCATCATCCCCGCCGTGTATATCTTGAGCCAAGGGGAGGCCAAAGGCCACGATCTCTACATCGACAAGACCTCCATCGAACAGGCTTTTGAATTGATGAAGAAAGCCCCCAATGGCGTGAAGGTTAAGATGAACCACGGCTCCGGCTTGGACGCTGTGGTAGGGTTGGCTCGCAATCCTCGCATCGAAGGGGATAAGCTCAAAGCCGATCTGCACTTGCTCAAAAGCTCGCCCCACTACGCCCTTATTAAAGAAATGGCCGATGAAGCCCCCGATCAATTTGGTGTTTCCTTGGCCTTTATGAATGAGTCTGAGACCATCAATGGCAAGGATTACATTCGCCCCCAGAGCATCGCCTCTGCCGATCTTGTTTCTAGCCCTGCATCAAATGAGCGTTTCCGTGACTTTTCAAACAATGAAGCCGAGATGCTTGTATTTGCCGTGGGAACCAAGCTCCGCTGTTGGGAAGGCTACAAGCCAGCCAAGGGGGTGGGCGCATACGAACCCGGCTCTTGCGTAAAGGCCGAGGCTAAAGAAGATTTGGGTTATGTGGCCGGAGGGCAAAGCGTCCCCGCCGATATTAAACAAGTAGTTGTCGAGAGCGACCCAATACTTGACAATGAAGGAAAACCAAATATGGACGAATATAAACAACAGATGGAGGCTTTGATGAAGCGCATGGAAGCTCTCGAAGCCATCGTAACCCCTAAAGACGAAACCAAAAAAGAAGAGGCTCCTGTTTCCCCCGAAGCTCCCGCAGAGGACAAGAAGGAACAGACCGACATGAGCGAACTCGTTAAGAAAGCTCTTGTTGAGTTTGGCATCAAGCCCATCCCTGCCAGCCCTGTGGTTGAGGAAAAGGTTGAGGCCAAAGTCGAACCAAAAACTTTTGAAGCCCTTGTGTCGGCTCACCCCGACTATGCGACTTCAAAGCTCTCGGCCATGAAAGCCGTGATGCTCTCCAACCCCAACGAATATGCCGAGGCGTTGAGCCGGGGCATCACCAAAATCTAACAAAGGATAAAAAACAATGAGTTCACAAATTGAAGGAAATTTTCGTACCTTCGGATTTTCGAGCGCAATCTCGGCTTTCCGTTTGGTAATCCCCTCCACCACCACGGCGGGTAACGCTGATGTGGCGGTTACTGGCACGGCTCGTGCAATCGGCGTAGTGCAACAGGATGTTGCCGCTGGTGATTCTGGCACGGTCAAGCTGTTCCACCCCACCTTCTTCGCAACTGTCAGCGGAACCTGCGCTGTTGGTGATGTGTTGAAATTCGACAACGGCGGTCAAGTGACCACGCTGGCGGCCAATATCGGCACGGCTGGCATCGCTCTCGAAGCGGCCACGGCAACTTCGGCGGTTATCGAGATCGCTGTTCCGTTGTTCTAATCAACTGAAAAACTAACCAAGAAAGAATAAAATACCATGTCATTTATCTCTGGCGGAACAACGATCCGGGCGGACATCAACCAAGCGTTGATCGAAGGCCCGAGTGATGTCGGACTGATCGGGGCGGAAGTTCTCCCCCTGCTCAATGTCCCGGCGAAATCTGGAATCTACCTCAAAGCCACTCTCGCTGGTGCCGATCTGCGTAATGCGGACGCCCTCAAGCGTGATATTGCTTCTGAGTACGCCTCGATTGCTCGCTCTTATACTTCGGCCACCTACGCTACTCAAGAGTATGGTTTGACCGAATATCTGGACGACAGCTTCAAGGCCGATCTTAACCGATTCTTCTCCATCGAAGCCTCTTCTGCCAAGTTTCTCTTGCGCCAGTTGAAGCTCTCGCACGAAAAGCGAGTTGCTGATTTGCTCTGGGCTTCCACCACTCCGTTCACCACTGCCGATCAGACTCGTGCCGTGGCCTATTTGGAAGGCAACTTGACCACCATCAACGCCCCTGCGGACGTTGCGGCTGCCAAACTCGCTCTCAACAAGCTCGGCTATGAGGCCAATGCGGTTCTCATGTCGGCCAATGTGTTTGAGCGTATCCGCCGTTCCACGCTCCTCCAGAATATGTTCTTCGGAGTTATCTCCGATGTCGGCCCTCGCTTGCTCGATGAGAAGCAGGTTGCCGCTGGTCTGGGTGTGGAGAAGGTTCTGATTGGTCGTGCGGCTCGTAACACCTCCAACAAGAACATCGCCTACTCTGGCTCGTTCATCGTTCCCGATGCTCAAATCATCGTTGCGAACATCCAGGGTGGAGAGTTCACCGCTGGCGGAGTTGGCCGTACCCTCGTGTGGGCCGATGACGCTCCGGGTGGTTTCATCTCCGAGACCTACCGTGATGACGCTCGCCGTAGCAATGTTCTGCGGGTTCGTATGAACACCGCCGAAGTTGTGATCGATGCGAATGCGGGTGTGCGTATCACCACGAATTACGCCTAAGCATCTGTTCTAGTCTGGTTCCTCCGAAGAAGGGGGGATGGGTGAATAACCTGTCCCCCCTTTTTCTTTCTATTGACATCCTATATTTAAAAGAAATCCTAACTGAAATCCTCTTGAATGAAGCACGATTTATCCATATACCTAATAGCTGGTAATGAAGAAGCCTATATTGAGCGTTGCCTTAAATCGTTTGCCCCAGTCGCAAAAGAGATGGTTGTTTGTATTGCTAGGGGGTCAGCTACGCCCGACAAAACCGAAGAGATCGCACTGGCTCTCGGTGCTAGAGTTATCCATTATCAGAATAAAAAGACTGATTGGCCTTTCGTAGATAACTTTGCAGACGCAAGGAATATGGCCTTAAATGCCTGTTCTTGCGAGTATCAAGCGTGGGTAGATGCCGACGATGTGATGGCCGAAGATGGCGTTGCCACGATTGAATATGCCATAGATGAAATGATAGCCAGAGATGGGCATTTGGTAGCCTTAAAATATTGGGTGGAAAACGCTAACCTTTGTCCCCTGCGGGAAGAGGTTTCTAGGAAGGGGACTTGCGAGTGGAGGAGCCGAGTTCACGAAACTCTTGTGGCCTTCGATCAGAGTAAGATGTTTGGGCTGGATAAGATTTGGAGGGTTCACAAGCCACACGGATACAAAAAGACAAGTGCTGATCGGAACTTTAGAATCCTAGAGGACGAACTAAAGGGAACTCCTCACGCCCTATATTACCAGCAACAGGAGTATTTTCTGTCCGGCCAGCACGCCAAGGCTATTGAATCTGGGAAGCGAGCCTTGGCATTCCCCGATCTGGACGAAACACTGAAATACGATGTACTTTTGAATCTTGGCCGATGCCATCCAGAGGAGAGTGAAAGATTGCGATACCTGGGCGAAGCCGTGACTTGCCAACCAGAAAGAAGGGAGGCGCATTATTATACCGCCTTGCTCTACGCATCCAAGGCACAATGGGTGAAGGCGTGGGGATCGGCTCGTTCCGCTATCTCGCTTCCTCGCCCAGCCACTCATTATTGGAACCTACAAGAACCTGTATATCGCTGGCAGACCTTGGACATTTATCGGACGGCCTCTATGTGCATTGGCAACACGGCTGAAATCGAGAATGCTAACAAGGCATGGATGAACCCGCCAAAGATCACAATGGTTCATGCAACTAGGGGAAGGGCGCAGACGGCTTACAATAGACGCTTCCAATGGTTATCCCTTGCCGCCGACCCGCTTTCTATTGAATGGCTTTTCATGGTCGATCATGATGATCCCGAAAACTATGTCCCCCACGGCGGGATTAGGTGCAACCCCGGAGGCATCATTAACGCATGGAACGAAGGGGCAAAAAGGGCTAGGGCGGGATTATCG
>Ga0214917_10007967_pt1 | contig 10538 bp, 7 predicted proteins | sample LL_1208_BB_MetaG_FD_177983 | JGI IMG/M metagenome (GOLD analysis project Ga0214917, IMG submission 177983) | Freshwater microbial communities from Lake Lanier, Atlanta, Georgia, United States - LL_1208_BB | ecosystem: Environmental > Aquatic > Freshwater > Lake | place: USA: Georgia | collected...
TGCTTCAAAAAATGGGGATGAAAGTTCATGGTAAAGGGGGCTCCGTTAAATGGCGCATAGCGTACGCTAAGTGCTTTTTTCTGAACGATGGCATTAAACAACGGGGTAATGTGAGCTTTACCCGAGTAATCGATATTGGATTCAAAGGAAATCACTTTCTCATCGCTGCTTCCAAATTTATCTTTAAGCAAGATATTCAATTCCTCGACCCATTCAAAGCCCGGCCCGCCCGAAAAGCGTTGCAGCAATTCTAAGGCATTCTTCAATTGTTTCGCTTCGGTTTCATTCAATGGCGAATTATGGATTGAAAAGGAGGGGTCGCTATAGTAATAGGCATGTTTTTTCCCTGCATGAATGCTATTCTCTATTGGGGCATTGTACCCGGCCTCACTGCGCATAAAACGAATGTCTTCCCGCAACTGACGCGTATTGATTCCACTGCTTTTGGAGTCGTCTTCCAATAAGGCATTATTCACTTGTTCAATGAGGTCATCAAATAGGTATTTTCTTCCAACATTCTGAAAACAACGGTCGAGGGTCTTGTAGCGGAGTAGGGCATTTTTAGTGATGGACATGGTGGAATTTAACTTGTTTCTACAAAGGTAATTATTCTGTGCAGATATGTTGCATAGTAAGTAAATATATTTGTTCTGATTATGTTATTTGCAATTCCCTACAAATAATTTTACCTTCGGGAGGTAAAGTTTTTTCCTGTGCATGTTGATTGCATGGCAGGGGAGTAGGTTTGCAGAAGTTCTTTGAAATGCCTGTCAAAAAAATATTGATCGTGGGTGCTGGTTCCTTTTGGGACAATGATTGGCACCTCTTTCCGCTGTGTTCACATTCGCGATGTGAGGCGGGATGAATGTTTGACCGACAACTGATAAACTAGTACACTAAGTCAAACTTATGCAGTGGTTCATATGGTTTATTGTTATAGGATCTAGGTGTCTTCTTTGAAATTATAGAAGATGTTACAAAGAGAATATAAGGACAGGCATTGAAGAATGAAAAAAGCGCTATTGCACATTATGAAAATTGAAGAAAAACATATTCAAGAAATTCAAAATGGGTTCTCTAAAATTGAGAGCAAGTCGGATTTATTGAATTTACTGAATTATTCCAAAATGTTGATTTATGGTGATAATTGCAAACTGTTTTCGATAAATCAATTGAATTATTTTGCGAATCCAGATATTTGTATTTATCGTTATACGTCCTTCTCTTTAAAAAAGAAATCAGGTGGTGCGAGACAAATAAATTCTCCTGTAAAAGGGTTAAAATCAATATTAAGAGTTTTAAACACTGTTTTTCAATGTTGTTCTCAACCGCATTCAACGGCCAATGGATTTGTGCTAAATAGATCAATCGTGACAAATGCTCAAAAGCATGTAGGGAAGAATTATGTTTACAATATTGACTTAAAGGATTTTTTTCATTCTTTCGATCGTAATCGGGTGAAAATGGCTTTAATGAGGGCGCCTTTTGATTTGAACGGTGATAAAGAACCTCTTGCTTTTTTCATTGCATCGTTATGTACTCATCCATTGTTATTAGAGGATGGTTCAACAAGAATAGTCTTACCTCAGGGTAGTCCAACTTCTCCGACATTAACCAATATCATGTGCATTGCATTGGATCGACGCCTGAATGGTTTAGCAAAAAAGTTTGGTGCTGATTATTCTCGATATGCAGACGATATTACTTTTTCATCTCACCGAAACATATTCAATTCAGATTTATTTATCAAAGAGTTAAAGCGAATTATTACGGAAGACCAAGTTTTGGCAATAAACGATAAAAAGACGCGACTTCAAAAAACAGGATATCGAAAAGAGGTAACCGGCCTAACTGTAAATGAAAAAATTAATGTCCAGAAACGATACGTAAAGCAAATTCGTATGTGGATTTATTATTGGGAGAAATACGGTTATTTGCGAGCGCAACAGTTATTTGAAGCTGATTATAAAAAGGATAAAGGACACATTGCTTCAGGCCAATCGAATTTAGTGGCAGTACTTAACGGTAAATTGGATTTTTTGAAAATGGTCAAGGGGGAGAAAGATTCTACATATCTCAAAATTAAAGGGAGGTACGATAAGTTAATCAATACAAATCTATGGCTGAAAACGATACTTGATTTATGGGAAACTACTGGAATTGAAGCTGCCATGCAAAAATACTATAAGGGATATGTTAAGATGGAAAAGTTCACAGAAACGGTAAGTTCCATGCATTGGTCTGAATTAAAAGATGAGGATTTTGAAGAAATTTAATAAGGTTGAAATGCAAAATAAAGGGGATTTTATAATAGAGCTTTTAACTTCGAAGAACCTTTCGACAAATGATCGAGAGCGTATTTTGAAGTTGAGTGCGAGGGAATTTGAGAAGCATGATCAAGAATACCATAGGATATTGACTGAAATTGAAGCTTTGAAAACAATCTATCTTGATGAACAAAATAATTTAACATCAAAGATTGAGCTAATACTTGAGGACATTTCTGAATCAAATGCTTTGTATAAAAATAAAGTTGAACCAATAAAATCACATCTTGAAAAAGGAGATAAAGTGAAAGAAATAAAATTAGTTCACAATCCGATTGAAATAACAAAGTTTCTTAAGAATTTCGAGGAAAATACAGCTTTGAAATTTAGCACACATATTTGGGATAAAACTGATTTTTTATTGTCATATTCGGACTACATTAACAAACTAAATGAGGAAAAAAGGATTTACAGGTTTAATGAATTATTCAATTATAATCGAGCATTATACAACTTATTGAACTACTTTTTATTCATCCCGAATATACCTGTAAAGCAAGGTGTACCATTATATGGTTGGAATAATGAAGACCTCAAGGATCTTAAGATTGGTTGGCAATTCCCAAATGATATTTTGAAAAATTGGTCGATTGAAAATTTTGACGAGCAAACAAAGACGGAAAACAAAAAATATCCAATGGATATGATTGTTCCAATTGAATTAAAACCATCCAAAAGAATTAAAAATAAGGTGATAAATACCTTTGAAGATGTTGTAAATATTTTTAAAACTGAAATTCAATTTAGATATGAGGAGAATAATCTGTTTAAGGCGGTTGATTTTCTAATTAAAAAGCATAAATTGACTAACTCTGATTGCAGTATTGAGAAATTAAAAAAGTTACATTTTTACACTTACACTAAAGGAATAATTTCTGCAATCGACTCAATTTTCAGGTCCTTTGTGAAAAATAACGAAACATTTAAGGATATCTCTTTTGAGGTTAATAGTCAGGAAGATTTCATTGAAATTCAAATTAACCATCTGAATTCATTTCCCCCGAAAATATTAGAACTTGAACGTCCGAATAAATTTTTTTCCGGTGATAGTAATGCAATCATTAATCACCTATTTAGCTTATGTGATTATTCTATCATTTCGAAGTTTAATAATGAATCAAATATAGAAGTAGCAATATTATTTGACAAAGTTTTGGGTACTCCTGATGGAAATATCCTCAAAAAACTAGATACGCAAATGAAAGTTTGTGAATTAAATGATTTTGAAGTAAAAGGCTTTTCACATAAATTGAAATTTTATGTATAATATATTATTTTTAGAAGATAGAACTGATAGACAGTTATTATTTCTGCCTAATGGAGTTGATGATTTATCCCTTATAAAAACAATAGGCAATTTGTATATGCCTGATCCAAACGGGTGCAAACAGATTGTTGAGGAAATAAATAAACAGAAATATATATTTAAATCGATAGATCGCGATATTAAATTAGTCATCGTTCATAGAACACTGCTAAAAAACAGTGGAATTTCATTTCTCAATCAATTTGCCAAAAATACTCAATTAAAGCTAGTATTTTTTAGCGGTGGAATAAGTCAAGTTCAGTACAATATTGATGGGTTCGAACAAATTTTCCTGAATTCGACAGAGTTTTATTCGGAACTTTTAATTCCTTTCTTGTTTAATTTCTCATCTGATTTTTCAACATCAATTTTAGGATTATTTCATAAAAACTGGAGGTTAAGCTATATGATGTTATATCGACAATTATCTCAAAATTTAAAGGTTTCCAAAGTCGATGAATCAGACCCATACACTTTTTACTATTCAACGAAAGAAAGATTAAAACAGATCGAATCTATTTTAGGAGTTTCAGATGAAGAGGAAATCGATAAACTTTTCAAAAAAAGTATACTAACTATATGATGAACTCACTTTTACTTTACAACAACAATATTAGTCCTGATTTTGTCCAGGATTTTAAAGATTCTATTGGAGAAACAAAACTTTTTTCGATTACTAACCAAACGCTGGCTAAGGAGGATTATTCTTTTGACTCAGTTGCATCTGAATTCTTGAAAACTCTACTAGATAAGAAATATGAGGTAATATTTATACCTATTAACCTTTCAATTGACAATTATCTTGAATTTTCCGGGTTAAGAATAGGTTATCATATTCGTTTAACGAACGAATTTAATAATCAGGAAACCCCCATCGTTTTTATTGCCAGAGAATCTGCATTTGAAATTAATAAATTATCATTTTTTGGAGCAATATTAAGCTGTCCTCAGATTTATATGACGGATAAGTTGGAAATTGATGTTTTTAAAAAGCAAATTGAATTTATACAATCAACTTCAAAAGCAAATGTTTTAAAGGGCTTTCTTGATAGGATTCATATAAAACCTTCTGGTAATTACACAACGCACCATTCAATAGCAAACGAGTGGTCAATAATGCGTTGGTTTAAAACAATTCTGAAATCAGAAATTATTGATTACACACCTGACGAAATTGAATCAATTGAATCAAAAATCAATTCAAATCTCTATTACAAATATTTGACATGTAAGTTTCCTATTAATAATGTAAACGGTCTTACGGTTGAAGACTTAAAACTAAAGTTTAATGGCAAAATTCTTTATATTGACGATGAAAAAGATAAAGGATGGAATGAATTGTTTTGCGCACTTTTCTATGATGATTTAATAAATAAGGTCGAAGATTATGAAAGTTTTGGATCGGAGTTCAAGGAATTGGAAAAGGATGAAATTATTAACCTTTCAGTCAATAAAGCAAAAGATTTTGATCTTGTAATTTTGGATTTCCGATTGACCGAGGATGACTTTTACGAAAGTGATCCAAAGAAAATTAACGGGTATAAGATTTTAGAAGGAATTAAAGCTCATAATAAGGGAATTCAAGTAGTTATTTTTTCTGCCACAAATAAGGTTTGGAATTTACAAGCATTACAAGATGCAGGGGCTGATGGCTTTATAATAAAAGAGTCACCAGAAAATAGTACGGATGCAAAATTCACTTTTGAATCAATAACGAATTTAATTAAAACTATTGATAAATGTTTTTCTTTAAAAATTAAAAAGGAGCTTGTTGAACTACATAAGTCAATATTAAAAAATATATTAGTAGACGATATTGATGAAAATCCGCGATATAACTTTTTTCTAAAAGGGCTCTTGAAACAAGCATCTGTAATTGAAAAATCAATTGTATTAATAGATTTTAATCACCCGATTTCGCTTGATATAACATTTTTGTCATGTTATAATTTCTTAGAACAATTCAGGGATTACTATCTTATTGAAGGTAGAGATTTTCGTTATTATCTAGGATTTGAAGAATTACCATTAAACAGAATAACTATACAGAAGAAATCTCCAAGGATTTTATCGAATGGCGAATTCATTAAAAATGGTCGTAATGATAATCCTAGTTGGTTTCAAGTCATGGCAGGTTTGTTCATTGATTACTTCAATTTAAGCAGCGCACCATTCAACGAAGTTGTTGATTTGCATAATATGTCTACTTCTAGAAATAGGTATATACATGAAGATAAATCTTCATTTACTATAGATGAAATAAGAATTATAATGACGTTGACTGAATTGGCAACAAGAAACTTAAAAGAATAACCATGCAACTAACAGCTAAACTTATCCAAATACTACCAATACAAACCGGAACCGGAAAAAATGGTGAATGGAAGAAACAAGACATCATCGTTGAAACAGACGGACAATATCCTAAAAAGGTAAGTGTTTCTATTTGGGGTGACAAAATAAATGAGCAACAGCTCACTATTGGAAATACTTTGACCATTGATTTTGATATCGAAAGCAGAGAATATTCAGGTCGTTGGTATACGGATTTGAAAGCATGGAAAATAGATATCGCCAATCAAAATACTCCGATTGAACGTAATTTGAATAATATCGATCCAACGGATTTAACCGAAGAAAATGAGGATCGGTTACCATTTTAATTTTTCTGTGCGCGATAATTGCATAGAATGATTTTAGCTTTGAGGAAAAAATAACAATGAGTATAAAGCATCATTTAGGTAATCTTGCCCCAACCGCTGACCAGCTGAATGCAATTCAGGCGCTGGATCAGTTTTTAACCAATAATGTTCCGGTTTTTGTACTTAAAGGGTATGCAGGTTCAGGTAAAACTACCTTACTTAAGGGGCTCATTGATTACTTGATTTCATCGGGTCGTCGTTTTCAACTTATGGCACCAACTGGAAGAGCCGCAAAAATAATCCATCAGCGCACAGGACATGTCGCAACAACAATTCACAAAGGTATTTATGATTTTGAAAAGCTTGAACATTTAAAAAATACTAAAGATCAAAAAGGCGCCGATTTTAGATATTATTTTAAGATTAAAAGCAACGAAGAGGCATATCAAAAAGTTTATATCATCGATGAAGCATCAATGCTATCAAATATTTTGAGTCATGGAGAATTTCTACAATTCGGTAGTGGATATTTATTAAATGATTTAATTTCCTTCACTCGTATTAATGTGCTTTCTGCAAATTCTAAAATTATTTTCATTGGGGATGACGCCCAACTTCCACCTGTGGGAATGAATTTCTCACCTGCGTTAGATGCCAATTACTTCATAGATCAGTTTAATTTGAACGTTGCTGAAGCAGAATTGAAGGAAGTAAAAAGGCAAAATTTAGAAAGTGGTATTTTAAATGCTTCAAAAAAAATTAGGACCTGTCTTACTTCAGGTTTTTTTAATGAATTTGACTTGCGGGAAAATGGGAAAGATATTTTCAATATTACTTACGGCAATTTTTTAACTGATTACTTTTCTTGCAACGAGAATCGTATTGTGGTCACATTTAAAAATAAAACGGCCAAAGAAATAAATAAATTAATTCGAGAAAGAAAATTTGGAGTCGACCAACAAATACGTGGCAGTGACAAAGTTATTATTGGTTCAAATAATTATAAATTAGGTATTTTAAACGGTGAATTAGCCGTTGTTTCGTCAGTTGGTGAAGCTACAATAACACGAACGGTGAAATTTTTTGGAAGCGAAGGTAAATCTGTAGAAATCATACTAAGCTGGAGAGAAATAGAAATTATCGCACCAAATGAGAATGGGAGCGATAAGCACGTAAAAGGTTTTATGCTTGAGAATTCACTCCACGGAGATAGTTTCTTGACCATTAATGAGATACAGGCGCTTTTGGTTGATTTTAAAAATAGACATCCAAATTTAAAACCAGATACTATTGAATTTAACGAAGCGCTGAAAAATGATGACTATTTTAATTGTATTCAACTCAAATATGGATATGCAATCACCTGTCACAAAGCGCAAGGAGGCGAATGGGATGGAGTATTTGTGTTTTGGGATAAAGGAAATAATGTTAATTTCAATTCATATGTTGATTTTCAGACAAAAATTGGAAAGCAAAATGAAGATTATTATCGATGGGCTTATACCGCAATTACGCGTGCTTCAAAGAAACTATATCTAATCAATCCTCCATTTTTTAATAGTTATTCAAATATGGTATTCTACGACTCCTTTGTTATAAATTCCTACGAAGAACTAACGAGTAGTGTGATAAGACCAATGGAGCTGGATTTTTCGGATGAATTTCTATCAATCCTGAAAGATTTTAAACTTGAGGATAGTCCGCTTTCAATTCAGGATCATTTTATCAAATTATTTTATTTGCTAAGAAAAAATTACATTGATATTATTGGTTGGAAAAAAGTCAACCTCGAAATTCGATATTTTGTTCAACGAGTGGATGAAAGGGCAGCACTCAAATTTTGGATTAATAGTAAAAATGAGTTTAATTCAAATTTCATTCGGTTGCCTCAGCCCAATGATTCACAGGTGTTATTTGAAGAAATAAAAATAATAGTTATGAATTCGCAACCTATCGTCATTAAACGAGATAGGGCGGAGGCAATTTTGGCGAAAATTCAATTTGAGATAGAATTAGATGAAAAACGACCGTTTCTATTAAGTCTTTACAATGCTTTAACAGAATTAATTTCTCATATGAATTACTCAATCGATAAAATTGAACACTACGAATACCGTGAACGTTATCATTTTCAGCGAGAAAACGAAAAGGCTGTTATTGATTTTGAATATGATGGACAAGGATTGTTTGGCAGGGTTCTTCCTTTGGATTCGGCATCGAACAGTCAAGATTTAATATCTGATGTAAAATCTTTGATACAACAATTAAAAACAAACCAAAATGTCTTTTAAAGAAGTAAAAGAACTTAGAGTAAGCGGAAAACTAATTGAGGCCTTAAATATGGCTCAGGCTGATTTACAGGCAGATCCTTCAAATGTATGGCATAAGCGCTCGATAAGTTGGGTGTATTACGAGTTTCTAAAGTCAAATGCTCTTTTGGAATCCTATGATGATTTTTTAACCTACTTTAATCATATAGTGGAGCTTGATTTGGATCAGGATGAAGCAAAAATGTTGCATGAAAGTACCGCTATGCAACTCGGAAAATTAATTTATGCTAGCTTCAATCAAAAAAATGTTAATTATGAAAAGGTTGATGATCTCTTTGAGAAATTAAAATTATTACACATTGGGAAGCCTTCTGATGCAAATTCATTTTTAATTAAAGCCTGTTTAAAAGGCAATAAATCTTGGAAGAATTTTAATAAAATATTTGATTATTTTGGTTTCGATTCTTTTCAAGCGAAGGATTTCCTTTCCGAAGAATACAATGGTAAAGCGATATTGTCAACCGTTGAAAAATATTATAATGCCTATTCAAAATTTCTCATAGACATTTCAAAAGATGGATTTACCAGTCCGGTAATACCGCAGCAGTTGATGTTGGAATTTCTGCCCAGATTAAATGCAATGATTGCTAGTCATCCCGAGTATCAGTTTTTACCATATTTCAAAGCAAAGATGTTGATTTTTATAGGCCGAAAAGATGAAGTAATAGAGGCCTTTTTACCTTTTGCCAAAAGAAAGAAATCTGAGTTTTGGGTCTGGGAGGTATTGGCTGAAACATTTGATAAATCAGATGAAAATTGTTTTGCTTGTTATTGCAAGGCATTAAGCCTGAAATCTCCTCAAGAATTCTTAATTGGTATCCGAAAAGATTTTGCTGATTTATTAATTGTTAAAGGTTTATATTGTGAAGCAAAGTTCGAAATAGAGAAAATAGTTGAAATTAGAAATGCGCAAGGATGGAAAATACCGAACGATATTCTATCTATAACAAATCAATCTTGGTATTCTGAAACAATTTCAAAATCATCCAATGTTGATATATATAGTCAGTACGTTTCAAAAGCAGAGGAATTACTTTTTCAGTCTGTTGAAGAAGAAATAATTGTGGTTGAGTTTGTTAACCATGAAAAACAGATGCTAAGTTTTATAAAAGATAAATCAAAACATGGTTATTTTTCGTATCGTGGCTTGATCCAAAAGATAAATGTTGGTGATTTACTCCGAGTTCGATTTAACGGTAACGGTCAAGACGGCTTTTTTAAGGTTCTTTCCTTAAGAAAAGCTAATCCAGAAGATCGTTCTGATGCTGTACGTAATTTCGACGGGGTGATTAAAATTAAGGAGGGAAGTGATTTTGGATTTGTTGAGGACATATTTATCGATCCTGGAAATATTAAAAGGAATCAATGGGTAACAAACCAAACCATTAACGGCAAAGCCATCTTATCATTCAACAAAAAGAAAGGTCAGTGGGGTTGGAAGATGGTGTGAAATCTCAATGATGTTTAATATATCAAAGAATATAAAATTTCTGTAAGTCATTTGGAAGTTAGTTCAAACAGAGTTGCTTATCTCTTTAAATAATTTGTGGCCTTCCCCATTTTCAAACAACGCATAAATATAATAACTTAATAATTCATTTCATCAACTAATGATTGACCTGTTGTAGCCTTCCCCATTTTGGGGAGCATTACAGTTAGCTGCGCTGAACCCTTGCACTTACGTGCAATGGATGAAAGCAGCTATTCACTGCGTTCATTCGCTCCTTTTTTTTCTTTTTCTCACCAAAGGACGCTTTGTTCGAAACAAAAAAAAAGCAGCTACCCAAAGGTGCTGCTTTCATCAGAGTGGAGTCGGAGGGGAGGGTTAGCTGCGCTGAACCCTTGCACTAACGTGCAATGGATGAAAGCAGCTATTCACTGCGTTCATGCGCTCCTTTTTTTTCTTTTTCTCACGAAAGCACGCTTTGTTCGA
>Ga0214917_10007968_pt1 | contig 10538 bp, 11 predicted proteins | sample LL_1208_BB_MetaG_FD_177983 | JGI IMG/M metagenome (GOLD analysis project Ga0214917, IMG submission 177983) | Freshwater microbial communities from Lake Lanier, Atlanta, Georgia, United States - LL_1208_BB | ecosystem: Environmental > Aquatic > Freshwater > Lake | place: USA: Georgia | collected...
TACACCAACCTGAACGGGATAAGTATAACCTGTTGATGTGTCTGAGAATGTCGCTATCATTGTTGGATTTCTCATAGCAACACCTGAGCCTTGACCTTTGGCATTTACGGGTAAAGATAATTTGAAAACTCCTGTAAATGACGTAGTTGAGCCAAATAAACATTGACCAAAATACCAGACTAAATCACCGCTTTGCGAATAACCAACATTACTAAATGTTCCATTTCCTATTGTTATTCCTGTCCAAGTTGGTGTGTATGCAGTCAATGTTCCAAAACCACCACTCGCGGTTGCCCAAGTTGGTACGCCACCAGAAACAGTCAAGACTTGACCGGTTGTGCCAATTGCTCGCTTGGCTAAAGTATTTGCGCCAGACGCATAGAGAATATCACCGGTTGTATAGGTTGTTTGATTTGTTCCACCCCGAACTTCGGTAACTGGAACAGATAATGAAAGCGTCACGTCACCCGATGTGCCGCCACCAGAAAGACCAGTTCCAGCGGTGACAGAAGTTATGTCACCACCAGTCGAAAGTGTTACCCAAGCTGATCCTGAGTAATACTGCATCGTGTTGGTGTCTTTGAGAAAACATTGCATACCTTGAGCTAAAACGCCTGAAAGTGCAGTATCGCGCGCTGTTGCGTTCGCAAATACCATAATGGTTTGCTCCATAAGGTATGTATTGACTTGGGCAGCCGTGAGGACATCACCCGTATTAAATAATTTATAGCCTGCGCCTGCCATGTGTCTCCTTAGTACGCCAGTACGTCTGTGCCGATTATACCGCTAATAGCCGAATCCAAGACGAATCCAGCCAATAAAGGTTCGGCGGTGAATAGGGTTGTCATCCATGATGATTTGGTAATGTCATGGTGAATGCCGTTAACAAGGCTTTTCTGCGTCACCGAGGTATTACCCGGCATTGCCTTTGTCACCGTGATTCCTTCCAGCAAATCCAAATCTACGCCCGCTTTGGGCTTGTTTGGATCGATGTCGTCATAAAGATTTAGTTGAATGCTATCAATGCGGACTTCAGGATCTTTACGGGTAGCCAGAATGCCCTGAGCCTGATTCAAAGCTTCTGTGTCGGTTTGGACGAGAATGCCATCACGCTTACCAGAATGAAGAAAATATGTGTTAATCGATGTCTGGTCCGACGCGGTTTGAGTTGTACCGCCTGAGCGAGTTACACTTACTGAGTTAAGGATGGTTGTATCGTCAAAAGCGACAACAGCATTGGTATAAGTCAACGCACCGCCGCCAAGGTCTGAGAAGCTGTAAAGCGAGGTCGCTGGAGCCTTGATGAGATTGGTGCGGCTGATAAATCTGACCTCACCTTGCGAGTCGACAAAGACGCCGCCAAACTCGCTATTTTCGACCGTTTGTAGGGCTTCTAAGGCCGTCCTAGACGTTCCGGGATCGGCTTGTAGGGTTGAGTCACCAGTATCGACTATTCGAAGGCTCTGAGGCCAAGCAATGGCATCTAGGATGGCATTGACGCGCGCACCCGAAAGTTGACCCGCAGGCGCACCTGCCACGGTTGTAACCGATGATCCAGCCAAAAGCTTGAATCCATCAACGCATTTGAGCATGACGTTTGATAAATCATCATTGCCTTGTCGGAAGCTGTTATCGTAAGTTGTAATAAAACCTGAAAACAAGTAATAATCCACGCCAAGATATGTCGCGTAAATAATAATTTGTCGCAATGGCACCAAATCCGGGTAATACGCCCCATTCGGATTATTTGGATTCCAATCACCATTTTGATCATAAAGACTGACCATGGCTTCGCCAAACTCAAACTTGCTGGTAATGCGATTACGACCACGGCGGATTGATACTTTGCTGACCAGATTGGTGATTTCTACTGGTAGCGTGCCAGAACCGAGTCGGTTGGTTCCCAAAATACCTTTTGTCGCCGATCCAAGAATAAGTGGATTAGTTTCAAAAGCGGTATCGCTGTCGAAATCGACAAATACTCGAAGCGTGGGTGCTGGCATTAGATAGCTACGCTACTGACTCGAATATCTAGTCCGGCTTTTTGATAATTGTAAAGATTGTCCAAGATTGTCGCTGTGAGGTCTTGTTCGGCTATGACCGACCCTTCAACATTGACGTTCACCTCAACGCTTGGCATGCCACCCGATTCAATGAGCATCAAATCAGCCAAAGCCAATTCCGATTCTGCAAGTGCCAATAAAGCGTCTGCATGAGCTTCCACTGCTGGAGTAATAATTGGATCAGCAGCTCTGTAACCTGCGGCTGCGGCTGCATCGAGGACGGAACTACTTGCGGATGCGCCTAATGCTGCTGTGGCCCCTGCCATTGCACCATTGATATAAACGTTATTGGCATTGACGTCCATGCGCTCTAATTTTGTAACACTCATCGTGCTTTGATCAAGTTTCAATCCCTTTTCCGCAAACAAGGTTTCAATCGGGATTTTGATGTTTAATTGTTTTAGCAATTCTTGAATGCGAGTAATTTTCGCCGGCCAGTCTACGAATGGATCACCGACCATCTCATCAAGACTATCAAGCAATGATGCCAATTCAGCAGCTGCGGATTCTGCTTTATTTAATTGGCCTTCAAGGATAATGGCGCGTTTAACATCCTCATCAAGAATGGCCTGCATCAATTGCAAACGCAGTTTCTCGACTTCATTGATTTGACCACCCAATGCGGCCTGAATCTGAATACGATCCATTTCAAAACGTTTATTAATATCATTCAGAATTGCAGACTTATCGACTTGTTTCGTTTGTTTTGTTTTCTCGTCCGTTATTTTCTTTTCCGCTTTTGCCAAAGCGTTTGCGGTTCTGAGTCTCGCAGACGCGGACTTTTCTTCTTTTCGCGCAGCTTCAGCTCGGCGTTTAGCGTCCGCGGTAGCAAAAGAATCGCCGGGGGCTTCGCCAAACACGATTGGGCCAATAACAAACCGTGTGAACTTTTCAAATAAACCTAAAACAAATTGGACGGCACTACTCTTTTGAATTCGACTGAAAGCATCGATGGTCTTATCACCAAAAATAACCGCGGCAGCTGCGGTATCTCCAAAAGCCAAACCAAGATTGATTATTTTAGTTTGCAATTCTTCGACTTTAATACTTGATTTGTCCAAACTACCAACAAGACCCTTGCCGAATTGTTCCTTTGCTTGATCGACGGCTTCGGCAAGGCGAGCCATTTTTACGGCATAAGTGTCGGTTGCATCTGCCGCTGCTCCCTTGAACTTTTTTTGAAGGATGTCTAGGACATCGTTAAAATCTTTACCTTTAAGTTCCGCAGTAGTAAAACCAATGCGCAATCTTGCTAATGCGGTTGTTTCGCCTTTATAGGCCCGCTGCAATGCTACGCTAACAGATTGCAAATCTTTACCGGTTCCAAGACTCACATCAAGCGCGGTGGCTAAGATCTTTTGAGCGGTTGTCGCATCACCAGTGGCTTGTGATAACGCAACAAACGCGTTTGTCAATTCGCCGCCTGTTTTACCAGTCGCCAAAGATAGTTTGTCAATAAACTGATTAAGATACGGTGAAGCAAAGCCAAGATTAATTGAGTTTAATTGAGCGTTTAATAAACGCGCTTCTTGTTCGGCATCACTGAAAGCCTTGATTGATTCTTTGCCGAATTGAACTACTTTATAGACCGAAAATGCACCTACGAACGTTTTGCCCAATTTAGTAAATGCGTTTGATGCTTTTTTAACCGCTTTTTCGTCAAACGTGGTTACGATGGGAAAATTAATTGCCACGTGGCAACCTCGCTATCTTGTCGTTTGCTACACGGGCAACTTGATCCAACACTCTCAAAACAACCGCTTGTGCTTTACCTTGATTTTCTACCAAAGCAGCACCCATCAAACGACCTTGTGTTTTAGCCGTTTGTCCGGTTTGTTTCAACGTTCCAATTTCTAAGTTCATTGCGCCTATAAATTGGCTGCCAGCATGAGGATTTTTAGATTTTGATTTTGATGATCCATAAGTATTGCGGCGGCCTGCTGTTTCAACAATTGCGCCTGCGGCAGATTTGTTTAACATGCTGACCAATGATACCCACCCTGAACGGTTAGCCCGACTTTTGGCTAATGTATAAGTCAATCCACGGCGCACAACGCCGGGAACATAGGATGGAAATGGCCTTCTACCCGGAATTGCCGATTTGCGGTCATAACCGGGATAATTAAAATTGCGCAAACCCGCTATTTCATTTGGGGCTTTGGATCTTGCATCTTTAGCAATCACCTTCAATGGTGCTGCAATTTGTGCGTTATATTCTTTAAGAATGCCCGGCGATAATTGGCGCAGAATCTTTCTAGCTTCTATGACGCCTTTTACCTCGACTGGCATTTTCTCTTTCCCTTGCCTGTTGCTTCAGGACTTCGATGAAGGCCTTTAGCAAATCCGAATCCATATTAATAAACTCGCTAGGCGCGATCCCGGTATGAATGCTCAGTTGAGCGATTCTATACGTGAAGGAATCGCGCGTTAGCCATTTGGGGAATCATCTGCCACCACGTCCACCGCAGCTAGTGTGTCCAGAAACGCTGCGCCAAAAGGCTTCACGTCTGGAGCATCTGCGCGGCGCAGACATTCCCAAGCCAGCCAATAAATATGCTCTTGCTTTTCATCTTCTCTAAAAGCTTTGTGAAAGCCTTTACGAAATTGCTGCTCAAACGCATATTCCACACCCGGCGTAATAGAGTGAGTGCTCTGTGTGCCATCTGCCCTTGTGATTATTAACTTAGCCATTGCCCATTGCTCCTAATTTAGAACGTGCCCGATGAAGAAGCTGTTACTGCGCTGTTGATTGTGAACGTAATGTCCTGAGTGCTGAGATCGCCTGTACCACCATTGATAGGGGTCAAGTTATTGACCAAAATATCAAAGGTGTAGAGCTGATTTGCCGCACCTACGGCTGATCCCTTGTCGTTTAGCATCTTGCAAGCAACGGTTGTGCCGTATGCTGCTGAAAGGGTTGCCAAAACGTTTGCAGCTGCGGTGTCATTGAGAAAAGAAACGGTCAATGTTGCCGATTCCAAACCTTTGACAAACTTGTGTGCCGAGTCACCCATTGCAGTTACTTCGAGTTCATCGAATGCTTGGTTTAGGGTAACGCTTGTTACGTGGTCGCTAAGATCGACTGCGTTGATCTTAAGTCCGACCTTGTTATTTAAGAAAACTGCCATTTGGCTATTCCTCGTCTTTCTTAGCGGTTGGTTTTTCTGGTTTTGCGATTGGCTCTACTTGACCGATTTTGATCAGAAAAGCCTCGCGCTCTTTGTCTACTTCAGCCATTTTAGCTCCAATCTGAGAGAACGCTGATAGATACTTCACCGGATAATAGATCGCCTACTGTTCCGGTCAAGACTGCTGGTGCGCTAAACGTGCCAATTGTATAGGCAATCGATGACGCTTCTAGTTTATTAACGATGTTCAAATAAAAATCTTCGATGTTTGTTAGGTTGCCTTGGTTGTCAAACATTGGCACAAGTACGACAAGTTTGAAATTGACTTTGGGTTTAACCGTTTTGTAATGATCATTGCTTGGCTCGATATATGGATCATCGGGTTGTACCACGATGCTATTAGCAAGCGGGCTAGCAGGTGGGAAGGAAAACACCTGCCAGACCGCATTATCAGCTAGTGCAGCCGCGATTGTTCCACGTAGGGTCGTTATTGCGCTCACCCTACTTGACCGCCCGGTGCTAGATGATCCGCAAGAAGCCCGCGAACGCGAGCCATAAGTGTATTACCCATGCGATACGGTGATGGTTGAAAATCTGGTGAAATGCCGCCCGCGTTAGATTGCTGACGTGCCTGCCATATATCCACAGCAATCATTAAAGATGCTTCATTGATTTCTGGTGTTACTGAATAATCAATGCCATTATAGGGCCCTGTAATTACACCGTATGGCTTGATGGAATTGTAAATTTGATCCGAAGCAGTCTTGGCATAAGAAATTGAAAATGTGCCAGTCTCAGTAATTGTATAAGTGCCATTAAAGGTTGAGCCGCAGCGTGTCAATGTGACTGACTGACCTACGGCAAAAGGATGTGCGCTGGAAGTGAACACAGTCGCAATGTTCGATGCTAATTCTGTCGCTACGGCTTCAGCCGTGTTAAACCATAATTTGCCCTTGACAATGTTTTCAGCTGCTTGACAGCATTCTTCAACAGTAGCCGATGAATAAAGGTTTCCAATGCCAAGCGCAGATCGCAACGTGGCTTCAGTAACGTATGTCGCTGGCATTTTTATCCTTTCTTTATGTTAGCCCCGGCGCAAGGGCTGTGCGCCGGGGTAACTTTGTAACTACTACGCTGCGTTGTTGAAGCGGAATGCACCTGCACCGGTCTTGGTAGCGATGGCGTAATAGCCATAAACGCCAATTTCGACCTTGCCAGTTCCGACCTTCTCAGCACGGAGTTGTAGACGTGGTGATTCGTACCATGTGTAGGAATCGCGGTTGACGACAACGATTGAAGAATCGCCTGTGCCTGACATGGTGTAATCGACATAAAGTGGGAGACCAAGGACGGTTCCACGGATTGCGCTTGCAGATAGTTCACCTGCTGCGTTTTGTGGTGCTGCTGCTGCGAAGATTGGGCGATTCTGTGAATCTACCAATCCTGTTAGGTTGCTCCATTGATCTGGTGAGCAAATTACAGCGGTTGCAAAGCGGAATGTGTTGGAGTAAATCGAAGCTCCAGCACGTGCGATAAAGCCTGCAATTTCTGCGCCATCCCATGGAAGGGTGATTGTTGTTGAATCAAGTGTTCCGCCAGTTGCGAGTGCGCTCTTAACTGCGTTGTTTGTGGACTTTGCATAAGCATCGCCCATGAGTGTTAGAAGCTCTGAAAGGAACGCAGGGCTTGTGCGGTCGAGAACTTCAACCGAGAATAGCTGCATACCGGCAGCCTTCTTGACATCAACATCCAAGTATTCGATTTCTACCTGTGTGTCATCAAATGCGCCACCTTCAGCGACTGGTGCGCCTACGGTTGGAACAGTCTTAACGCGTGGGATTTGGAACTTCATACCTGCATCTGGAAGAACGCCGGATGAGATTGCTTCGATTGAAGCGCGTGTTCCAGTTGACTTTGGATTCCAGATTTCTGTCAATTGACGTGTTGGTACAAGACCGGGAACATCATTCACGGTGTCGGTGTCGGATGCAGCTGCGATCCATTGACGAGCTGATTCATCACCGAAAATGTTTGCCTTGATTGTGTTTTCAAGCATTGATAGCGGAGTCACGTTGATTCGTGGCTTCGCGTAAATTGGTGCAGCAACAGTTGGGCGAGCAGCCTCTACCGCAGGGGCTTCGACCTTGGGCTCAACGGTTGCGGTGTCTGGAGTATTCTCCACGACTGCCTCGCTTTCGTTTGTGGTTGGTTGTTCGCTGACTTCTTCTTCAGAAGCAGCAACGCTCATAACTTCCGCACTCTTAAAGGCTGCTGCCTGAACTAGTGAGACTTCTTTGAGCAAACTTGATTTTACTTTGTAACGATCTTTTTCTTTCTTGCCAGCGATAACTTCAACGCCCACGGATAGACCGCTGCGGAGTTGCTCACTAGCTTCAATAAGTGCATCGTTACCGCGGCTAGTGCTAGCCACTTTGAAAGTTGCATAAATACCAGTTTCATCTTCGGTGAATGAAATTAAGCGACCGATTGGTTTCTTTGGATCATGCTCTAATAGCAATTTTGGCTTTGGGCTTGTCGGAATTTCGATTGAGCCGGCTTCAAATACGACTTTACCGACATTGGTATAGCCGACCTCTGAATCACCGAATGGGACAATCTTGCCGGTGATGGTGCGTTCCTCTGCATTGCAGGTAACGTCACTATTGAACTGAAGTAACATCTTCGTTTCCATTTGGTGTTAGATCTTCCATTTCCATTGCTTGATCGATGGTAATCAAGCCAAGAGATAGCATTTTTTCAATGACGTTTAAACGTTCCATTGGATCTACTCTTAGGAATGCGCTGTCAACGTCAAACTTAACAATGTTGCCTCGCGCCGTTATATCATCCATTGATAATCTGTCTTGGATTGCATTGATGTACGGTGCGAGTGATAACGCCAAGAATTGTTTGCGCTCATCTTGAACATTCGAATACGTCATCGAATTGTTTTGATCTGCGCTGATGTAATACGCCGGGACGTTCATCATTCTGGCAATTTGAGTTGCGGTTGATTGAATTGAATCCACAAACATCATGTCACGTGGTGAAAATGATGTCGGTTGATATTCAAGTGTCGATGTAAGGTAAGCGGTGCTGCGTTGCTCACGTGCTGACTTCCAAGCTGTCAAAATGCCTTGCACTTCAGCTGGAGCAAGATCAGCACCAGTATTTTTAATAACGCCGGATGGCATTGGCGTACTTGTAGCCACACGTACAGCCTTTTCAAGATCAATTGCGCTTCTAAGCGTGCGGGCCCCGCGTTGCAAAATACCTTCATCTTGTGCTTGGAATGTAACAAGTGATCCAAGACCAGACATTGGCACTGGTGATCCATCGACCTGATATTGAGTGATGAAATTAGTGTTCATGTCGGTTGTAAATGAAACGCGACCGGGTGCTACCCATTCAAAACGCGCTGGACGTCCATCATCGAAATAAACTTCAGTCACGCGCCAATAGGCAACGCCAAAAAATAAAAGTGAGTCAACAGTCCAAGCAATTGTGACGCTGCGTGGCTGAGTCAATGATGGTTGCTCTAGCCAAAGCGGTTTGCCTAATTCTTCGCCGGTAGATTTCTTGTAAAGCTCCATCGGCAATCCGCCAATTGTGCAAGCGATTAAATTACGGCATCGGGCAACGCTTGGAACCGACATTGCTTCATCGCGACCGACTGGTGTTAATACAGTAGGCAGATAATATGAAAATGAATCGGTCATCAGCTGCGGTGCAGCTTGTGCTTCTATTTTCGTAGGACGAAAACGATCAAAAAGACCCATCGCGTAATGTTATCACACAAAACGGACATTCAAGACATATCAGACAATGATTTGCGGTTTGCTTTGCGGTTTGAGCAGCTGGTGGACGACCATTGCAAGGCTGATTGCCGCTGATACGTCCCCGGCTGACTTTCGCCTAACGATTCGCCAACCCGCATCAGTTTCCTTAGCCGCGCAGTTATTCATGGAGTCCACCAAGCTAGCCTGTCCGATGTGAACGATTCGCGCATTCACAATTGCATCATAGAGGTCTGAGCAGGCTTGGTAAAATACAGTCCCGGACATGTCTTGGATTTTGTGACCGGATTGGCTGAGCCTTTCGGCAACGCTCATCGAGCTGTATTTATCAAAGCAAATAAGCCTAGGTTTGTATTTCATCGCCCATTCGTGGACTTCAATTGCCATTTTCAATTCATCAATAGCAACTTGGCTTTCAAATTGAGCAATCACGCCCACGGCAATCTTGCCGTCATCTTGCATTTGTCCAGCCACAAGGCTTGCCATCTTTTTATTGACGGATATATCCATGCCAAAGATTGTTGCGCGTCCGGGTTCGATTTTTAGATCCTGCATCGTCAAATCCTCAAAAGCCCGATAAGGCCATGGCGATTTGAGAGCTGAAACCCATTGGCATAACGTTTCGGTGCGGCTGGCTTCAACGCTAGAGGTAGCAATGGCTTCCTCGATGGTTTCCTCATCAATTAAGTACCCAAGTGCGGGATTAGCTTGATACCACGCATCGCGGTCATTAATCTTGGCGAAATCATCAGCTGAATACTCCCAAAAGCCAAGCGTTGACGGTGGATAGGACAACGCCCGGCTTCGAAGATCATTAAGCACGGTGCTAAACGCATCACCAGCGTTGGATGTCATAAAGATTTGGCTGTTAGGACGCGCACGAGTGATTGGCCGAGCAGCAGTCCATGAATCTTCATCGATCTCACGTAATTCATCTATGTAAAGCAGATCCGCGGTCTTACCACGTGACCCATCTCTGGTCGCCGCGACTATTTCGTATCTTGCTCCGGATAGAAGCTCAACGGATTCCTGCCCATTGGCAACGCGGATCTGTTTCACCTGCGCCATAAGGTGCGGGTTGTCCTCAATCACGTCCACGACTTTGCGAAAGGTGTCCAAAGCCATACCGCGATTAGATGACATTGCAACTATATTCATTTCACCAAAAACAAACAAACCGGCAAGGATTCGGATGCGGGCTAGGTGGGTTTTGCCATTCTGACGTGCTACTAGCAGCAATGACGTCTTACGTCGCCATTTGCCACCTTTGTCCACCTTTAGTAAATCGGTGAGGACATATTCTTGCCACGGCAACAATTCAAGCTTGCAATCGGCTAGAAACTTTTTGACCTCATCGATGCGAGACTTGCCTTTGAGTGGCGCGTTTTGTAATCGTGGCTTGGTCGCGCCCTTACGACCCTTTTTCAATTAGCCCCCGACCGCTCTGGAAACGTGAAAGGTGAATCCGCATCAATCCGGACTGTTGTATGTCCGTTTTGTACTAATTTGGACTGGTTTGCACCTTTTGGAGAGTTTTTGTCAGAAAAGGC
>Ga0214917_10007969_pt1 | contig 10537 bp, 17 predicted proteins | sample LL_1208_BB_MetaG_FD_177983 | JGI IMG/M metagenome (GOLD analysis project Ga0214917, IMG submission 177983) | Freshwater microbial communities from Lake Lanier, Atlanta, Georgia, United States - LL_1208_BB | ecosystem: Environmental > Aquatic > Freshwater > Lake | place: USA: Georgia | collected...
GCCAGCAAAGGTTGAGGCTCCAGTAGTCGAAACCCCAAAGGCTGAAGAAAAACCAAAGGCGAAGAAAGTAGTCGCCTCCAAGTAATCGGAAGGGGGTGATTCAGTAAAATGAGTCACCCTCTTTTTCTCTAAGGGAGCATTATGGCAATCTCACACGAACGCGTATCAATTGGCACTACAGCCACTCAAGTTTCTTCTGACTACGCTGGTAAAGACGGTCAGACTGTCTCAGTTCAAAACCCTTCAGGTGGCGCTACTGTCTACCTAGGTGGAACTGGCGTAACAACAACATCTTATGGGTTTGCCCTTGCAGGTGGAACTGATTTTTCAGTTGAGATGCAAGATGGTGAAAAACTTTACGGCGTGGTTGCTTCAAGCACACAGACCGTAAATGTCCTTCGTCAAGGCGCTTAATCATGGCGTTGCCAGCATCTCTTTCAACCGTAACGGTTGCTGGTACCTATGTAGATTTGCTAGGTAATCCAGTTCGAGGTTCTATCACTTTTGAGCCTCAGACTATCCTGAAAGAAAAAACTCTTAATGTTCACATCATGCCAGTTGCAATTGTTAAGACATTAGATGCAACAGGTTCTTTTACGATTACTTTGCCAGTTACTAGCGATACAGATGTAACTCCTCAACCATTCGTTTATACCGTGGTTGAAAACTTTACCTCTGGTCGTACATTCCAGATTGCTTTGCCTCTCTCAGTTGCAGGTACCACACAGAACCTTGCAGACCTGCTTACAGCCCTTTCTGAGACTGAAGCGGCTTCTTATATCACTACAGACCAATACCAAGGTCTATTGACCCGCTACAACAATGCAAGCAATAGACGAGAGATAGTAGTCAATGCCTCAACTTATGAAGGCAATGCTTCAACCTATGCAAGCGAAGCATCAAAAGCGGCAAGTGCAGTTGCTAACTTTACGACTAATCAGTTAATGATGATGGGAGTTTGACATGGCTGAACCGTATGTGCCTATAGCCCAATATAACACCTCAAATACTCTTCTCACTCAATTAGAAGTGGCTACCAATGCCTCAGCAAGCAACGCAAGCGCCTTGAATACTGCGACTGCAAATGCTTTGTCATCTCGCAATACTGCTAATTCTTATGTGGCTGAAAAGTTTGATTTATTCTTTTTGGTAGGTGCGTAATGGCTCTTGGTTCAAATCTAACCACGGTTACCGTAACAGGCAGTTATGTAGATTTTGAAGGAAACCCAATTCAAGGTCAGGTTCGATTCAGTATTGGCGAAGTTTTGCGTAATGGCACAGATGACCAAATGGTTGCACCATCTAGCGTGGTTGTGCCTTTGAGTTCAGGCTCATTCTCAGTCTTACTACCAGCAACCAACGACCCAGATGTAGTTCCAAATCCTTTTGTTTATACAGTTGAAGAATCATTTCCAAATGGTCGCACTTATGAAATTACTATCCCATACACAACAGTTGGCTCTCTTGATTTAGCAGACATTAGCCCAGACCCAACTTTGGATGAGACTTATGTTCAGGCTATAGACCAAACTTCTTGGAATACTCTTGAGTCCAACATTACGGCTTTAGATGCTTTGATTGACCAATCGGTAAATAAGTTTCCTGCCTCTGGTCAATATTGGTACATTGATTCAGCCTATGCAACATACACAGCACTTGATACAGCCTTTGCAACATACTCGGCTCTTGCTTCAGCGACCTATAACATCTCAGGAGCAGACATCACATCATTCGTAACCTCAGCGCAGGGTTACGCGGCTTCAGCATCATCTAGCGCTACTACAGCCCAAAATAATTCGGCTGGTACTATTAGTCCATTATTACTCATCGGAGGATAACCGCATGGCAACTACTTACAAGGTTCTAGGGCAATCAAACCCTTCAGCCACAACTGCCACAACTCTTTATACCTGCCCTGCTTCAACTCAGACGGTTATCTCAACCATCACCATCTGTAATCAGGCTGGCACAAGTGGCACATATCGAATTGCAGTACGCCCAAATGGAGCAACTTTAGCGACTGAACATTATGTTGTTTATGATGCTTCAATCCAAGCAAATACCACTACGGCTTATACGCTTGGTTTAACTATTGATGCTTCAGATGTAATTACAGTTTACGCATCTTCAGCAAACTTCTCATTCAATGCCTACGGAAGCGAGATAGCATAATATGGCAATCACCACTAATGGTGGTGCAGGAATCACCGCCGATGCAGTTGCAACCCTCACAAACAAGACTCTTACATCTCCAGTAATTGCAGATGCTACTTTCACAGGTCAGCAGTCAGGACTTCAAATTTCCTTCAATCAGTCAATTGTTTTCGAAGGAACAACAGCAGATGCTTACGAGACAACTCTCAGCGCTGGAGACCCAACCGCTGACCGCACAATCACCCTTCCAGATGCAACAACAACCTTGGTTGGTACTGATACAACCCAAACACTAACAAATAAAACTCTTACAAGTCCAACTTTAACAACTCCTGCTCTTGGAACTCCAGCATCAGGAACTCTTACAAATACAAGCGGATTGCCTATTACTGGCTTGGTTGCTTCAACTTCCGCGGCATTAGGTGTAGGTACCGTTGAGTTGGGTCATGCCACAGACACAACAATCTCCAGAGTTTCAGCAGGTGTTGTTGCAGTTGAGGGGGTAAATGTTGTAACAACTTCTTCGACAGATACTCTTACAAATAAGACTATTGCGCTTGGTTCTAACACAGTCTCGGGTACTTTGGCACAATTCAATTCGGCAGTTACCGATGCCGATTTAGTTTCTCTCGCAGGGTCAGAAACTCTTACAAATAAAACATTGACCGATGCTAAGATTAACTTAGCAATAAATGCACAAACTGGAACTACATATACTTTTGCGCTTACTGATAATGGTCAATTAGTTACTGCTTCTAACGCAAGCGCGCAAACTTATTCAATTCCTACTAACGCTACAACTGCTTTTCCTATCGGAACTCAAATAAATATAATTCAAATAGGTGCAGGGCAAGTAACTATTCAAGCGGCAAGTTCAGGAACAACAACTGTAAGTTCTACGGGCGCAACTGCTACTGCGCCAAAACTTCGCGTACAGTATTCGTCAGCAACTTTAGTTAAAGCCTCAACCGACCTTTGGTATGTAATGGGAGATATTTCATAATGCCTATTCTTGGAGTTATTGCATCACAAATTACTGGACACCTTGGCTTATCTATTGATGCTCTTATTGTTGCAGGCGGTGGAGGCGGAGGTGGAAACCTTGCAGGCGGTGGCGGTGCTGGTGGACTTGTTTATGCTACCAATCAAACAGTTTCTTTAAGTACTACTTATACAGTAACAGTAGGTGCAGGTGGTGCTGGCGCTGCAACTGGTGGACCAAACGGAACTGCTGGTTCCAATTCTGTATTTGGCGCATTAACGGCAGCAGTCGGTGGAGGTGCTGGGCAAGGTGATGGATTTTCTACAACTGGATTGAACGGTGGTTCAGGTGGTGGTGGTTCTCGCGGTTCAGGAAATTATGGAACTGGAACTGCTGGACAAGGTTACGATGGCTCGCAAGGTTCAGGTGTTCAACAAAACGGCGGTGGTGGGGGCGGTGCTGGCGGTGCTGGCGGTCGCGTTACAAGCAATCAAACTGGTGGTGCTGGCGGTGTAGGTTTAAGTTATTCAACCTTTGCTACCGCTACATCTACTGGTTCTAGTAATTACTACGCTGGCGGTGGCGGTGGTGGTGCTGGAAATGGCGCTGCTGCTGGTGGTGGCGGGGGAACTGGTGGCGGTGGTAATGGCGGTGGAAACTCACCTTCTGTTGCAGCACAAGCAGGAACCGTAAACACAGGCGGTGGTGGCGGTGGTGGTGCTTGGGATAGTTATGGTCGTCAAGCAGGCGCTGCTGGTGGTTCTGGAATTGTAATTGCTCGTTATCAATCTGCAACACAAAAAGCCTATGGTGGAACCATTGTTTCATCTGGAGGTTATTATTACCATACATTTACTTCATCAGGAACTTTTATTACATCTGTGCCTAAAGCAACTGGTGGAACAATTACATTTGCTAATGGTTACTGGGTACACGAATTTACTTCATCAGGTACATTCACTCCAACAAGTGCATTGACTGCTCAATATGTTGTAGTTGCAGGTGGTGGTGGTGGAGCGGTTATTTATATTGGCGGCTCAGGCGGCGGCGGTGCTGGCGGTTATCGTTCGTCTGTAACTGGTGAGAGTTCAGGTGGTGGAGCATCTGCTGAAAGCGCAGTTAGTTTATCAAGCGGAGTTGCTTATACCGTAACAGTAGGCGGCGGCGGTGCGGCGCGAAATAGTGCGGCTACGGCTGGTACTGGAAGTGCTGGTGGAGACTCATCTATTGCTGGTTCAGGACTTACAACAATCACATCAACAGGTGGTGGTGGTGGTGCAAATACTGGTGCTACAACTTCGGGAAATGGTGGTTCATCAGGTGGTGGTGGTGGAACTGCAACAACAAGTCTTATAGGTACGGCTACTAGCGGTCAAGGTTATGTAGGCGCCACGGGTGTTAGGTACAGTCCATCTCAGTATTATGCTGGTGGTGGTGGCGGCGGCGCAGGTGCGGCTGGTACTGCGGCTACAACATCAGGCACAACTGCAAGCGGTGGTGCTGGTGGAATTGGTGTTCAATCATCTATTACAGGAACTGCAACTTATCGGGCTGGCGGCGGCGGCGGCAATATTGAGCAGGGAAACAATGTTCCAACTTCAGGTTGGACTACTAGCGCAGGCGCTGGCGGTAATGGTGGTGGCGGTGCAGGAAGCGTTGCTGGTTCAGCCGCTACTTCAGGAACTGCAAACACAGGCGGTGGCGGTGGTTCAGGTAGCAACAGTTCAGCAGGTGCTGGCGGTTCAGGTATTGTTATCATTAGGTATCTAGCGTAGGAGAAGGCACATGAAAATAGTAAAAGATAAAGAAAAAGTTACACAATGCTTTAGTTATGAAGTAGTAATGTTAGTACACATTATTTCTGATGAGGAATCTGCCGCTAAAGCACAACTTGATGAAAAAGGTGGAATTGTAACTAAGCGTGAAGTAAAATTGCTTAACGCAGTAACGCTTTACGGCGAACAGGAGAAAAAATAATGGCTCATTTTGCAGAAATAGTTGATGGAATTGTAGAGCGTGTAATTGTTGCTGATACTAAAGAATGGTGCGAATCTAATTTAGGCGGCAAATGGGTGCAGACTTCTTATAATACTTATGGTAATGAGCATAAATTAGGCGGTACGCCGCTACACAAAAACTATGCAGGAATTGGTTATACATGGGATGGCTTAGGATTTGCTGCGCCGCAACCTTATAAGTCATGGACAAAAAACGCTGATACTTATTTATGGGAAGCACCTACAGCCATGCCAACAGACGGCAAAGTTTATTCTTGGAACGAAGAAGATTTAGCATGGGAAGAAGTACCTACTGAATAGGAGATGCTGTGGCAACTACCTATCGGTATTTATTTGCTGACTACAATAAACTTGGGTCAATAATCAAAGGAGTAAATCATGGCAGGAACTACAACTAAAGGTTTGCGTTACCCAACCGCGGGTGATAACCCCGCCATTCATACTGATATTCAAAATCTTGCTACTGATGTAGATACAAAGTTTGATAGTTACGCCACTCTTGCGGGAGCAACCTTTACTGGCAACATTCAAGTTCCAACTGAAGTTGTTTTTGAAGGAGCCACCGTCAATGGATTTGAAACAACCCTCACCGTTGTAGACCCAACCGCTGATAGAACAGTCACTTTTGCAGATGTTAGCGGAACGGTCATTACGACTGGAAATCTAAACGCAATCACATCCTTGACTTCACCAACTATTAGCAATGCCACTTTTACTGGTCAGCAATCAGGACTGCAAATTGCCTTTAATGATTTTTTGGTTTTTGAGGGAACTACGGCTGATGCTTACGAACTTACACTTTCAGCGGGAGACCCCACAGCAGACCGCACTCTTACTTTGCCAAATGAGACAGGAACTCTGACAACTCAAGCAAGTCTTGATACAGCAATTGCTGAAGCCAAGATGAACTTGTTCATGCTCGGTGGTATGTAATGACTTTTACTTATTCAGGAGACCCAAGTACCTCCACTCGAAATTATGTTCGCTTTCTTATCAATGATGTTATATCAACAGATGCTCTTTTTTCAGATGAAGAAATTAACTATGTAATTACAGAATGGTCAGGGGATGCCTACGAAGCGGCGCGTGAGTTGGCTGAAATCCTTATTGCTCGTTTTGCTCGCCTAGCCGATAGCACTTCAAAGAGCGTTGGGGATATTTCTGTATCAGAATCTTATAGTTCTAAGATTACGCATTACAAAGAGTTGGCTAATAGTCTATTGCTTCGCAAGATGCGTAAGTCTCCTCCTCGCCCATGGGCTAAAGCGGATGCTATTAAATCTACAGATGACAAGACAACAACAGACTTTAATACAGACTTTGTATTGGGTCAGATGGATAATCCAAACTCTTACTACGAAACACGCATCGTAGAGTAGGGAGATAGCCATGGCAGATGCTATCTACTCAAAAGTCGCAGAATTTATGACAGATACCGTGGTATTCACGGCTAAAAGCGCAGTTGATAAGTACAACAAAGCAACCTTTGGCGGGGCAGTAGTAACCGCTACTGGTCGTCTTATCTATGACACAGTTCGTTCACGCGATGCTCAGGGCATTGAAGTAACCGATATTGGTCGCTTCATTACCAACGGTCCACAGACTTCAATCACAGTTGGACACAGAATGGTCGTAGGGGCAGATACCTTCACCATCAATGCAGTAGACAATATCGCGGATGAAAACGGAGCGCATCACACAGTCATACGCTTTGGTAGATAACCATGGTGCAAACCTTTACTTTTGAGTTAGAAGGCGCTCAGGAACTTCGCAATATGTTAGAAGTTTCTGGCAAAGATGCTGGCAAGGTAGTTGGTCAGGTAATCCTTGAAGAAGCCAACATGATTTTCGCTAAAGCCATGATTTTGACCCCTATTGATACAGGCGCTCTACGCGGTTCGGGTGGAGTCTCAGCCCCTATGAATATGCCTTCGGGCATAGGAGTTGATATTTTCTTTGGTGGACCAGCCGCTCCATACGCACTTTATGTCCATGAGATTATGTACTACCAGCACAACGCACCAACTCAGGCTAAATATCTTGAGCAACCTTTCATGGAAAGATTGCCAAATATTCAGCAAAACATGGCGCGTAGAATAATAGACCTTATTAAAAGAAACGGGGCAGTCTGATGGCAACAATTTTAGAGTCCATAGGAGACTACCTACAGAACACATCTAGCGCTTTTGGCGCTCATGCTTCTCAGGGAACTTTGGGGACTACATTGTTTCTAGGCACTTTGCCCGAATCACCAGATGTCTGTACAGCCGTCTATGAAAACTCTGGAACTCCTCCATCTTTCACTATGGGTACAGGCGGAATCGTCATTGATTATCCAATGCTTCAAATTATTAGCCGTGCAGGAAAAGACGATTATCCAACGGCGCGAGATAAAGTTGAGACAATTCGAAACTTGCTTGCTTCAATAACTGATGTCACAATTTCTGGTGTCGCGGTTTTGCGTATTGAGCCGATGGGTAGTGTTAATCCGTTAGGTGTAGACCCAAAACAGCGACCACTACTATCGGTGAATTTTCGATGTCTAGTGAGGAAGTAACCAAGGAGCCTATGGCTCCCCAAGAGAGAGTGGCAGACCCGTATGGCAGAAACGCAACGACAGACGAGTTCCAAAGGTGCTGGAAATGCGACAGACTCCTCTTTGAGTCGGCAACGCGCCCATGGTCTATCCGATGTCCAAGGTGCAAGTCAAAAAATAAATCTGGATGAATTTGTCTCTAAGTTAGACTCCCTCAATGGAAAAAAGACCTTGCCTGGGCATGAGTGTGCAATGGGTAAATTGATGCGAGAGTTACCTGAAGCCTTCTCATCTAAACTAATGGAAACTCTTATGAATCCATCAATTGAAGGAACCGCAATAACAAAGGTTCTTGCTGACTTTGGCTTTGAGATGAGTTCAAATGTAGTTCGCCGTCATCGCCGCAGATTGCAAGGTTTAGACGGATGTAAGTGTGAAAAATGAACTTAGATGATGCTCTTGAAAATTTATTAAAGACTTCAGAAAATAATACAACTCAACCTATGGAGTCGCGCAAAAGAAGCGCTGAATGGACTCCTGGGGTTACTTGGGATGGCAACGAAGGCTTAATTACAACCGAGCCAATGGAAGGTGACAATCATCCAGATTGGTCAGGAGTTCTTCGTCTCTGGGGTCTTGACCCCGAGCATTTCGCAGTTGTCGAGCCTGTTCTTTTCAATGTGTGGGGCAACACCGATGGTGTGTTGAACCGCCAATGGAAAGGCAAGGTCATTCGTAAAGGGGCTAAAGAACGCGCCGATATAGACCATTTGATTCAAGAGATACGAAAGCATAAGCCCAAAGAAAGAAAACCACTCATTGAAAGTGGAGCGAGTTTTGTTGTAGTCGCGGCGGATTGGCAAGTTGGTAAGAAAGATGGAGACGGACTCAAGGGATTAGTTGGTCGTTGGCTCCAAGCCATTGATGATGTTGAAGTCCGATACAAAGAGTTGAAGAAGGTGGGCAGACCCATTGAATCCATAACTGTCCTTTGCCTTGGTGATTTAGTTGAAGGTTGTGATGGACATTATGACATTCAAACTTTTACCGTGGAAGTTGATAGGCGAGACCAAGTAAAGATTGCTCGCCGTTTACTTCGTGATGCCCTAATCCGCTGGTCTAAGTTCACTCCAGAAATAACAGTTGCGGCGGTTGGCGGAAATCATGGCGAGAATCGTAAGAATGGAAAAGCCTTTACCACTTTGAATGATAATGACGATGTAGCCCTAGTTGAGTCCGTGGCGGAAATCTTTGCGGCTAACCCAGAGGCTTACGGTCATATTAAGTTCGCGATTCCAACCGATGCCCTATCGCTGACAGTTCAAGCGGGAGGCAAAATTATTGGCATCACCCACGGTCACCTTGCTCGCGCTGGTTCAGGAGTTGAAGCCAAGTTACGCCGATGGATTGCTGACCAAACTCTAGGTCGTAACAAAATTGGCGATTGCGATATTTTGGTGACTGGTCATTATCACTCTTTGAAGATGGCAGATTGGGGAGGAGTTAAATGGCTCCAAGCCCCAGCACTAGATGGAGGAAGCGTATGGTGGAGTCAATCAACGGGGGAAACTGCGGATGCGGGAGTTCTGACATTTGTAGTGTCGGAGCGGGGGATAACAGACCTCCAACTGCTTCAATGAATGACCCTAGAGACATAGCCCTATTTGCGGCGGAACTCGTCTCTGGAGACCGTCAGGAGGCTTATGGACACCCTTTGGATAACTTCACTAGGGCGGCGCAGATTTGGAGCGCCATTCTGGGCATAGAGGTCACAGCCGAGCAGGTAAGCCTATGTATGGTGGGAGTCAAGATTGCCCGAGAAGCCCATGTCACCAAGCCAGATACAGTCGTAGACGGGATTGGCTACTTCCTCACCCTTGCCATGATTCGAGAAGAACGCGCTCGCAGAGAAGGTTGAATATTTAACTAGGGTTTGATATACTGGTCTTGTCAGAAAGGGGCAAGTCCATGAGAGAGTTCAGAATCTCTGAGGTCAATGTTGATAAGACCCTTGCTAGAGCGCAAAAGATTGCTCAGCGCGGTCAGAAGCAAGGATTGTCTGGCGGTTTCAAAGTCAGCATCCAAGACCGTGTAGAAATCATAAATGGTGTTGAGTGCCAGTACAAAGTCTTAGTAATCGAGGGCGAGCCACTTAAGTACCAAGGCTGGGAATTCATTGGTGTTGCTGAGTTCATTGAGGAGCAAATCATCCTTCATGGCTTTTCAGATGAGAACCCAATTCAGGTATCCGATGTCAAAAAAGGTTATTGCGACCATTGCCAGAAAGTTCGTAACCGTGGCAAGGTCATCTTCGTCAAGAACAAAGAAGGAAAGTTGAGTCAGGTCGGCTCAAGTTGCGTTAAGGACTTCATCGGCTGGACTTTTTATGCAAGCGCTTTAGTCACAGAAGAAGATTTTGCAGAAGAGTTCGGTGGCTATCAGTTTGGCGGAATCTCAGCAATCAGCACAGAGGCAATCATCGCTCACGCTATCAAGGCAGTAAGCAAGTTAGGTTATGTGAAGTCTGCTGAAGGAGTCTCTACAAAAGATTTAGTATGGGGCGTTCTTAAGAACATTCATCAGTACAACGAAATCTGGGCTAAACACCAGATTGGTGAGGCTGGAGAGGCTGAGTACGCAAAGGCTCGCCAACTTATCGAGTGGGGCAAGAACTTCGAAGGCGATAGTTCATACGCCCAAAATGTTCGCTCTGTATGCCAGTTAAAGTTCCAAACAGATTCAACAGTCGGTATCGCAGTCAGCATCGTTAAGGCTGAATCAAATCAGCGTGAGAAGGAAATAGTCGAGAAGGTCGAATTCAAGAAAGAGCAGTTCGCTGAGACAGGC
>Ga0214917_10007970_pt1 | contig 10536 bp, 8 predicted proteins | sample LL_1208_BB_MetaG_FD_177983 | JGI IMG/M metagenome (GOLD analysis project Ga0214917, IMG submission 177983) | Freshwater microbial communities from Lake Lanier, Atlanta, Georgia, United States - LL_1208_BB | ecosystem: Environmental > Aquatic > Freshwater > Lake | place: USA: Georgia | collected...
ATAATGAAACTTTTTTTTGAGAATGTGTTTGCCATTGTCTATATGGATAATAGATTTGCCTAATAATAGTGTTATTAGTTTGAGAATTTTTTGCCTCTATTAATACAATATTATTTTTACCTTCGTAACCAGCATCTACTTCTGTTTGCACTCCTCCAGTTTTTATTATATGTTTATCAAAATTAAAAATAAAATTTGGAGTATATTTTCTTCCCCTGATTGTCAAAACTAAAGAATCATCACAACAAAAAGTTCTGATAATACTAGAAGCATAAGCAAAATCTAAGTGTTGCATTTCTGAGTTGCCTATTTTCGATGTTTCTAAAATAAAATCAAGCTTTGAGTTATAAATATTTATTTCGGTTTTTATCTCGGGAATATCAACATATCCTTCACCCTGCAAAATTGCATAAGAGCCATTTTTTATAGGCAAGATGAATAAATTATTATCTTTAAAAACTTGCGGTCTAGATTCTCTGGTATCTTGTTTACATAATATCCTCACCTCTCTATCTGATGTATTGGTAAAAACTTTAGTAATTTCTTTAATTTGTTGTGAGTTTATGTAATAAGGGCTTAATGCAAAATTATGATTTTGCATAAGAGTGTTAAAAATTAAATTCCAAGCTTCGTTGCTCATTTTGCAAAAAATTATTGTAATTAGAAATAACCAGTTCAGATATTTTACCTCTTGCCTTGCCTTTGCTATTAATGCTTCTGGCAACCGCAATTTTATTGATAAAAAAACCATTGTAAAGATTAGCAAAAAAATCGGTGCCATCATCGGAGTTTGAAAGCAAAATATGGTGTTGGTGGCTAATTTGTTGCAGCAAAAAAGCTAATTTTTGTTGAGATTGGTCGTTAAAACTACCAAAATAGCTGTTAAAACTAGCGGTTTTGCTAATTGGCTTGTAGGGCGGATCAAGGTAAATAAAAAATTGCTCGGTTAAAGAGTTTAAAGTTTGGCTAAAATCTTGGCAAGTGATGGTTGCTTTTTGTAGGGCTTGTGAGCATTTTTGTAAGTTTGGCTCATCACTGATTATTGGTTTTAAATGATAACCAAAAGGTGAGTTAAAAAAACCTTGCTTGTTGGTGCGAAATAAGCCATTAAAACAAGTTTTATTTAGAGCAATAAACAGACTAGCCACTTGCAGTAAAGTTGATTTATCAAGAGTAAGTGGGCAAGAAAAATTAACATCGTTAAAAGAAGTTCGCCACTGATAAAATAAAATTTTTTGTTGTTCTTTGGTTATTGATAAATATTGGCTTTGCAGGCTATTTAACAAAATAATTAATTCATTGCAATATTTTTGCACTGCCAAGTAAGTAGCAATAAGCTTGGGCGAAATATCGTTTAAAACAACTTTTTGTAAAGAAAAATTATTTGCTAAATAAAAAAACACCGCTCCACCGCCTAAAAAAGGCTCGGCATAATTAAAACTATGTTGCTTACTTGGAAAAAACTTTTGCAATGAACCAAGCACTAAATTTTTACCACCAGCCCACTTGATAAAAGGTTTCATAGGTGTTTATAAAAAGAATTTTTGTAAAATTATATTGATTATTAAGTAAAAAGTCGGCACTTTTTATAATTTTAATTCTTATTTTTGCAAGAGTTAAATTATTTTGGTACAAAAGATTTAGAAAGCGGTTTTTAGTCTTTGGGTTGCTAGCACCATTTCGGCTTGAGTGCGAATCATTGAAAACCTCACATATCCTTCGCCATTTGAGCCAAACGAACTACCAGGAGACATTGCCACTCCGCAAGAAAGAATCATTTCTTTACAAAACTCAAAAGAATTTAGATGAGCAAATTTTGGCGGTATTTTTGCCCAGGCAAACATGCTGGCTCTTGGTTTTTCGATGTTCCAGCCTAGTTCTTTGGCAAATAAATTCACAAAAAATTCACCTCGTTGTTGGTAAAGCAAGCGAAGATCGGCCAAATATTGATCGCTTTTGCTAGATAAAGCCGAGGCTGCCACAATTTGCAATGGTGAAAACGAGCCGTAATCGAGGTAAGATTTAATTTTATACAAAGCAGAAACCAAGGTTTCGTTACCTACCGCAAAACCAACTCTAGCACCAGCCATAGAGTAAGATTTTGAAACCGAAGAAAACTCAATAGCAATATCGATAGCACCTTTTACTTCTAAAATAGAATTTGGCTTATGCTCTGGCTTAAAATATAGCTCACAATAAGCAATATCGGAGATGATATAGATTTGATGTTTTTTGCAAAAACTCACCAACTCTTCATAAAAAGCCAAATCAACAATTTCGGTGGTAGGGTTGCACGGATAACTTACAATCACTGCTTGCGGTTTTTGGCTAGTGTTTTCGACTAAATGGACAAATTTTTGTAAAAATTCGCTAGCCGATAAAGCATTGATAGGCATAGTTTTTGCCTTGGCAATAGTAAAAGCAAAAGTATGAATAGGATACGAAGGCGAAGGAACACAAATATAGTTATTGCTATCGCCAATGGCAGTTGCCAAAGAAGCGATACCTTCTTTTGCTCCGATAGTTACCAAGGCTTGAGTTTGATAATTAAGGCTTACATTGAATCTTTTTTGGTAATATTCAACAATGGCTCTTTTTAAAATTTCAATACCGCCAGTAACCGAATAACCATAAAGCTTAGGATCTTTGCTAAGCATTGCCAACTCTTCCATAACATGAGCTGGCGGGGCAGAATCTGGGTTTCCCATGCCAAAATCGATGATTTCAAGGCCGTTATCTTTGGCTTGGTTTTTTAACTGATAAATAGAAGCAAAAACATAAGACGGTAAGGTAGAAGTAAGATAAAAATTTTGTTGCATAAATTAACTTTCGGTTGTGTAATTTGGAGCCTCAGAAGTAATAGTGATAGAATGCGGGTGCGATTCTTTTAACCCCGAGTTAGTAATTTGCACAAAAGTGCAGTTTTGTTGCATAGATTCAATATTAGCATTGCCTGTATAACCCATAGAAGCCTTCAAGCCACCTACCAACTGGTGCAAAACATCGGCAACTGGCCCTTTGTAAGGTACTCTGCCCTCTACACCTTCTGGCACTAGCTTTAGTTTATCGGCAACATCTTGCTGAAAATAACGATCGGCCGAGCCTTTTGCCATAGCCGAAATCGAGCCCATACCTCTATAAACCTTGTAAGACCTGCCTTTAAACAACACTATTTCACCAGGGGTTTCTTCGGTGCCTGCTAACAAGCCACCCAGCATCACCATACTAGCACCTGCAGCAATTGCCTTAGCTAAATCGCCAGAAAAACGAATACCGCCATCAGAAATAACTGGAATATTATGCAACGAGCAATAAGAATAAACATCAAGCAAAGCCGAAAGTTGCGGCACACCAACTCCAGCCACCACCCGAGTAGTGCAGATAGAGCCAGGGCCAATACCAACTTTTACAGCATTTGCCCCAGCATCAATTAAAGCTTTGGCCGCCTCGGCAGTGGCGATATTGCCTGCGATAACATCTTGCTTTGGATAAAGTTTTTTTAGTTCTTTTAAGGTATCAAGTACCCCTTGCGAATGGCCGTGGGCAGTATCGATGATAATAATATCGGCCTTGGCATCAATTAAATGCTCTGCCCTTTTTAAGCCTTCTTTGCCTACCGAAGTGGCCGCCGCCACTAACAATTGCCCTTTTTTATCTTTTGAAGCCAACGGAAACTGCTTGGTTTTTTCGAGATCTTTGCCTGTCATAAGACCAATGCAATTGTTATTTTTATCGGTGATGATAATTCTTTCAATTTTATGTTTATGAAGGAGAGATTTTGCCTCGGTTTTGCTAATATCGATGCCGGCGGTTACTAGGTTTTGAGAAGTCATTAGTTGTGCGATAGGCTGTTTTTTATCAGAAGCAAACCTAACATCGCGATTAGTAAGAATGCCAACTAGTTTTTGCGAGTTTTCTTGCACCACAGGAATACCAGAAATATTATGCTCTTTCATAAGATCTAAAGCATCAAGCAAAGTGGCAGTGTGATTGATAGTTACTGGGTTTAACACCATACCAGATTCAAATCTTTTAACTTTTCTTACTTCTTCGGCCTGCTCTTTTACAGTAAAATTTTTGTGAATACAACCAATGCCACCATTTTGAGCCATGGCAATAGCTAGCCTGCTTTCGGTTACGGTATCCATGGCGGCTGAAATAATAGGAATTTCAAGGCTAATATTATTAGTGATTTTGGTTTTGGTATTAGCAGAAGCTGGCAAAACATTAGAAAAAGCTGGCTTTAACAAAACATCGTCGAAAGTAAAGCAAGTAGTAGGCTGAGGAATGAGTTTTTTTGACATAAACTAACCTATAAACAAAGTTGATTAAAAAAAGATATCATTTTAAAAAACTATATTTTAAACTAAACAAAAATAAAATACTAATCAAAAATTCAATTTTTTATGCCAAATTTAGTAGAAATTTGTTTAAAAAAAAACATCAAACTTACCCAACATCGTAAAATTATTGCTCAAATAATATCCGAAAGCACCAGCCACCCCGATGTTGAAGAACTCTATCGTAAAGCCTATTTAATTAATCAAAAAATTGGTATTGCTACTGTTTATCGGGCGGTAAAAATGTTTGAAGATCTCGGCTTGATTGCTCGGCACGATTTTTTAGGCAAAGGTAAATCTCGCTACGAAGTGCTTGAAGACGATCATCACGATCATTTAATTGATATCAGCACCAACGAAGTGCACGAATTTTTTAATGCCGAGCTTGAAAAACTAAAAACCGAAATCGCTCAAAAAATGGGCTTTGAGCTCATCGGCCACAAACTTGAGCTTTATGGCAAGCCCCTAAAAAATAAGTAAAAAATAGGCAAAATTTATGGCAGTTCATACAAAAATCAGCACAGCAGAGCTAAATTTACATTTGCAAAATTATTCAATTGGCAATTTGCTTGATTTTAGCGAAATTTTACAAGGCATCGACAATTCTAACTTTATCATCAAAACCACCAGCGGTAAATATATTTTTACTATTTTTGAAAGCCGAATTAATCCACAAGAATTGCCGTTTTTTTTAAACCTCAAACAACATTTGGCAAGCAAAAATATTATTTGCCCCAAGCCCATTTTAAACAACTTTAAGCAAAACATCACTTACCTAAACAACAAACCCACCGCAATTGTTAGCTTTTTAAATGGCAAAACACTAAACCCAGATGCTGATGGTTATTACTCAAACATCAACAAAAATCATTGCCAGCAAGTTGGGCAAACTCTAGCCAAAATGCACCTAGCTACCCTTGATTTTACAGGGCAACGAAAAAATGATTTAAGCCCAACAAATTTTGCCAATTTTTTTAGTAAATTTTCTGCAAAAGTTGATGATTCTGCCGATTTCATTCAAAAAGTGCTCTATTTTTTACAACAAAATTGGCAACCAAACCTGCCAAATATGGCTTGTCACCTCGATTTATTTCCGGATAATGTGTTTTTTGATGAGCAACAAAATTTATCTGGCATCATCGATTTTTATTTTGCAGGCAACGATTTGGCAATCTATGATTTTGCTATTGTTGTTAATGCTTGGTGCTTTGACAAAACCACTTTTAACCAGCAAAAATATCAGGCCCTACTTGCAGGCTATCAGCAAATCAAGCCGTTTAGCCAAGCCGAACTAGATTTTTTACCAATCGCCAAAATTGGTGCTAGTTGCCGTTTTTATCTTACTCGATTGCACGATAAAATTTTTGCTAACCAAAATTCGCTTGTAACCATCAAAGACCCTGCCGAATACTTGGCTAAACTACAACACTTTTGGCAACTGTATGTCTAATACCATTTCCCAGATTTAAATAAACTAATAACTTTATATTTTAGTAATTTTAATCTTTAGTTTAAAACCTTGATTTATCTAGATAAATCATCGGTTTTAGAACTAAATTTAAAATTAAAAATATTTTATTATTAGTTCATTTAAATCTGGGAAATGGTATAAAACAGATTGTGAAAAATACAAAGATAAAATAGAAAATAAAAGTTATAATTGGTCGAACCCTTGTTTATGTTTATCTCACTCAATAAATCAAAAAAATATTTTGATGTAAATTCCCCTTCTTGTAGAAGGGGTGGCAGGCGAAGCCTGACGGGGTAGTGTCGGCAAGCAAATACTCGATCTTATTACCCTCCCCTCGAGGGAGGGTAAATTTGCTATCAAAGATAGCAAATTTGGGAGGGGAAAAGATCTGTGTAAAACTTTAAATTTGAGTGTTTCGTTAGGTTTTATGCCCCCTCCCAGAATTTGCAAGCAAATTCTACCCTCCCTCTAGGGGAGGGTGATTTAAACCGAGTTTTGTTACACCATTTAGGCAAAATATTTTTGTAGATAAAATTTAAGTAAAAAACCCTTTATGTATCAGGATATACAAAAGGTTTTTTACTTAAATTTTAGCTGCAAAAAGATGAAGCATAAATGGTGCATTTTTAAGTAGAAATGGTATAAGTAGGTTGTTGCTGTTTAAATCTTTGCTGGCTCCTGCCCCTGTGATGTAGAGTTTTTTCATAAAAAAACTACAGCAATTTTCCCATCAAACTGCTTGGCCTTGCTTTAACTATTTTTACAGGCAAGATTTTGTTAAAATAATTTTCGGGGTTTTGTTGGTTTTCAAGCTCAACTACCACCGATTGAAGCCACTCGCTTTTGCCCCAAATTTGGGTGTTTTGTTGTTTTTGTGATTTAGGAGCGGTTTTTTCGAATAAAACATTAACAGTTTTATCTTGAAATTGCTGGTTAAATTCAAGCTGTTGCTCGTTTAGCAAGGTTTGTAGAATTTGTAATCTATCTTCTTTTATCTCTTCTGGCACTTGATTATTTAAATCGCAAGCTGGAGTACCAGGCCTTTTTGAATATTTAAACGAATAGCATTGAGTAAATTTTATTTGTTTTACTAAATCTATGGTTTGTAAAAAATCTTCTTCTGTTTCACCTGGAAAACCCACAATAAAATCTGAAGAAAGCCCAATTTGTGGGCAAGATTTTTTTAGTTTTTCGATAATTTTAAAGTAATCTTGCCGAGTGTGTTTGCGATTCATCATTTTTAACACTGCATTTGAGCCAGATTGCACCGGCAAATGTAAAAACGGCATTAATTTGGCAATGCTACCATGGGCATCTATAAGATCATCTGCCATATCTTTAGGGTGCGAAGTGGTGTAGCGAATTCTTTGCACTCCGTTTAGTTCAGATATTTTGTGTATGAGAGAAGCCAACGAACAAGAGGTGCCGTCGAGGTTTAGGCCGTGATAAGCATTCACATTTTGCCCCAATAAATAAATTTCTTGGCTACCATTATCAACCAACTTTTTTACCTCATCGAGCACTTGATTTACCGAGCGAGAATATTCGGCTCCTCTGGTGTAGGGCACCACACAAAAAGTGCAAAATTTATCACAACCCTCTTGCACACTTATAAAAGCACTGGCTTGATTAGTTTTTTGAGTGAGTAAAGTGAGAGAATCAAATTTTTGGTTTGGAGCAAAATTAAGGTTTAGTTGCTTCTTTTTTTCTCTTTGCACCTTGCCAACTAAATCGGGCAAGGTTTGATAACTTTCGGGGCCAACCACAATATCAACAACTTGCGATCTTTTGAAAATTTCTTCACCTTCGGCTTGTGCCACACAGCCAGCCACCGCCACAATCATTTGTGAGCCTTGCTCTTGTTTTTGCTGTTTAAAGGGCCGAAGCCTACCGAGATCTGAAAACAACTTTTCGGAAGCCTTTTCACGTATATGGCAAGTGTTGATGATAACCATATCGGCATCTTGCGGAGTTTCGGTGATTTGATAACCGCAGGCCAGCATTAAATCTTGCATACGATCAGAATCGTAGACATTCATTTGACAACCGTAAGTTTTGATGTGCAGTTTTTTTGACATTGTTTTTAAATATTTTTATCAAAAATCATCTTGTAAAATTAAATAAAAAAACAAAACAAGGGGTTTTTGCCCCTTGTAAATTGTAATTATTTTTAAGAAGTAGCGGTTTTAGATTTTTTTTCTTTGCTATCTTCTGCTTTTTTTAGTGATGGTAGAGAATTTTTGGCCCTTACTAATTCTTCTATTTCAAGAGAGATTTGCGGATTTTCTTTGAGATAGGTTTTAACATTTTCTTTGCCCTGCCCTATTTTAGTGCCTTTAAAAGCATACCAAGAACCAGATTTTTCGATAATTTCAAGCTTGGTGGCAATATCAATGATTTCGCCCATTCTTGAAACTCCTTCACCATAGATAATTTCAAACTCTGCGGTTTTAAAAGGAGGAGCAACTTTATTTTTTACTACTTTAACTTTGGTTTCGTTGCCTAAAATTTCTTCTTGTTCTTTGATGGCATTGCCTTTACGAATATCGAGCCTTACTGAAGCATAAAACTTTAAAGCATTACCGCCAGTAGTGGTTTCGGGGTTGCCAAACATCACTCCAATTTTCATTCGAATTTGGTTAATAAAAATCACCGTAGAATTGCTTTTTGAAACCGTAGAAGTAAGTTTTCGTAAAGCCTTACTCATCAGCCTAGCTTGTAAACCCATTTGGTTATCTGCCATACCGCCTTCTAGCTCAACTTGTGGCACAAGGGCAGCCACAGAATCGATGATGATTAAATCAATAGCCCCAGATCTCACCAAAGTATCAGTGATTTCAAGAGCCGCCTCGCCGTTATCTGGCTGTGAAATAATGAGATCATCGAGGTTTATTTTAAGATTTTTAGCATAAGCGGGGTCAAAAGCATGCTCAGCATCAACAAAAGCACAGGTTAAGCCCATTTTTTGAGCTTCGGCAATGGCATGTAAAGTGAGAGTTGTTTTACCAGAGCTTTCTGGGCCGTAGATTTCAACAATTCTACCCCTAGGATAACCGCCAACACCCAAAGCCAAATCAAGAGCCAAAGAACCAGTAGGGATTACTTCAATATCAAGCTCGGGGCGATCGCCGTATTTCATGGCAGAGCCTTTGCCAAATTGTTTATCTATTTGTGATAAAGCCACTTCGAGGGCTTTTTTACGATCGAGGTTAGACATATGGTATTATAAATTAATTGGTTTTAGTGATGTAAAAATAATACTACAAAAATAGCATTAAAAATAACTTATATCAATCACAACTCATAATGCACTATTTAGGCAAAATATTTTTGTAGATAAAATTTAAGTAAAAAACCTTTTGTATATCTCGATACATAAAGGGGTTTTTGCTTAAATTTTATCTACAAAAATATTTTGCCTAAATAGTGCATTACAGAATAAAATGGTATAAGTTGCCATATATTTTAACAACTACAACATCAAAAGGCAATAGTTATTTTTAAACATTTCGAAAGTTTTATAATGTAATTAGTTTGAGAAATTTTCTTATACCATTTTAACTTGAAAATGGTATTATACCATTTCTACTTAAAAATACATCATTTAGGCAAAATATTTTTGTAGATAAAATTTAATTAAAAAACCCTTTATGTATCAGGATATACAAAAGGTTTTTTACTTAAATTTTATCTACAAAAATATTTTACCTAAATGATGTATTACCAACAGCAATTAAAACATGATTGTGTGCCAATTTGCTCGACTTCTATAACTACTCCTAGATTAGGATCGGGTTGTTGTTCTTTTGATTTTATAAATTTTCGCAGAAGACCATCAAAATATTGTGAATTATCGGCATTATATCCTGGATCAATTTTTTTTAATTCTTCTTCATTATCTATAAGTGAAATATGCTCCGCACCTTTTACCACTAGATATCTTATTATATCTTGATTAAATTCATATTTTGTGCAAAATTGGTTAATCTTGTTTTCCGTCTCCTCTTCATTAACGATTAACTCTTCTAAAAGTTTGTAGCTATTAAAAAAAACATCCCGCCCTTGTTTCACAATTATTGTTTGAACTTTCTGAAAAGCGTTAGTTATATCCTGTCTTTCCAAGATTGCCTTAATTTCATTATAGGTTTTTTTTATTATCTCGATATGTTCTATTGCTTCTGGCTCGATACGTCCCATTTGCAATTGCACAATTGGCATCGTTAAAATTGGTGGCCGCCGCAAGGTAAATTGTGGTGCTTCTGGCTGGATAGGTTCCATTTGCAATTCCATAATTGCCGTCATTAAAATTTGTTCCCGCTGCAAGGTAGGGTCTTCGATACTTCTCACTGTTGCTCGCACTTCACTATATGCCGTTCTTAAAATTTCTAACTCCGAGGATCCTAGTATTTCTCGAGCAAATGCTCCCTCTCTTCTTCCTCTTGCAATAGCTACAAGTTCGATAAGTTGCTCTACCTCTGATTGTATTGGCATAAAAAATCTATTTAATTAATAAAATGCACTCACTATAAGCTAATGCATTTTGTCATTCTATTTTTTTTTTGTTGTCAAGAGTTTTTTTAATATTTTTTATTTTTAAAGAATATAATTATACCATTTCCCAAATTTAAATGAACTAATAATAAAATATTTTTAATTTTAAATTTAGTTCTAAAACCGATGATTTATCTAGATAAATCAAGGTTTTAAACTAAAGATTAAAATTAC
>Ga0214917_10007972_pt1 | contig 10534 bp, 10 predicted proteins | sample LL_1208_BB_MetaG_FD_177983 | JGI IMG/M metagenome (GOLD analysis project Ga0214917, IMG submission 177983) | Freshwater microbial communities from Lake Lanier, Atlanta, Georgia, United States - LL_1208_BB | ecosystem: Environmental > Aquatic > Freshwater > Lake | place: USA: Georgia | collected...
CGGATGTCCTTCCCCGTGTAGAGATAGAACACAAGTTCCGCGATGTTCTTGGCATGGTCGGCCGCCCGCTCGAAAAACCGTGCCACCAGCATCAAATTCAGCGCCCGGGTGATCGTCTTGGGATCCTCCACCATGAAGCTGGTCAACTCCCTCTCCAGCTGCCGGTTGATTTCATCCACCCGTTCGTCCATCCGGATGATCTCCGCACATTTCTCGGGTGCGATCTCCACGAAGGCGTCTGTGGCCCCCTTGATCATGGCCAACACATCCTTGCCCATCCGGGGAATGTCCAGCAAGGGCTTGAGCGGAGGCTCATCGAGCAGGATCAGGCTACGGCGGGCAATGGAAACCGCCTGATCGGCAATCCGCTCCAGATCGTTTGAGATCTTTGAGGCGGAAAGCATCAGCCGGCACGCCAGCGCCATCGGGGCCTGCGTGGCCATGAAATTGGCGACCATCTCGTCAATCTCCACCTCCAGCCGGTCCATTTCCAAATCGGCTTCGATCACGTGTTTTGCCTTCTTGGCGTTTCGCTCCGCCAATGATTCCAGGGCTGTGCTTAGGTTTTTATGGGCCAGACTCGCCATCCGAAGAAGTGTTTCCCGAAGGGTCAGGAGCTCGCCGCGAAAATACCCACGAATCCGCTCCAGCTTTTCTTCCTGCGGCTCCAACGTCGGATTAGTCATCTAGTTAATCTCCTACTCTTCATCTCCCCAAAGTCAACGGAACACCGATTTTTTATCCAAATCGTCCCGAAATGTAGTCCTCGGTCTGGGGCTTGGCCGGATTGGTGAAGACCCGATTCGTCTCCCCAAACTCGATCAGTTCGCCGAGATACATGAAGGCGGTCATGTCGGAGATCCGGCCCGCCTGCTGAAGGTTGTGGGTCACGATGATCACCGTCACCCGCTTCTTCAGCTCCACGATCAGCTCCTCGATCTTGGAGGTGGCAATTGGATCCAACGCGCTCGTTGGTTCGTCGAACAGCACCACGTCCGGATCCGTGGCGATCGCCCGGGCAATGCACAGGCGTTGCTGCTGGCCCCCGGATAGATTGTGCGCCAGTTGGTGAAGCCGGCTCTTCACCTCCTCCCAAAGAGCGGCCTCCCGCAGCGCCTTCTCCACCCGCTCGTCCAGATCCCGCCGGCGGTTCATTCCCTGCAGACGCAGACCGTAGGCCACGTTTTCATAGATGCTCTTGGGGAACGGATTCGGTTTCTGGAACACCATGCCACAGCGCATCCGCACCTGGATCGGATCCATGCCGGGCCCGAGGATATCGGTGTTTCCCGGCTGGAGCTGAACCGTGCCCTCGTAACGGTTCCCTGGATAGAGGTCGTGCATCCGGTTGAGGCACCGGAGAAGGGTGGTCTTGCCGCATCCGGAGGGCCCGATCAGGGCGGTCACCTGATACGCCGGAATGTCCAAAGAAACCCCGCGCAGCACCTGATGGGAGCCATAGAAAAAGTTCAGGTTACGGATGGAGACCTTGATGGAAGCTTGATCGGCCGACGGCGAAGCGGCCGGAGAAGGCGGCCGCGGGCGTGTGCTGGAAGCAGACGGAGGATTCGGATCCTGGGCAGGAACGGTGCTCACCAAGTGATATTCCTTTGGGCTCGTCTGCGGATCAAGATCGCCGCCCCGTTCATGCTCAGGGTGATCACCATCAAAACCAGACCCGCGGCCGCCGCATTGGCCTGGAATTCCTCCCCGGGACGCGACACCCAGTTGAACATCTGGATCGGGAGTGCGCTGTACGGGGAAAACAGCCACTCGAAGGAAACGAAAGGCGGGGTGGAATGAAGCGCAGGGGGCGGCAGGAATGCGATGAAGGTCAGCGCTCCGATGGTGATGAGCGGGGCGCTCTCCCCGATGGCCCGCGACATGGCCAGAATCACCCCGGTGGCAATGCCCCCCGTCGAATAAGGAAGCAGATGGTGCCAAACCGCCTGCCACCGGGTCGCTCCCAGGGCAAAAGCCGCTTCTCGGATCATGGCGGGAATCGAGCGCAGCGATTCACGGGTTGCCACAATCACGATGGGCAAGACCAGACAGGCCAACGCCAGTCCTCCTGAGAGGATGCTTTGGCCAAACCGGAAGGAGTAGACAAACAGGCCCAGGGCCATCAGCCCGTAGAGGATGGAAGGCACCCCCGCCAAATTGGCGATGTTGATCTCGATAAAGTCCGTCCACCTGTTTTTCGGGGCGTACTCCTCCAGGTAAATACCGGCGGCGATCCCGAACGGTATGGCCACGGAGGCCGTCACGATCATCAGGAGAAGCGTCCCGACCCAGGCCGAAAGAATGCCCGCCTCTGCGGCTCGCCGGGATGGAAAGGAGGTCAAGAAATGCCAATCGATCCGGGACAAACCGTTCACGGCCAGGTTAAGAAGCAAGACGGCAAGGATTCCGAGCGTGGTGAGGGTCAGCACCATGCCGAGGCGGCCAAACCACCGGTCAATGGAACGGCGGCGGTGGGCGCGTCGCTCCAGTTCGTGGGCCCTTTTCTCAGGAAGCACGGTGGAACTTCTTTCTCAGGCCATGGCCGGCCAGGTTGAATCCAAGTGTCAGCAGGAAAAGCATCGCCCCCGCCACAAAGATCGACTGGTAGCCGATGCTGCCGTGGGGCAGGTCCCCCAGACTGACCTGAACGATAAAGGCCGTCACCGTGGCGGCTGACTCCAGCGGATTGATCGTCATTCTTGGCTGCAGGCCCGCGGCGATGGCCACGATCATCGTCTCCCCCACGGCCCGGGAGATCGCCAGCACGTAAGCGGCCGCCAAGCCGGAAAAGGCCCCCGGGAAAACCACCCGGACCGCCACTCCCAGCTTACCATCGCCCAGTGCATAGGCCCCTTCCCGCAAAAGCATCGGCACGCTCCGCATCGAGTCCTCCCCTAGGGAAGTCACATAGGGAACAATCATGATCCCCATGATCAGGCCGGCGCTCAGCATCGAGAACTGGGGCAGATCGGGATAAATCTTCTGTAACAGCGGGGTCAACGCCAACAGGGCAAAATAGCCGTAGACCACCGTGGGGACGGCGCTCAGCAGCTCCAGCATCGGTTTCACCAGTTCACGGAAACGAGAGGGGGCAAACTCACTGAGATAGATCGCGAGGATCGTGCCCAGGGGCACCGCCACCGACAAAGCCACCAGCGTCGTCACCATCGTTCCGGCCAAGAGGGCGCCGATTCCATACTGCGGCTCCGAAAACAAGGGCGTCCACATGGTGTCCTTCACCAGCCGGATGAGCGGCACTTTGGCGAAAAAAGGGGCCGACTCCGTGACCAGCGTGACGATGATTCCAAAGGTCACCAGGACGGAGGCCCATCCCCCGATCCGCAGAATCCACACCATCAGCGCTTCGACCCCCTTGTCGAGGCGACGGCCGGGGGCGACGAAAGCGGAAGCCATGCAGGCTAGGTTAAGGCACCGGGGTACGTTTGAGAATCTCGCTGATCGGCACCGCCACATCCCCATGGCCCGCAAACGCCGTCCCCTTCTGCCTGTTGGCGACCCTCCCCTTGACCGTCTGATACGCGGAGCCAGGCAACGGGATGTAGTGCACCTCCTTGGTCAGGCGTTCCACATTCTCCAAATAAAACTTCACAAAATCGGCCACTTCGGGCTTCTCCAGCGATTTGAGATTCACATAAATGAAGAGGGGACGGGAGAGCGGGTTGTACGTTCCGTTCAGCACGCTTTCCTCCGAGGGCCCGACCGCCGGCTTGCCCTTCTCGTCCCATTCGATATTCAGCGCCTTCAACCGCTTCCGGTGGGCGTCAAAGTAGGAATATCCCATGTAACCGAGGGCATGCCGGTCTCCCTCCACACCCTGCACCAACACGTTGTCGTCCTCGCTCGCCGTGTAGTCCCCGCGGCTGGCCTTCGACTTTCCGTTGATGGCCTCGGTGAAGTAATCGAAGGTCCCGGAGTCCGATCCGGCCCCGTACAGCTTGATTTCCTTGTCGGGCCACCCCTCGCGCACCTGGCTCCACTTGGTGATCTTGCCTTGGGCGCCGGGTTCCCAAAGTTTCTTCAGCTCGGAAACCTTGACCGAATCCACCCAGTCGTTTTTGGAGTTCACCACCACGGTCAGGGCGTCATAAGCGATGGGCAGCTCCAAATATTCCACCCCGCCTTCCTTCGCCGCCTTGATCTCCTCTTCCTTGATGGGGCGGCTGGCGTTCTGCACGTCCGTCTCACCCCGGGCGAATTTTTTGAATCCTCCGCCCGTGCCCGAGATGCCCACCGTGACCTTGTTGCCGGTGCTCTTTTGGAACTCCTCCGCCACGGCTTCCGTGATCGGAAACACCGTGCTGGAACCGTCGATTTTGACCACTTGCCCAGCCCGGAGGTGTCCGGGTGCGGAAACAACCAGTCCCGTCAGAAGGGCCGCAAGGGCCCGGTTGGTGAATGTCATCAGGATTGGCTAAAAGGCTCCTCTCCCCAAGCCAAGACAGGTTTTGTGACAATTCGATGGCATTTGGGATAACTTTATCCTTCTTTCTTTTAACGACTTGGATTGATGGAAAAAAACATGGTGGTGCCCCGCCCTTGTTGGCTTTCCACCCTGACTCCGCCCCCGTGAAGGTGAACCAAGTGCTTCACAATCGATAGCCCCAAACCCGTCCCACCTCTTTCCCGGGTTCTTCCCTCATCCACCCGGAAAAATCTCTCAAAGATTCGCCCGATCTTGTCGTCAGGAATTCCTTCCCCTTCGTCCCGGACAAAAAACTCCACCTGCCGGCCGGACAACCGCGCCCCCAGGGAAACCAGGCTGCCCGGCGGCGCGAAACGCAGGGCATTGTCCATCAGGTTGGCAAAGACCTGCCCGATCCGAAGAGGGTCAGAATTCACTTCCGGCAAACCCTCCTCACATTCCAGCTCCACCCTCACCCTCTTGCCGGCAAAGGCCCTTTTCCAGTCGCTCCTGACCTCTTCCAAAATCTCCGCGGGCCTCCGTGGTTGCACCCGGATCTGAACCTGACCCGATTCGATCCGGGATAATTCCAGCAGGTCATTCACCAATCCGGTAAGTCGCTCACAGTTTCTTCGCAGCACCTCCATCACCTCACGGCGTTCCGCGCCCTTGAGCATCGCGGGATCCTCCATCGTCTCGAGATAGCCGGCCAGGATCGAAAGAGGGGTCCGCAGTTCATGCGACAGATTCGTGATGAATTCGGAACGGACATTTTCCAGTTTCCGAATCTTGGAAAGGTCGTAAAAAACCGTCACCACGCCCGACCTCTCCCCGCTGCCGCCCTCCACGATCGGGGCGAAGTTGACCGCAAAGATCCTTCCCTCCGGCTGCTCCGGGGTCGGACGCCGGATCTCCAGACTTCTTCCCCCGCCCTCCGCGTGGGTTAGTTCCACCGCGCGGGCCACTTCCGGCAACCGGGTGGTTTCCATGAAGGTCTGCCCGATCGGAAACGACGGCAGTCCGAACATCTCGAGAAAACTCCGGTTGGCGAGGCGGATGATGCCCTCGGGATCCGTGATCACCACCCCTTCGCTCAGGCTCCCGATGATGGTGCGTAAATTGTATTTCTCCCGCTCCGCGCGGGAGGACAGTCCATGGATCCTCTCGGAAAGCTTGTCCAGATTCACGATCACCTCTTCCATTCCCCACGCCCCCCGTGCCACAAAACCGGAAGGTTCCTTCCCTTCGGCCAACTCCTTCACCAAACGACGCACCTGCAACAGCGGCCGGTACACCATGGTCCAGGCCCACGCCACCCCCACCATCACCGCCACCACGATCAGGGGAGTCCACCAGCCATCCATCGTCCTACCCTCTCCGATTCAACCCCGAATTCAAGCGCTCAGAACTCGCCGTTGATGTTTACGGTTACGTTGACGTTGGATCCCCAAGACCTCGATTTTTCGTAAACCTAAACCTAAACCTAAACGTAAACGAAAAGCCCTGTCTTCCCTTGCTTATGGTTCGCTGGTGTTGAGCCGGTACCCGCTCCCTCTCACCGTCTCCACCAACCGTCCCACCCGGCCCAGCTTCTCCCGCAACCGCCGGATGTGCGTGTCCACCGTCCGCGTGTCCAGATTGGCCTGATATCCCCACACCTCGCTCAGCAAAACTTCCCGCGACTGGATGCTGCCCGCCCGCCGCACCAGCAACTCCAGCAACCGGAACTCCGTCGAGGTCAGGCTCAGTTTCTTCCCTCCGATCGTCGCCGTCATCTCCGCCCGGTCCATCGTGATCAGCCCCGCCCGCGCCGGGATCGGCTTGGCCACCCCTTGGTCCGGTTTCCTCCGCGCCACCGCCCGCACCCGCAACACCACCTCCCGCGGACTGAACGGCTTGGTCACGTAATCATCCGCCCCCACCTCGAACCCCGCCACCTTGTCCTCCTCGGCTGTCTTCGCCGTCAGCATTAATATCGGGATCCGTGAGGTCGGCGGGTGTTTTCGCAGGGCCCGGCAAACCTCGATCCCGTTCATCTCCGGCATCATCAGGTCCAGGATAATCACGGAGGGGAGATCATGTTTGGCCATCGCCAACCCCTCCGCCCCGTTCGCCGCCTCCAGCACGTCAAAGCCCGCCGCCCGGAGACTCGTCCGGAGAAGCATCCGGACGTCCGGTTCGTCATCCACCACCAGCACCCGTTCGCGCATGGCTTCCATGGTTATCTCCTTCGCATGGTCCCGCGGCAATCCCCCTAAAGTGACATTCTCGTGACGGAATTCTACGCCCCCCAGGTTGCCGCCAAGGCCTCCACCTCGGCCCGCAACTGGTCCACTTCACTCAGTTTCACCTCCGGCTCCGGCACCAGGATCACTTCCCCGGTCGTCTTGTGCTCATACACCGTCACCCGCCCCTCCGGACCCTGGGTCCGCTCCCTCACCATGAGCACCTTCTTCCTCTCCAACAGCAGGGCAAAGAGAAAGATCACCCTCGCCTCCGGGCTCTGCGCCTGCACCGGCTGGGACAGGCGCCGCCTCAACTCCGCCTCCGCCTTGGCCGCCGGGGGCTCCTTCTCCACCTTGGGAGGCGCCAGCTGGAACTTCCCCTTCCAAAAACAGAAATAGGTCGGGCGGCTCTCCTCCTTGGCCCAGACCACCTCCGCGTAATCCTTCCTCTCCATCCCCCCGTCCACCGCCACCAGCACCGTGTAGACCGTCTCCCCGTCCGCAAACTTGCGGCCCGATCCCGCGCAGGTGTCCGCCCTCGGCCGAATGCTCCAGTCCATCTGGAATTCCTAGCCGTTCGTTTTGCGTTGGAAAAGACCCCCTTTCCATTCACCCTCAACCCATGGTCCCCGCCTTCTGGCAACCCGAGCACCTGCACGTGATGCTCAACCATCTCCCCGTCACCCTCATTCTTCTCCTTGCCCCCCTTTTGGCCGCCGGGTTGATCTCCCGCAACCCCGCCGTCTTCGCGGTCGCCTTTTCCCTCGGGCTCCTGGGCGACCTCGCCACCCCCTTGGTCATGCAGACCGGGGAACGGGCCTATCACCGCTTCAACGGCGGCCAGATCCAGCCCGGTCTCGACGACCGGGGCGATATCGCCATGGAGATGCACGAGGACATGGCCGACAAGGCCGCCCCGTTTCTTTACATCACCGGCCTCGGATGCATCGCCGGTCTGATCTTCCTCCGCTGGCGGCCCGACTGGGTCCGCGGCTGTGCCTGGCTGGTTCTGCTTATTTCCCTGGCGGCTTCCGGCCTCACCCTCCGCACCGCCCTCCTCGGCGGCCAAATCCGCCACCCCGAATTCCGGCCCGTGATCAACGAGACCCCATCCCACATCCGCAACGAGTAGCCTGGTACGGACGGGTCGGCGACCCGTCCGTACCTCACGTCCAAACTTCCGTTCACGTTCACGAACCACTCGTAACCGTAAACGTAAACGAATTCTCCTATCCGCTAACTCCTGTCTCCTTCTTAAGAATCCCAATCACCCACTGCAAAACCTCGTTCTCCCCCTCCTTCTTTAGCCTCCCATCTCCCATCAGCGGCATCTCTTGCCGGTTTCGCTCCAGCCACCACTCCGCCTTCGCCAGCAGATTCTCCATCGCCGCTTTTTCCCCCGGTGCCTTCCTCATTTTCATACTCATCGTTTTAGGTTTTTTCGCTTTCCGCTTTTCGAATTCCGCTTTTCTTAATCTTAATCTTCATCTTAATCGAACCGCCCCCCTATCTCCTATTTTCTATATCCTACCTCCACCGCGGCTCTCGCCGTCTCCGCAACTCCACACCTCCAATCAGCAGGCACAACAATCCCGCTGCGGTGGCGACGCGCGCATCCGGGATGGCCGCCACGGTCAACGTTGTCTGGCCCCCGTCGAAGGAAATCTGGCTCCGGAGGGTCGCATCGCTGAAGCTCAACTTGCTCGAGAAGTCGTTGAACGTCGCGTTGGTCGAATAATCCGTGTTGAACACCAATTTCGACCCGATCCCCACGTTGCTGAGCGTCAGCCCCGCCACGCCCCCGTACCCCGCTGTGTCAAAGTCCGAAAAGGTGAAGGTGTTCGTGCCTCCCGCCGCCGTCCCAAAGTCAAAAACCGAATCCGCCGTCACCGTCAGCTTTCCCGCCGTTTCGTTGTAACCCGCCAGCGCCACCGTGCCTCCGGCCATCGTCACCTGCGTGCTGTCACTGATCTGGTTCGCCGCCCCCAGCAGCAAGGTCCCGCCGCTGTGCACCGCAATCGTGCCCCCCGATTTCGCTTCTCCCTCCACCCTGATCTTCCAGGAATCCAGCCGACCTACCCCGCCCGTTTCGCGATCCGCCACCAGCAAGCTCCAGGTATCGGCGCTCAGCCACGAACCGTTCAGGCCGGTCGTGGAGTAGGAGGCCGAAAGCGAGGTCGCACCGTTGTTGGGATCCGCTTGGGGAAAATCGAACAAGGTCACCGTCCGCGCTCCCGTCAGAGCCGTCCCATGCGTCAGGCTTCCGTACATATCTCCTAGCCACATCGGGTTTGTCACGCTGGGCGAGGAGAGATTGAGATCCACCGATACCCGGCTGATCGAATTTAACCCCGCATCCGTCCAAACGAACGTGCTCACAACCTGCCCCCGGTCGGGAATCGTTACCCCCACCGCCACCGTCCGCTCCAGGATCAGCTGCGCCCGTGCACCGGGCGCGACAAGGACGGGGATCGAGATCAACAGAGCACGAACCAATCCCCGCGGCGCAAGAAAGGCAACCCGTCGGAAAACCTTTCTGGAGCCTGCCGCCTGTGGCCTACAGCCAAACTCACCATTGGAGGGCGGATTTCGGAAGTCGTGCACCAAAGCAAACTGCTGACACCCAGAGGTTTCTCAACGGATTTATTGTGATTTTATCGTGGCGTCTTTTTCCCGTCACATGGCATTTCCGTGACAGACAGGCTTAGCTTCAACCCCCCACCATGGGTTTCCGCTGATCCATCTTCCTCAACCTGAACATGGAACAACGGCCTCTTTTACGTCTCGATTTTCCGACTTAACAGCCTCGCAAACTCACTCTTTTGATTCTTTTTCCCATCTTCTTTCCGCAAGAAAACCCGTTCCCACCCTTCATCTTTATCTTCATCCTAATCGAATCTTGGCCTGATCCCGGTCTCAAGTCTCCTTTCCCGCCTACCCTTTTCAAATTCTCCCAATCTTGGTCTCCTCTCTCCGTCTAAGCTCCACCCCCTCCCCTCTACGCACCCAGTCAGAATATCCGATAACCAATATACTATATCCTTGGCGCGCAGCGCCTTCTCTTGGCTAGCACAGCTACCAATCCAAGCACCACCAGCGCGGCACTGCTCGGTTCCGGAATCGCCGCCGCGTAGTTCAAACGGATATTATTTCCGGATAAGCTCACCGACCAGGACCCCCCCGAGGCGGCCCCTGCCGGCCACATCGGATTCGCAAACCCGCTGGTGTCCAAAGTGAAAGCTGCGACGTCAAACCCCGTGATGCCTCCCGCCGCCGTCGCAATATCGAAACTGTAGTTGCTGAAGGCGTCAAAGTTCTGCGCGTTGCCCCGGCTGTTGTCGGCGAGCAGCGACACCACATCGATCAGGAACTTGCTGCCCGTGGTCGCCGTGATGCTCAGCGTTCCCGCGATGTTCAGAAAATCCCAGTTCGACCCGGCCGATCCCAGGAAGTTGTTGATCTCCCACTCATACCGGGCTCCCCCCGCCCACGTCGCGTTGCCCGCCACGCCCAGCTGGCCGGGACTGTTCCCCGGTCCGACTTTTCCCCCGGACGCAATTTCCAACGCCCCCACCGTGCCGGTGCCACCCACCGTCGCGCCGCTCCCCACCACCACTTTGGAAGCTGAATTCATCGTTCCATCCACCACCACCCTGCCCCCCGTCGCCTGCAAGGTACCCGTAAATCCGCTGGAATCTCCGATCTTGAGAATCCCGCTCCCGGTCTTGTTGAAGTTACCGCTTCCGCTGATGCCCCCCGTCAAATCCAGGGTCTGACCTGAGGATGCCGCCAAGCTGATGGCATTCGCCCCCGTCCCGGTCGAAAGCACCGTGGCCCCGATCGACTGGGTCCCGCTCCCGGTCATCCCGACCTGACCACCCTG
>Ga0214917_10007973_pt1 | contig 10534 bp, 14 predicted proteins | sample LL_1208_BB_MetaG_FD_177983 | JGI IMG/M metagenome (GOLD analysis project Ga0214917, IMG submission 177983) | Freshwater microbial communities from Lake Lanier, Atlanta, Georgia, United States - LL_1208_BB | ecosystem: Environmental > Aquatic > Freshwater > Lake | place: USA: Georgia | collected...
CACACACGAGAGGAACATCTGCAAAGAGGCAGATTCTCACAAATAGGAAGACTGGCACATTTATCTTGTTCAGACCAAAGGTTCGAACTATGTGCTGCAAACGACTACTATCAAGATTTCTTGACTTGTTAACCCTAACGGAAAGGTAACGTTTTGCCTAGAGGCAATTTCGTACCCTATATTGTTGCCAAATAGAGAAGGGAAAACCATTGTCCTCCAATGTTCCAGCGGGCTGGGAAGCCATAGCAAGAGAAATCGAATCCGCACTAATTGACACTGGAGTTGATGGATTCTTTACAATTTCCGTCGAAAACCCTGTTTACCCAGACCTATATGTTCAGGGCACCTGGAATTATGAAGAGCAAATCTGGATCGAGATTTCCCCCACAGAAAAAGCGGCAGCAGATATTAGTTCCAAGCTATTGTCTTCAGGTTGGAATGGACCAAACGACGATATTCCTAATTTTTGGCAGGAACTAAGTTGGGATGAAAGTAGCGCGTCAACAGTCTCAGGCGTATTAGTGCAAGCCATCAGAACCTTTGGAATTCAAGCTGATGATTGTGAACTTGAAGTCTCTATCGAAACAGAGAAGTAATTAGATCAACCCTCTAATAGTCAGTTCAGCATGTAAATCAGGGTCAGTTGGTTCAACTAGGTGCTTGCCATCTGCGAAGAGGATTACTGGGATGTTGGTTCTACCGGAGATGCCTCTGGCTTCTTCGGTGTATTCAGCTGATTGTTCGACGTCTCGTTTTTCGTACTTTACATTTAGAGCTTTGAGAAGGGCTTCTGATCTTCTGCAGTCTCCGCACCAGTTCGCACCATAAACAATTACTTCACTCATTTACCTAATCCTTATCGAATCTGGAATAACTATCTCTTCACCATCAAAACTAATACCTGTTAGGTCTCTAACCACAATATCCGCCTGAGACTTTACTGCTCTTTCACCAACACCTATTACTAGTCCTATCTCAGCCTCAATGGCTGAGATAACCCCAGCTTGAGCATCTTCAAAGACAATGCAGTCCTGAGGGTCAAATCCCAAGTTCTTAGCTCCCAACAAATACGGATCTGGATGTGGTTTACCTTGTTTAACATCATTACCAGTTACTAGTTCTTTAGGTATAGGTAACCCTGCTGCTTCTAGTCTTGCTCTACCTAGGTTTGGGTTAGCTGATGTGCAGATGGTCCAAGTACCTGACTTTAGAGAAAGAAGTAGTTCTTTTGCTCCAGCTAGAGGAATTGTTAGATGTGCTGTCTCTTGCTCTAGAGCGTTGATTCGATCATTAGCGACTACAAAGAGTTCAGGGCTAACAAGTTCCCTCACCATGTCCTCTGCTCTTCGACCAGCATTATTAGCTTTATCTAAGTCATAACCAGGAGAGAATTCTGTTGCCCAGATATCCCAAGCTGTCTTAGCTGCAGCATGAGAATCAACTAAGACACCATCGTTGTCAAAGAGGATTGCACTGGCTGAGAACTTCATAACTAAAAGATTACATCTCAGGCTCTAAAACACTTTTTTAGTATTCTGAAAGGGATATCCAGAACACTAGTTAGGGGAAAATAGTGGAGATTTTTGCAGATATTCTCAAAGGTATTTTTCGAAAAGGCCAAGAACGAACTCCAGTTCAGAGAGCAATTCTTGGAGCTTTGGTTATTTTCTTAGGCTTTTTGATTACCTTCAGCCCGTTACTTATTGCCTTCCTGTCGACACCGCCTGGGGGCAACATGTTTAGCGAAGGTGGCGGCGGTGGCGGAGCTGCAATTTGGCTAATGATCTTTACCTTGCCCGTTGGTGGTCTCACCGCATTGACCGGTGTTGTCATGCATTTCGGAGGAGTGATTTCAGCACTAAAGGCAAAAGCGACTGATGACCAAGATGAGTCTGAACGAAACATTGTTGTTGCGAACAAAGCCTTTGCACTAACAGTCTTAGGGCCAGTAGCGCTTGTCACAACCTTCCTTGTTCTCAACTTAGGCGGGCTGTTTAGTTCTCAAGGTGGCGATGATTTATTCCGCTTCTTGAGAGTAGTTATCATTCTCCAACTACTTCTCGGCGGCTACGCGATCTACCTAGCAACAAAGGCTGGGGACACGAAGTTAACTTTAATTATCACCGTCATAGTCTTGCTAACTTTATTCGGATACCTTTGCCTGGGCTCGGCATTCCTCCCATACGTTTTCTTCGAGATGTTATTTGGGTTTATCTAGTTGAGGCATGAGCATCAACCCAGAAATCACCGTTATCAAAGAAGATTGCACTGGCTGAGAACTGAATAACTAACTTGTTACATCCAAGGCTTAGCATGACTTTTTTAGTAATCTGAAATATAAGTCCAAGACACTAGATAGGGGAAAATAGTGGACATTCTTGTAGATACTTTCAGGGGCATTTTTAGAAAGAGGAAAGAGCGCAATCCAGCTCAGAGTGCAGTTTTCGGAGCACTGTTTGTTTGCTTAGGCTTTGGATTCACCTTCGGCCCATTGCTAATTTCTTTCATTACAACACCAGGTGAAAACATGTTGAGCGAAGGTGGCGGTGGCGGTGGATCAGCAATCTGGGGAATGATTTCTACCTTACCTATCGGATCTGTGATCGCATTAATTGGTGTGATCCGACTCTTCTCAGGTGTGATTTCCGCCAGTAACGCAACAGCAGTCAATAAAGATGACGAGTCCGAGCAAAAAATCATTAATGCACACAAAGCGATTTCGATAGCAGCCCTAGGGCCAGCGGCCCTTTTCACAATCTTCCTGATTTTGTGCCTGACTGCGTTGTTTAGGCGTGAAGTTAGTGTCGACTTGTTCGTACTCTTAGCTCTGCTCATTGTTTTACAGGTTCTATTCGGTGGACGTGCGATCTTCATAGCAAGAAGAACAAGAGACTCAAAGCTAACCTTGACAATTGCGTCTTTTGTCACACTAATTCTGTTCGGTTATCTTTACTTAGCCCTTAGCTACTTCCCTCACCTGTTCTTCGTTGTCGGTTAGTTACTGACAAACAAATACACCGCTGCTATTCTCAAATCAGTGGGGGCACAGTAAGCCTCTCTAGAAACAGGGGGAATCATGTCTAAGAAATCTGTATGGCGCGCAGTCGGTTTAGTGGTAGCACTAATTCCTTTGCCGATACTCCTCTTCGCTCCAGCGCCTTTAGGAACAAATGGTGAAGGTCCAGCTGGATACGCTTTCATGTTCTTTATCTTGAGCATTCCAGCAGGAATACTTGTTTCACTAATTGGCAAGGCACCTGAGTTGTTTAGAAGAATCGTTGCGATAGCTGGTGGATCAATCTTGTTTCTCTACTTACTGTCAATCCTTGCCAACTTGGCTTCACAGTCCACAAACTAGAAAAGCAAAGCTCTTCAAAGCACCGCCACAATCAACAAACATGAGTGCTATCTAAAGTGGAAAGAACTTTGGCTTCACTAGTCTTGAACCAGCGGGGGCAAATGGTCTTCTTTATAAGTTAGGGGCACTCCATTGAGTCTCAGTGTTAATCCATTCCAAAAAGGTGTCAAGCGCAAAGGTTTGGCTGTAGTTATCTTCGGAGCTTGCTTTGTTGTTGGAGGGCTTCTCTTCGCCTTCGCACCTGCACTTCTTGCCTTACTACTCTTTCCAATCGTCGGTGAAGGTGGCGGGGCAGCCATCTGGTTCATGATCTTGACTCTTCCAGTTGGAACAGCTGTTGCAATGTTTGGACTAGTAACAATGATTGGCGGAACAATAGCCACCCTTCGTATGAAGCTTCCAACAGAGCAAGAAGATGCTGCTACTAGAAAAAGGCTGCTGAGCCACCGAGCAATAGCACTGGCATCACTACTGCCACTGTCTCTTATCTCTACCCCAATCGTTGCCTTTGTCCTCACCAACATGGTTGCTGGCGGTAACTCAGGGACAACTGCGTTCTACGTAATAGCAGCACTGCAGATAGTCGCAGGTGGCTTTGCTCTTTACTTTGCCATCAGGACTAAGCGAACAGCTCTAATTGCGATTCTCGCCGGCGTTGTACTGCTTTCACTAGCAGGCTCGTATGCGCTGAACGCGTTCGTAGTTTCCCTAGAAACTCTTAACTCAGTAGAGAATCTTTAGTTCGAAGAAACAATACTTCTAATACGAACTGCAATATAGGCAGTCACATCTACTAGAGCCAAGATAAGAATTGCTGGAAGCATTGAGTTTACGAACCACTGCAGGGTTACTGCATCAAGGGGTTCTTTCTTAAACCAGCCACCGTAATAGTTCAGTTCAGAAATGGCAGAGATGCCGAACATGAATGACATGAAGGTAACAACCACTACAAAGATCACAACAAGAACAAAGTTCAAGCTAAGAGCTGCTGTTCCAGCAACCTTCTTAGGCTTAGCCTGGCTAGCACCGTGTGCTCTAGTTCTAGCAGCGTAGATGCTACCGATAGCAACAGAACCTCCAACGATAGCCAAGATTAAAACCCAAACCCAAGACTGAGGGTTCTGTCTGTTTGACTGATAAACAGTAATACCAATTAGAAGTGCCAAAGTAGTTCCAACGATTGGATAAACAAAAGCTAGAGCAGCTTCACGCTTAGCTCTCTTCTGCTCAGGGGTTAGAGTTCCTGCAACTGCTTCAGACTTACGGTAAACAGTGACGCTAAGAAGTAAGAAGACACAGACAGCAGCCGCCAAGATGATTGGCACATAAACACCGGTTAGCTGATCAACTAGTGGACTAGGTCTACCAAACATGTTGAATGAAGCACTAAAAGCACTAAGTGCAAAGAAGACTAGAGAAACCAAAGAAACAACCACACCAACAGTTGCAAACCTAAAGACCGGTAGTGCTCCAGGAGTCTTCTTAGACACTGCGTAGTCAGCCTTACGGTAAGCAAGACCTGAGAAACCAGCAAGAGCAACTAAAGCAGCAAGGAAGACATATGTGCTGCCCTTAGTTAGAGCATCTGATCCACCCTCATACATTCCTTCATCAACGTATCTAGGACCTTCAAGGATGCCAAGGAAGTTTGCGATCATGAACCCAAACCAAGCGAGGGTTAGACCTAGAAGAACGAACAGAGTTGCTACTTTGAGTGATTTATTCATAGTTCGAGCCTAGTTGCCAATCAGCTCATCCCTAACCTCACTGCTGTCCCCCAAATTGGGGACGACAGAGCGCTTCTCAGGTAAATCAGCTTTTTCTAGGATTGTTATCGACAGTTTTAGCGAACTGGGATTGAGAAGCACATTGTTGAGAGGTTGGGCCGCGATGCTGAGAGATAAGAGCAAAAGTGTTCAAGGCTACTTGTCAGTATTTTTGCTTGTGCTGGGAATTGTAATTATTTCAATGAGTTTTCCATCGGCCATGCAAACTATTGAGTGGATGAACAGCCCCAATTGGAATCAACCGGGCAATGCGATGCCCCTTCTCCTGATTTTCATCATTCCCATTGCGATAGTGTCCTGGTCAGGTTTGATCATTGGTCTCTCAGCCCTAGGTGTAGGAATAGCTCTGGCTATCAGTGTCCTAAAGAGACGCTAACCGCTTCAAGATAGTCAAGCAGATTGCTTTGATCTATTAGTACTAGAACCTCTTTCAAACCGACTTGAGATGTTTACCTAGCAGCGTTTAAGTCTCTGATTGCTTTAATCCCGTTCAGATAGACGCTGGCGTCCCAATAAACTTGAGACTATGTCTGCAAGTGAAGTAACGGCCTATATAAAAGCACAAGACCCTACCAAGGCTAAGACCCTTGAGGCTATGAGAGCCCTATTACTAGAGGTAGAGCCAAAGCTAGAACAAACCATCGCTTGGAAATCAGCCATGTTCAAATACAACGACAAGTTCGTTGTTGGCCTTTGTGCTCACAAAGGCCACCTGTCTTTCTCACTACCTAGTTCTGAACTACTAGGAACCTTCAGTGAAGATTTAAAAGACTTTGTTTTATCCAAGAACTCGTTCCAATTTGCAGTTGACCAATTCTTACCTAAGAAACTGGTCTCTAAATTGGTAAAAGCTCGACTAAAAGAAATCAGAGAAGCGAAATGATCGTTGTAATCGGTGAAGCACTAATTGACCTAATTGAATCTCGAGAGACCAAAGGTCAGTTCCAGGCTGTTGTTGGTGGGGCTAACGCTAACGTAGCGTTAGCTCTCGCTAGAAGAGGAACCAACCACCAGTTCCTAGCCCGAATCTCAAGTGATCGATTCGGTGGACTTATCAAGGAACGACTAAGTAGTAACAATGTGAGCCTTGACCACATCATCAACACTGATGAACCAACAACCCTTGCCGTGATCAGCGTTAACGCTCAAGGTTCCCCAACATACAACTTCTATACCAATGGCACAGCAGACTGGGGTTGGACTAAAGAAGAACTACCTTCTAAAGAAACACTTAAAGCTCTAAACACAACTGCAATTGAGTTTGGTTGTCTAACCATGGCTATGGAGCCAGGTAACAAGGTAATTGAAGCTTGGGCTCAAGAAGTGAAGGACGATGTCACTATCAGCCACGACATCAACATCAGATCAGCACTTGGCTTTGATAGAGCGGTAGAGAAGGAAAGAGTTGAAAGAGTCAACTCTTTCTCACACATCATCAAAGCCAGTGATGAGGATATCGAGTGGCTATACAACCTAGAACCAGACTCAGATCTAACTGAGATCATCAACAGCTGGATTAACAACACCTACAAGATAGTCCTACTAACCAGAGGTTCTCAAGGAACCAGGATCTATAGAAACAATGAAGTTGTAGATGTCCCAGCAAGGAAGATCACAGTAGTTGACACTGTAGGAGCAGGAGACACCTTTATTGCTCACCTCCTAGGCCAACTAGAAGAGAACAACTACCTAGGTACTAACGCTCTAGAGAAACTAGCCTCACTACCAACAGAACAACTAGCCCAATACGTCAAGACCGCAGGCATAGCAGCAAGCATCACCTGTGAGAGAGCTGGTTGTGAGCCTCCTACTTTGGAGGAAGTGGTTGCACATTCTTCATAAATAGCCTGACCCTGAGAAATACCAACTTAGGTCCTGGACTTTGTCTCCAGTAACAGGCACAATAGGTGCATGACCAAAAAAACCGCAGCTTTTAAATACATTGACCTATTTGCTGGATGCGGTGGTTTATCTCTGGGGTTGGAGTCTGGCGGTGGTCAACTGATTGTGGCAGTCGAAAGATCTCCAATGGCAGGAGAAACTTTTTACCATAACTTGATTGAGCGGATGGATAAGAAGGCTGACTGGGACAGTTATATTTCTTCTTCGATCGAAAAGCAATTCCAAAAAGGTTTAATTGTAAGAGAACTGGGCGAGCTCCTACAAAGTAAAACACTTATGTCCAAGTTAAGGGCTGCAAGCCCAGACCTCGTCGTAGGTGGCCCCCCTTGTCAAGGATTCTCTCTCGCAGGACGAAGAAATAAAGAGGACCTAAGAAATCAACTGCCTTGGCAATTTCTTCAGGTTGTAGAAGAGACATCGCCAAAAATGGTTGTGATAGAAAACGTAGTGGGTATGAGACACAAGTTCGATTCTGATGAGGGAGACGTTTTCAAGCAATTACAAAGGGCCCTTGAAGAAACAGGAAAAGGCTACGTGGTCCAAGCGGTCGAGGTAAATGCGCTTCACTACGGAGCGCCTCAACATAGACCGAGGCTAATGATAATCGGTCTGAGGGCGGATGTCGCCAAGAAGAATCAAATATCGTCAACGGAAGTTCTCTGGAGAAGCGCGTTCTTGGACGAAATTGACCCGTCGACCATACCTAGCCTTGCTCCAATTCCTACTGTCGAGCGAGCGGGAAAGCGTACTGTGGGTGAGGCTATCGGAGATCTCCAACCCGGAATGAAAAGAAAATTTGGGGATACAGGTTTCAGTAGTGATCTAACCGGCCTCTTCCACCACTTACCCTATTCGGGTTCTGTGATACCAAATCAGGTTGAACGCGTACACACCAGCAAGACGCAGCTGAGGTTCAGTCTTTACCAGATGTTTAAGAGTCTAAATATTGATGCGAGGGTCTTGGGAATCCCTTCAGAGAAGGTTACAAAAGAAGAGCTCTCGAAGATTAAGAAAGCCATTGCTGATGTCAAATACCCCGCTAAATCTGAAGATGGAAGAGTGTTGGCTGGCAGTGAGGCGGAACTCATCAAAGTGATAGTTAAATTGAAAACTAAGAAACATTCCCAGCGCGTTTTGGAATGGAACGAACCTGCTAGAACAGTGGTTACGGTCGCGGATGACTACGTTCATCCTTTTGCCCCCCGAACGTTTACCGTTAGAGAACTCGCTAGATTTCAAGGTTTTCCAGACACTTTTGAGTTTAAAGCTAAAGAAACCACTGGTGGACTTAACCGACGAAATGAAGTTCCTCAGTACTCTCAGGTTGGAAATGCAGTCTCACCATTCTTGGCATTGGCTGTAGGAAAACTCGCAAACAGAGTATTGAAAGGTTTATAAATCGTACGTTTGCAGTGAAGGGAAAAGAAGTCCTAAATTTTTTGGATCAATTCTAAATAGGTAGCCGTGGTCTCTTACCCCTCCAGATTTTTTTTCGGACAGAGTAAAGTCCATTGTGACCACTCCCTCTGCTAACAAATGACCGAGGTTAGCAATCAAAGGTTTTTGAGTGTGATGAACACGAATATATCGGAACTGTTCTTTAGCATTTACAACTCTGGATTCGGCCTCAACCCAAAAGGTTTCTTTGTGCTTGTTACCCAAGTCCTCTTGAAGATGTTCCAACTCCCACACAACAATCACTTCATCGGAACTTGGGGTTCTGGCCTTTCCTAAAACGTGTCCACTCGTTTCATCCAGAAGCACGAAGAGCCCTTGGCGATTTGGATTGCTGGAAACGGTGACTGATAAGTTGAGCCGCCCACTCGAGTCTCGACTTCCAAACCTTCGAAGAATCTCTATTGCACTTAAAGGGCTGAGTTTCCAGTTTGGCACCTTGGAGAAGAGCGATTTCTTCGAGCTCGATCGCCGCTTCCCTTGAGGGGACAAGCTCCCCACTCGTCCACTCTTTAGTTCAATTTGTCCGAGGAAGTCTGGCAGCTTGCTTGAATTAGCTTTTATCCCAAGCTCTGACTCTAATGTGTGCCCAACTGCTGTGTCTCCTTCTCTTGTGGCTTCAATCCAGCCCTTAGCGGAAATCTCTTTGAGCATAGACAGAAGTTTTGCACTTGTCTCTGAGACCCTATTAGCTTCAAATAGGGCAAGATTAAGTGCCGATCCAATTTGGTGTCTTGAATTGAAGGAGATGCTGTCGCTGCAATTCACTAAGTAAAGTTCGCTGGGTCCCGACACAAACATGGCAAGAAGGTTTCCAGCTTTTGCAATTCCTCGAACATTCGTCCAGAGCCTAGGATCGCCTTTTTTGGTTTTCGGCCTATACAAAGAAAGATCCTGTGTGACTGCCTTATTACCTTTGACTACATGTATTTGATACTTGACACCGTTTTCTTGGGCACCTAATCCTTGAGATTCAAAATCATGGATACCGTGATCCTTTAGAAATCGTCTGATCCCTTGATGAGCGTCCATGATTGACTTATCAAGCCCCGTTTCAGTAGGAACGATAAAACATGGTTCAACACCGAACTCAGCAAATGCAGCCAAGGCATCGGTAACCTTCATGTCAGCTTTTCCCAGCATGGTTTAAAGATACAGCCCATCATGGTGAGCGAGTTAGGCGCTAATCGAACCATTGAGTGACACCGTTTCAGGCTCTATTTCGGCTCGATTGCTCTTTTACTAGACGGTCCCACAACACATCCACATGATGCTTATCCTCAGTGCCCATCATTGGCCAGGAGATTCTTCTTCCTACTAGCCCTCTGAACTTGGGGTTAGGTTCTGGTTCTAGGGTCTTGTGGTTTCTGTGATGTTTGGATTCGATGATGGCTAAGAGGTTCTCTGATTTCTCTATTCTTAGACCACATGTACAGGTGTTTTCCTGGATTAGGGAATGTAAGCCCTCCTCGTAGTCCTTTAGGACTACTCGGTAGGGACTTACCTTAGCCCAATAGCCAAAGAACACCGGGCTAGAGGTTATTCGCCCGTATTCCTTGTCTATTGCGGCTATCTTCTCCTCTGGTTTCTCCCACTGCTTTGTATAGGTCCAGCCTTTAGTTGTCATCCTGTTTGCCAATCACCAAAGGTCTGCGTTCTGCGATGATCCTGTTGATCTCTTCCATGTCTGGCTGAATCAGCTCTCTAACACAAGGGGTTAGTGGTTCGTTAGTCATGTTGAAGCAGTCCTTGGAGAAATTGCCTTCTACGAAAAGCCAGGTCCTGCCTTTGGTAGCTGTGATGTTCTCTGGCTTAGCTCCGGCAAGAGCGATTAGAAGCCTCTGAGGGTTGTGAGTAAACCAGAAGCTGGTTTCTCCCTCGACTGTGACTTGGAATGCTTCGCCCAGCACTCTTACCTGTGCTGGGACTCTTGGATGACTTGCGCTGTTGATTGCGATGTAGTGGAAGTGGTGTCCACCTGCGTAGCTGTAGCAGCGGTTGTTGTTTGTTTCTTCGGACATGAGAAATGCCC
>Ga0214917_10007974_pt1 | contig 10534 bp, 10 predicted proteins | sample LL_1208_BB_MetaG_FD_177983 | JGI IMG/M metagenome (GOLD analysis project Ga0214917, IMG submission 177983) | Freshwater microbial communities from Lake Lanier, Atlanta, Georgia, United States - LL_1208_BB | ecosystem: Environmental > Aquatic > Freshwater > Lake | place: USA: Georgia | collected...
CGCGGCCAAACTCACCCGCCTGCAACCGCTGCTGGAACGCCTGTTGCTGCGCCTGATTCTGCGCGGCTTGCGTTGCGAGGGCTTGTTGGACGTTTTGGCCGAGGCCGACGTTGTATAACCCCGCCTGCTCCATGCCCGCCCCAAAGCCCTGTAATTGCGCCTGATTGGCAAACATGGCGCGGGCTTGCTGTTCGGCAAAACCCTGTTGGCGAGCGGCTTGGTCAAGGCTGATGCCTTGCGCGGCGGCTTGCAGAAGCAGATCGTTTTCTTTCTGCATCTGCGATTGCATGGCGGCGTTAAACGCTTCACCACCCGGGCGCAGACCTTGGTTAATGAGCTGTGTGTAAAGCGCCTGACGTTCTCCCTGCAACTGCGGGGCAAGGCGCGACATGATCGCTTGCTGCGCCGTTGTGCCTGCCTGCACGGGGGCGGCGGCAAGCCCTGCCATATCAATCTGGCCCTGCAACTGTGGGCCGCCCACAAATTGCTGGGCGTAGCCAAACTGACCCTGCGCGGGCGCAGCCTGCGGGCCGCCAAGGCCGGTTAAGTCAAGACCTTGAAAATTTACGCCTTGAGGGCCAGCACCAGCCAGCCCAAACAAACCGCCTGCGGGGCCAGCACCTGCGGTGCCAAAGGCTTGACCTGACGGCGCAGAAACCGGCGCAAAGGGGCCGGCATTAGCTTGTCCGAGGTCTGTTGGCGCAGCAGGCCCAGCCATTGCACGCTCAATGCCCGTTGTAAACGGCAGAATTGCGCCTTGCACCGGCAAATTAACGTTAGCACGTTCCCCTGCGGTGATTTGCCCGGGCAATGCTTCAACGTTATACGCACCGTAAGGCGTATAACCGGCGGTTGGTGCGTTAATTAACCCCTGATTGGCATAACCAATGTCGGTGTAACCCGGCGTTTCCTGTAACTGGGTGTAACGCTCTACCCCACCGGCGTACGGAAGGTCATAACGCAATCCCGGGATGCTACGGGCATCAAAAGCTGATGCAATGCCAAGGTTTCCAAGGCCACGCGCCGCACCTGCTGCGGCTTCCGACATATATCGCTGCGCCAACTCTTGCTGGCGTAATGCCGCTTCGGCGTTTGGATCAATGGTCTGCCGAACCGTCGGCTGCTCAATAAACGTCGTGTATTGTTCTTGAGTCGGTTCTGGGCCTGCGTAATCAGGATTTACCGCAAGACGGTCATAATATGATTGCAGCGCCTTTTGATAGGCGTCGGTGTCTACCTGCGGCGTTTTTGTCCAAGTGACCGTTTGCGTGCCGGTCGGGGTGTATATGTTCGGGTTAGACATATACGCCGACTGCTTGGCAGCAGCCAAGTTGGCCTCACCCTGCTTGATCGCAAGAGTGGTGTAATCAGGTGCCGGTGGCGGTGCCGGTGATTTTTTGCCCATACCGAGGCTCCAAGAAACGACACTTGTCGGGTGTCTGCGTCATCAAAACAATATCCCCAGAGTCATGTGCGGCGTCCTTAATCCGCGCTTCTTCCGAGAATCCCATCTTGCTGACCAATGCGAGCGCCCGGGTATGGTTGCTGCTAATTGGCCCTATGATCTTATCAACATTTGCGACGTTATACGCATAGTCATACACCGCCGCCATATAAGCTGGGGTCACTCGCTGCCAAGCAATGTGGCAAACGACCGATCTCCCGTTCCAATTCTCGTAAACCGTCCCCGCGACCAACTCGCCGTCCCGCTCTAGGCCGATAGCGACCGACCGAACGGGGTCAAACGCCCCTTCCGTCTGCGCGGTAACCCATGCCCCCACTTGAGGGCCGCTGACTATATTCCAGCCCATCCGAGTTGATACACCACATCCGTTGAGGCCCATTCCAGCGACACGTTTTTGCTGCTGCTATTGAAAATAATGCCGCCGCAATAACCTATGCCGCTCAAACCCACGACCGTATTGTTAGCAATCGTATTGCTACCCCAAATGGCCTGATTCCAAAGCCCGACATCCCATAAGCCATAGTTTGTTGCTACAAACGAAAATGCCCCAAGGAAGTCATCGGTTTGGAAGTCCACAGCGATACCAACGCCGATGGTCGGTTGGCCGTTGCTGTACGTCGTGACGCGGCCACGGGTGAAATATTTAATAACGCCACGAGTGTCAAAGTAGTTAAACGCCTGCAAAGCCTTGGTGTAAATCACCTGACCGTTGTCGTTGAACCCTGCGCCGCCTGTGCCGGTTGTCCAACCCTTTGCAACGTAACCATCGCTGCCGAAATACACCTCATCCCCGAGCAGCGCCCAGCAGTTTGCATACCAGCCTGTAAACCGACACCACGCCTTCGTGATGTTGTTCATCACAAACTGTTGCTGCGATCCTGCGGCAATCGGAATGTTGACAATCAATGCGTTGGCGTTCGGGTAATACTGCAACGCCCAACCGTGATTGTTTTTGTACGTCCGCGCCGCAACCGCAAACGCGCCCTGAATCTTGTCTGACAGCGCGACGTTGGGATCAAGACGCGAGGACTGCAATGCCGAGGCAAGCGGCACCAAACCGTCTAACGTCAACACCAGCAGATCGCCGCCGTACTTCATCAGGCAACGCCGCGAAATCGGTGCGCCCACGACCCAAATGCCGATTAACGCCCATGTGGAGGCGCTTGAGGGATCGGTGCCGCGATAAACGATGACCTCGCCCTTGTCGGTGACAAACACAAGGTTGTCATCTACGCCGTAGCCTGCGTCAATCGTCCACGCAGCCATCGCAACCAGTTTGCCGCCAAGTTTGGCAACCGAGGATAGGTCTAACGAGGCTGCCGCGCCGCCCACCGAGGCGGTCGGCAAATACCATGCTTTGAGCGAATCGGTTTGAATAAACCACATCCTGTTTTTGAACAGGGTGGGCTGCATTAACGTAGTGGTCGTAACGCCTGTAATGGCGGGCGTGGAAGCGCCGTCAATAGCCGTCCATGTCGTGCCGTCAAACAGCCGAGGCTTGTCTACACCGTTCGCGGCGTACAAATACCCGCCTGCCGAGGTTGTGATGTTGGCGTATTCCCAGCGGCTATTGGAAAGCCCTGTGACCTTTGCCGCACCCACAGCCCCTGCTGCCGTAACGTCGTAAATGTTGCCGCCAACAATTGCGTAGAGCTTGTCTGTGGCCCCCGCACTATAGGTCATCAGGGTTTCAATTTGACCCGTCATGCCCGTGGCGTGTTTGTCGTAGCCACCGCGCAACGTCACGCTAGACACGCCCGGGAACAAGTTATCTAACGTCACCGCATCCGTCGGGGCCATGTTCGCAAGTGCGTCACGGGCGTTCCAGCCGCCCACGGGAGCGGGGAGCGAGGCGACGTTCGCCTGCGTGCGTTGGATCAGCCGACTGCGACGGACGGGCGAGGCCATTACTGGCTATCCGTACCGTAACCGCTGTCAGGGATGTTGTCGTAGCCGATCAACACCGTACCCGGGCGCGGGGCAAAGGAGAGGTTTGCGGCGGCAACGTCTTGCGCGACTGCCGTATCAAACTCCATCAAGTAATCGCGGTACAGCGCCGTTGTGTCAAAGCCCTTGGCCTCAAAATACTTGAGCTTAGTGCCAAGGACGATGAGGCGGTCAGGGTAAATGCAGGTGTCCGTATCAACGGTAAAGCTGGTTTTTGGCAAGCCTGCCGCGCTTTCTACCCATGCGTTGCTGCGGTACTCAAACCCAAGCAACTCGCCTGCGTTCATTCCCGGCCAAATCTGAAAGTATTTGCCGTACAAGCGCCAGCGCACACGCGGGCCGGTGCTGATATATCCCGAAAGCAGCCATTCCCATTGTTGTGCAGACTCTGGGCCAAGCATTTCCCAACGCTTAGATTTATCCCAATGCGTGCGATTGACCGTACTGTTGTAATCGCTCGGCAGATCGTACTTAACCTTCTGGAACGTCAACTGGCCGCCAACCTGTGCTTCGGTCGGTGCGTAGTTAATCGTCACCGAATTGGCGCTGGTTACGCCCGTAACGTAGGTCGCGTTCGGAATGCCGACGCCTTGCACCTGATACGAGGTAGACAGCCCTGCCGTAGAGGGGATGCCGGTGATCGTGTAGCTGCTCGTTGTCCACGTTCCCGTGGTAGACGTTGCTTCGGTGTAAAACGTATGCGGCTTGGTCAGTTCTCGCCAATCAGCACGACGCAACAGCTCATATCCCACGGCGTTCATCAGCGCCAGCAACTGCACGGTTTCCTGACTCGTATTGCCAGCGACCGTGCTGGGTGTGGGTATGCCTAACTCATTCGTACATTGCTGAATGAGCTGAATCATCGTGCTGCCCATACTACAACTCCGCTAATTTAGGCGGTCTGCCCCGCCGCTTGGGAGCGTCAGCGGTCAGTTCCGCAAGCTGCGCCTGCAATTCTGCCAACTGCCGCTTGGTATCGGCCAATTCCGCGTTAGATTCGGTGCGATTCTTGCGGTTGAGGTACTGGCGGGCTTTTTCACGCAAACCCACCGCGCCCATGCCGACGCGCTGCAACTGCCCGTCAGAGGCCAGCGCCAACTGCTCCACCGTCACAAATTTAAGGATATTCAGTTCAGCGATCTGATCCTTGTTAACTTCCTCGGGATAATCACGGTGCCATTGCGACAGCGGGGTGCCGATCTGCTGCGCGGCGTCCTCGTTCTGCTGCATTTGGAAATACAGCCATTGCCGGGGAAACCGTTGCTTATGATCGTCCCGCGCCGGTTGCTCAATGATGTTGGTTTTGTCACCCGGGGCCATGATGCGCACATAGGCTTTGCCTTTTCGTGGGCCATCTTCCTTGGTGTAAAACTCAACATGAAGTTGGGCATCGGCGTTGTTTACATCGCTGTCTAACATTGTCCGTTTCTCCTGTGGGGATTACAGGTTGTTGACCTGTGTTACGGTGCAGATAACTGAAGGAATCGCAGGCCATACGCTTGTGGCGCTGGCTGCGAGGATTCTAGCGTTTGTGGTATCGGTTGCCCACATCAACTCAACGTAGTGGGTGGCTTCAAGCTGAATAACAAAGTTCCACGCAGCGACCAACCGCGCCGAGGTTCCTTGCAACGCAACCGTACTGGCTGAATTTGGCACATTTGTGCCGTTTTTACGCAGCCAAATGTGAATGTTTGCCGTACCGCCCGAGGTTTCGTCTAATTGCGCCGAAAACTGGACGTTGTAGACGCCCTGATTAGCGACAACAAGGCGCGAGGTCGGTGACCCGATAGATACGCCATTGCTGCTATCGGTCGTGTTAAACGTCATGGCATAGGCGGTATTGATGGAGGCCGCCGTCTGCAACGTGGTGTCCGAAAACGCACCGTAATGCAGAATCGGCACCGCCGAGTTAAAGCCTTGCAAACCCTCCCAACGGCTATTGCTCACGGCAAAAAATGCTGCCGAACAGCCAATATTTACCGTTGAGGACGACCCGCCGTCTATTTGCGTGGTGGATTCATACGGGTAAACGGTCAGCGCGTTTGCGCCCGAATTTGTTACCCAAATTGTCTCGCCCATCTCGGTTGGCGGGAGTTTAACGCCTGCGCTAGAGCCAACCGTCGTGACGTTGTTGTAAACGTAAGTGATCGCGGTGGCGTTTCCCGCTGATGTACCGGCTGCCGTCACCGAGGCATTGCCGTCGCCACAAATGGACACGGTGGACAGGCTGTTAACGCCTGATCCCAAAACCCTGCTAGGGATTGCCATTACGCGGCCTTGCGCTGGTCGCGCACGCGCATGATTTCGGCAATCAACCCCGGGCCTTTAACGTCTACCGTTATATCGCCCATCACATCAAAAAGTTTCTGAAACTCGTTCGCCTGCTGCGCCATTGCCATGTTGCAGTTGAACTTTTTGCCTGTCGGGCCGCCGACAAATACATCAATGGCAGGGCCGGTGACATCGCCCGTAAACCGCTTGACGCCATCCGCACGATTGCAGGAGTCGTAACCGTATAGTGTAAAGTTGCGGAACCCGAGCAGGTAACCGATGTTGACCGCTCGCAAACCCGAGGTCGTTCCACCTCCTACGGCCACTTTGTTTGCGCCGATTGCTTCCATTTCGGGGCCGGGAGCCCACGAGTGCCACAGCAATATCTTGCGGCCCTTCAGGTAATCAAACGTGGACGGTGGGCAGCGCGAGGCTGGCATATACACCGTATGGTCATTAAGCCGCTGGATGCCGTTTGTACGGTCACGCGGGTCAAGATTGACCCACATATCAGGGTTAACGCCGTTTTCCACTAGGAAGTCGTGTGCGGCCTTTACGGCCACAATCGGGCGACCGGCTCGGCGGTGCGCCTTGATCTCGTCAATGTAGTCAGGCATAGACCACCCGCTCGCCACCAAGACAATGTTGCCATCGTGCTTGATGGGAGCAAGGGTCAGTTCTGGTAGACCACGGCCAAGCGCAGAACGGATGTTGGAGCAAAGCTCCTCTGCCGTACCTGCCGCCTGTACCGTGATCTCCAGAGGCTGCATTAGGCGTTCAAACCCGTCAGGACGTGCGGGTAACCCGCAACGCAAGTCGGAGCCGAAGCCGATGCCGCCGAGGTGGTTGCCACAAGGCCCGCAACCAATCCCGCCGTCACGGTGGCGTCGTCAAGCGAGCCAGCCGTGGAGGTGGTAAAGAGCGGAACATTGGGCTGACACGCCGCCAACACATTGACACGCGGCTTGCCGCCCAACTGCACCCAGCCATAGTAGGCCGAGGCAATGGACGCCTGCGCAAAGCCAATGGCCTTGCTGTTTGCCGAGTTGGTCGTGGTCAGCGGCACAACGGTGTTATCCACACGGACGGAAACCGCCATGTAGGTAGACACCGTGGAAGCCGCCTGCACATAGACCGCCTGACCGCCATCGCTCAGGTTGACCGTGGTGCCAGTTGCAAAGGAGGGCGAACTATCGGTGTAGTCAAGTGCAACACCGATCAATGCACTAGTAGAGATAGACATTTCCTATGCCCCCTTAATCAATCAACACGCCTTGGAACTGGCTGCCCGAGCAGGTCAAGTTACCTGCCCAGCCAATCAGCTTCACAATGGCGTCTTGGTTAACGGCCTGCCGCTCGCCGCCAATCGGCACAAAGTTGCGATCCTTGTGCGGACGGAAGTGCAGGTACTTGGTGTTCAGGAACCACATATGGTTTGCGTTGCCCGAACCGCTGTTGTAGGTGGACGAACCGATACCACCGTCCAGCACCACGTCGGAGGCCATGCCTGCGCCGTAATACTTGAGGGAGGCAAAGCCCGCGCCAGCCATGCTGGAACCGCTGTCCGTCACGCGCTGAATGTTCTGAAGCGACTGCAAGTAATAACGGTAGAAGTTATTGTCTGCAACGATCAGATCAGGCTTGTCGGTGCCACGGATGAGCTGCACAGCAAGGGCGTCCATGTACCCCTGAATGGTGGTCGGCGAAACAACGCCCGAGCCACTCACCGAGGCATCAAACACCTTGGACTGCCAGAACGACCACACGGCGCGGTTGATGCCGCCGTAGGTTCCCGTGGTCGGGTCATCCGGCACAGCCGCAGCAAGGCCCGTGAGGTTCTTGCCCGCGTTGCCGGTGCCATCACCGTACAGGTCACCGCTGATGCGGTTAGCCAGCTGCGCTTCCGCAACCGACATACGACCGTCAAGAAGGTCAATGATGGCCTCCTTGCCCGAGTTCTGGATCATCTCCAGACCCGAGATCGTCACCGCACTCGCGTACTGCGTGATGGAGAACTGCGCCGCAGAAATGGGCGAGTTCTGACCGACGTTCAACACTTCATAACCCGAGTACGAGTTGGTGTTGTTCGTGGTCGGATCGGTGTACATGATTTCCTGAAGGATCACGTTACCGCCCGAGAACGTCTTGACGTTCCCACGCTCTTTAAGACGACGCAACAACGCATTGTTGTTGGTCACGTTGTCAGCGAGTTCACCGCTACGGCTCTGGATCGTAGTAGCGATGATGTCGCTGATACTAGAGTTGGCAAATGCCATTTGAAGTCTCCTATATCAGTTAATTACAAACGCGATTCCAGATCGGCAAACTGCTCCTCCAAAATCGCACGACGGTCGCCGCCTTTGGGAGCCGTGTTAACGCCGGGTGTGGCGCTTCTGACACTCACCGCTGCTGCTCTGGCTGCTTTCGCAACCTTGTTGGCCTCTCTGGCCTGTTTGTTGGCAATCTCGGCCTGTTGGGCCTTGTTTACCTGCTCAAACAAGTCAGGGTTCAATCGGATGGCCTTTTCGTAGGCTTCGTCCAGCGTTTCGGCCATGCCACTCTGTAGGAGTTGAATCATGGTCGGTCTGGCGTCCTCAAAATGTTCAGCCTTTGAGCTGAACTGATTGATCTCGTTGAGAAGCGTCTGATTTTCACGCATCTCCTGCTGCTGTTTCCAGCCCATAACCTCGCCGCGCACGTTGTTCAGCTCGTTCTGGAGCTGATACACCATCGGGTCAACGCTGCCCTGCGGCACCGCACCCTGCGGCGCTGCGCCCTGCTGCGCGGCACCCAAATTGATGCCGTAGGACTGCGCAAGCTGGTAAAAATAAGCCAGTTTCGTCTGCGGGTCGCTGTTCCGCAGCTTGTGGTCGGCCTCCATCAACGCCGCCACGGCTTTCTCGGGCTGCAATCCCAGCCCCTGAATCGTGTTCATGTAGGGCTGGATGGCTTCTTGCATCGCGTCGGCAAACTGTGCCTTAGAAAGCAGCGGTTCCACGCCCGCACGCATCTGCTCCTCACGCTGCCATGCGTATTCCTGCATCTTTGGGTCGGCTTTAGCCCAAATCTCATGGAAATCCTTTTTCCACGACGCAGGGGGACGTTTCCATACCGGCGGTTCAGCGTCGGTTTCGGGTTCTGGCTCAAGCTGGGTTTGGCGAGGCGCAAAACGACCTTTCTCGTCGCGCTGCCCAATGGTTTCTACAGGTTCGCCCTTCTCAATAGCCTCAAAACCCTGCTCTAACATCGCTCGCCGGGAATCTTCGGCCTGTGGGGCTTCCGTATTCTGGTTTTCAACGTCCACGATTAGCCTCTCCTGTGGGGATTGGTAAAGTTCAACTCTTGGCGTAGCTGCCGGATCACCCGATCAGCCTGCTCATTCGTCATGCGCTGGTTCACTTCCCACTTCAAACGCTCAAGGCGGCTGTTATCCACCTTGGGTTTTGGCAAATGCCGTGCGGGATCGTCGTTGCCCACCTCAATGCAGTCGTTTGCCTTGAGGTGCCGACGGTGTTGTGAGCGCGAGGTAATCATGCTGCCGTCAATCATGCTCTTGTAAGGCTGAATGTCCGGCTGGACGTAGTGATAGCGGCCCTGCGCGTCCTTCTTGCGCTCTACAAACTCGCCATCCATGTAAACGTAAGTGCGTTTCATTGCTCAAATGACGGAGTGGGCATGGTCTTGCCCATTTGCGCGATGATGAGTTTGGTCTGGGCGTCCACATCAGCCTTGTATTTGGCTGCGGCCTGCTGGCTTTGCAGTTCCATCGCTTTTAGTTGCGCCTCAAATTGCTGTTTCTGCTGCTCCATCGCCATCTTGGCCTGCGTGCGCACCTGCTCCATCTGGAACTCATGCTGCAACTTGGCCTGCGTGAGCGCCGATTCCATTTGCATCTTGGAGGCTTCCATCTGCCCCTTCTGCTGCAACTCGGCCTGCTTGCCCTGCTGCTCGCCGTCGGGCTGCTGCTGCATCGCGGCCTGCTGCAACTGCTGCAACGTAGCGTCAATCTGACCCTCAATCGGGCGTGCGGCCTTAAACGCCTGCATCCCAAAGCGCAGCAACTCCATCATCATCGGCACCATCTGCGGGGAGGCTTGGCCGACGGGCAACGCTTGCGCAAGGAACCCGCCAAACGCCTGCAAGAACTGCATCCGATCCTGCTTGTTCTGGTTCTCATCCAGCATCACAAGGCTATCGGCGGCAATGTCCACGCGGAAATTGCGCAGCGGCTTGTCACGCAGCAACTGCATGGCCTGCGGGATCAATTGTTGATCCGATGGCGTCATCTGCCCTGCGGCAGCGTAGGCAAGGATCGTGTCAGGCTGGAAGTGCAGGCACATCACTTGCGCTTTAAGTTTGATGATCTCGGAGGCGTAGAGGGCAACGTCCTCCTGCATGGAGCGCAGTCTTAATCCCGCGTACTGGCCTTTGATTTGCTGCGCGGTCGCGGTTTCGCTGGCGAACGAGGTGCCTCGGATGATGTCCGAGATGCCCGTGATTTCGTAAATCTGGCTTTTGATGTCCTCTCTAGCTCGGTAGCAGTTAAGTAACGCATTTGCGAGCGTGTCAAGCGGGAGGAGGTCAATGCTTCCTTTAAGGCCGCCCTTTTCGCTGAAAGCCATCCACTTATCAACTGGAATAAGCGCATTGTTGTCGCCCTCTGTGAGCAAGCGTTGCAAAGCGGGCTGGCTGGCGTCGTACACGCCACGCACACGCAGCGCCTTTACCAACCCGTCAATGCGGTCGGAGAGAATGTCCAACTCCATCGCCTGATCTTGGTACAGCACAAAGTCGGGAACGGGTACGAGCGTGTCGCTGGTCGTCGTCGCATAAAGCGGTTTCGGGCAAGGG
>Ga0214917_10007975_pt1 | contig 10532 bp, 9 predicted proteins | sample LL_1208_BB_MetaG_FD_177983 | JGI IMG/M metagenome (GOLD analysis project Ga0214917, IMG submission 177983) | Freshwater microbial communities from Lake Lanier, Atlanta, Georgia, United States - LL_1208_BB | ecosystem: Environmental > Aquatic > Freshwater > Lake | place: USA: Georgia | collected...
TTATTTTGAAAAAGCCTATGAACTTTCTACAAAATACCCGGGAACAATTCCAGCCCTATCCTTAGACGAAAAAGTTGAAATCGACAAATTTATGGGATTTACCGAATAAGCCCTGAGAAAATTCTTGAGACTATGACCGATTTCCAAATGCCTCCGAAAGATGAAAAAGCCGAATTTGTTCGGAAAAATTTTGATATTATTTCTGGTAAATATGATTTGTTCAATGATCTCAATACTTTTTTTATGCATCGACTTTGGAAAAACCGTGTTGTATCATTGATAAACTCATCAGCCAAAGGCAAACGTATCACGTGTATGGACTTATGCTGTGGTACAGGAGATATTTCTTTGAGATTAAATAAAATTCCTGCCTCAGAAAAAGTCTATGCAGTTGATTTTTCAGAAAAGATGTTAGACATAGCCAGACATAGGCTAGAGTCTTTTCAAAGTTGTAGTGTACAACAGGGAGATGCTACTGCCCTCAAGGATTTTTCTGATTCCAGTATGGATGCAGTTACAGTGGGTTTTGGGTTGAGAAATGTTTTTGATCTTCCACTCGCATTAAATGAAATCAAAAGAGTTCTAAAGCCAGGTGGGATTTTTATCAATCTGGATGTGGGCAAGGTTCCCTACCCTATAATACGTTTTTTTGCCGATTTTTATTTTTTTAAAATAGTCCCGATAATGGGCTATATAATTTGGGGAGGCAAAAACAAGATGTTTGACTATTTGCCTATCTCTTCCCTACAATACCCCGATCAGGAGAAACTCCTCTCCATGCTAAAAGAAACTGGCTTTGAGAATACATTCTATGAAAATTTTGTTTTTGGTAATGTTGCCATGCATGTGGGATACAAAGCAGTTTCTTAGAGACTCTGTCCTAAAAATTCATTTTTATCAGAGAAACATTCCGCACGAACATTAAAGATTGTTCCACGATTTGAGGGAAAGTCAGCAGAATTTAACTCTTCTAGTCTTACAAAACTAGCAGAGTCTGGAATATTAACAGTAGAAGATGTGTCATACCTTGAAATGGACATATCTTCATGTCCCCTTTCTTCATAATTCTCATCAAAATAAGTCCACCTCATCCGAGTAGTTTCTAAAGCAGTTTCCTCTCCCAAAAATGCGCAGGATTTTAACTTCCCCTTATTTTTAATCTTCCAAATTAATTTTCCTCTAAAAGAGTGATACAGAGTTTTCTTATCCTGTTCTTCTTTGATCTCAGGGTAAAGGATTTCATTCTTTATTTCTTTATTTTGGTAGTAATAGGATATTTGATAAAAGGTATTTATATTCTCTCTAAAAAGAGGAACTTTTTTTTCCGTTAAAATTGTATTCACAGGTTTTATTAAAAATACAAAAGATATGACAATAATAGATACACTTACATATCTAGACTTATTATCCGGTATAATTTTTAATCTATGAAGGGGTCCTATGAGTAATAAAATAAACACTGCCCCATCAGGATGTGATATGTGATACCCAAATAACATGGGTATTATGAGATACAAAATATAAGATAAATGACTCCTCCAATATATTTGGAGACCCACCCATAAAAGTATTGCAATAGTTCCAAGGATTCCTACATCCGCAGGAAGCCCTGTATAAAGTGACCCGGGACCATCCACAACTCCATTCGGATTAGGGATAGAAAAATTGGGATTTTTTAAACTTACAGTCACCCCTGCAATACCACCACCTAAAATTGGGTTTTCACTGAAAACTCTCAGAGCAATCTCATTCAAATAGGTTCTTGCAGGATCAAGCTGAAGAACTCTTGCAATGAAGCTATCCCCGCTGGTAAAGGAAATAATTAAATTCCAAAGCCTACCCTCGTTGGTAAACTTTGCAAAAAAATAAAAACCAACCGTGGTCGCCCATAAAAGTAAAAACACATAGGCAATAGTTTGGAATATTCCTAAATTGTTCTTGTATCGCTTCAGATTTTTTAAATGAAAAAGAACAAATGAAGAAAATAAAATAAGATTGTATGCCCTACCCTGTCTAAAACCCAAAATTCCCCCTAAAAACAAAAGAAACAGGGATAGAAATAATATATGTTTTGGATGACTTATGTTTAGTTCTTTAACAGCGTAGTGCAATGAATAAATCAATAATAGTGGGAACATCCAAGTTGCACTTCCTGCATCTCGAAATAATCCCGTAACACGACCTAGTGCGGGAGCATTGTTTGTCCCCTGAGCCAAGAAATCTAATGATATAAAAGTTTGTATAAAAATAACGATTGATTGTAGTACAAAAGCATATAAAATACCCTCTCCAAAGTCTCTAAATGCTCCCTGACTATAGTTATAAAAAGATCTCTCTTCTGCATAAAAATAAATCAATGCATAGAGCATTGGAATAATAATATTTGCCGAAAGTGAGTAGAGAGAGCGGGATGGTTCATTTGGAAAATAAAAGTAATCCTGTATGTCAGTTCCTGTGAGGAAGGGAAAATGAAAATAATTTATGAACCTATCAATAAGTAGTACAGAGAGCAATAAAATGATAGGAAAATAGACAAAGGAAACCCCCCTATACTCCAATCCTCTAGTGAATGTAAACCTATCATGAATTGAGCGCACAAATGGAGATACATTTGAATAGTCAAGATAGATTTTGATTGCTAAGCCCATGACCCCACCAGTAAAAAATCCACCCACCACAAGAATATGGGAATCAGGATAGGCAAATGAGCTTAATCTAGATAATAAAAATACACCAGTGATAAGCAGAACTCTTCCCAATCGAAAAGAAATTGAGTAGCCTATAAATACCAATAAGAATTGGAAGAAAAAAACAGCATAGTATTCATCAGAGGGAACTGGGTTTGCAAAATTATGAAGTTTACCTAAATAAAAACAGACTGCTCCCAATACAATAAGGGAAAAAAAATGCAGAACATTTCTATATCTACTCTTCATGATGTTCACGATAAGAATATCAAAATCTAATGGTTTTCTGTAAATATTTTAATAATTCTTTTTTTTAAAAGAAATCTTAAATTTATAATCATTCAAACTATAAATCAAGGTTAATTACCAGCCCAAAAAAATAAGTACTAATCACCCTCCCTAATTTGATTCGTATCTATTTCTGGTACTGGAGGACCAATTCGTATCACAGTTGGATTCACAGATCTAGTGGGTTTAATTGTTACAACTTGGCTATAACTTTCATTTTCATTTGTATAGTTTATATTTAGAGTATAGTCCTTATCTTCTAGAACCATTTTTTGATAAAGCCCAGTACTTGGACTTGATGAATATTTTTCATTGTTAAAATAAGAAAATTCTTCAATTTCAATATTTGCCTGCAATGGATTTCCCTGGGCATCTATAATTTTTACTGCTATTTTCAAACCTTCCACACACTCATGTAACATTTTAACCCAAAGCGGTTTGAAACCTGTGAGTATTTTTTTGATATTATGTTTATAGTAAATATTTTTATGACTACTTTCAGCTAAAAGTGCGATAGTGCCGTACTTATAGTAATAATAATCCTGATCTGTGCCATCTACAGGATAAATATTCTTTATTGCCTCAAATTTTCTTTTTACAGGATGATAGGATTTAGCAAGATCGGCTATTTGAATTGCAAATTGTTTAGGATAATCGGGTTCTGGGTTTTTGATGTTTTCGATTGTATAGGGATACAATATTTTTGTGGCAAAGGAATGAAAACTTAAAGAGAACAGGAATCTTTCTCTTTCCGCTAAAGCCATCATAGCCATAGTTTCTATCTCAGAACCAGCCTTATCCCCCCTAAAAAACGGATGTTTAGGATTGGATGAGGATGCCTTGGGGTGACCACTGTCCCATTGAAATGGGAAATTTCTATTTAGATCGACACCCCGAAAATCATCATTTTCCTGTTGAATGGGAGTCTTTAGGGTTCCATTTTTTCTTCCCATACCTATAGAGTTATCCCAAAATAATTGGCTCCCATCTGGATTAACGATAGGTACTATCCATATATTAACATTATCTAATATTTCTTTGAATTTATTACCAGAAGGATTTTTCACTATATTTTCCAACAATGTATATATTATATCATAGCAATGTTCCACACCTATCAATTCATTAGGGTGAATTCCCCCGCTGAAAAGTATAGAAGCCTTGTTATGGTTATGATTTGGATTGGTAATTAATACTGCTGAAATTCGATTTTTAAATTTAGGGGTTTCGATGATCTTACCATTCTCATCCGTCAAATCCATATATGTTACATATTCAGGATACTTTTTAGATAAACCCATTAGTAACTTTTTATTTAGTTTATTTGATTTGTAACCAGTTTCCAAATCTTTTAAATCTACAAACCCCCTCTCAACCAAAGTTTGATGATCCGGCACAAAATTTTTAAAAGATGGATTTATTTTTGTATGACATTTATTAAAATATTTATCGACTATTTCCAATTCATTCTTACTTAACATAAAAACAGTTTCTTTATCATTTTGATAAAACTTTTTTGATTTTAAATCAAACTCTGTTTTTTCTTTGATTTTTTTTATAATTCCTGTAGTCTCTTTGCCAGGACAAAATACTAGACTCTTGGACTCATAAAAATTTTCAATAGGAATGGTTTCTTCAGCTTTTATACTTAAGAGGGAACATCCCGAGATAAAATAGTAAAAAGAAAATTGTAAAAATATATATAAAAATTTATTACTTTTAAGGTACATACATTACTTGTTTTATTTTTTAAACCTTCTCCAAGCCTCATAAAGAATAAGACCGAGTAGTACGCTAATGCCTGCAGAAATTAAGATTGAATATTTTTCTTCTTCAATATATCCAATTGTAATTAAAGTTAATATTGCTAGCGATGAAACAATATAAAGAACGGGGGTAAGAGGGTATCCATAAGCCTTATAGAGATGTTCTAACTGATGCCTTTTAAATCGAAGCAAAAATATAGAAAATACAACCATTACGGAAAGTAAAGTGATGGCAATAAAAGAGAAATTGAGAAGATTTGATTCCTTACTGATAAATAAAACCAGTAAAATTGCCCACAAGCTCTGTAACCAAATACTAATTGTCGGACTTTTTTTAACAGGATCGAGTCTTCCTACCTTTTCCCAAAACAATCCATCTCTCGCCATTGCCACATAGATTCTACTTCCAGAAACTATAGCTGAATTTGTATTACCCATTACAATTAAAAATATTATCAAACTAACAATCTTAGGTAAACTTTCCAATAAAATTTCATTATTAATCCCTAAATTGTATAATAAAAATTTCCCCATAATCAAATAAGGATCTACATTCCCGGATTGTAGAATGTAGTACGGAACAATAGAGATAAACACAAAAGAAAAAGTACCATAGATTGCTGTCACAATCATTGGACCCAAAATCATAGTAAGTGGAATGATTTTATTGGGATCACGTATTTCTTCTCCAAGAGCAAGGGGAGAATTCCAACCTGAAAATGTCCAATATACAGGAACCAATGCCGCTCCGAGCCCTAGGAGACTTGGGTTACTATAAGGAATACTGATATTTGAAAATAGAATTGTCTCACCCACTCCGTTGAAAAAATCCAACTGAATAAAAAAGAGGGATAGTGCACTCAGAAACAAAAGAAGTACAATAGGAACTAGAGTAGCCACTTTTTGTAAAAAGAAAGATATGTGTATTCCATAATGATTTATAACAGTAAGAATAAATATTATAAAAGAAGCTACTATTTGATAATTGTAAAACTTTAAATCTAAATAGCTTATCTCAAAAAGTATATCTCTCACCCATGACCCCAAGAGAGATTCTCCCTGATAGTGAACCGATAGACCCACACCAATGGCAATTGATCCCGGATAGGTTATAAAAAAAGTAAGAAAACCATAAAGAAAAGCCCAACGTTTTCCATAAGCATTACGGAGATAAGCATAGTCCCCCCCCGCTTCGGGAAAGAAGGTTCCGAGCTCAGCAGAACTCAGGGCTCCTGTGAGGGCAATAAATCCTCCCAAGATCCAAATCCCCACAAACCAGAAGGGATGCGGTAGATGAACGGAAATCAGAACGGGGTAGATAAAAATACCCACTCCAATCATGTTTCCCATCATGTGTAAAATTGCTTTGCGTAAGCCTATATTTCGATTAAATGTGGAATTGCTCTGTTTCAAATTGATTTAACTCGGTAATAACTCTATAATGGTATTTAAGAATTTTACTCTGTCAGAGTCCCATGAAACCCCAAATTGTCAATAAAACATAGCCAAAATTGTTTTCTGAAAAATCCTGAGCAATATGAAGTTGAAATTAAAAAATAGAGTTCTTAAACAAGGACAATTTTTTCAAATCCTCCACCCATTATTATTGCTTATTTTTTCTATTCTATTTACTTGCACGGATCTAAGACAGGAAACCTCAAATGTTTTAATCTCAGAATGTGAGTCAAAGTATCCCGGAATGCAGTGTATTCCTGCGGGTGAATATATCAGGGGTAGTAATTCATACGAGGCTGATGAAAAACCCGAAACAAAGATTTTTATTTCTGAATTTCATATAGATATTTATGAAGTTACCAATGAAGATATAAATAAATGTTTCGCCGTAGGAAAATGCAAGGATTGTCTTACAAATAAAAAATGTTCTTATGTCGGTCCCAAATATGGAAAGCCTTATCTTGCACCAAAACAACCCGCCTCAGGAATACCGTGGTACACTGCCAGAGACTATTGTGAGTTTGTAGGCAAAAGACTTCCCACTGAATCGGAATGGGAAAAAGCGGCACGTGGACCAAATGGTAATGTATTTCCCTGGGGGAATGAATGGGCAACCTGTGAGAGAGCTATCATCGAGGATGAGCAAGGCAGAAAAGGTTGTGCCCCCAAAAAAATAGATCCGCCCCGTCTCATGCCCACTCAAGTCGTGGGTTCTAGGGCTCCGGGAGCCTATGGGTTGTACGACATGGCAGGGAATTCCTGGGAATGGGTAAATGATTGGTATCAGCCCTATGAAAAATGTGGAGGATCCTGTTTTGGGAAAGATCCCAAGGGACCCTGCGATGGGGCTGAAAACTGCAAAGGATCCTCACATAGAGTATTAAAAAGTGGCTCCTGGTGGTGGCCTGCTACCTATGCGAGAGGCTCTAAGCGTCGGCACAATGACCCTGGTTTTAAAGAAGAATATCATCATTTTGGATTTAGATGCGCAAAAGATAGCTAAGGCAAAGGACAAATTCTCTTTCGTTTTTTCTCTTTCCCTTCGATAGACAAATTAGGAGAATTTGAATTGAAACAAATCAAGTTAAGCCTTGTATCATTTGTATGTATGTTTATACTGAATTGCAACAGTGGATATAAAGCACCATATGGATTTTTTTTACAGCAAACATCATTCAATAAAGATATTTATTCTGGAAACAGTCTAGGAGAAAAAGTTGGGGAAGGATGTATCGTTGCCTACCTACTTCTAATTTCACAGGGAGATGCTTCGATAAAGGCCGCCGCTCACAATGCTCCCAATGGTGGTATCACAAAAATATATGCAGTTGATTACAGAAAAGAACAATTTTTAGGAATAGTGCAGCAAAAACTTTGTACTATAGTTTACGGAGACTAATATGGAAATAGCCACGGTAATACTTGCAATATTACTATTTGGAGCTCCCAAAGATGATCTAACTCCTCCTATTGGATTAATAGTTCAACAAACTTATATGAATAAAGATTCGCATAATGTAAGTAAACTGGGAACCAAAACAGGACAAGCCTGTATTACGTCATATTTAGGATTGATATCTCAGGGGGATGCCTCCATTAAAACAGCCTCCCAATCTGCCCCCAATGGTGGTATCACAAAAATATATGCAGTTGATTATAAGAATAATAATTTGGGTGGATTTATTGTTATGGAAACCTGTACGATTGTGCATGGGGAGTAGTATCATTTTAAGGCTGTACTAATATTAAAAGAATGATGCGTTAAGGGGGTAACTTTCTATGAATACTATGAACCTACGGAAGTTGTCCCGATGAGCGGAGAGTTAAAAAATAATTTAAGTCCGTTTTGACCTGCTTTGCATACGATTCTGCTAGATCTCTCACTGTAGTCTTGAACTGAGGCCATGCAATGATGGCATTGTAGGCTGAATTTTCAAAATTATATGAGAGAAAACTATTTGAATAATCTTTGTCAGAACGGCTGTGAGCATAAGCGATTGATTTTGCTGAATAGGACAGAAAATTTTTCAGATCGCTTAGACTTTGGAAATCTTTCGGTTCAAGTCCGGATTTGAAAGCAGAAATTTTTCTAACAAGGAATGTTCTTCCTGTTCCCGGTAGAACTCCTGCGAAATTATCCGCATTTACCAAAAGAGCTCTCATTGCGGTCTTTGCTCTCTGTGCATGGTTTGGAAATCTGGAGTTATAAAGGGAGGAGGAAAGTTTTCCCGACTGAAATAGAGAGGGAAGTTTTTGTATTTTTGCCTCGAGGATGATATCATCCGATGTTCCTGTTGAACTTCCTTCAATTAGTAGATAGATTTTTGTAATGCCTTGGCTTCCCAATCCGGAATTGAGTCTTCTTGCCGCACTTTTAATGTTAAAATACCCAGATGATTTGGAAGATGCAAATGTTCCCAGATCGGACTTGTAGCTATTCCAATTTGAGTTGATCTCTGTCTGCTCATTTGATGTCAAAGGCGTTAGATTCGGATTACTGAAATCGAAAGTCCTTTTGCTTCCGCTTATGATTGTCCATTTTGACAGGAGATTTGCGTATGTATTATTGTTTATTTTATCAAGTTCATTTTGGGTAAAGCCGGAAAGATTGCCCTTGGAAAATTCATAGGTTGTTTCAGTCGAATTTCCGTTTACTGTGTTTAAAGAAGACTGATATTCCGATAGAAAATCTTCAATTGCTGTCCTTGCCTCCGCGTCGGATAGAGTAAACTTAGTCACTTGATCCTGGATTAGAAATACACTGGCACTCAGCCTTATAAGATCCCAGTAAAATGGTGCAATATAAGATTCATCAAAATCATTGATATCGAATTTTACTGTTCCTGAATCATTGTCAAAAAAACCATAATTTTGAAGGTGCAGATCTCCCTGTATCCAGGTAGATACATCCACAGTAGAACTCCAAAGTGACGGAATCGCAATTGTATTTAAGGATATATCCTTATAATAGAGATGTGCAGTCGCTCTATAAAAAGCAAATGCAGACTGGGACATATCCAGGTACTTGGCCTGCCTTTCGGAAACATTTGAAATGTTTGCATTGTTAGAAATTATCTCGGTTTTTATAAAATTGGATCTTGAGGTGCCTGTAATCGGAGCTACTACCGATTTTATTTCTGCGATTGAACTGTATTCCTGATTCTTTTCTGTTTCTAAGAGGGCTAGATTGACAAGGTGAGTCATCATTTTTTGTTCTGGTTTTACACAGGAAACGAATAATGCAAGTAACAATAGGGGAAGTATTTTTTTCATTTTATTTCCTTTAGCTTATATTTCTTTTGAGGAATTGGAACAAATAAATATAAACAATAAAATTGAAACGTTTAATTAAAATTACATTACAATAATTTACAATTATATCTTCTTATTCTCTAAGCAGAGTTTCTATCAATTTTTTGTACTCTAAATTTTCTCTCTCTTCCTTTGGCCAATCCCTTAGATTTTCCAATGCCATACTAACCCATTCATAATGATCGAGACCATAATTTTTTATATCATTATAAGTTTGAAAGGCGAAACGGATTCTATTCTCTAAGGTTAGGTCTAATTCGAATCTTCTAAGAAAACCGGCACGCACCGCTGGTACAGACAAAAATGGAATAAAGGAAACAATATAATGTTCAACCATTGAGGAAGTATCATATAATCCCCAATATATGCAAGAGGAAAGTAGCTGTGCCTCTTTCTCGTTGAGAATAGGAGAATCCTTCAATGAATTTATTATTTCGTTAATTCGTATTTTTCTGTCGCTTTCAGAAAGAGTGTACTCAATTTCCCCATAACGATTCTGATTTCCATCCAGGATTTCATTTAATAGTTTAGCAAGATTCATTTTTTAACCTTTAAATTTTCCCACTGTTTGGTTTGGAAATCATATAACACCAAGTAAATGCCAACAATACTATTACTTTTTATCTAGATTGTGAATGTAATCCCAATTGGATGGTAACTTCTTAGTTACTAGCTTACCGTTTGAGTCTCTTTGAAGTAACTTTTCACATCTCTGAAGAAGAACTGAACTAGCTTTATCGAGGGGATTTCTATTAAATAAATATTTAAAAATAAGATATGCTTTTTTAATTTCTCCCTTTTTATATAGTTCATAGGCATACTCATACTTTTGGTGAAATTTTATTTTTAAATCAGTATAATCATTCCATCCCTTCTTATATAATTCATAGAGAGAAACTGATACTTTTTTTCCGATAACCCTTACCTCATCGACTACTCTAAAACTGAATTCTTTTTTTTCTTCCTCTGTTAGTCTGTCATACGTTGAATTACTAAAAACTATACTAATTCCATATTGTTTGGT
>Ga0214917_10007976_pt1 | contig 10530 bp, 6 predicted proteins | sample LL_1208_BB_MetaG_FD_177983 | JGI IMG/M metagenome (GOLD analysis project Ga0214917, IMG submission 177983) | Freshwater microbial communities from Lake Lanier, Atlanta, Georgia, United States - LL_1208_BB | ecosystem: Environmental > Aquatic > Freshwater > Lake | place: USA: Georgia | collected...
TCCCTGTTCCCGACTGCTGAATCAACGCAGCATCACTTGCCGAGTTTGGATCAAGCGCTTTCACCTCGGCAGCAGCCACCAAAGCCGTAATCGCCGCGCTAGAGAGCTCCACGGCTATGCGATCGATACGGCCACCCTGCACGGCGCTTTGCAATTGATCGGCGATCGATGTTTGCGCCGCAATTTGAACCTGCGTAACTTGCGCAAGTGCCTTGGAAGGATCCACCCCGGGTGTGGATACGATCTTCTCAATACTTGCCGCGGTTTGTGCGATCACCGCTGATGCGCTTTGTGCAACCGCAGCCGACTGACTGCTAACTGCGCTTGCAGCATCGCTCGATAAACCGCTCACCACGGCTGCAGCCGATCTTGTGATCAAATCGCCAACAATCGCCGGGTCGCTGAGCTTAATTTGTGCCACCGTCGAGCTTTGGCCAGCAGCAGCTTCAAGCTTTGCCGCTAGAGCGGTCATGACAGCACCTGACGCTTGAGATGTGGACAGTTTGCCCTCGCCACCAGCCGCACCCGAAATCGCAGAACCCGCAGAAACAGCAACACTTATCACCTGCGCAGCCGCCGAGGCAACCTGAAGCGCAGCATCGCGGTTGCCGCTCGTTGAGAGACTGGCCGCAATCGGGTCAAAATCTGAAAGTGCCCCACCGAGTTTCGTCAAATCGATGCCAAGTGCCGATGCCACCAAGCTTTCTGCTGCGGCAACCGAGCGCCCGCCATCTACAAGCGATGCAACCACCGTTGTGAGGGGATTAACCACAGCCGAGCCGGGCGGCGCGCGCAACACACCTTCAAAGCTTTTCCCAGACGAAACATCAGTTCCACCGACCACAACAATCGGAGCAAATTGACCCGCCAAACTGAATTCGCCCGTGGGCCCGGTCTTGACCATGGGCTCGCCCGCGGTCAACAACCCATCCAAGTTCAGATCAACAAAAGCAATGGCGTCTTTGAGGTAGCCGTCGATTGCCCGACCCGATCCGGAGAGCTCGGCAACAGCCTTTGAGATGTCCGAAGCCGTCGCCAGTCGGGACAGGTACGCAATCGCCGCGTCTTTGGTAATCTCGTTTTGGTCTACCAGTCGAACCAGGTTTCGACTCGCGGCGAATGCAGCATCAGCGCGACTCAAGCTTGTCGGCGCTAGCTTTGAGCCTAAAACTTCCTGAATTGCCAGACCGAATTCAGTTCGGTTCTGCAGACGTGCTGAGGACTCAAGCAAGGCCGGGTCGGTACCGGCATACTGATCAACCACGCGAACCAAGGCAGCAGCTAAAAGCCCACGGTCAGCGATGTTGACCGCGCGCACCACCTCAATTTCGAAGGTCGTGGGTGAACGGCCCAAAACGGAAGTAAGAAGGAAGACCTCAAAAACGGGGCCTGGCTCCGATCCGAAATGCTCTTTCGCCGCGGTCGTATTGAGCAACCTTGTCGCCAGATCGGCTTCGCTGGCACCTGCAAGCCTTGCATTTACAGAATCAGTCAGTGTTTTGCTGTCCGGCGCCCAGCCCAGAATTCCCACCGAAAGCGATGTAACCAGCGCAGCAGCCTCGTGCCGCTGATAAAGGGTTTCGGTTGCCTTACTCGAGTCCCGCCATTTAGCCTTGAGTTGGTTGACAAACCCATCGTTGCCAACGTAGCCATCCACAAGGCTAACGAGCGCCTGCGTGAGTTCCCCAAAGTCTTTCGGCCCGTTTGCGCGCACCAAGGCAACCTGCGCCTCGGTCGCTTCGAAACCCAACACATTGCGCGCGAAACGCCTGGTGATTTCGTCAGCTGTGAGCGGAACCGAACCCAGCGAGCCCTTTACGGCGTCAGAAGCAAAAAAAGCCTTGGACAAACTTGCAGTACTCGGAGTCGGGCCTGCATGGTCAAGCAAAGCCTCGAGTTCGCGCGCAGACAGTGGCCTGCCTAAAAAGGCGCCTGAGAGGCCTGCGAGTGCATTCAAAGCTGTCGCTATCACGGTAGTTCCAAAAGGCACCTATCCAAAACGCTGCAATTTAGGCTTGCAAAAACAGCTGAAAACCGCGCAGGCTTTGCCTCCATAAAACCCAAACCAAGCAGCGAGAGCGCGCAGAGGCACTAGCATCTCAGCATGTAACGGAATATAGACCGTTTAGACTTTTTTGACAACCTGATGTGCAAAATTCTCTAGACAGCCTGTCCTAGACAAATCAAACAATGTCGACACGATAGACAAACCTTGGCCTAGCACACGATTTCACGATGAGCAAAAGAAAGTAAGGGCTCGCGACCGGCCTTCTAAGGTGCAAGGGACGCTGCGTTCTGGTTTGGATGGATGCCAACTTTTCGAGGTTTATCCGCAACTTACTTGCGGCTCTTCACAAAGGCTCTGTCAGCCTGTGAGACAATAAGGCCTCTATGGCAAAACCCTCCTCCTTCCCGAAGCTTGATCAGGAATACGGCGAAATCCTGACGGCGCTTCTCAGATATCGATCTGTTTTTTGGATCGTTGCCGGGTTTTCCGGCGTGATCAACATGTTGATGCTTGCGCCATCGATTTACATGATGCAGATGTATGACCGCGTGCTCAACAGTCGAAGCGAAACTACCTTGATTGTCATCAGCCTTGTCGTGCTCGGTATCTACGTCATTATGTCGATGCTCGAGCACTTGCGAACACAAATCCTGGTCCGACTCGGAAATCAGATCGACGGTCAGCTTTCGGATCGCATTTTCACTGCGGTCTTTGAACGAAATCTTCGCGCCCGCATCAACACTGGCGGTGCCGCCATGAACGATCTGAATGCGGTGCGTCAATTTGTGACCGGAAACGGTTTGTTTGCGTTTTTTGATGTGCCGTGGACACCGATTTACATCATTGTGATCTGGCTCTTTAGCCCGGTGCTCGGCATGCTGGCTCTAGCGCTTGCGTGCGTGAATTTGTTCCTGGGATGGCTCAACGAGCGCATCACGAAGCAATCACTGCTTGAGGCCAACATTGCAAACCGACGCGCCAACGATTTCGTGTCCGTTAACTTGCGCAATGCCGAGGTCATCGACGCAATGGGTATGCTTCCTGCCTTACGCAGCCGGTGGCGCGAAATGCAAGAGGTCTTGCTGCTCAAGCAGTCGATTGCCTCGGATCGTGCGGGCCATATTCAAGCCTACATCAAGTTTTTGCGTCTTTTCATGCAATCCTCGGTCTTAGGCCTTGGTGCTTATTTGGTCATCAACAATGAAGCCTCTCCCGGCATCATGATTGCCGCCTCCATTCTTTCAACACGAGCACTGTCGCCCTTGGATATGGCGATTGCTAGCTGGAAACAGTTCTCCACAGCCAGAATCTCCTATGAGCGTCTGGAAGCCCTTTTGAAGGCCTTTCCGCCACGCGGCTCGGGCATGTCGTTGCCACCGCCCAAAGGCTTCGTCACGGTCGAGTCGCTCGTCGGTGCACCCCCCGGTGCATCCGTTGCGGTGTTAAAGGGCGTCAGCTTTTCAGCAAGACCCGGCGAAGTGTTGGTGGTGGTCGGCCCAACCGGTTCGGGCAAGAGCACACTTGCGCGGATGCTCGTCGGTGTATGGCGCGCTCAAGGCGGGAAAGTTCGCATCGACAATGCAGACGTCAGCCTATGGAATAAAGATGAACTTGGGCCCTCTATCGGCTATCTGCCGCAGGATATTGAGCTCTTCGACGGCACGATTGCTGAAAACATTGCACGGTTTGGCGATATCAACCCGCAAGACGTCATTGATGCAGCCAAAAAGGCTGGCATGCATGAAATGATCTTGCAGTTTGCTCAGGGCTATGACACGCCCGTCGGTGAAAATGGTAATGCGGTATCTGGCGGCCAAAGGCAACGAATTGCCTTGGCCCGAGCGCTTTACGGGAACCCGGCAATTTTGATTCTCGACGAACCCAATTCGAATCTCGATGAAGCAGGCGAAGAGGCCTTGGTGCAATCGATCAACCAGGCCAAAGATGAGGGCAAGACAATCATTCTCGTCACACACCGACCAAGCATCATCAGCGTTGCCGACAATTTGCTCGTGATGCGCGACGGTAAGGCCTTCGCGAACGGACCGCGCGATAAGGTTCTCGCCGCAATGGCTGAGGCAAAACGCCGATCCCAGCCACAAGTTGGGCCCGGCCCTGAGCCCGCTATCGTCGCACCGCCCGCGGAGCCCGTCAAAATCACGCCAACTGAGGTACCGCGGCCGCCGCAGCAAGAACCCCCTCAGGTTTCTTCGGCCGCATAGTGTTCCAGGCCGCCTCGTTCCGTTCATGAAAAAACCTGCTCATGATTTGCAGACCATCGACACCATCGCCCGTCGCGTCGATGGTGAAAATGCCGAGTACGTTGAAACACAAACTGCGCCTCGTGACCTGCGCGGTCCTATTCGGTTTGGCATAGGTTTGCTGATCTTCGGGCTCGGCGGCTTTTTTCTCTGGGCAGCAACTGCACCGCTCGATGAGGGTGTGCCGGTACCTGGCACCCTGGTGGTCGAATCCAAACGAAAAACGGTCCAAAACCTGTCAGCTGGCAGCATCAGCGAGATCCTTGTCAAAGAAGGTCAAACCGTCAAGCAAGGCGATGTGGTGATGCGACTCGATCCGCTTCCGATACGCGCCCAGCGTGAGGCTGCCGATGTGGCATACATCACTGCAAGGGCCAATGAATCGCGACTGATTGCAGAACAAAGCGGTGCGACCAGCATCGGTTTTCACCCCGATTTGCTCCTGAGGGCTCGGGAACCCTCGGTGGCAAGCCTGATGGCTACGCAAAAGCAATTCTTTGACGCCCGTCGAGGCGTGCTTCAGGCGGAAATGTCAGCGATTCAAGAGAACATCAGCGGCTTGGAGGCGCAAGTACGAGGCCTCGAACTTGTCCAGCGTGAGCGTGACGAACAGGCCCGAAGCCTGGACCAGGAGATCAATAGCCTTGCTCCGATGGTCGCCGAGGGACTGTTTGCAAGAAACCGTCACCAGGAAATGCAGCGACAACTCGGATCGCTTCGGTCGGCGGTCGCCGATGGGCTCACGAGCGCCGCGCGTTTGCGGTCGCAAATCGCTGAAATGAAGTTACGCATGGCCCAAAGACAACAGGAGTACCGCAAGGAAGTTGAGGGTCAGCTCACGCAAGTGGCTCAGGAGGCCAGAGCCCAAAGCGAGCGGCTTGCAGCAGCACAGCAAGAGCTGTCGCGTACCGAGATTCGCTCGCCAGTCACCGGAAAGGTATTCGGGATGTTCACAAGCACCCCAGGGGCGGTCGTCGGAAGCGGTACCAAACTGATGGAGATTGTCCCGCAGGGAGATCGTCTCTTGGTCGAGGCAGAGATTCCGCTTCAGCATGTGCAAAACGTCCGCGTCGGGCTCACAGCCGATGTGCGGTTCACCGCAGTGTCGCGCAAAGGATCGCCGGTTGTTGAGGGAAAGGTGATAAGCCTGTCTGCCGATCAGGTTGAATCAACCAACCCGTTGATGCGCGGCATGAAAGTCTTTAGCAGCCGCATCGAGATCTCTGCTGAGGAGGCGCGTAAGCTCGCGGAGTATGAGCTCTTGCCGGGCATGCAAGTTGACACGATCATCAAAACCGGCGAGCGCACCTACCTCACTTATCTCTACAAACCGATGCAGGATCGACTGGCCCGCGGACTGAAAGAAAAGTGAAGTCACACGCAAAGGATTTCATCGAAACGAGCGCAACAAAGCTCCGTGGCAGAGTGCAGGACATCGCGCATATTGCACCAGGCTTGATTCTGAGCCTCGCGTTTTGGCTGGGCGAGGTAGCGCAAGCGCAATCACTCAGCGAACGAGCGAATGTGCAAACAGTTGCGAATGTGCAAGCAGATGCGAATGTGCAAGCAGATGCGAATGTGCAAGCAGATGCGAAGGTGCAAGCAGTTGCCATTGCGCAAGCAAATGTCAAAGTGCAAACGGTTTCGCCCGCTTCGGCGTTGTCGGAACGAGGGCCCGGCACGCGAGCGGCATCGTTGCTGCGGGATTTTCAGTCTGCGCTTGCCTTCGATGCTGAATGGCGTCGAGCGCTCGCGATCCGCGATGGCGCTCTGGAAAATGAAGTGCAGGGACTAGCCGGATTGTTGCCGCAGGTTCAGGCCACAGCGCAACGGTCGACGAACTCAACCCGATCTGAGTTATCCCGCGTGGGACAAGCCCCTGTGACCCAAGACATCAGCGGCTACCCCGCCTACCAGTACGTACTACAGGCACGTCAACCGCTGTTGCGGATACGCAGCTTGTATGGCTTTTTCCAGGGACAGGCGCAGGCTGCAGCTGCGCAGGCCAATCTGATTGCGGCTCGTCAAGATCTTGCTTTGCGGCTTATTGCCGTGTTGGCCGACTGGAGTCTTGCGTCGGCTCTGATGCAGGCAGCTCAGCTTCAGCTTGACGCTGCCGACGCAGACGCCTTGCTCGCTCGGCAAAGGCTGGCGGCAGGGGACGGGACAAGGGTCGATCTGGAAACAGCCCTGGCAAGACGAGCACAGGCGCTTGCAGCCCTTGCAGACGCAAAAGCGGGGCAGGACAACAATCGAATGCTCTGGCAGACCATCACGGGCCTTGACGATCGATCACAACCGTTGTTGCTCAGTCAGCTCGTGGATCAACTCCCTGCGCCGCATCAAAGCCAACAAGCCTTGCTTGACCAGGCACTGCAAGCCGACGGGCAAATCAGAGCGCTCGAGCTGGCTATCGAGGTTGCGCAGTTTGAGATCAAAAAGGCACGGTCTGATCACTACCCAACGCTCGATCTGCTTGCACAAAAGTCGATTCAAAACTCCTCGAACGACTTCACGATCGGAAACCGTTATGAGACCACCTATGTCGGCGTGCAGCTTGCTGTACCGATCTACAGCGGTGGTGCAGTGCAATCGGCTTTCCGACAGGCTCAAACCAATTTGCGCAGAGCACAGGAAGAATTGGCTGCTACAAAAAACAGAATCACGGTCGCCCTCGACCGCGATTGGCGCAGTGTGCAAACCGCCAAGCTCGAGGCGCAGGCCGCCCGGCAGGCCTTTGAGGCGGCAACCGTTGTGCTCAGAGCCTCCGATCTCGGGCAACGTGCCGGCATTGCCATCCTGAATGAACGCCTGATTGCGTTGGCTCAACAGTCTGCATCGATTCGCGATCTTGCAAGGGCAAACAATCGCGCGCTTGCGGCTTGGGCGAGGCTAATGGCCTCGGTGGGCAAACTCAACGAAGACTCACTTCTAATCGCTGATCAATGGCTTGCCGAATGGCAGCCATCCAGTGCTCTGCAAACAAAGTAGCGTCCATTAAGGGGCTGCAAGCCAGTCGTTGCCTTAACGTGCGGCGAAGGTCCGAACGAAGCGTCAGATTGCGTGCGAGTTCGGATGCAGCATCAACATAGGCCTCATCGCTATCACAAGCGAATCGTTCTAATCCTAATACACTCAATAAGCATAAACCCTGTCTCGACGCAGGGAGGTCGCCGAAACGACTCACAATCGGCACGCCCATCCACATGGCGTCGAAACTCGTCATCGCGCCGTTGAAGGGATAGGTATCGAGCGCGATATCCATGCCTTCGTAGGACCGCATGAAGTCTTCGTAAGAGCACTCGTTGAGCAGCCGCACCCGACAAGGATCGATACCGAAGTCGCTGAGTCTCGCTTCCCATAGCATCCGAACTGATGGATCCGAGAAGCTTCGCCAACGCAAAGCAAGCTGCGCTTTCGGTAAAACTGCCAGAAGCTTTGACCACATCGAAAGCGTCTGAGCGCTGATCTTTGCCAAATTGTTGAAACAACAAAATCGAACCGATGTTTCGTCAGTGCAATAAAGCTGTTCCTCGGTGCGCTCCGCGATGCCAACGGTACGTTGTGAGCTTGCGCCAAACTCGCCGTGAGCGATGGCAGACACAAGCCCTGGGCATCGATCGGGCGATTCAAAGACGAAACGCGCCTGCGGCAGGTAAATCAGCGACTCCCGGAAGCGATAAGCAAGCGATTGCGGCACATGATGCACATCGCTGAGAACCGAATCGATAAAGTTCAATCCGGTCGTGTCGGTAAAGCCTAACCAGGAGATCTGTACCGGCACGAGGCGGTGTGCGAAGAGCGCATGACGGTGGCCCTTGGTGTGCCCGGAAAGATCAATCAGCACATCAAGCAGATCATCGCGTACCAGTGCAGCCGCCTGCTCAAGCTGAAGACCGTGGATGCTTCGAAGCGTGAGCCACCGGGTAAGCGACTCGGTCAGCTCATCGTATCGGCTACCGTTATGGTAAGCGTAAACAATTGGGCGCTCACAAGGGTTCAGCGCACCAAGCGCACAAACCAGCGGGTGGAGCATGCGTCCCACCGTATGGCAGTGAAAATCTGCCGACACAAACCCGATCCGTAGCGGCCGCTTGTGAAATCTCTCCGACGGACAAACCAATCCTTCACCTTGCGGACTCCTTGCCTGCATCGCCGCGGGTTTCTCGCTTTGCTTCCAAAGTGCACCCATAGCCCAGAGTTCTTGGGCCACATCATCAGCGCCAAGTTCGTGATCGTACTGCCTCGCAAGCAGCCAGTTACTCACGCGTCGGGGATCGTCGCGGTTTGACTCAATCAATGAACGAAAATAACCGAGGCTCTCAACCAATTGTCCTGCTTCAAGCAAATTTACCGCTTGAAGTGCATCTGTCATCGATCGCGTCTGTATACCGGTATGAGAGTGCCCAAGAGCCAATAAACCGCCGGCAGTACGACAGCAGCAAGCACAAGAGCAGCCGCGGGCGCGGCCACAATCAGCCAGGCTTCGAGCTCAGGCCGATGCAAATAGGACCATACGTGCAAGCTTGCATAGGCTCCAAAAACCAGGAGCGAAGAAAGTCCGAAGCGTGTTGAAAGCGCATACACAACTTTGGCCAAGCGGGTTCGCTTGCGAATACTGATGCTGCCCGCCGAACTTAACAAAGCGTCTCTTAAAGCGCGTTCTAAATCCTCTTGTTTGTAGCCTTCGGCCATCATCGTCGACAAAAGCTCTGCCCCGACTTCCTCCTCTTCGGTCCACATTGCAGGCAACAAATTGTTGCGAACAAAGGCACGAACCGCGTCGTGGTCGGCTGTTGATGCACCGCTCAAGTGCTTGAGTAAGGACTTCGCCTCAAGCGCCTCCCGATAAGGCCTTGATGCTGCGAGGTTTAACTGGGTCACGGTACTCAAAATCATAAACTTGAGTTTAGCACTCAGAGGAATTCCCTCGAGCACGAACTAAGGAAGGCCCGAGACGCATGAAACACGAGGTTCGCACAGCCATCGCCAATCGGCAACAAGTCAGCCTGTTTTCCGAGGACGGCTCAAATGATCCCTTGCGACCCACTGTCGTTCCGGTTAGTGCTGCCGGCGTTCAGCTCGCCGGATCAGTTGTCGCAGGCGACCCTGATTATTTTTATATCCAAGCCCCGGAGGGTCAGGTTCTTAGGATTTTGACCTTGGATTCCTATGCATCGACCGATCTCGTTGCCTTTTATGCGGTGCAGCAGGGAAAACAATTCACAGCGGGTACCAACACTAGCAAGATGCTGGCGTGGGACCATCTTGGCCCAAAGGATCTCGGGAAGAACCTGCTCGCTGCGGCCGACACTTCATCAATTCGTGACATGGTCTTGTGGGTGCAACAAACGGGAACGGCACCCACCAATTATCGCTTTTCAATCTCGTTTGACCTCGCACAAGGCGCTGATATCACCGGCACAGCCCAATCCGAGCTGCTTGTTGGAACGGATGCACCCGAACGAATTCTCGCGCTAGCTGGCATGGATACAGTCATTGGGGGACTTCGCAACGACACCATCGACGGTGGCGAAGGCATCGACACCGCCGCCTATTCCGGCTTGATCGAGAACTACAAGGTTCTGACCGATTCGGACGGTTCAATAACGGTTGCTTATCAAGGCCCATTGATTGCGATCTATCCGCCACCGCCCACGGAAGGCGTTGACAAACTCTATAACATCGAGCGCCTCAAGTTTCAAGACCGATCCCTTGCATTTGATGCGCAATCGCAAGCAGGCGACGCTGCCGGCCTCGTGCTCACGCTGTTTGGGCCGGATGCGTTAAAAATGCCGGAGCTCTCCGGCACTGCGCTCTCGCTCATTGAAAAAGGCTTTAGCGGATCGGAAATTGCGAAGGCTGCACTCGATTTAATCTTCAAGCGCCGACCCACGGGCGAGGAGCTGGTGCCTTATTTGTGGAAGAACCTGACCGGCGAAACCGCAACAGCTGAAACCGTTCAGCAAATCGCTCCGGCCATTAATGCTGGTCAGGCCAAGGGTGGCATCGATCCGCAGGATTTCGTTGCGGCAGCAGCCAAACTTGACTGGACAGCAATGCAGCTCGACTACATTGGTTTATGGAAATCGGGTTGGGCTTTTATCCCACCAAATGATTAAACATTAATAACGGGCAGCGTTTTGCTAGCGAAGTTTGCAAGATTAGGCAGCACCGTCGATAGCTGGCCGCTAGGCAATCCTAACCAGGAAATCAAGCTCGCAGCCAATTGATCGCTTGAGAAATCGGGAACAAAGCGCC
>Ga0214917_10007979_pt1 | contig 10528 bp, 15 predicted proteins | sample LL_1208_BB_MetaG_FD_177983 | JGI IMG/M metagenome (GOLD analysis project Ga0214917, IMG submission 177983) | Freshwater microbial communities from Lake Lanier, Atlanta, Georgia, United States - LL_1208_BB | ecosystem: Environmental > Aquatic > Freshwater > Lake | place: USA: Georgia | collected...
GCAGATGGTGCTGGAAGATCAAATGCGGGCCGGCCTGAAAGGGCCGCAAGCAAAATCGGTCATGGATGATTTTGACCGCCTGCAGACGCAAGACATCGCGTTTGCAGCAGACCGCAACCCCATGACGTTGGGCGGTGTTTCGTCAACGCTCGCTCCGCGGCGACTGGATACACCACCCATGACGGCGCTGGGGAGCGACATCCGCGCTGGAGTGCAAACAGCGCGCGAAAGCGGCAGGCAAGCAGAAAAGCAGGCGTGGGAAGGGGCAAACAAAGGGTTTGCGGCGCCCGAGGAAGCGTTGGCCATGTTGCCGGGGGAGATCCGGGACGGCATTGCCAAGACCAACATCCCCGTCAACCAGAACACGCCGACAGCCTCAAAAATGGTGGATTTCCTGCGCGACTATCGCGCCGGCAAAGCGCCGACGGGACCGGACGACTTCCTCCCCGACATGACGAACCAAAGCGTCGACCAAGTGCGACGCGTGCTCGGCCGCATGAAAGACGACGCAGCAACGGCAACGGACAAGGCAGCCGCTGATGCCGTGTACCGCTCCTACAACACGTGGATGAGCAAAGCCGCAGATGCGGGTCACTTTCCGGCCGAAGCTGTGGCAGCCATTCGCAGCGCCCGGAGCATTTCCGCAGAGGTCAAGGGCCTGTTTGAGCCGCGCGATGGCGGACGCCTGACGCCTGCAGCGCAGCGCATCAGAGACGTGCTGGAGCGTGCGGACTCGCCTGAAGCCGTTGTTGCCGCTCTCTTTGGTCGTGTCGGCGCCAAGGGCATGATGCCGGCGGGCACCACCGGCATGCTGTCCAACCTCAAGACCGCGCTGCAGAAATACGCGCCCGAAACCGGCAAGCAAACCTGGGATGACATCCGGCTTGCCTACTGGCGCCGCATCACGACGGACAGCGCTGGCAATCTGCTCAGCCCGCAGACGTTGGCCAAGAACATTGCGGCAGCAAAAAACCAGCATGGCGGGGCGTGGAACATCCTGCTCACCCCGCAAGAGCAGGCCATGATCATGCAAGTGCAAAAGGCCGTCGAGGCGGCAGGCTACAGGCCGTCCAACTTCCGAACCAACTCGAGCGGATCGGCGTTTGCCGGCGGGTCAATGATCAAAGACCTTGTTGCAACGGTGTGGAAGGCGCTGGCGGCATCGCCTGCCGTGAGCGCGACCGCTGGTGCTGTCATGCGTCCTGTTGCGTCGGGCTGGTACAAAGGCAAAGCGCAGCGCGCGACCGATCCTCGCATTCAGGAGGTCGTGCCGTCATTTGGCGGCTTCGGCGGCGCTGTCGGTTCCGCCATTGAACGCAATCAAGTTCAGTAACTCACCCCAGTCCTGCGTCCCCGCCAACCTGTGTCACCCACGGGAACACCCCCGCATGCCGCGCAACGGATCAGGCACCTATAGCATCCCCAACACATTCACGGCCGGAACGCAAATTTCCTCATCGGCCATGAACGCCAACAATACCGATATTGGCACGGAGATTACCGGCTCGCTGGCACGAGACGGCCAGGCCGGAATGACCGGGCAGTTCAAGGCTGTGTCTGGATCGGTGTTGGCGCCTGGTCTGTCCTTCGGCTCAGACACCGACACCGGCCTTTACCGAAAGGCTGGCGATACGATCGGCGTCGTTGCCGGCGGGACCGAGGTTGCCACGATCAGCCCCAGCGGCATCGCAGATCAATCCGGCCTGGCCATTGTGGCCATTCCGGTTGGCGTGATGCTGCCCTATGGCGCAGCCACAGCCCCATCTGGGTGGGTCCGCGCTAACGGTCGCACAATCGGCAATGCAGCGTCGAGCGCAACTGAGCGCGCGAACGCCGATACGTTGGCGCTTTTCACGTTTCTTTGGACCAACTTTGCCAACACCGAATGCGCGGTGTCCGGCGGTCGAGGCGCAAACGCTGCAGCGGATTACGCGGCAAACAAGACGATCTCGTTGCCGGACATGCGCGGGCGCGGGTTCTTCGGCTTGGACGATATGGGCTCAACTGCGGCAGGGCGCCTTGGGTCGATCATCACGTCGTCAACTACCAATGGCGCGAGTGGTGGCACGGAAACACACATCCTCACGGCGTCACAACTGCCAAGCCATACCCACGCCGGCACCACCAACGCCGACGGGTCACACACGCACACGCTCACCGCAGAAAACTTTGTCGCCAACAACGGGTCGGGCTCCACATTCACGACGCTGCGCGTCAGCGGCTCGACCAACATCACCGGCGGCACGCACAGCCACGCTTTCACGACGAATGCCGCAGGATCGAACGCTGCACACTCCAACATGCCGCCGGCTTGGCTCGGCACCTTCATCATCAAGCTCTGAGGCTACGCAATGAGCCGCAATGCCGCCGGCACCTACACCGCGCCAGCCAACAGCGTCAATCCTGCCGTCGAAGGCACGACCATTGACGAGGGCGACTTCAACGCTTTTGTGGATGACATCGAAGCAGCCCTAACCGACAGCCTGGATCGCACCGGCAAAGGCAAGATTACCGCCCACATCGATTTTGACGAAATCCTAAGCCCTGGCACGCCCGCAGCCAATGTCGGCCGTCTTTACGGCGGTGACGACAGCGGGCTGACGACGCTTTACTGGAAGGACTCATCTGGCAACGTCTACAACTTGTTGCAGGGCGCCGCATCGGGCTTGACGTATCAGTTCTCGACCAGCACGACCACGACCAGCGATCCCGGCAACGGCGTGGTGCGGTTCAACAATGCCACCTTGTCCAGCGTCACCGAGATTGCGATTGACAATCTGACGGCCGCGGGCGCCGACGTTTCGGCGTTCATTGTGACATGGGATGATGTCGGCACGACCGATCGCGGACGGATCTTCATTCAGAAGCGCACCGCGCCCGGCACGATTGCTATTTTTCGCGTGTCTGGCGCGCTCGTTGCCGAAAGCGGCTGGACGCGGTTGGCCGTCACCTACATCACGCACGCCGGCACGTTCTCAGCCAGCGACCCGATTGCGGTGTCGTATGCGGCACCAGGATCGCAGGGGCCAACCGGCAGCACCGGCACAGCAGGCGCCAATGGTACAGATCCCGGCGTTCGGTGGCTGTTTGCCACGTCGACCACAATGGCCAATCCCAGCTCTGGAAACATTCGCCTCAACAACGCGACATTGTCGAGCGTTACGGCCATTGCCGTGTCTGCCAACAGCGGCGAAACGGGCAATCCGTCGGTCCTCGCGTGGCTGCAGGCGCTGGACGACAGCACCACGAGCGCGCTTCGCGGCACACTTACGATCAAGAAGACCTCGGAGCCGCAGAATTTTGCGATCTACAACATCACCGGCGCATCGACCGACAATACCACGTGGCTTCAGCTTGCTGTGACGCACGTCTCGTCAAGCGGATCGTTTGCAGCCGCTGACGCTTTGTCGGTGCAATTTGATCGCACGGGCGATGCCGGCTCTGGCACAGTTACCAGCATTACGGCCGGCGCGGGTTTGAGTTCATCCGGCGTCGGTGCCACCGGTGGCACGATCAACGTCTCAGGCACGCTGACCTCAATCGAGCCTGTCAACGCGCAGACCGGCACCAGCTATACGGTTCTTGTTGGTGATCACGCCCGACTGGTCACGCTGTCCAATACGTCATCGGTCGCAGTAACGCTGCCGCAGGCGACCGGATCGTTCGGCGCCGGGTTCTACCTTGATATCGCCAACATCAACATTGGTGTCGTCACGATCACGCCGACGACGTCGACGATCAACGGCGCTGCGTCACTGGTGCTCAGTCGGTTTCTCAGTGTGCGCCTTGTGTCCGATGGCACAAACTGGCTCGCACTGCACGGGTCGTCACTTCGCACGCAGACGACCACGGTTGCGTCCGCAAGCACGACTGACATCGGCGCAACGGAATCGCAGCGGATCAGCGTCACTGGCACCACGACGATCACGTCGTTCGGGACGGTGCAGAACCAGCTGCGGTTCGTGACATTTGCGGGCGCTTTGACGCTTACCCACAATGCAACGACGCTGATCCTTCCCGGCAGCGCCAACATCACGACGGCAGCCGGCGACGCGGCGGCGTTCTCATCGGATGCGTCAGGTAACTGGCGCTGTCTTTCCTATCAGAAGGCAGACGGAACGGCCGTAGTCGGCGGCGCAGCGTCAGGATCGCCATCTGCGCCGCAGGGGCGCCTTACGCTCACGGCCGCCGTGCCCGTTCTGACCAGTGACGTCCCGACGGGAACCACGGTTTTTTACACGCCCTACGTCGGGCGGTTTGTGCCGCTCTGGAACGGCACATCGTGGACCATGACCGATATCGGTGGCGAGCTGTCGCAGGCGACGACCGACACCGCGAAGTCGCCAGCGGCGTGCGCGGCGAACAGCAACTACGATCTTTTCGTCTGGAACGACAGCGGCACATTGCGATGCACACGCGGGCCAGCGTGGACGTCTGATACTGCGCGCGGCACCGGCGCTGGAACAACCGAATTGACGCGTGTTCAGGGCCTGCTTGTGAATGCGAACGACATTCGAACGAATCCGTCGGCCACCAACGGACCAGCGGCCCAGCGCGGCACCTATGTCGGCACGGTCAGAACGAATGGATCATCGCAGGTCGAGTTCAGGTTCGGCGGCTCGGCCAGCGGCGGTAGCGCGGCGCTGCTGTCGGTGTGGAACGCCTACAATCGGCGGCTTCTCGTGGCGCAGGTCAAAGACAGCACATCGAGTTGGACGTATGCATCAACCACAGTGCGGTCATCCAACAACTCAGCAAACAACCGCGTGTCGTTTTTGCACGGACTGCAAGAAGACGAAACGACGGCGACGTTTGCGTGCGGCGCCTACATTTCGACAACGCAACAGGCGCGCATCGGAATCGGTGTCAACTCAACGACCACCATAACTGGCGCTCTGTCGGATATCTATGCGTCGGGGGCAGCGATCCAGGTGTTCATGGGCGCGTCCAATAGCTCAAAGGCTTTGGGCTGGAACTACTTCCAGGCTCTGGAATCGGTCCCGTCGGGCTCGGCAACCTACTACGCCTCCGGCTACGCCGACGGCATGCATGCGCTGCGCGCTGAATACTGGGGATGATGATGGACCACGCACGAGCCTTGATGACGGACATCGCCGCTGCGTGTCCCAACGCCGTTGGCGTATCGATCGGCAGCCTTGACGACCGAACAACGTGGCGCGTGGACTTCTCAGATGCGGCGACAGATGCGGAGCGCGCAGCAGCAGCCTCGGTCATCCTGACCTACACCGGTTTGTCTCATCAGCGCCGGGAGTATGCCGAACGCATCGACCGCGATGCCGGCAATATTCGAGCCCGCTACATCACCGATGCGCCTGGTATGGATTTGACCTACGAGCGCAAGCGCCGCGAGGCCGAATACATCCAGGACGGCGGCACGGATGAGAGTAAGGTTCCACTGCTGCTGGCCAGCGTTGGGACGGAGGTGCCGGCAACGTCCAATCGCCTGACCGACTTGCAAGCAGTTGCGACGCTGGTCCTTACCCGCGAAAGCCAATGGGCGGCCATTGCTGCCCGGATCGAGCAGAAGCGTCTGGCTGGGAAGAAAGCAGTCAGCGAAGCCGCGACGGTCGACGCGATTGTTGCGGCGTACAACGCGGTTACGTGGGCCGACCTATGAGGCACTGCTTGCCGCGCCCCAAGAGCACGCGGATTGAGCGCACGACGGACGTGCCGCCCGAGCTTCTGGAATTGATTACCGCGCTCGACAGGCAGATTGCGCAGCTCAGGGCCGAGGTCAAGCGCATGAAACCTGTGGTGGACGCTGTCGTGGATCACGCCAAGAGGTCGTCGGGATGACGCTCGCAACCCGCTCCGAAGTCAAGCTCGCCGGTGTGCACCCCGATCTCGTCAAGGTGGTGCGTCGCGCTGACGAGATGGGCGCCACGTTCCATGTGACGTGCGGGCTGCGCTCGATCGAGGAGCAGAAGGCCCTCGTGGCAGCGGGCAAATCGAAAACGATGAAATCCCGCCATCTCACCGGCCACGCTGTCGACGTCGTTGCTGTGACCGAGGATGGCGGCGTCTCCTACGATGAAGACGACATGCAGGCCGTTGCTCGCAAGATGAAGGCGGCGGCGGCTGACCTCGGTATCCCGATCGAGTGGGGCGGGGACTGGAAATCATTCCACGACACACCGCACTTCCAGCTGCCCTGGAAGGACTACCCCGCAGATGGCCCCGCGCCGGCACACAGAGAAGCGGAGAAGCCTCTTGCGAAATCCGGCACCGTGTGGGGTTCACTTGGCGCCATGGCATCTGGCGCTGCCGTCTACGCAGAGCAAACGATGTCCTGGGCCATCGACACGATCGCAGCCATGACGTCGCTTGAGCCAATTAAAGTGCTGCTGTCTCAGGCAGGAGCCAACGCCAAGGCGATCGGGCTCGGCACGCTGGTGTTCTGCGGGTTCGTGGTGATCTCGCGGCGAGCTCGGGTGAAATCCGAAGGGGGCGCGCCGTGAACGAAGCGGACCGCAATCGTCTGGCGCTGCTGCTTCTCAACGACGGTGGCGGCTCCCTGTCGCGACGCTCTGCGGTGTCGAACGCGTTCACGTCGGCCGTTGCGCCCGATCCGATTGAGGCGGAATTGAACACGGCTCGCAATAGCGCCGTCGGCAACCCCCTCGTCAACACCACCGACCAGTGGACTAACACGGTTCTCCGCCGTGCCATCCAGCAGGCCATCGACTCCGATGCCGAGAAGATCGCGGTGCCACGCGGTGACACCGTGCTGTCCTACAATCCCGGCGATGATCACGGCATGAACGCGTTCTATAACGACATCGTACCGAAGAACCTCGCCAAGATCCTCGCCGGCCTCGATCGTCAAGGCGTTGCCCAGAAGTACGTGAGTCAACTTGCAACACCGTCCGGGATGAGGGGCAACAACTTCACGGTGTTCGATCTTACGCCGGCCATGCGCGACGCCGCCCGAAAGGGTATGCCGCTGTTCGCAGCCCCACACGCGGGCCTCTTGCCGCTTCTCATGCAGCAGAATGAGCAAGGCCCATGATCACCGTTCTCCTCGCCCGCTATGGGCTGCACATCGGGATCGTGGCTGGCCTGCTGGTGGCGTTTCTCGCTTGGGATGCGTCGAGAGTGAACAAAGGCGTCCAGAAGGAGCGTGCTCGCGTCGAACGACAGGGAAACAAGATCGATGCGAAGGCTCAGGATGCTCGCCGTGCTGCCACTACTCAGCCTGACAAGCGGGTGCAGCAGTATTTCCGCGACTGAGGCGCCTCCGACTGGGGCAGCCGAGCACGTTTGCCGCTCCTGGCAGATCATTCGCCCCTCAAGGAAAGACGTGCTGACGCCCGGCACCACCGAGCAGATCGTCGGCAACAACGCCGCGCGTGAGACGTGGTGCCCTGCGCCACGTTTTGCCTCTGTCACAACGAGGGCATGATGGACCCCGATCGCACACGCGAGCTGGCCGCGTTGATGCCGGTGTTCTTCGGAAACCGACCCTATCGCTGGGAAGAGTGAACGCCATGGACCGCCGCGATGATTTACCCCCGAGAGCAACCCCCGCACTCCGTGAATGGGTGGGGTCGCGTGATCGACAGAGAGGTGACCTCTCTGCGCCGGGAGTTGGACCAGATCCAGGAAACCTCCTCAGACCACGCCACCCGCATCAGATCCCTCGAGCTGGAGGCGGGCCACGCACGAGATCTGATCGACCAAGCAATGGCATTCGCAGATCGGATCGAACTGCTGGAGAAGTCGTTGCGCGCCGTCGTGTGGGCAATGGCGGTGCTGTGTTGGAAGATGGCTCCCGACATCGCAGCGAACCTGTTGGCTTTGCTGCCGGTCCGGATCGGCTGAGGCTGCTCAAGAGAGACGCGGCGATTGCTGGGGTTGTGTCTCTCGCGGTGCTGGCGTTCTGGATCGTGCGGCTTTGGCCGCATCATGCGTGATCAGGCCGGCCCTTTCTGTCACTTGAACCGGCGCTTGCGCTCGGCAAGCCAGTCCTTCAATTCTTCCTCGTCTCCTGCCGACATCCAGACCTTGATCTCGGCCTCATCATCGTCAACCGTGATGGTCACGGACCGCACAAGGAACCCGCCAAGATCACTGTCGACGATAAGGAAATCGTCAGGCCGTGGAAGCGCCGATAGGTTGCCCCGCCACATGATGTGTGTACGAGGCGTCTGCCTTACATCGCCGTATATTTCGACCTTCATGCTCCCGGCCTTACTTACCAGTGTTGCTAATTGTCTGACGCATATGCGCGATGACGGCGAGCGCTTCCTGATACACCCTAGCTTGGTCGGCAAAGTATTCCCGGTTCGATTCGCTCTGGCGGCTATCCTTGCCGCTCAACTCCCCGCACGACTTAATGGTGGCTTCGATGTTTCCGACCGCAGACTGCAGTGCGCTCAACGCATGAGCCACGGCGACCTCTGTCGGTGTTGATACGTATCTGGTTGCTGTGATGCGGCCTTGAGCGTTGCCGGTGATGTTGGCGTTGTTGTTGCTGCCGGGCGTGACGCCTGAGGCGGCGTGGGTGTCGGTGATGGTGGTCATGTCTCGGGCCTTTCTTAGCGAACTTCGATTGGATAGTCGCGCGGCACCATAATCGGCTCCGCCAGCGCCGTGTAGATTGCGATCTCCCCAGCAGCATCGCCACCAACATCCCAGCACTCACGGCGAACGCCCGTCTCCGGGTGTCGAATGAAAGCCTCGTCATAGTCGCCGCCAGCATCACCGCCTGTCAGGTATTGCTCTGCCGTGATCTTGCGCCAAGCCATGTCTCTCTCCCGTGTCTGATGGTGAATAGATAGCGCATGCCGCTTGACTGTGCAATAGGGGTGTCGTACATTTTTGCACAGACACGTTGGCGGAAAGCGCGATGACTGCTTATGACAAAGACCGAGGCGGAAGGCGGGTTGCTAGTTGGGTACGCCCGCGTCTCGACGCAGGACCAGAAGCTAGAGGCGCAGATCGAAGCCCTCAAGCGCGCAGGCGTAGACCCGGATCATATCCACACGGATCACGCTTCTGGTGTGTCGCGGCGACGGCCTGGGCTGGCGCTGCTCATGAAGGACGTGCGGGAAGGCGATACGGTCGTGGTCGTGTCCCTGGACCGCTTCGGCCGCTCGATCTCCGATCTGTTAAAGCGTCTGGAAGAATTGGACCGGCGCGGCGTGCGGTTCAAAACCCTGACGCAGCCGATCGATACCGGGTCGGCCATCGGCAGGCTGCTGCTGCACGTGCTGGGCGCGGTGGCTGAGTTCGAGCGGGCGTTGATTGCGGAGCGCACCAAGCGCGGCATGCAGCACCGGAAGGCGAATGGCGCCAAGTTCGGCCGCGACTTCGTGCTGACGCCGCCGCAGGTGAAGGAGATGCGCGCCTTGCGAAAGCAGGGGATACGGCCAAGCGATCTGGCAAAGCAGTTCGGTGTGTCGCGGGGTACGGTGTACAATTCACTGCGGCGGAAGCCGCGTAAAATCTAGGAGGCGAGGATGCGTGGGCACGACGTTCTAGCGAATGCGTCACGCAACGAGCGTCGGCTCTTGCTTAGGAGAGAAGAGCAGGCGCGCAAGACGGGCGCATGGGGTGAATGGGAGACGCTGACGTTTCCTCCCGGCTCCGCCGGCCCCGGATGGGCGGCCGATTTCACGACAGCACATCGCAATCGTGTGTTCAGCGTTCTCGATCGGACGCTACCCGGCGGCGTTCGACACCTCGCCGTCTCGTCTTTGTCCGAAGTCCGACCATCGTGGTGGGAGATGCAGCGCATCAAAAACGAGATCTCGGGCGAAGAGTGCACAGCCGTTGAGGTCTACCCGCCGCAGGGCGAGGTGGTGGACGGTGCCGATATGTTTCACATCTGGGTGCTGCCGAGCCCGCTCGGCTTCGGCCTGAGGTCATAAATGGAGCGCAGCATGTTGACGAGTTCACGGGTAGAAAAACGGACAGTCTGCGTCGGGAATTGTCGCGCCTGAACGAGCTGTGGGAAGCGATGACCGATGACGATGGTCACGGTGGCTCGCCGCGCGAGTGGTTGGACGAGCAGATGTCGGCGCTGACGAAAGAGATTGAGCGCCGCGACGAATTGGAACCGGACGGACATAAGGGGAGGCCAGGATAAATGGAGACGCCGTGGAAAATTGAGCGCCATCCTAGCGGCGTCGTGTTGATTTACGGCAATACAGGCGGCGTTCGCGAGGCGACCTTAGCCGAGGCATGGGCGGCTGATCGCATCACGGAGTTAGAGTCTCTGCTGCATCGGATCGACGCCGTGATCGCGTGGGAAACGACGCCGCTGGGGCGAGCGTTCCAGGGTGAGCTGGAAGCTGCGCTGCGGCGCAAATCATAGGAGCCGCAATGCAGAAACGGTTTTGGACGTGCACGGACTGCGGCCACCAATTTGACGGTTCTGATCGGCGCGGGTTTGTTCCCAAGGCCGCCAGCGAGCGCGAGCGCTACGGCGTCACGTGCCCCGCGTGCCAGATCGTGAAGGGGATCGGGTCCGAGGCGTGGGCCATTTGGAATGAATGTGAGGGCG
>Ga0214917_10007980_pt1 | contig 10528 bp, 10 predicted proteins | sample LL_1208_BB_MetaG_FD_177983 | JGI IMG/M metagenome (GOLD analysis project Ga0214917, IMG submission 177983) | Freshwater microbial communities from Lake Lanier, Atlanta, Georgia, United States - LL_1208_BB | ecosystem: Environmental > Aquatic > Freshwater > Lake | place: USA: Georgia | collected...
GAAAATAATCTATTCTCAGACTTTTCTCTTGATATTAAAAAAGGTGAATTCATTGGACTAATTGGGCCTTCAGGGTCAGGGAAAACTACTTTAGTAGATTTACTCTTAGGTATTCTTAAAATGAATTCAGGTCAAATCAGAATCTCAGGAACCTCACCAACTGAAGCAATCAACAAGTGGCCAGGAGCATTATCGTATGTTCCGCAAGATGTATTCTTAATAGAAGGCTCAATACTCGAAAACGTTACACTGGGATATGATTTTGAAGATATCGATATTTCTAGGGTGGAAAATTGCTTGAGACAAGCGGAGTTATTGGATTTTGTTCAAAGCTTGCCGTTAGGTTTAAAGAGCGAGGTTGGAGAGAGAGGGTCCAGACTTAGTGGTGGTCAACGCCAAAGACTTGGAATTGCTAGATCTCTTTATACGAACCCAAAACTTTTAATTCTAGATGAAGCTACAAGTGCCTTAGATTGGGAGACTGAAAAAGACATCAACGACACCCTACTTAAATTTAAAGGCGAAAAAACAATCATTATTATTGCACACCGATTAGCGTCAATTGTAGGAGCTGATAGGTTAATTTACCTTGAGAAAGGTGAAATTGTGGCCGATGGAACGGTAGATTTAGTTAGAAGTAAAATTCAATCTTTTGATAGCCAGTTTAAACTTCAAGACTAATGGTTTTTCTAAAGAACTGGGCTAGATTGAAGTTCGCACCATATCTATAAGAGAAAGTTTTGGTCGCCATTCAAATAGACTCTCAAACAAACTTGTATCAGCTATTGCTATTGCTGGATCTCCTTTACGAGGTTTCATTTCTATCACATTGAATTTTGCATCCATCTCAGAAAGTATTAAGTCTATGATTTCTCTTACCGAGTAACCACGACCAAGCCCTAGATTAAGAGCCAAGGGAAGTTCGCCTCTGATGAGCTGTGTCGCTACAAGAATATGACCCTCGACCAGGTCACCCACATGAATATAGTCTCTAATACATGTTCCATCAGGAGTTGGATAGTCAGTACCAAAAATTATAGGCGGCTCACCTTTGTTGACTCTATCAATAGTTTTAGGGAAGACATTGAAAATAGATGAGTCTTGCAATGACTTATCCAAAGCACCTACAACGTTAAAGTAACGCAGAGATATGCCCCGGGTTGAAGTGCCAGCGAGCATCTCACTTACATAGGTTTCAGCTAATTTCTTACTTTCTCCATAAGGTGAAATGGGGTTTCTATTTGAGGATTCGTAAAATCTTGAGCCTGTTGAATTTCCATAGACAGATGAACTCGAGGATTGAATGAATGCTGAAACACCGAACTGCTTGGAAATTTCAAGTAGGGAAGCTACAGCATGTGCATTGACCTCGAAGTATTCATCCTTCTTCTCAAATGACTCTTCTGGAAACTTTAAACCTGCAAGGTTTATCACAGTTGAAAATCTAAATTCTTTAAATAATTCTATAAGCAAGTCTCTATCTCTGACATCTCCACGCACAAAGAGAATGTCATCAGGCAGTCTTTCCACAGAACCTGACAGCAAATTATCAAATGCAATTAATGGGATGCCTTGACTTTGAAGAGTTTTAACAAGATTTGAGCCAATATAACCGCAGGCACCGGTAACTAACCAAATAGGAGCACCTCAATTTCGTTTCCAAAAACTGACACTTGGGTTATTCGAATAGTAGCATTATCTTATGCCAAGAATTGGTTTAATTACAGCAGGACTTGGTTCAATCAACCACATTCTAGCGGGTAGAAGAGTTGCCGAAGCTGCAAAAAAATTCTCAGTCCTTTCATTTATAAAGTCTTACGAAGATTCAGACCTAAAGGAATTTGCTCCCATGGTCTCAAAGGAGTACGCAGGGACACTTAACTCTCTGACCAAAGGATATGGATATTTTGCGTGGAAACCAGAGTTAGTACTTTCTACTTTGAGAAATCCAGATTTTGACTTAGACATGGTGATATGGGTGGATGCAGGATGCGAATTAAATTCAAACGCTATTACTCGAGCAAGGTTCAATTCTCTAGTGAATCAATCATTGAAGAGAGGATACTATTTCTATGATTTAGATTACCCTGAGGAGCAATATACCAAGAGTGACGTTTTACTAAAATTTCCAAACGTTAGTTCTGAAACACGTCAGGTACAAGCAACCTTCTTTATGGTGACTAAAGCACATGTACAATTAATTGAGAATTGGACTAATTGCGTTCTTGAGAATATAAAAAATATAGACCTTTCTCCCTCATTAGATAAAGAGTCAGCCAGTTTTATTGAACACAGATTTGATCAGTCGGTATTGTCTTTGATAGTGAAGACAGAAAATTTGGAGATATCTAATTCTCGCCCTTTTGGTGGCATCAACTCTCTACGTTCTCTTCTTCATGGCCTGATTTCTCCCGTATGGACCATAAGAAATAGGACTGGGGATAGTCTAGTAAATGATCAAATCAAATCCCTCTTTTTCAAACAAAGAAACCACTGAAAACGTGAATATACTTTTTTTGATTCTTGGGAAGAATGAAGAGATATGGGAACGAGATAGAGCTTTTCAAGAGCAAACTTGGGCTAGGGAGAGCGCAGGACGAAAGATTCGATTTTTATATGGCTCTGATAATTTTGTAGTCAAGTCAGAGAATTCAATTTACGTGGATTGTGCTGATGAATACAGATTTATTCTAAGAAAAAGCATTCTTGGTATGAGACATGTTGTAAACACATTGGCATTTGACTTCATCGTTCGAACAAATGTGTCAACATTCTTTGATGTGGATAAATTATTAGCTAAACTGGAGGAAAAATCTTTGGATCTACCAATTGCCTTAGGTTATTTTGAGCAGCACAAAAAGGAATATAGTTTACAAATTCCAAATCGCCTCTTTATATCTGGTTCAGCCATAATCATGAATCGTAAAGCAGCAGAAGTCTTAGGAGGTATGGATTGGAGAGTGTACAAGTCAATTCCTGATGATGTTGCAATTACACATTATCTTTGGAGCAAGAAGGTTAAACTGATGCATTTAACGCGAAGCAACTATCATATAACGCATACCCCACTTCCAGCACCAATTTACAGGTTAAAGTCTTCGGAATTTTCAATTCTAACCGGGGAGCGTATTGAGCTATTGGATAGACTCAAACAATCCAATAAACTAAGGGCTAAGTTTTTTACGATTCTTAAGTTATTGAGACTAGAAATTACTACATCCACTCAAAACGATACCTTCATCCGGGACTTTATAACTAGTCCTTCATTGCATGCGAAAAGTAGACTTAGATGTGCAATCGCATTAAAACAATTGAGAATCGAACGAGCATGATGAGCAAACTCCCAGTATTACTGGTTGGCTATCTTAGATTAGACGAGATACAAAAATCGATTGAAAGATTAGTTATATTTGGTGTACAAGATATTTACCTGGCTATAGATGGAGCGAAAACGAAAGTAGATTTACACAAACAAAGAGTATTACTCGAGGTGCTTCAAGAGAAATATAAAACTACTGAGGTAAATTTGAGATTTTGGCATCGGTCAGAAAATCTTGGTGTAGCGGCATCAATTATTACTGCCATTGACTGGTTTTTTTCCCAAAACAGTTCCGGGATAATTCTTGAGGATGATCTTTTGTTTGATGAAAAATTCATTCAATTCTGCGAAAAGACTTGGGACATTTATGGATTAGATGAAAGTATTTGGATGATTTCAGGATCCAACTTCAAACCTCCTGGCAATAACTTATCTGTTGACTTCATAAATTATCCAATGATTTGGGGTTGGTGTAGTTCAGCGAAAAAATGGAGAAGAATGAGAGAAGTCTATTTCACGAAATCCAAGTTTAGATTGATTGATTGGGTTACACCGAACCTTGCATTTTTTTTAAATGGTAAAATAAAGGCAAATTTAAGAATTATTGATACATGGGATATCCAAATAGCTTATGAGATGTTGAAGGCACGCGCCCACTCTGTGTTACCCCCAGTTAATCTTATTTGCAATAAAGGATTTGATGATAAAGCCATTCATACGACTGAGGCAAGGTTTCCTTTGGACTTACCCATAAATGATTTAGATTTGTCAAAAATTATTTATCCTTTAAGTCCTTATACTGGAGTTAATAACGTGAATCAGTATTTTGAAAGGGAAATATTTCGTATCGGATATAGACACTTATGGTCACTTTTAAAATTACGAATTTGGATTCTTCTGTTTTCCCGACATAAGCGTGATTCGCTTGAAGCTAAGCTGGCTGGAATTAAATTGCCTAATGACTGAGAGACTAGTTTTTGTTCACTTAGGAATGTCTATGCCTAAGCATCTAATAGCAAACATAGAATATTGTAAGCGAGAATTTAGTGATGTTGAAATTGTATTGATTCATGACGCACCAATTGAGTCGTTACCTAACATTAGTGGGATTTCATTTTACAGGTACACAAGCGTCGATCATGAAGTTACTCCAATTCTTTCTAAATTGCAGAGGAACTTTGATTTTCGATTGGGATTTTGGTTGATGACCAAATTGAGATTTTTAGCTCTAGCTGAGTATGTAGGAAAGGTTCAGTCTCAAATTGTTCACATTGAGAGCGATGTATGGCTAGCTCCTTACTTCAATTTCCAATATTTGCAGAATTCTGAATTTTCGCTTGCTTATCCTCGAGTGGATACAAATCGATCAATTGCCAGTATTATGTTTATTAACGGAATTGAGGGAGCGCGTACTCTACGAGAGGCCACGCTTGGGAACCCAGAATTGTCTGATATGGAGCTACTAGAGACGCTCAGGAGAGATATTTCAAAAAGAGTCATTAGTCTCCCTTCTAGCTTTGATTTTCACTTTCAATTTGCTCAAAATTCTAGTTTAAAACAAGAGCAGACAATTTTTGATGGTGCAGCAATTGGAATGCATTTGTTCGGTGCAGACCCAAGGAACACTTTCGGATTTTTAAGTAAGTATATGGATTTTCCAGGTGTCACTCCTAAAATGTCAACACTTCACTTTAGGTTGCTCGATAAAAGACTTCAAATATCATTTGGACATGGCTACTCAGATGTAGTTTGTTTACATATTCATTCAAAAGCCACCACCTTGTTCATCAGGGATTATCGAGAAGTATTGGAGTCAGTAATTAAAGAGCGATCCCTAGGAATCAAAAAGAGTTTCTTACCTAGAGTGGCACTATTTTGTCTTTTAGAGCTTTCAAGGTTGGCAGTTAAGAAAATTATTCGAAGGATGAGGATTTGAATATTATGATTTTGAGAGTTCATGCTATGCTTTTAAGAAAAAAACAGAGGAGAAATTAGTGGGTTCTGTCGTAAAGAAACGCCGCAAGCGCATGGCTAAGAAGAAGCATAAGAAACTTCTAAAGAAGACTCGTATTCAGCGCAGAAACAAGAAGTAACTCTAAAGCTTTACCAGAACTAACTTCTTGGAAATTGAGGTTACCGCGTAGCGGACCTTATTGATTGTGACTATGGCGCCATTCTTAACGTTATTAAGGATGGCGCCATTGCTTAATTTAGGCGTTGAGCTATATGAGCTAACTGAACAGAGGCGCTCTTGGCATCCAAAGAGTAATCCTTTGTTATCAATGAAAAGCGGAGATCCAGGAGTTCCATGTTTCTCAGGAGACAACCGACTAGGCAAGTCATCCTCATCGACTATAAGAAAGCGAACTTCATCAGCTTTAGGTAGACGGATACCACTGGCAGCAAGCCATGCTGCTGCAATCCTATTCCCAGAATTACTTATTGAAACATCATAACCAGCAACTGCAACACCATTATCTGGACCATCAAGGGTGCTATATCTCCAATCTTCGGGAAAAATGGAGTTGCGCTTAGCAAGTCTTACTTCACCTTGAGTAGCAACATTACTTGAGGAAAGCGTTAGTACTGAATCATAAATCAGATAAACACTCTCACCGCTTGCTACTGCGCTTAGGGAAAATCCAACATCCCCAGTTGTTCGACCTTCGCTCTGTCTATCTCCATCAACAATTTCATAAATCCAGCCATTTTTAGTAAGGACTGCACCAAGAATCACTCCTTGAGACTCATCCCGATAGAAGACTTGAACTCCAGCAGGGGTAACAGCGCAAGCGTTGGAGACGCTGACATCACTGGCAGTTTTTCGCCTGGCACTCTCTTGATAATTCTGAACACCTTCGCCATCGCCATCCACAGTTTCATAGCGCCACTTCTTACCATCGTATAAGGCATGACGAAGATCTTTATTCTCAGTATCTGTATAGAAAATATGTAGCTTCTCACCTGCCTTTGACCCTGAAACACAGAGCGATACTGGACCAGCTAAATTCCTATCTGATCTCCCGCCCGAAGATGAGATGCCATCAATAATTGAAGTTTTCCAGGAGTTTCCAACTAGTGTTGCCAGCTTTAGATTTCCAGAGATGGCATCAGAGTATGCAATTACCTGGCTCTTTTTAAATACTCCAGATGCAAGGTATTTCACATCAGCTCTCTTATCGATAGTTTTAACCTTTGCTGTGGAGCGAGGGGTTACCTCATTACTGGTCACAGCATCAGATTCACCATTATCGTTCTTAGCTTTAATGGTAAATGAGTAGCTACTTCCATTGCTTAGCCCAGTTATCTTGGCAGGGCTTTGAGTAAAGCTTCGCTCCAGCCCACCAGGGCTGATAGTGACTGTATATCCAGTAACTCGATCGATACGGCGACAATTAGGGGAATCAAATGTTAATAGCGCGTATCTATCGCCAACTAAGGCTCTAACATCAATTGGTTTTGCAGGAAGGCTCTGTGCTTTATTTGCTGGAGGCTTTAACAACATATCTTCAATCATCGCTAGAGCGATACTTCCTGGGCTTCTAAAGACCTCACCAGAGTCAAGAACTGGAGTCATAACAGAGTTTGTCCCGGTAGTTGAAAACGTTGATTCATCAAGGTGGGTAATTGATGAGCCATCTTCATAACTCTGAGGCGAATAGAGCTTGGGCTTAACGCCGTTATTTGCAGCTGTGGCTAGCGAGCCGCTCCAGAAAAGTGGAGATGTCATAGCTTTTCCTAAATCAACTGAGCGAGCACAAAAGTCTGTAAATAACCGACCATCGCTAAGTTGAACATATGCATCATATGGAGTTGGTTGAACTAAATATCCAGTGCCAAAGAATCTGTCGTACTCTGCATTTGATAGAAAACCAAGGCCATGGCCAATTTCATGTAAAACAGTGCTGGATAGGTCATAACTAAATCGTCCTGGCTTGCCATCAATTGCGGTATGCCAGAGTGCATTTGAGTTAAAACGCAGAACAATATCTGGCTTTCCTGGAGCGAGATCTTTCTTTGCTAAGCGATCTGCCAAAATAGATGGATACCAGAGATCTAAATCAGGCGCCCCATCAAAGGCATTAAAGTAATCACCAGGACGAGCTGAACCAAGAACTCCATTTATATTTGAAGGCTCCCAATACGCTTGAACTTCAATAGGAACTGTTGATTCAAAATATGAAGCCCAGATATCAACTGCATATTTAAATGCTGCCTTTGTATCCTCTGGCACTCCGAAATATTCAATATTCCACTTAGAGCGCGGGGCGCCAAGTTCAATGCTCTCTGCTCTTGGCTGGGTATTGAAGTTTGTATTTTTCCCTGAAGCATATAAGTGGCCCCACTTAGTTGCAGGAATTGATTTAAAGCCAAGAGCTGGGGCTGAAACTGGAGTCAAAAGCGAGAAGGCAAGAGAGAAGATCAAAGCAAGGATGCGAATAACCAAGGCTCTCTGTTTCATAAGCACAAATGCTAGTGGTCTGGAAGGATGGGGGATTATGGACTCAGTAAATCTTAAGGATGCCTATCTGCGCGCTGCAAGAGAGCGTCCTGCCCTTGGGATCAATACTGGGCTAAGAGGTGAGGTCAGCCTTGATGAAGCAAGGGCTGAATTAGCAGGAGCGATAAGTCGAATTCTGCATAGCCTCTTTCAAGATAGATATGGGCCCCTTGTTGGATCATTGAGTGAGCCGACAATTACTGAAATATTAAGGGAATTTGAAGCCAATTTATCTAGAACTAAGGGAGATGTAACCCTAGTTGCTCAAGAACTTCTAGATCGTCTCCTGCCGCCAAATTCAAATAAGAGAAGATAGAATTACTTACTTGCAGCCTTTGTTGCTGGGTGAATAACAAATAGAGGTAAGTGTTTAACCTTCCTACTTTTTTGCGCTTCAATTCTCACCTTACATAACTGAGCTAGAGTTTCATAAGCAGAGGCATTCATTAGCTTTGTTAATTCTGTTTTATGAGAGGCATAAACTGGCTCAGCTCCATTGTGGGCGTCACTATTTGAAGAGCAGTACCAATCCATATCAGCTCCACCCTCGCCCCAAGCCTCACGGGTATATTCACCAATAACAATTACGTCATACTTTTTATCACCAACATTTCTACTCTCCCAGGATCTGCGAAGCGGGAGCTGCCAGCAGATATCAGGCTTAGTCTCAGCAAAGTGTTTATTTTCAGCTAGAGCTAAGTGATGAAGAGCGCAACCAAAGTAATCCTTATTAAAACTAGATTCATTAAAGAAGATACAGGTCTTATTTATCTTCTTTGTTTTCCGGTCCTTATCTAGACCTAGCTCTGTAATATTAAATTTGCCATTTTTTCTTACTACCTCAAAGTTCTGCCACATAGTTTTAGGAAGGCGCTTAGCAGCGGTAGTAACACGCACTTCATCCTCTTTGTCATAGTAATAGGCGCCATCGCTGCAGCAGCCATGATCAGAGAGATCTTTATCAATACCCTGGCAACCCTGACCAAATATGCAGTTCCAATAAGAAGTCAGCCAGGTGAGATCGCATTTGAATATCTCATTACGGTTTTCAGGGTTCACAAATTCAACCCATTCTCGGGCAAAGTTGCTTTCAATCTCGCTCATAATCGGCCATATTAGGGCTCGCGTGTAGCCTTGTCACATGAGCTTTTCAAAGGTTGGCATTGTTGGCACTGGAATCATAGGTGAGGCCCTAATTGAAGTTTTACTTCGCTCTGGACTTTTAAAGGAGTCACTATTTATTGCCGAGAAGTGTCAAGAACGAAGAGATAAAATCATCGCTACGTTTGGCGTTAGTGAGATTATGAATTACGGCTCACTTGATGCAATTCTTCTTGCAGTTAAACCTCAAGACTTTATGGCGACCCTAGAGGCAATCTCTGACTCCTTAAGTGGTTCGACTTTAATTGTCTCCTTTGCGGCTGGTATTAAAATCAAATCTGTGGAGGAAAGACTTGGTAAAGGCTCACGAGTAATCCGGGTAATGCCAAATACTCCAATGGTTATGGGACACGGAATGTCAGCAATCAGCCTTGGAAGCGCTGCGACTCCTGATGATCAAAATTGGGTTAGAGAAATTCTCTCGAATGCTGGAGAGGTGATAGTTATTGATGAGAGCCTTCAAGATGCCGTCACAGCAACTAGCGGATCAGGTCCTGCCTATTACTTTGCCTTTACAGAGGCTGTAGTCGGTGCTGCAAGGCGTTTAGGGATAGCTCAAGAGGATGCTGTGACCTTGGCAAGCCAGACTCTCATTGGCGCAGCTCTGATGGTCGAAAATAGTGGGAAAGACCTGAAGACGCTTCGAGAAAATGTAACTAGTCCTAACGGAACTACAGCTGCTGCCTTGAAGAGTTTTGCAGATTCTGGTTTAGAAGAGTCGGTCTTCCAAGCCATGAAAGCAGCACATGATCGCTCTATTGAATTGAGTTCATGAGTACCAAAGTAGTTATTTACTCCAAAGTTAACTGCCACTTATGCGAAGAAGCTGAGAAGAACGCAAGGGAAGTAATAGTAGAAATCCCCTTTGAATTAGAGGTTATTTACATTGATGGGGATCAAGAGCTAGAAAGACTCTATGGCGAAGAAGTACCGGTAACCCTAATTAATGGCGCTAAGCATGATTACTTTAGAGTTGATAAGAAGCGATTTAGCGAGGCAATACTTCGTCAGCGTCAATAATTCTGTAGGAATATCCCTGCTCGGCTAAAAATCTCTGTCTATTCTGGGCAAAGTCTTGATCAATTGTGTCTCTTGCTACTAACGAATAGAAGCGAGCACTCCTTCCATCAGATTTAGGCCTAAGAATTCGTCCGAGTCGCTGGGCCTCTTCTTGTCTTGAACCAAAGGTGCCAGAGACTTGTATCGCAATTGAAGCCTCTGGCAAATCAATAGAGAAATTAGCGACCTTTGAAACTACTAGACATTTAATCTCACCACTTCGGAATTGGCCATATAACTCTTCACGTTCTTTTACCGGAGTATCGCCTTTAATAATTGGAACTGACAGATCAGCTGCAATCTCATCAATCTGTGAAATATATTGCCCAATAATCAAAACCTGATCATCTTCATGCTGCTTTGCTAAGGCTAGGACTACATTTTTCTTGGTAGCTGTCGTTGCACAGGTGCGATATTTATCTTCTTGTTCAGCTGTGGCATAAGTTAATCTCTCATGATCAGTTAGCGTGACTCTAACCTCAACGCAA
>Ga0214917_10007982_pt1 | contig 10525 bp, 6 predicted proteins | sample LL_1208_BB_MetaG_FD_177983 | JGI IMG/M metagenome (GOLD analysis project Ga0214917, IMG submission 177983) | Freshwater microbial communities from Lake Lanier, Atlanta, Georgia, United States - LL_1208_BB | ecosystem: Environmental > Aquatic > Freshwater > Lake | place: USA: Georgia | collected...
TGGTGTAGCGACGGCTTCGGGGCGGCAACGGGATCTCTTCCGCCGCTCCAACGGCGGATTGGCTCGTCGCGTGGGCCGAGGCGGCCCAAAGCTCCTCGAGCGTTCGCCGACCCCTCGCCTCCGTCTCCAGGTTTGCCACGTCGTCGCTCCAGCTAAACCAGATGCGCTCTGGCCCACGAGAAAACGTCATGGACTGACTTGGCCGGTGGCATTCGTCGGATTGAGGAGTCGAATCGGACAGAGATCCTGAGGTTCATCGCCACCGTTCCGAGGACTTTTCGGACAGGCCACCGGGAATCGCTCGCCCCGGCAACCAGACCAACGGCGGGTTGGATGCCGGCCGTGCGGGTTCGTATCCTCTGGGGATGGATTCACGCTATCCCTCGATTGAATTCCTCGCCTCGCGGGCGCAGCAGCGGATGCCCCGCTTCGCCTACGAATACCTGTCAGGCGGGTGCATGGCGGAGGTCAACCTCGCCCGGAACACCGCCGATATCCGGGCGGTCGAGCTGCGGCCGGTCTACCTGCGCGACTACGGCGGGGCTTCCCAGAAGTCCACGCTCTTCGGCCGTGAGTACGCGTCGCCGTTCGGCATCGCCCCGGTTGGTCTGCAGGGACTGATGTGGCCGAGGTCGTGCGAGATCCTCGCCGGGGCGGCGGCCCGCCACGGCATTCCGTTCGTGCTCAGCACGGTCACCACGGCGAGCATCGAGACGGTCGCGGAGATCACCGGCGGCGAATTCTGGTTCCAGCTCTATCACCCGGCGGAAGACGCGCTCCGCGACGACCTCTTGAAAAGGTTGACGGAGGCGGGCTGCAAGACGCTGGTGCTCCTCGCCGACACGCCGAGCTTCGGCTACCGCCCCAAGGAAATCCGGAACGGGCTCTCCGTGCCGCCCAAGATGACGCTCGGCAACATCCTCCAGATGTGCGGCAGCCCGACCTGGGCTTTGGGGCAGCTGGCCGCCGGCGCCCCTGCCTTCAGGACGCTCGAGCGGTACATCCCCAAGGGGCTCAACATGAAGCACCTCGGGCTGTTCATGAACAAGACCTTCTCCGGCCGGCTGAGCGAGGCCCGGATCCGGGCGATCCGCGACCGCTGGCGCGACCGGCTGGTGATCAAGGGGATCGTGAACCGCGAGGACGCCGAGCGGGCCATCGCCCTGGGAGTGGACGGCATCATCGTCTCCAACCACGGCGGTCGGCAGCTCGACCAGGGGCAGTCGACGATCCGGTCGCTCCGGGAACTGGCGCCGGTGGTGAAGGGCCGGATCGCCCTCATGATGGACGGCGGCGTGCGGTCCGGATCGGACGTGGCCGTGGCATTGGCCTGTGGGGCGGAGTTCGTGTTCCTGGGCCGGGCGGCGATGTACGGCGTGTGTGCGTTGGGGGATCGGGGGGGAGATCAGGTCGTGGAGATCATCCAGACGCAGCTGCGGCAGGTGCTCGAACAGCTCGGCTGCGAGACGATCGCCGAATTGCCCCAGCGGCTCGCATGAGCCGCGGGCCCGCGTCGAAGGGCCTGCCAGTCGCTCCTCCGACTCACGCATGCGCGCGGACGTGGTTCGCCCTTCGCAGTCGAGGCGCTCCCTTCGGTGCTGCAGAGCGGGCGGCCATCGTCCCTCGGGTGATGCAGGCGGGGCACCGCACCGCGACGCGGCTCAGGCCTTCAGCGTCTCGTCATGCCGGCCGGACGCCGGAGGAAGGTCGGCCGCGCGGACGGCATGGAGGGCGGCCACGGCCCCGGCCTTCTTCTCGGCGTCGTTGTCCTCCCACTCGATGTTGATCGCCCCGGAGTAGCCGGCGCGATTGAGTTCGACGATGAGCTCCTCCACGTTGACCGCATCCCGGCGACTGCCGGCGGTGACGAAGTTCCAGCCGAGGAACCGGCTTCCCATCGGCCGGTGGCCGCCGAGCCTCCCGGCCCGCGTCGTGCCCTCGATCACCTGCACGCCCTTGATGTGCGCGGAGTGGATCCAGTCGGTGTATTCGCGCACGAACTGGATGGGGCAGACGCCCTGCCAGACCATGTGACTGGGATCGAGATTGAAGCCGACGACGTCGCTGCCGTAGCCCCGTGCCTCGAGAAACCGCACGTAGTCGCCCGCGCTCTCGATGTCTCCCATCGCCCGCTCACCGGGGTGGCACTCGAGGTCGAACGTCACGCCGTATTTCCGGCACGCGTCGAAGACCGGTCCGAATCGCTCGACGAGCAGCTCGAGGCTCACGTCGAGCACCTCCGGGATCGGGCACCCGCCGATGCCTTTCGGCCGCGGAGGAAACTCGAACCAGTGGCTCCAGCAGTGGGCCGGGGATCCGACGAAGCCCGGCACGGCGACGTGGCGGGACTGGTGCTTGCCGAGATAGTGCGCGAGGCGGACGGCACGGATGAGATCCTGCTGCGCCTTGGTGTGGATCAGCTTGCCCACGTCATCCGGCACGAAGTAGGGATTCGTGCGCGGCGGCTCGTTGCCCTGCTTCCGCCATGCCACGTACGCCTCGACCGCCGGCCCGCCGATGAACTGCAGCGTCTTCGCCGACGGCTCGTCGCCGAGGGCCTGCCCCTGAAGGTGGGTCGCGACGGTGAAGATCTCGAGTCCGCGTGACGAGGCCTTCGCCACCCGGCTCTTCGCGTAGGCGTCGGCGCCGCTGTCGGTGTCGCACTGGGCGAGGTCGAGCTCCCACGAGGCCTCCTCCCAGCCGTCGAATCCCGCCTGCGCGATGAAGTCGAGCCAGGTGTCCTCCGGGATGTCGCCGAACTGGCCCCGGACGAGGCCGATCTGATGGTGCGACCCCGTGCCGCTCCGGTGCGTCTTCGTCTGATGAAAGCCCATCGTCGTCCCCCGATGATGCCGCCTGTCGCCCGAGTCACCGCCGCCGGCGACAGTCTGCCCCGCTGCACCTCAAAAATCCAGCGTCGCAGGACGTCTCACGGCGCGGAGCCAGATGCCGTCGGTATCGGCGGCATCCGTCCCCTTCCGGGTCGAACTGAAGGAACGGGGCTTCAGGCTCGAGGCCTGCGCGAGGGCGAAGTCTGACCAGTCAGGTGCCGGTCGCCATGTTCGGAAACTGAGTCGTACCGCCTGCGGCATGACCTCAGGTGGAGGACCGTGTGAGCCGCGCCGCCGCGGCACGGTCGAGATGCAGGGTGCAGGCGTCGTGCGTCTGCAGGATCGACGCGGGGATCACGGGGATCACCGCGCCCTCGACGGCAGCCTGCACGGCGACCGCCTTGCGGGCATCCGGCACCGAGCAGATGATCCGCGTGGACGCGAGCATGCGGCGGATCGTCATCGAGATGGCCTGCGTCGGCACGTCCTCGAGGCCGGCGAACCAGCCCTCGCCCACCTGCTGCCGCCGGCACGCCTCGTCGAGTTCGACGACGTGATAGGGCGCGGCGGCCTCGAAATCGGCGGGCGGATCGTTGAAGGCGAGGTGCGCGTTCTCGCCGATGCCGCAGAGCATGATGTCGAAGTTCCCGGCCGGCACGACACCGGCGAGGCGCCGGCATTCCGCGTGCGGATCGGCCGCCGAGCCGTCGACCCAGTGAAACGCCGCGGGCGGCGCGGGCAGTGCCTCGACGAACCGTTCGCGCAGGTAGCGGCGAAAACTCGCCGGATGGGTGTCGGACAGGCCCGCGTATTCGTCGAGGTGGAAGATCTCGATCGCGCTCCACGGCAGTGCGGGGGTCGCCGCCAGTGCCGCGAGGACCTCGAGCTGGGACGTGCCTGTGGCCACGACGAGGGTGACCCGCCCGCGGTCCCGGACGACCTGACCGATCACGTCCGCCGCCTCCCGAGCCGCCGCCACGCCCATCGATCGTCGATCGTCGTGGATCTCGATTCTCATGCGACGGAGTCTCCCGCGTCGGCGGTCTGCAGGGCGTGTGTCCGGTCGTCGACCACGGCGACCGGCGGCACATCGTCCGTCGCCCCGTGGGGACGGCCGGGCCTTGCCGGGCCCGACCCCGCGGTGACCCGTTCGCCTCCCAACGCCGCCCCGTCGTCGCGCCGCTGGCCGCGGAAGCCGAGGCCGAGCAGCGCCGGCACCAGGACGAGGACGATGATCGTCGAGAAGAGCATGCCGCCGAGCAGCACGGCGCCGAGACCGCGGTAGAGCTCGCTGCCCGCCCCCGGAAAGAGCACGAGCGGCAGCAGCCCGAAGACCGTGGTCAGCGTCGTCATGAAGATCGGACGCACGCGGCTGCGCACCGCCTCGAGGATCGCCTCGGTCGGATCGACGCCCCCGTCACGCACGAGCTGGAGGGCCCGTTCGACGATGAGGATCGGATTGTTGACGACCGTGCCGATGAGGATCACGAAGCCGAGCATCGTGAGCACGTCGAGCGGCTGGTAGATCCCGAACGGCGCCCCCAGGCGGTTGAGCAGCCAGAGGCCGACGAGGCCCCCGACGCTGCCGAGCGGCACCGTGGCGATCACGACCGCCGGATAGACCCACGACTCGAAGAGCGCCGCCATGAGGAGGTAGGTGATCACCGCGGCGATCACGAGGTTGAACCAGAGCGATTTCCACGTGGCCACGAGCTTGTCCGTGGTGCCTCCGAGCGTGATGCGATACCCGCCGTCGAGCGCGCCCGACTCCTCGAGCGGCCGCACGACGAGCCGCTCGATCCGCTCCTGCGCCTCCTCGAGCGGCATGGTCGGCGGCGGGGACACCTGCACGGTGATCGCCCGTTCCCGCTCGCGGTGGAGAATCTGCTCGGGGCCGCTGGAAAACTCACGCACCTCCGCCACGGCGTCGAGCGGCACGAGCTGGCCACCCGGCGTGACGACGGGCAGCGTGCGCAGGTCCTGCGTCCGCTGCACGAAGCGGTCGTCTCCCTTGATGACGAGGTCGATGCGGTCGTTGTCGAGAAAGTAGTCGGTGGCGTATCCGCCATCGACGAGGCAGTCGACGATGTACCCCAGCTGCCGGGCATCCAGCCGCATGTCGGCCGCCTGCTCGGCGCGGGGCAGGAGCTGCACTTCCGGGCTCGAGAGGTCGAGCGACGGCTTGGGGAGGTTCTGGCTGCCCGGCGTGGCCTCGGGAAGCCGGCCCATCACCTGCATGCCGAGCCGCACGAGCGTCGTCAGTTCCGGGCCGCTGATCTCGATGTCGACGGTGCGGCCGGAGCCGATGCCGTTCTCGAACAGGCTCGACTGCTTCGCGACGGCGAACGTCCCGGGCAGGTCCGCGGCGACCCGGCGGACGAGGGGCACGAGGCGCGCGGCCTGGAGCGGCTCGAGCGCCCGCAGACCGATGAACACGCTGCGGCCGCGGGCCACGAAGAAGCAATCGGCCAGGATCGGCGCGTCGAGCGACGCGGCCTCGGGGGTGCCGGGGTCGACGTCCCAGTAGTGGATGAGCCGCTCCTCGACGAGGTCGCCCATGCGCAGCAGTTCGTCGAGGTTGTAGCCCGGTGGCGGCAGCAGGATTCCGAAGACGAGGTTGCGATTCCCTTCCGGGAGATACTCCACCTTCGGCATCAGCATCCACGTCGCGAGCGCCGCGAGGCCGACCATCAGCGTGGAGGCGGCGACCTGCCGCCAGACGCCGGCGAGCAGGAACCGATCGATCCCGATCACCACCCGCATGAACGCCGCACCGAAGCGCGTGAGGATGTCGCCCCGGGGAATCGTGTCGCCGGGACCGCTCTCTCCCGTCACCACGGTCGCCGCCGCGCGGGCGTGGCGGCTCTGCAGAAGCAGGGCGGCGGCCGTCGGCACGACGAGCCCCGAGACCAGGATCGACAGGCCGACCGCGGCGGCGATCGCCAGCGCGATGTCGCCGAAGAGCTGCCCCACCTCGCCCCGGACGAAGAGCACCGGGAGGAACACGGCGACGTTCGTCAGCGTGCTGGCCAGGATCGCGCCCCACACCTCCCGGGTGCCCGTGACGGCCGCCTCCCTGGGGGACCTGCCCGCGGTCCAGTGGACGAAGATGTTCTCCAGCACCACGACCGAATTGTCGATGAGCATGCCGACGGCGAAGGCGATCCCCGCGAGGCTGATCACGTTGAGCGTGCGATCGCAGGCCGCGAGCGCCAGGAAGGTGCCCATCACGCTCACCGGGATCGACAGCGCCACGATGAGCGTCGAGCGGATGTTGCGGAGGAAGATGAGGAGCGTGCCGAGCGTGAGCAGGCCTCCCACGAGAATGTTGTCGTTGACGAGCCCGATGGCGGAGTCGATGTAGGTCGTCTCGTCGTAGACGAGCGAGAGCGCGAGCCCACGGGGCGCGAGCTGCCGGTCGATCCGCGCCGCCACCTCGCGGAGCCGGCGCATCACGTCGAGCACGTTGGCGCCCGACTCGCGGGTCACCCGGATGGCGATGTTGTTGGCACCGAAGCGGCGCACGATGCCGTCGGGCTTCTTGCTGCCGAGATGGACGCGGGCGACGTCCCGCACGTAGACGGGGTTGCCCTCGCGACGAGCGATGATGACGCCTTCCACCTGCTCGGGGGAACGGAACTGGCCCAGCGTGCGGACGACGTACCGCCGCTTGCCCTCCCAGAGGTCGCCGCCGGAGGTGTCCTGGTTCTGGCCGGCGAGCGCGAGCCGGAGGTCCTCGATGGTGAGGTTGCGCGCCGCCAGCAGCTGTGGGTCGATGATCACCTGCAGCTCGTCCTCGCGGCCGCCGACGAGGTCGGCGCTCGAGACGCCGTCCACCCGCTCGAGGCGGCTCTCGATCTCGTCCTCGGCCATGCGACGCACCCCCTCGACGTCGATCGCGGGGGGGGCGAGCGAGGCGATCTCGGGATGCTCGGCGACGAGCGCTCGCAGACGGAACAGGGCGAGATCGGGTGTCCGTGCCGATTCGACGCGACCGAGCGCACCCGCGAGCGCCGGATGCTCGCCCTTCGCCCGCGCCACGGCCGCCATGTCGGGCGGAGCCTGACCGAGGATCAGCCACGCGATGGGACGATCGTTGGCGCTCGAGGTCTTGATGACGGGGCGATCGGCGTCGATCGGCCAGTCGCGCACCTGCTGCACGCGGGTGTTCACCTTGACGAGCGCCTGGGACATGTCGGTGCCGACGGCAAACTCGAGCTCGACCGTACCCGTGGAGCTCCCGGAGTCGCTCGAGAGCTTCACGAGCCCCTCGGTGCTCCGCAGCTGCTCCTCGAGCGGCTGAATCAACTCCCTCTCGATCTCCTGGGGGCTCGCACCACGCCAGCGGCACTCCACGGTGATCGTCGGGATCTGCACCTCGGGCGTGAGCTGCACCGGCATCGCGAGGATCGAGAGCACGCCGAAGAGCGTGACGAGGATCACCCCGACGGCCACCTTCACGGGGCTGGTCACGCACGCTTCGATGAGGCTCATGGCGCGGCCTGTGGCGGTGTTCTCGCCGCAGCAGCTTTCGGTGCCGAGGCCAGCTCGTAGGCGACCGCGGTGCCAGGCCGCAGCCGTTCATTGCCGCGGATGACCACGAGCGTTCCGGGCTGGAGGGCGCCCCGTACCTCGACGCCTCCGCCGACCGCGGCACCGACGGCGACCTCGACCGGCCGGACCGAGCCTGCGCCCGCAGCCGCGTCACCAGACGCGGCGCCGCCCTCGCTCGGATCGATCACGAAGACGATCGGGCGCGGGCCGCCGAGCACGAGCGCGTCCTTCGGCACGACCGTCGCCGATCCCGTCGCGCCGACGGGGAGCCAGGCGCGGGCGAGCATGCCGCCCTTGAGCTGTGGCGTTCCGTCGATCACGCGGTTTTCGACGGCAATCCGCACCGGGAAGCTGCGGCTGAGCAGGTCGGCCTGGGGCACGACCCGGATGATCGTGCCGATCCACGACTGCTGCGGCACGGCATCGAATTCCAGGCGGACGTCCCCGCCGGGCCGCAGGCCGCGCACCGACAGTTCCGGCACGCGTGCCTCCACCTCGACGCGGTCGAGTTCGGCGACCCGGGCGACGAGCCCGCCCCGGTTCAGCCATTGCCCCTTTTCCGCAAATCGCTCGACGATCCAGCCGGCGAACGGCGCTCGGATGGTGTGCTTCCCGAGCTGGTCGTTGATCCGCTCGACCGCAGCTTCCTGCACGGCGACGGCGGCGGCAGCCTGGGCGATCTGCTCCTTCCGCGGTCCGGCCACGGCGAGCTCCAGGGCGGCGCGGCCGCCCTGGAGCTGGGCCTCGGTCGATCGTAATTCCGTCTGCGCGTCCTGGAGCTCATCCGCCGTGCTGGTGCCCCGCTCCGCGAGCCGCTTCAGCCGGTCGAGCCGGCCGCGGGCGTAGTCGAGGCGGGCCTCGAACCCGGCCACGAGTGCTCGCGCCTGATCGAGTTCCTCGGGACGCGATCCCGCCTCGAGCTCGCCGAGCACCTGCCGGAGGCGGTCGAGCTCAGCCAGGGCTCCGGCCCGCTCGATTTCGAGCAGACCGCGGAGCAGCTCGGCGATGGGTTCCCCCTCTTCGACCCGCTGTCCCTCCTCGACAGGCATCGCGACGAGCCGGCCGTCCACGGCGCTCCCGACGTCGCTCGTCCGGGCCGGCATGACGGTGCCGACGAAGGGCTGCCCAGCCTGCAGTTCCTGGGTCGAAACCACCGCCGCGACCACGGGTACGGCCTGCTGACACAGTGCCTGAGGCCCACGAGACGCCACGGCGACGGCCACGGACGCGAGCGCCCAGGCGTTCCAGCGACCGCAGAGGATCAGCCGAGGGACCATGTGTTCTCCAACTGTCGTTATACCCAGGGGCCCTCGCGGATGGGGCAAAAAGCCGGTTTTTTCCAGCCGCTTGACCGTCCCGAAGCACTCCGCTACAGTCTCGGATGCTTCGCGGCCGACATTGGCTTTCTGCCGACGTCGGTTCCCGCACGCGAGTCGGGCCTGCTCCCCGTGGTCCCGGCTCGTTTTTGTTCCCTGACAATTTGGTCGTGGTAATTGGCATCTTAAGAAGAATGCCGATGGGACGCGTTTCGACGCGTCCCGGAAGCGTTCTCCCAAGGCGCGGAGGTCGTCGTTCGCGACGTCCTCCGTTGTTTGAGCGAGAAAAATATCGTGCCTTCGAATGGGGTCGGCGCGCTTGCCGGCGATGATTCGAAGGAGAGTGAGACGACCCGCATCCGCGGTCGTGGGATTTCCTGCGAGCACTGGATTCGGGTGGTCAAGCTAGAAAGGGCGCATGGGGGATGTCTAGGCGTCAGGAGGCTGTGAAGGGCGCGGAAGACTGCGATAAGCCCGGGGTAACCGTCAAACAGGTGATGATCCCGGGATTCCCGAACTGACCGTGACTGAATCCATAGGTCACGGTGGCAAACGCGGTGAACTGAAACATCTCAGTAACCGCAGGAGTAGAAAGAAAAATCGATTTCCTCAGTAGCGGCGAGCGAAAGGGAAACAGCCCAAACCGAGGTGGTTTCCACTTCGGGGTTGTAGGGCCCCCGAGGAGTTACAAACAACAGGCTAGCGGAACGATCTGGAAAGGTCGTCCACAGAGGGTGACAGGCCCGTACGCGAAAGCCGAGTTGCTCCGTTGAGGGGGTACCCTGAGTAGGTCGAGTCACGTGGAACCTCGACTGAATCTACGGGGACCATCCCGTAAGGCTAAATACTCCCTGACGACCGATAGTGAACAAGTAGCGCGAGCGAAAGATGAGAAGAACCCCTGTTAGGGGAGGAATGTGAACCTGAAACCATGTGCCTACAAGCGGTCGGAGCGCTATGGCGTAAGCAATGCGTGACGGCGTGCCTTTTGCATAATGATCCGGCGAGTTACCGTCAGCGGCTCGGTTAAGGTCCTCAGGACCGCAGCCAAAGGGAAACCGAGTCTGAATAGGGCGACAATTGGTCGCTGGTGGTAGACGCGAAACTGCACGAACTACCCATGAGCAGGTTGAACCGCGGGTCAAACCGCGTGGAGGACCGAACCCACTTGGGTTGAAAACCGAGGGGATGACTTGTGGGGAGGAGTGAAAGTCTAATCAAGCGCAGAGATAGCTCGTTCTCTCCGAAATAGCTTGAGGGCTAGCCTCGGAACATTGCACGGCGGGGGTAGAGAGACTGAATTGGATGAAGGCCCTTCCCGGGTACTTCACCGAACCAAACTCCGAATACCGCTCGTGTGTACTCCGGGAGTCAGTCCGCGAGGGATAAGCTTCGCGGTCGAGAGGGAAACAACCCAGACCACCTGCTAAGGTCCCCAAGCAGTACTCAGTCACTAAGGAAGTAGAGTTGCCGTGACAGCCAGGATGTTGGCTTAGAAGCAGCCATCATTTAAAAAGTGCGTAACAGCTTACTGGTCGAGCAACTCTGCGCCGATAATGAACGGGAGTAAGTACTGCACCGAAGCAGTGGAATGCACCTAGTGCATTGGTAGGAGAGCGCTGTACGTCAGATACAAGTCGCACCGCAAGGAGCGATGTCGGGGCGTACAGGTGATTATGCCGGAATGAGTAACGATAAAGCAGGTGAGAATCCTGCTCGCCGAAAGCCTAAGGTTTCCTGGGGAAGGTAAATCCGCCCAGGGTTAGCCGGTTCCTTAGTCGAGGCCGAAAGGCGTAGACGATGGACAGCAGGTCAACATTCCTG
>Ga0214917_10007983_pt1 | contig 10525 bp, 6 predicted proteins | sample LL_1208_BB_MetaG_FD_177983 | JGI IMG/M metagenome (GOLD analysis project Ga0214917, IMG submission 177983) | Freshwater microbial communities from Lake Lanier, Atlanta, Georgia, United States - LL_1208_BB | ecosystem: Environmental > Aquatic > Freshwater > Lake | place: USA: Georgia | collected...
GTCGTCGCCCTGATCAACGAGGCCGCCGCGCAGGTCGCCGCGGTTGGCGAGAAGCTCGAGACGTCGGGCGCGCTCGCGCGCCTGCAGCAGTCGGCCGCTCCGTCGCTGGCCGAGCAGCGAGCGCGGATCGAGACACGCGCGCTCGCCGAGGGCTCGGGATCGTCCGCGGCAGCGCAGCTCGCACTGCTCGACCAGGTGGCTCTGGTGGAGGCCGCCGCCGAGCAGGTGCTGGCCGCCTGTGAGGCCGAGCAGGCGGCGCGGAAGCAGGCTCGTGAGGCCGCCGCCGCGGCCCGCGTGCTGCCCCGGCTGCCGGACGGCACGGTGGACGTGACCGAGGCGTCGCGCCGAGGCTGGCGGACGATGCATCTTTCCGGCGAGGATCTTGCGGGCCTCGACCTCGCCGGGGCGGATCTCGCGGGTGTCGATCTCGGCGGCGCGAACCTCGCGGGAGCCATGCTGACGACCGCGAATCTCGTAGGAGCGAGGCTCGTCGAGGCCAACCTCGCGGCGGCCGATCTCACGGGCGCGAACCTCGTGGGCGCGAATCTCGGGCGGGCCGATCTGTCGCGGGCGAATCTTTCCGGTGCGGATCTCTCCCACGGCGACCTGACGGCGGCCCGCGTGCCGGCCGTCGACTGGCGCCGCTGCCGGCTCACCGCTGCCAAGCTCGCCGGCCTCGACCTCTACGCCGCCGATTTCTCAGGCTGCGTCGCCGACCATGCCGACTTCTCGCGAACGAACCTCGCCGACGCGACATTGTGCGACGCCCGCCTCGCCGTGGCGTCGTTCGCGAAGGCGAATGTCGAGCGGGCGACGTTTACGAGGGCGGTGCTCGAGTGGGCGGCGTTCGGCGACGCGACCGCGTCCGACACGTCGTTCACGGAGTGCGATCTCACGAAGGTTCGCGCGGGGCAGGGCGACTTCCGCCGCGCCACATTCACCCGGTGCCGCGGGCCGGAGGCCGTGTTCGAGGCCGCGCGGCTCGACGGCGCGACCTTCGTCCGCTGCGAGTTGCCGCGGGCGCGGTTCTCCGAGGCCTCGCTCGCCGGTGCCGGCTTCGATCGCTCCGACCTGCGACAGGCCGTGTTCGAGGATGCCTGCCTGACCGATGCGAGGCTCACGAAGAGCAACCTCTTCGAGGCCGTCTTCGACCGGGCCAATCTCACCGGAGCGAGCCTCGCCGAGTCCAACGCCTACGGCGCCAGCTTCTGGGAGAGCACGCGCGACGGACTCGACGTCGCCGGCGCGATCGTGGCCGGCACCGTGCCGCGCCCGAGCATGCCGGCACCGGGTTTCCGGAAGCAGAGGCGATCGCGGCCCGGCCCGAGTTGACCGGCGGTTGCATCTCTGCACAATTCGCCCGCAGTTTCCGGTTCCCGCGGCGGGGTTTCCATGAGCGATCCGCTTGCCAGCCGCGCCGCGCTGATCACCGGGGTCACGGTCTTACCGGTCGGTGGCCATGCCTTTGCCCTCGGCCGGCTGCGTTTCACCGACACGCTCTCGCGGCCGTTCCAGCTCGATGTGGAGCTGATCTCCACCGGCGGCGACGTGCCCGTGGAGGACCTGCTCGGGCAGGACCTCACCATCGCACTGTCGCGGCCTGCCGGCGGCACGCGTCACCTGCACGGCATCGTGCGGCACGCCGTGCGACGGGTCGTCGCCGGCGACGCGGCCGTTTACGCCTGCACCGCCGTGCCCCACATCGCCGTCAGTGAGCTCGGCAGCGACTTCCGCATCCATCTCGACAAGTCGGTGACGACGATCCTCGAAACCACCCTCGGCGAACTCCGCCTGCCCCACGACGCCGCCGGCGTGACGGGCGACTATCCCGACCTCAGGCAGTGCGTGCAGTATGGCGAGAGCCATGCCGCGTTCGTGCATCGCCTGCTCGAGCGGTTCGGCATCTACTACTACCACCACCATGCGGCCGGCGTGCACACACTCAAGCTCGTCGATTCCTCCGCCGCGCACGGTCCGCTGGTGGGTGCCGAGTCGCTGCCCTTCAAGGCGGCCGCCGAGGCGGCAGTCGCCGAGGAGCATGTGTATTTCTGGGAGACAAGGGGCGCGATGCAGGCCGGCGCGTTCGCGACCAAAGACTACGACTACCTCGACCCCGCCACGGAGGTCATGGCCACACAGACCGCCTCGCCGCCGCACGCGTATCCGCATGGTGCTCAGGAGTGGTTTGAGTATCCGGCGGGCTGTCTGAGGATCGCGGAGGCCAAGGCGGCGGCCGGGCGGCGGATCGACGAGCGCACCTGCCGCGGGCTCGAAGTGCGGGGCGAGGCCCGCGCGACCGGGCTGGCCGTGGGCCACACCTTCAAGCTCACGGGCAGCCCCGTGGCGAGCGACAACGCAAGCTACCTCGTAACGGGCGTCGATCTCACGATCGAGCCGACCGGCGGCAACGATCCCGCCGGGAAGCCGCGCGGCCAGTTCACGACCACCTGCCGGTTCACGGCGATTCCCGCCACGGCGCAGTTCCGGCCCGAGCGGACGACGCCCGCCCCGCGGGTGCACGGCGTGCAGCCGGCGGTGGTGGTGGGTCCGGCGGGGCAGAACCCGAAGATGCCCTACACCGACAATCTCGGCCGGATCAAGGTGCAGTTTCACTGGGACCGGCACGGCAAGAAAAACGAAAACTCGTCCTGCTGGCTGCGCACGCCGCACCAGTCGGCGGGCAACGGCTACGGCCACGTCTGGCTGCCGCGGATCGGCTGCGAGGTGCTCGTGGCGTTCGTCGATGGCGACCCCGACCGGCCCACGATCGTGGGGCATGTCTACAACGGGCAGACGACGCTGCCACTCGACCTGCCGGCCGAGGCGGACCACGCGATCATCAAGGACGACGGCGGCAACTACATCCGCATCGAGCCGACCGACGGCGAGCAGCGGCAGATCCTGTATTCACCAGTCAAGAATACGCGGATGCGCATCGGCAAGGGCTGAGCGCCCGCTGCCGGACAGGGAAACAAACCCATCGTGAGGGGAGCGATTGCATGGCAGACGAACCAGCGGACACGGTGAGTTGGGGCGGCCAGGATGGATTCGAGATCCAGTCGGAAGGCATGGAGAACGAGTGGTACAAGGGGGGTGCGCAGGAGGTTTATGACAAACTCGACGCCACCTACGTCATGGGCGAGTCCCTCGAAGTGGTCGCCGGGGCCGTCACCAACTTCGTCGCCGGCGCCGAGGTAAGTGCCGTCGCTGGATTGAGTTTGGACCTGGCATTGGCCCCAAAAATCGAGTGGCAACCGATACCCTTTGCCGTCGAACTTCATGGGCTGAGCCACTGGCGGACCGCTTTTGGCGACGCGTGGCATCATCAGCACACAGATTTTTCCGCGACGTCGGTTGGAACGCACACGCAGACAGTGCTGGGACCGTCGACCTGGGAGGCGACGACGAGCACCTGGTCGGCCCTGACGAACATGACCCTGTCCGCCAGGGAGAAGTTGTCGTGCAGCGGCTTGTCGGTCGCGATCCATGCCCAGTCATCGTGCGCGATCGGCGGCGGTGCCACGACGACGGTCAGCAGTAAGACCAAAACCCAGGTGTCTGGTGGCACAAGTTCACTTCTGCTTAACGCCGCCGAAGCCACGCTGGCAACCAGTTCAGGTGGCGGCATCAAGGCCACAGCCGCTCAAACAGTCATCAGTGGGACCAAAGTGATGATAGGAATTCCTGGGAGCCCTTTAGTGGAAGTCGCAACCGACGACGACATCATCGCCTCCGCCAACGTCGCGGCGGCTAATCTCGCAACAGTCAACGCCAAGGTAGCGAAGCTCGAAGCGGAACTGAATACGCTCAAAACGCAGTACGTTTCCAAGGCCTCACAGGCCACGAAGTTTGCCGCTGCGATCAGGGTGCCGTGATCACGAGCCGATGTTCTTCCCATGCTCGTCCGTAACCATGCCCGCGACCTCCTCTCGCTCGGCTGGGTCGTGCAGCGGCACCCCGCGCGGAATGACGGCCCGCCCGTTACCGGCCTGGCCTGCTCGTTCATCGTGAAGGGCACGTTCCGGCTCGTGGCCCATGCGCCGGCCGAGCCGGTTGCCGACGGCCCGGAACCGCTCGCCGGCGACACGCCGTGGCCCGATGAGCCCGATCTCGGACTCGCCTACCCGAGCGACTTCCCCCCCTGGAAGCCCTGCGGCGAGTGGCTCGCCGTCGGCACGGCACGGCCGCCTTTGAGTTATCCGCTCGATGCCGCCCACAACCTTTCCGCCTGGAAGGGGGCGGGCGATCGCGGGCGGTTCACGATCCGCGTGGCCGTCGGCGACGCCCAGAAGTCGCTCGAGGTGGTGGCGCCGGAGGCGCGCAAAGCCGGTCTCGCGCTCCCCTTCGGCCGGCGGCCTCCCGAGGCGGAGGCCGTGCCCGTGTCGTTCGCCCTGGCCTACGGCGGGCCCGACCATCCCACCAACCCGATCGGCCGCGAGAGTCCTATTCTCCGGCTGCCGGGACGCCCCGCCGCAGCCGATGACGACCCTGCCGGCTTCGGCCCGGTGCCGGCCGATTGGCCCCAGCGGGTCGATACCCGCGGCACCTACGACGACGAGTGGCTGGCCACGATGTGGCCCTGGCTGCCTGCCGACATCGACTACCGCCATTTCCTCGCCGCCGCCCCGGACCAGTGGGTTGCCGGCTATTTCCAGGGCGACGAGCCTGTCGCGGTGACCTTCATGCATCCCTCGCAGCTCCAGTTCACGGGATTCCTGCCGGGTATCCGGCCGCGGCTGTCGGTCGTGCGGCGGCCGCCGGTCGGCGACGGCGCCGCCCGGCCACGCGGGTTCGATGCGAGTCGGCCACTCGCCGCGGAGGAGGTGCCGCTTGCGCTCGATACGGTCTGGCTCGACGTCGATCGGGAAAAGCTCGTGCTCGTGTGGCGCGGCCTCGTCGCGATCGCCACGCCCAAGCTGCCCGACATCGCCCTGGTCACGCTCGCCGCCGAGCGCTGCGGCGAGCCCGCCGCCGCGATCGAATCTTTTATCGAGCCGAACGACGTGGGCCGTGCGCCCGAGCCGCTGGCGGCCGAGCAGTCGCCTGCGGAAGAGTCGCCGTCGCCCGATACGGACCCTGCCGCCCGGGCTGAGGCACTCGCCGCCGCGATCGACGGGGCCACATCCCGGGTCAAAGCCCTCCGCGAGAAGCTCGAGGCCGACGGCACGTTTGCCAGAATCCGGGCCGCGATGGCCGACGCCCCGTCGCGGGAGGAGATGCTCGCCCGCGCTGAAAAGCTCGCCGCCGGCGCCGAGCCCGGATCGCCCGCCGCTACGAGCTACGCGATCCAGAAGCAGGTGCGCGCCGTCGAGGCCGCCGCGGAGGAACTCGCCGCCGCGGTCGAGGCCCAGATCAAGGCCCGGCGGAAGGCCCGCGAGGCCGAGGCGAGCGCCCGGATTCTGCCCCGGTTTCCCGACGGCCGCGTGGATGTGGCCGAGGCGGCGCGCCGCTGCTGGCGGACGATGCACCTGTCAGGCGAGGATCTTGCGGGCCTCGACCTCGCCGGGGCCGACCTCGCGGCCACCGATCTGTCGGGTGCGAGCCTTGCGGGAGCGAATCTTCAGGGGGCGAATCTCGCCGGGGCGCGGCTCGCCAGGGCGAATCTCACCGCGGCCGACCTCGCGGGGGCGAGCCTCGCCGGGGCCGATCTGAGCGCGGCCGACCTGTCGCGGGCTCTGCTCGCGTCGGCCGACCTGTCGCACGCAGACTTCTCCGCGGCCACGGTTGCAGCCGTCGCCTGGCGCGGGAGCACGCTCACCGCGGCGAAGCTCACCGGGCTCGATCTGGCCGGCGCGGACCTCTCGGGCTGCACCGCCGACCATGCCGACTTCGCGAAGGCAAACCTCGCGGGAGCCTCATTCGCCGACTGCCGGCTCGCGGTGGCGAACTTCACCGGCGCGAACCTCGAGCGGGCGACATTCTCCAAGGCCGTGCTCCAGTGGGCGGCGTTCGGCGGCGCGGCTGCCCGCGAGGCGTCGTTCGTGGAGTGCGATCTCGCGAAGTTCCGCGGGGAGGACGGGGCCGATTTCCGCGGGGCCAGGTTCACCCGGTGCCGCGGACCGGAGGCTGTGTTCGAGGCTGCCCGGCTCGACGGCGCGACGATCTCTCGGTGCGACCTCGAGCGGGCGCGGTTCGCCGAGGCCGCGCTTACCGGTGCCACGATCGACCGCTGCAACCTGCGGCACGCGGTGTTCGAGGATGCGGGCCTCGCCGGGGCGAAGCTCACGAAGAGCAACCTCTTCGAGGCCGTCTTCGACCGGGCCGACCTCACCGGCGCGAGCCTCGCCGAGTCCAACGCCTACGGCTCCGGCTTCTGGGAGAGCACGCTCGACGACCTCGACATCGCCGGCGCGATCGTGGCGGGCACCGTGCTCAATTAAAAGGTAAAAAAGTGTAAAAAAGTGACAGTCACCAGAAAAAAGTGACAGTCACCAAATCTGGGCAAACTATGATCTTCCCTAAATTTGGTGACTGTCACCTTTCCCCTCCCCTTTCTCCACTTTTTCCCTCGTCATGATGACCATTCCCGGGATGCCCGCCGGCGCGGAGAACTGGGAGCGGCTCACGGTGGCGGAGTTCTTTCGCCGGCTCGCGGCCGGCGAGCCGGTCCGCCGGGCGCTGGTCTTGGCCGCGGGCGAGCCGGGTGGGAAGGACGCGATCCTCTCGCCGGCGGGTCGGCGGTTCGACCGCACCATCCTCGAGGAGGTGATGCTCGTCGAGGTGCCGCTCGGGGGCGTCGTGTTCGAGGCGGCCGATTGGCACATCGTGGGCATCACGAAGTGTGACCTCGGCCAGGCGGCGTTTGCCGGCGGCCGGCTGCACGACGTGCTCTTCGCGGAATGCGGCCTCGACGGCTCGGCCTGGCGGAATCTCACGCTCGACGCCGCCCGGTTCATCGACTGCACCCTCGACGATGCCGAGTTTGCCGATGTCGCGGTCACGAAAGGCCTCGTGGCCGGCGGGCAGTGGCCGCGGGTCAAGGTCTCGGGCGGCTCGTGGGCCGACACCGCGCTGCTCGAGGTCGCGCTCGACGCCACGGTCTTCACGGCGACGGCTCTTTCCCGCTGCGATTTCAGCGGCTGCACGGGTGCCGGGCTCGCATTCGCTTCGGCTGCCGCGCTCGCCGAATGCCAGTTTCGGCGGTGCAAGACGCCGGGGCTCGCGGTGGCAGGAACCGTCCGCGGCTCGGGCTGGACGACGTGCGACCTCGGCGACGCCGCCCTGGCGGCCGCGACCCTGGAGCAGGCGGCGTTCCGGGAGTGCACGTTCTCCCCGGCCGCGACCCTGCCCCAAGCGTGCGCCGGCACCGACTTCTCGCGGAGCACGCTCGCCGGCGTCGATCTCGCCGACCGCGGCTTCGCAGACGCCGACTTCAGCCATGCCGATCTCTCCGGCGCCCGCTGCGCACAGGCCGACCTCGCGGGGGCGAACCTCACCCGTGCCGTGGCGGCCGGCGCCGATCTCACGCGTGCCGTGCTCGAGCGTGCCGTGCTCGCCGAGTGCGTGCTCCGCGGGGCGGCGCTCGACGGGGCCGACGCGCGGCTGGCGGATTTCCGGGAGGCCGACCTCACCGACGCTGTCCTCGGCTCGGCGGACCTCTCCGGAGCGAGCCTGGCCGGCGCGATCTTCACGGGCGATCCGTTCGCCGCCACCACGCGGCTCAAAAACGCCTGGCAGGGGGCGGTGCTTGCCGGCCACGATTTCCGCGGCCGCTCGTTCGGCGAGGAGGAATATCTCGACTGCGACCTCGCCGGCACGGCCTTCGATGAAGGCGTGTTTCTCGACAGCACGTTCGAGAGGTGCCGGCTCACCGGGGCGTCGCTCGCCGGCACGGGCCACACCCGCACCACGTTTCGCGACTGCGACCTTGCCGGCGGCTCGTTCGCCGGGGCCCTGCTCTTCCGCGTGGATTTCGCCGGGTCGGATCTGGCCCGCTGCGATCTCACCGGGGCGAACGTCCAGTGGACGAGCCTCGACGGCCGCGACCTCCGGTCGCTCGCGCTCTCGGGCGCGGTCTTCTCGCATGCGAGTTTTGACGGCGCGAACCTCGCCGAGATGAAGCTGGAAAACCTGCGCTTCAGCGATTGCTCGTTCGCCGGCGCTGACCTGACGGGTGCCGATCTCCACGGGGCGCTGATCGAGCGGTGCAGCTTCCGCGGGGCGAAACTCGCGGGCGCGACACTCTCCGGGTGCGCGGGAGCCCACGCGAACTTCACCGCCGCCGATCTCACCGGGGTGACCCTCGCCCGGGCGACGCTGCCGTTCGCCGTGTTCGCCGAGGCGAACCTCGCCGGGGCCGACCTCACCGGCGCGACGGTGACGCAGTCGAACTGGCAGCGGGCCGTCGCCGCGGACGTGGCGTTCCAGGGCACCGATCTCGCGCGGGCGAACCTGTCACACGCGGACGTGTCGCGGGCGACGTTCGCCTCGGCGGTGCTCGCGCATGCGAAACTGCATGCCGTCCACGACGAGGGCACCGACTGGGCCGATGCCGACGTGACCGGCGCGATCGACACCGACCACGCTCGGCTCGCCGCGGAGCAGTGGCGAATCCCCGACTGATGGCGTGTGGCCGAGCGATGCCCCGGGTGTCAGGATGCCGGTGCGGGTTCCGGTCGATGCGGGCATCCCAGGTACGTCACGGTCGGGGCTCCGAGCCGCGCGAGCAGCCCGGCCTTCTGGGCGAGCGTCGGCCTGAGTTCGAGCATGACCTCCTTGACGAGCTGCTTGTAGTCTCCCACCGTGAAGTTGTATCCACACTGCTGGGCCTTCGCGACGACGTGCGCGGCGGCCTGCCGGCGGCTCGGAAACGTGTTGTTCACAAGTTCCCGACGCAGGGTCGGGCGCCGCGCGAGAAACTCGACGAATCGCCTCGCCTGATCGACACCCACGGCCGTGGCCGCCGGTGGTGCGGCGGAGTCCGAATTCGCGAGACGGGCTGCGAACGACGATCCAGTTGCCATCGGTGTTTCTCCTTGACGTCTTGACGTGCGTTTTCGGAAGGGTCGAAAGAGCTTCGCGGCGTAGTATGGCACCTCGCGTCGCGGATCAAATCAATAGATTCGTGTTTGGTCGTCACGGGCCGTCGCGCCCGGTGACCTGACGCGGGCCACCACGGATTCGTGAGCATGCCGTGAATCCCACGGGACTCACTCCACCGACACGACCTCGTCGGTGGTCTGGATCGTGATCTCGCCGCCCCAGGCACACATGCATTTGCTCGACGCGTCGAGCGCCGGAAAGCCCGCCGGCCCGATCGTGACCATCGGGTCGCCGGGCGACCAGGGCGTCGTCACGGGGATGCACGGCATCGGCGTGAGCACGCCCATGGCGGCGGCGGTGGCGGCGGCGACCTCGGGGTTGGCCTGCGACATGCACATCCCGAAGGGCGGAATGTTTTCCATCGGCGCGAAGTCCATGATCGTCGCAGCCACGGGCGCGACGGCCGACACCGTCGGGGCCTGGGTGCAGATCAGGGTGGAGGGAGCCATGCCCTTGTTGCACTTGAGCATCGAACCCATGTTGACGAGGTTGCCTGCCATCACTGATTCCTCACGAACCGGGTCGGAGCAGGGCCCATGCATCGGTTCGCCATGGTCTGCGGAAACGTCCGTCCATGCGGGATTCCCATCCAGGATCGACCCGTGGCAAGCCCTCCCAGCGGCGTGCCTGCGGTCCGTCGACCGGGTGCTTGCCTCACACCAACCCCTCCTTATAACTGACGACTCGGTGACTCACACCAACCCGGTCAGGATTCACTCATGGCCTCGCCGCTGTCCACGACCAGCCGTGTCGTGAGTGGCGTGAGCATCAAGGGCATCGGTCCGCTCGAAGGGGCCGTGGTCGCGTCGTTCCGGTATCGGGAGTCGCTCGGCGCGCCGTTCGAGGGTGTGCTCGACCTCCAGAGCGACGCGATCGACGCCGACCTCGGCGACCTGCTCGGGAAGCCGGTCACCGTGACCGTGCCGCTGCCGGCCGGGGGCGAGCGGCATTTCAGCGGCATCTGCCTCGAGGCCGAGCAGACCGGCACGCTCGGCGACGTCTCGTCCTATCGTCTCGTGTTGGTCCCGTGGATCCGGCTCCTCGACCTCGCGTCCGACTGCCGGATCTTCCAGGAGAAGTCGGCGAAGGAGATCGTGGAAGCGGTGTGCGCCGGGCTCGGGTTCACCGACTACCGGACCTCGGGCATCATCGGCGACCTGCCACAGATCCCGTTCTGCGTGCAATACGACGAGTCGCATCTCAACTTCGTGCACCGCCTCGTCGAGCGGTTCGGCATCTGGTACCACGCGGAGCATCGCGAGGGTGGCCACGCGATCGTGTTCGCCGACTCGAACTCGTCGGCGAAGCCGTTTTCCGGCTACGAGAAGATCCGGTACGCCGTGAGCGACGCCGACGCCACGGATACCGAGCACGTCTTCCGCTGGAGCAGCCGACGACGGATGGAGACGGGTACGGTGGCCCTCAAGGACTACACCTACACCGATCCGAAGTCGGGTCTCGACGCGCAGGACTCCGCGTCGCA
>Ga0214917_10007984_pt1 | contig 10523 bp, 7 predicted proteins | sample LL_1208_BB_MetaG_FD_177983 | JGI IMG/M metagenome (GOLD analysis project Ga0214917, IMG submission 177983) | Freshwater microbial communities from Lake Lanier, Atlanta, Georgia, United States - LL_1208_BB | ecosystem: Environmental > Aquatic > Freshwater > Lake | place: USA: Georgia | collected...
GGAACGATGGCCCTCTCCCTCTGGGCGGCCTTCCGCGTGAAGTCCGCCTACGCCCGCGGCAGCGAAGTGCCCGCCTCCTCCGGCTACACCGGAGCCGAGGCCGCCGCCAAGATCCTCGATGCCGCCGGCATCCATGACGTGGAGATCACCGAGCACGATGGACTTCTCGGCGACCATTACGATCCCATGCACAAGCGCCTCGTTCTCTCCACCCAGAACTACCACGGCCACTCCGCGGCCGCCCTCGGGGTGGCGGCCCACGAATGCGGCCATGCCATCCAGCACAAGATCGCCTACGCCCCTCTCCAGTGGCGGATGGCGGCGGTGGGTGCCACCACCTTCGCCTCCCAAATTGTCACCTGGCTTCCCCTGCTCGGCCTGTTCACTGGCATTGGCGGCTTCACCTCGCAGACCTACCTCACCCTCATGGTGGCGGGTTGGGGTGTGATCATGCTCTTTAACCTCGTGACTTTGCCGGTGGAATTCGACGCTTCCCGCCGGGCTCTCCAGATCCTTCCCAAGATGCGCTTTATTTCCCCGGGCAAGGAAACACAGGCCGTTGACTCCGTTTTGCGGGCCGCGGCTTGGACCTATGTCGCCGCCTTCATCACTTCCCTGCTTTATTTGCTTTGGCATCTGCTTCCTCTGCTGGCAGGCCGAAGAAGTGATTAAGAGCCAAAAATAGCCCTATAGCTTGGATAAGTTTAGGTCGTATCCCACAAAATGTTGTGGGATAAGGGGAAAAATTGGTTGCAAATCAACGTTCCCGATCTTATTTAGGTATTAAGGAACAAATCGTTGATCCGTCCCATCCTTTCCCTGTTTTTGGTTTTGCCTGTTTTGACTGTTCCGCTCCGTGCCGCCTCCCTCCCCGCTTCCGAAACTTACTCCCATCCGTTGCTCAACCAGATCTATGAGATGCATTCTTTGGCCGAGGCGGGAAACAAGGATGCCACCCGCCGACTGGTTGCCTGGCTGGAACAATTGACCTCCGAACAGCCGGATAACGGCATTCTTTTGGTCTATCTCGGGAGCGCCTACACCTTGGCCAGCCGGGACGCTTTTATCGGCCCGGGCAAACTCCGCTACCTGATGGCCGGCCGGGACTGCATGGATCGCGCCGTCGCCATGCGGCCAGACGACGCCAACGTCCGCTTTATCCGGGCGATCAACAACTATCACCTTCCGACCCTTTTTAACCGGAGGAGCATCGCCCGGGATGATTTTCGTCAATTAGTCGATCAACTTGCCAAGAATCCCGAAGCGGTCGACAGCCTGACTTCCCTTGCCATTTACTACTATGCCGGGCTCTGCTTCGCCCAGCTCGAGGAGGAATCCAATGCCCGGGCCTCCTGGCAAAAAGGCCTCGATCTCAAGATCAATGGCCCCCTCACCGCCAAAATTTCCGACGAGCTCAACCGCCTGACCCCGACCGCCGCCGGCCAGTGACGCGGCCCCCCGGCCAGGACTACATCTCCTCCGCCCGGATCCGAAACCGGGTACGCATCCTTGGGCATTCCATCCGGAAATTTTACCGGGATCGTCCTCTGACCATTGTCGCCCTGCTCAAGGGCAGTGTCTTTTTCGTCGTGGATCTTCTCCGCCACCTCGAACCTTCCACGGAAGTGGAGTTCTGGACCGTCTCCAGCTACCAAGGCACCCGTTCCACCGGCCGCCTGCAGGGCCTTCGGCAGTGCCGGGGAAATTTCCGCGGAAGGGATGTGCTCCTCATCGATGACATTCTGGATTCCGGCCTCACCCTCGCCCACACCCGTGACCACGCCAAACGGCTCGGCGCCAGAAACGTGGAGATCTGCGTGCTGCTGAATAAAAGACGGAAGCGGGTTCGTGCCGTCACCGCCCGATGGGTCGGCTTCCACATCTCCGACCGATTTGTGATCGGCTACGGCCTCGACATGGACCAGCGCTACCGCGCTCTTCCCTCCATCCGTGCCCTCCCGGAAGGAGTCTGACCGTCCCCCTTCATCTTCATCCTCATCTTAATCGAAACGGGCAATTTCCGATCCGTGCCCGTCGGCTGAAAATTACTCCGCAATATCCTCGTTCCACAGCTCCGGCTTCGCCCGGATAAAGTCCCCCATCATCTGGATCAGGTCGGGCTGATTTAGGATCACCACCTCCACCCCCTGCGACCGCAAAAATTCCGGAGCGCCGGGAAAATTCACCGCCTCCCCGACCACCACGCGGGGAATCTTGAACTGCACGATCGTCCCGGAACACATGTAGCAGGGGCACAACGTCGAATAGATCACCGTGTCCCGATAATTCCTTTGCCGGCCCGCGTTCATCAGACAGTCCATCTCTCCGTGCAGGATGGCACTTCCCTTCTGCACCCGTTGGTTGTGGCCCCGGCCAACGATCTTGCCGCCCCGGACCAGAATCGACCCGATGGGAATTCCGCCCTCTTGGAGACCCTTGCGGGCTTCCGTCTCGGCTTCCTTCATGAACTTAAGATCGTCAGCTGGAGTCATGGACGGAAGTTAACGCCGGGAAAAAAAATGGGAATCGCAACTTCTTCAGGATCGCACCACGGGTCGGATGGCCTAATCTGTGTTCGTGGCACTTAAGCGGATCGGGGTTTTGACCAGTGGTGGGGATTGTCCCGGCCTGAATGCCGTGCTGCACGGGGTGGTCTCCGCTGCCTCCACCCGGGGCTTTGAAGTGTTGGGTTTTCTGGACGGCTACGAGGGCCTGCTCAACCCTGTCCGTTATCAACGCCTCGATCCTGTCTCGGTCTCCCATATCAGCCATCTGGGCGGCACGATCCTTGGCACCACCAACCGGGGTCGTTTTGTGGCCAAAGTGGGGGCCGGCAAAAAGGCGGAAATTCCCCGGGAAATCCTACACCAGGCCAGGGATACCTATCGCGGCCTCAACCTCCACGCCCTGATTTGTATCGGAGGGGACGGATCCCTCTCCACATCCCTCCAACTGCAAAAGATGGGCATGAATGTGGTCGGCGTCCCCAAGACCATTGACAACGACATTCTCGCCACCGCCTCCACCTTCGGTTTCGATTCGGCCGTGACCTGCGTGGTCGACAGCCTCGACCGGCTCCACACCACCGCCCGCTCCCACAAACGGATCATGGTTGTGGAAACCATGGGCCGTCATGCCGGTTGGATCGCCCTGCACGGGGGCTTGGCGGGCGGAGCGGACGCCATTTTGATTCCTGAAATTCCCTTTCATTTCGACAAGGTCGCCCGGTTTGCCAAGGAACGCGCCTCCTTGGGCATCGCCTCCACCATGATCGTGGTGGCGGAAGGCGCGATCCCCGCCAGGGGACATCTTTCGACCGTGAAATCAGCCCTCCGCGGCAAGGGCGAGGTGCGTCTTGGTGGTATCGGGGAACTCGTCGCCGAGGAGATGGAGAAGCGCACCCAACAGGAAACCCGCCACGTCGTCCTCGGCCACCTTCAGCGCGGCGGCAATCCCACCGCCTTGGACCGGATTCTCGGAACCCGTTTCGGCGTGGGCGCCGTGGAACTTGTGGGGAAGGGCAAGTTTGGCCACATGGTCAGCTACCAAAACTATGAGATCGGCGGGGTGCCCATCGCCGAAGCGGTCGCCCGCATCCGCACCGTTCCACCCAAGGGCCAGTTCGTCCACCACGCCCGCGAAATCGGCATCTGTTTCGGTGATTAATTTTTTCGTAAACATCCACGGAAACGAACAACCCTATTCACCAGGCTTTCCGGTTGATCCTCGATCAATCAGCTCACACCCCACCACCCTCGGCTTCATCTCTCCACCTTCCCGGATCGTCATCCAAAGCTCAAATCCCGCTTTGCCAAGATTGCTGAATCCGATCGTGGTCAACGGGACCGGCCCGTGCTTGGCCAGCTCCCCATCTCCCAGGCCGATTACGCCCAGATCCTCCGGAATTTTAGATCCGACCGCCAAGATGGCTCGGGCCACTCCGGCCGCCACTTCGTCGTTTCCGCAAATCACCGCCGTGGGCTTTGTCTTTTTCTCCAGAATCTTTTCCATTTCCCGCTCCCCATCCTCCGGACGGAGTCCCGCCATGATGGGCTCACCCTCCATCTCCATTCCCCTCTGTCGTGCCCCTTCCCGAACCGCCCGCCAATGCTCCGCGTGGCTCCTCTCCGCCGGGTGTCCTCCCAGATAAGCCACCTTCCGATGCCCCAGCTTCCACAGATGATCCAAGGCCAACTGGGCCGCCTGCCCCATGTCCCGCATCACCCAACTCACCCGCGCCCGCCCCGGACCGACATCCGCCGGATACCGCTGAAAAAAGATCACGGGCAGCCCCGCCTGGGTGACTGCCTCCAAGGCTAGGGATCGGTGCTCGGTACTGATTTTTGGCAGGATGAAAATCGCCTCCGATCCCCGCCCCATCATCGCCTTGACCTGGGCCGCCTCTCCCCCTTTTTTCTCCCCGGGCATCCCCACCATCACGGAAATGCCCGCATTCTCCGCGGATTTCAGGATCTCCCCGGCGATTCCCGAGGACTCTGGTGACGCAAGATCCGGCACCAACAGACCGATCAACCCGCTTCTTTTGCTGCGCAGACTCCGCGCCGCCTGGTTCGGCCAGTAGCCCCGCTTCTCCGCCTCCGCCCGCACCCGCTCCTTGGTGGCCGCCCCGATGTCCGGCGCGTCGTGCAGGGCCTTGGAAACGGCCATCACCGAGAGCCCCAGGCTCTCCGCCAGATCGCGCAACCGAACCCTCACACCGCCTCGGGATCCTCCGCGAACACGCTCACGAACTCCTCGGGAGTCTGTGCGGTCATCAACTTTTTCCTCACCTCCTGGTTGCGGAGCAACCGCGCCATCGCCCCCACCAGGGCCAGATACTCCGTCACCATCCGCCGGGGTGTCCCGATCACAAAGATGAAATGAATCGTCTCCCCGCTGCTTTCAAACAGCACCCCGGGTGTGCTCCTTCCCACCGCCAGGACCATTTTTTTCACGTGATCGGTCCGGGCGTGCGGAAAAGCCACCCCGTATCCCAGGCTGGTGGCCTCCAGACGTTCCCGGGCGAGCAGCTCGTCGTAAAAGGACTGAAAGTTCAGAACATCCGGATCCTTCTCCAGCAACTTGGCCACCTCATAGATTGCCCCGGTGCGCTTGCTCTCCTTGATCTCGAGGAGAACGAGCTTGGGTTGAATCAGTTCGACCAACTTCATCGACCGCCCCGCGCCGTCGAACCGCTCCAACCCAGCTTCTGCCGCGTCAGGCCATAGAAGCCGACCCCGGCCGGATGCATGAGCCGGACCACCGGCTTGGCCACTTTCACCCGCAACACCTTGCCCGGGGTCAGTTTTCCGCCCAACACCCCGTCCACCCGGATCAGGGCGGCGCGCTCCGAGGGATTGAGCATCAACTCCACTCCCTCCTGCTCCCCCACGACCACGGGACGCTGCGCCATCGCATGCGCACAGACGGGTGTCAGCACCATGGCTTTGGCCTTGGGACTGACCAGCGGTCCGCCGGCCGAAAGCGAGTAGGCGGTGGATCCGGTCGGACTCGCCACCAACAGTCCGTCCGCGTGGTATTCGCTGAGAAATTCTCCTCCCACCTTCACCCGCACGCGCACCATCAGGCTACCGGCCGCAGGCGCCACGCAGATTTCGTTCAGCGCGCTCCAGATACGCCCCCCGCCATCCAATTGGCCGGACAACACCGAACGCGGGCTGACACCGTATTGGCCGGCAAAGATTTTCGGGAGGAGATAGCCGATCTCTTCCGCCTTCACGGAGGTGAGAAACCCGAGGGAACCCAGGTTGATGCCGAGAATGGGCACCCCGCTGCCCATCGTCGCTTGGGCCGCGTGCAACATGGTGCCGTCCCCACCTCCGACCACCACCGCATCCACGCCCCGCCCCACCGCCCGCTTGAGACCGGTTTCCGTGGTCCAGACGGCCCGAACCTCGGCCTCCCGCAAAATTTCCCTTAGAATCGTTGCCACGCTGCCATGGCCGGACCTCCCCTTGCGGAGACAGACGACCACCCGACGGATTCGCCGAAGAGCCATAAGGGAGAATTCCCCGAAACCCTTTGATCCTCAAGCGGATTCCCAACCTCCTCCTTGCGCCGGAACCGATCTCCAGTACGCTTACTCCTCCCATGTCAAAGTTCCCGTTAAATTACGGGTTGCCCCCGGCCCAAGGCCTTTACCATCCCTCCCACGAGCACGACTCCTGCGGCGTCGGTTTCGTCGCGGACATCCAAGGCCGCAAATCCCACTCCATCCTCGAGCGGGCCATCGGCTGCGTCTGCCAGCTCGCCCACCGCGGCGCACTCGATGCCGACGCCAAATCAGGCGACGGTGCCGGTGTTCTCACCCAGATCCCCGCCAAATTTTTCCGAAAGGAAGTGGAAAAGCTCGGCCAACGCCTTTACTCCGACGGGGATCTTGGCGTCGGCGTCTTTTTCCTGCCTCCATCTGACAATTATGCGCAGGCCCATATCCGCCGCATCGCGGAAGAGGTCGTCACTCGCCGCGGCCTTCAGGTCCTCGGCTGGCGCCCCGTCCCCGTCAACCTCCGCATCCTTGGCGAAAAGGCCGCCGCCTCCGCGCCGAAGATCGAGCAGTTCCTCGTCGCCCGGCCCGACGCCAAAAAACTTTCCGACGACGCCTACGAGCTCATTCTCTTTCTGGCCCGCAACGAGATCGAGCACCGCTGCGCCGCCGATCGCACCCCTCCCTTCTACATTCCGTCCTTCAGCTCCCGTGTCATCGTCTACAAGGGCATGCTCACCGGCACGCAACTTCCCCGCTTCTATCCGGACCTTCAGGACCCCACCTTCGAGACGTCCCTCGCCGTCTTTCACCAGCGCTACAGCACCAACACCTTCCCCACCTGGCCCCTCGCCCATCCGTTCCGGATGCTTGCCCACAACGGGGAGATCAACACCCTCTGCGGCAACCGTAACTGGGTCCGCGCCCGCGAGGCCGACCTCGCCGCCCCCGGTATGCAGGCCTCCGACCTTCCGCTCCTCCACCCGATCATCCAACCGGGTGGGAGCGACTCCTCCAGCCTCGATAACGCCTTTGAACTTCTTTCCATCACCGGTCGCGGTCCGCTCGAGGCCATGCTCATGCTCGTCCCTTCCGCTTTCCGCTCCGAAGACAATCTTTCGGAAGATGTCCGTGGTTTCTACGAGTACCATGAATGCCTGAATGAGCCGTGGGACGGCCCCGCCGCCCTCGCCTTCAGTGACGGTCGCATCGTTGCTGCCAGCCTTGACCGCAACGGTCTCCGCCCCGCCCGCTACAAAATCACCAAGGACGGCCTCATCGTCATGGGTTCGGAGGTCGGCATCGGGGATCTGCCCGACAAGAACATCGCCGAAAAAGGCCGTCTCAGCCCGGGAGAAATGATCGCCGTCGATACCGTGAACAAGAAGCTCCTCCGCAATGACGACATCAAGAAGTTTGCCGCCTCCGCCAAGCCCTACGGGGAGTGGGTCAAGGCCGGCCTGCGCAGTCTTACCTCCGCTCCCTCCCAACTTCCCGCCGTGCCCGCCGACCTCAACGCCAAGCTCCTCTCCTTCGGATACTCCGATGAGGAGTTGAAGATCATTCTTCTCCCCATGATCCAGAAGGCCGAGGAGGCCATCGGCTCGATGGGTGATGATGCCGCCCTCGCCGTTTTCTCCCGGAAACCCCGCCTCCTCTATCAATACTTCCGCCAGCTTTTTGCCCAGGTCACCAACCCGCCGATCGATCCGATCCGAGAAAAGCTCGTCATGTCCACCGCCGTCTACCTCGGCACCCGTCCCAACTGGCTGACCGACGGCCCCGATCACGTCCGTCTGATCCGCCTCGAATCACCGGTCATCGCACCTACGGAACTTCCCGCCATCCTCGGCCAAAAGGAGCCCCACCTCCGCTCCAAGACACTCTCGGTCCTGTTCCCCGCCGCCGGCGGACGCGAGGCTTTCAAAAAGCGCCTGCACGAGTTGGCCGACGAGGCCGCCACGGCCGTCAAAGAGGGTGTTTCCATTCTCTGCCTTTCCGATCGCGGCACCACGGCCGAACAGGCCGCGCTGCCAATGCTGCTGGCCGTCTCTTCCGTCCATCACGCTCTCATCCGGGCTGGGCTCCGCATGCGCGCCTCCCTCATCGCCGATACCGGCGACTGCCGCGATGTCCACCACTTCGCCTGTCTCGTCAGCTTCGGCGCCTCCGCCGTCTGCCCCTATCTCATCTGGGAACTGGCCGCCCGCTGGCAGACCGAAGGCGCCCTGCCCGAAATGGACGCCGCTAAGATCGTCTCTTCCTACCGTCAGGCCGTGGACAAGGGTCTCCTCAAGATCATGTCCAAGATGGGCATCTCCATGCTCACCAGTTACCACGGCAGCCAGCTCTTTGAGGCCGTCGGGCTGGGCGAAAAACTGATCCGCAATCATTTTACTGAAACTTCATCGCAAGTCGGGGGTATCGGTTTGGACGAACTGGCCGACGAAACCATCCGCCGCCACCAGGAGGGATACGCGGCGGCGGTTTCCGCCGAACGCCTCCCCGATGCCGGTCTCTACCGCTGGCGGCGCGACGGCGAGATGCATTCCATCACCCCCCCAGCCATCCAGGCGCTCCACTCCTTTGTGGGTCTCAAGGGGGCCGACCAGCGTAACCAGCCGGCCCAGTACCGCGCCTACGTCGACGCCCTTTCCAAGAACACGCCCGTGACCATCCGGCATCTCCTGCGCCTCCGCCAGGGCCGCACGCCGATCCCGATCGACGAGGTCGAACCTATTGAGGACATTCGCCGCCGCTTCACCACCGCCGGCATGTCGCTGGGAGCCCTTTCCCCGGAAGCCCACGAGGCACTGGCCATCGCCATGAACCGGATCGGCGGAAAATCCAACTCCGGCGAGGGCGGCGAGGATCGCGCCCGCTTCTCCACCATGGAAAACGGTGACTCCAAGAACAGCCGCATCAAGCAGGTCGCCTCCGGCCGTTTTGGCGTCACTGCCGAATATTTGGCCAGCGCCACGGAACTGGAGATTAAGATCGCCCAAGGCGCCAAGCCCGGCGAGGGCGGCCAGCTCCCCGGTCACAAGGTTTCCCCCCTCATCGCCACGCTTCGGCGCTCCACTCCGGGCGTCATGCTCATCTCCCCGCCTCCTCACCACGATATCTACAGCATCGAGGATCTCGCCCAGTTGATTTACGACCTCAAGCAGGTCAACCCGCGCGCCAAGGTCTGCGTGAAGCTGGTCGCCGAGGCTGGTGTGGGCACGATCGCCGCCGGCGTCGCCAAGGCCCACGCGGACGTCATCCTCGTGGCCGGTCACGACGGCGGCACGGGCGCCTCTCCTCTCTCCTCCATCAAATACGCCGGCAGTCCTTGGGAACTCGGAGTCGCAGAGACCCAGCAGGTTCTTCTTCTCAACGGCCTCCGTAACCGGATCACTCTCCGGACCGACGGCGGGATCCGCACGGGGATCGACATCGTCATTGCCGCCCTGCTCGGCGCGGAGGAGTTTAATTTCGGCACCACCGCCCTGATCGCGCTGGGTTGCGTTTTTGTCCGCCAGTGCCACCTCAACAACTGTCCCACTGGTGTGGCCACCCAAGACGACAAGTTCCGCGCCAAGTTCCGTGGCACTCCGGAGGCAGTGGTCGACTTCTTCAATGCGGTCGCACAGGACGTTCGCGAAATCCTCGCCTCCCTCGGTGTCCGGAAGCTGGATGAGATCATCGGTCACCCCGAGTTCCTCGAGACCTTCGTGCCCAACGAACACCCCAAGGCTGCCACCGTCGATCTCAAGCCACTCCTTAACGTGCCCGACATCGATCCCCTCGCCCCGCGCCATCACACTTGGGAACGAAACGACAAATTGGAGGATCAGCCGCTCGACGCCCGCATCCTTCAGGACTCCAAGGATGCCTTGCAAAAGAAGCGGAAGATCAAACTCTCCTACAAGATCCAGAACGTGCACCGCTCCGTCGGTGCCCAGCTCAGCGGAGAAATCGCTTACCGTTATGGGGACGAGGGCCTTGCGGACGGCACCATCCAAATCAAGTTGGACGGTTCCAGCGGCCAGTCTTTCGGCGCGTTTCTCGTCCAAGGGGTGAAACTCACCCTTCAGGGTGAAGCCAATGATTACGTCGGAAAGTCCATGTCGGGCGGGGAGATTGTCCTTCTCCCGCCCAAGGGTGTCTCGTTTGATCCTTCGCTGAACTCCATCTGCGGCAACACCTGCCTCTACGGCGCCACCGGCGGAAAGCTGTTTGCCTACGGCCGGGCGGGAGAGCGTTTTGCCGTCCGGAACAGCGGGGCCACCGCGGTGATCGAAGGCGTGGGCGACCACGGTTGTGAGTACATGACGCGCGGCACGGTCGTGGTGCTGGGACCCACGGGCAAAAACTTCGGCGCCGGCATGTCCGGCGGTCTGGCCTATGTCCTCGATGAGGACGGTCGTTTTGAAAAGCGGTACAACCCGGGCATGGTCACCCTCGAAAAGCTATCCGGCGCCGAGGATGCCAAGGCCCTTCAGGCGATCATTTATCAGCACCTCGAGGCCAC
>Ga0214917_10007986_pt1 | contig 10521 bp, 6 predicted proteins | sample LL_1208_BB_MetaG_FD_177983 | JGI IMG/M metagenome (GOLD analysis project Ga0214917, IMG submission 177983) | Freshwater microbial communities from Lake Lanier, Atlanta, Georgia, United States - LL_1208_BB | ecosystem: Environmental > Aquatic > Freshwater > Lake | place: USA: Georgia | collected...
AGCTCCACGGCGCGCTCCATGGTTTCACGCGTGAGGGTCAGCACCGGCTCGAGGGCTTCAGGGGCGGCCTCCAGCACCAGTTCGTCGTGCACCTGCAGCAGCAGCCTTGCCGGCAGGCCGCCCTCCGCCAGGCGCCGATTCAGCTGCACCATGGCCAGCTTAATGATGTCGGCGCTGGAGCCCTGAATCGGGGCATTGGCGGCGGCCCGCAGCTGCTGGGCCTCCATGCCGCCGCGGCGGGCCACCTCCAGGTCGATCTCGAGCGGGTCCTTGCCGAGCAGGCGGCCCAGGCCGGAGGGATCGAAGGCGAAAGGCCGCCGGCGCCCCAGGATCGTTTCCACGTAGCCGCGGCTGAGGGCCAGGCGCTCCTGCAGTTCGAGGAAGGCGAACACCTTCGGGTAGCGCTGCTTGAACCGGCTGAGGAAGTCCTTGGCCTGGGCCTGGCTGACGCCGGTTTCGCGGGCGAAGCGCTGGGCGCCCATGCCGTAGATCACGCCGAAGTTGATCGTCTTGCCCAGGCGGCGTTCATCGGAGCTCACCTCGTCTTTCTCCAGCAGCAGCCGGGCGGTGAGGGCGTGCACGTCGTCGCCGTTGTTGTAGGCCTCCACCAGCACCTCCTCGCCGCTGAGGTGAGCCAGGATGCGCAGCTCGATCTGCGAGTAGTCGGCACTGATCAGCTGCCATCCCGCCTCCGGCAGGAAGGCCTTGCGGATTCGCCGCGAGAACTCGGTGCGGATGGGGATGTTCTGCAGGTTCGGGTTGCTGCTGCTCAGGCGGCCTGTAGCCGTGACGGCTTGATTGAAATCGGTATGCACGCGGCCGGTTTCCGGCTCCATCAGCGCCGGCAGCGCATCCACATAGGTGCTCTTGAGCTTGCTGAGAGTGCGGTGCTCCAGCACCAGCGGCACCACCGGGTGCGCGTCCTCCAGCTTTTCGAGCACGGCGGCATCGGTGCTCCAGCCGGTCTTGGTTTTGCGGGATTTCTTGCGATCGAGGCCCAGCGTGTCGAACAGCAGCTCGCCCAGCTGCTTGGGCGAGGCGAGGTTGAACTCGGTGCCGGCGGCGGCCTTGGCCTCGGTCTCCAGGCGCTCCAGGGTCTGGGCCAGCTCCTGACTGAGCTCCTTCAGATAGGCCGTATCGATGCGGATACCGGTGGCCTCCATGAGGGCCAGCACCGGCTCCAGCGGCAGCTCCACCTGATCGAGCAGCGCCGGCAGCTGCGGGCCGAGCTGTGTGAGCTGCCCGCGCAGCAGTGGCGTCAGCCGACGGGTCACATGCACATCCATGCCGCAGTACTGCGCTGCCGCCTCGATCGGCACCGAGGAGAAATCGGACCCCTTGGCCACCAGCTCGCCGTAGCTCGTGGGGAGGAAGCCGAAGTTGCGCTGGGCCAGCACCTCCAGGCCGTGCTTGGCATTGGCATCGCGCAGGTAATCGGCCAGCAGCGTGTCCATCACCACGCCCGCCAGCGGCAGGCCGTGGCGCAGCAGGATCAGCCGGTCGTACTTGGCGTTCTGCAGCGCTTTGGGGTGCTGGGCGCTGGCCAGCCAGGGGGCCAGGGCGGTGAGCACCTGGTCGAGCGGCAGCTGCTGTGGCGGTGGCGTCAGCAGATCGGGCGTCTCGCCGCTGGCGGTGCTCTGGTGGCCGATGGGGATGTACGCCAGGTCGGCAGGGTCCTCCCCCCAGCAGAGGCCGATGCCCACCAGCTCCGCCTGGAAGGGGTTCAGGGCGGTGGTTTCCGTGTCCAGCGCGATCGGGGCTGCCGGATCGGTGGCGGCCATCAGGCGCTCGAGCAGGGCCTCGAGGGCTGCGGGGGTGGTGATCAGCTGCGGCTCAAGGGTGGGTGCAGCGCTCTCGCTGGCGGCAGGTGCGCCGATGGCATCGGCTCCGTCGCTGGTGGTGGCTCTGTTGCTGCTGTCGGTGCCGGTGGTGTTGTTCGGCAGCTGTCGGGATGTGGGACCACTCTCGGCAGGATGTGGTCCCACATCTGGAGACGATGCTGCGGGGGCTGGCGACAGCCTCGAGAAGATGGCGGCGAACTGATCCACCTGGCGGCGCAGGCTGAACAGCTCCAGCTCCTCCAGGCTCGCGGCCAGTGACGCGCTGTTCACCGCGCCCAGTTCCAGGCGCGGGTCCTGAGGCAGGGGAATGTCCACCAGGATCTCGGCCAGCATGCGCGAGCGGTAGGCGCTGTCGCGGTCGGCGGCGAGCTTGGCCGGCAGCGCGCCCTTGAGGGGGCTGGCGGCAGCGCCATCCTTGCCGGCCGCTTTGGCGGCCTTGTCCGTGCCCTTGGCCTTGCCTTTGGTGGGCCCGGCAGTCTCCAGAGCCTCCAGGGCGGCGTAGATGCCGTCCAGATCCCGGTGGGCCTGCAGCAGGCTGATGGCGGTCTTGGGGCCGACGCCCTTCACGCCGGGGATGTTGTCGGAGCTGTCGCCGGTGAGGGCCTTGAGGTCCACCACCTCCTCCGGTGTGACCCCGAGCTTGGCGATCACGCCCTCGCGGCGGATCTCCACAGGGCCGCTGCTTTTGGCGTAGGGGCCGCCGCCCATGTAAAGCACGGCGATGTCCCGCTGGTCGTCCACCAGCTGGAACAGATCGCGGTCGCCCGAGAGGATGCGCACCCGCCAGCCGGCATCGGCGGCGCGGTTGGCCAGGGTGCCGAGCACGTCGTCGGCCTCGTAGCCGGGGGCCATGCACAACGGCAGGTCGAGCCCCTCCTGCAGCACCTGTTGCAGGTTGCTCAGATCCTGAAAGAAGTGCTCTGGCGCCTCATCCCGGTGGGCCTTATAGGCCTCATCCGCCTCGTGGCGGAAGGTGGGCTCGGCCGTGTCGAAGGCGATCACCACGCCCTGCGGCGCCAGACCCTTGCAGTTGTCGAGCAGGGCCTTGAGGAAGCCGTAGGTCACCGAGGTAGGCACGCCCTCCTTGGTGCTCAGGCCCCCCTCGCCGCCCTTGCTGAAGGCGTAGAAGCTGCGGAAGGCCAACGAGTGGCCATCAACCAGCAGCAGCAGGGGCCGCTCGCCTTGTGCTGCCGCCGCCACCGTGCCGTTCCCGCCGAGTTCGGCCCAGCCTGCCAGAGCTCCGGGGGATGGGTCAGGCGTTTAGCTCGGCGGCGGTGATGTTGACCACCGTTTCCGCGGTAGCGAGGGCGAGGTCGCTGTCGCGATTGTCGAAGAGGTCTGCTGGCGCCTCATCTCCCTGTGGGTAGCGCGTTTCGCTGTTCATGCGCGTGAGGGGCTTGAGACGCAGCTCGCGGAGGCCATCGAGCCTGAGGCCCTCGCTCTGCAGAACCTCGACCAATCGCTCCAAGGAATGGCTGTGGGGAGGCGTGATCCCGGCCGCGACCAGGAGAGCCTTAAGGGCTTTTTCGGCAGCCTGCCCTGCCAGATAGCAGGCTTGTGAGTGGAATCCCTCTTGGGCAGTGCAGCGGGCTGCCTGAAGATCACTGTTCGCCTGCCGCAACCAAGCTTCAGAGCGCCCCGTCATTACGGATTCAGGCGGAGGGCATCACGGCCGATGGAGCGCCAGTAAGGGTCATCACCACTGCGCAGCTGTTGCCAGCGCTCCGTGGTGAGGGCGATCACGTCATCCCCCAGCCGCGCGTCCAGCAGGGCATCGGCCAGGTGATCGGCAAGGACCTTGCTTGGGGCAACTGCCAACAGATCGACATCGGAATAGGCATCCCAGTCGCCGCGGGCTAGAGAACCGAACAGCCACACCTCGGCACCGGCGCGGCCAGCCCCGATCGCTTGAGCTCCCTGGCGGAGCTCATTCAGCCGCTTCAGGCGGCGTTGAGCGCGGATGGCGGTCAGGGTGCCCATGGGGTCAGGCTAGGCCGTATGAACGGAATGATCTGGGAGAGGGGTTGGCCAATCAGCTGCGCAGAACGGTTATTTCGCACGGGAAGACGGTGATGACCGCATCGATCCGAGAGCGAGTCGGGTCGGGGCTGTATCCGAGCCATTCGTTCCAGGGTCAGAGCAGGCGTGCTGACTAGCTGTTCTGTCTCAGCAGGTTGTTCAGCTGACAAGGGGGTGTGAGGCCGCTACGGGTTGAGGTGCGACCCAGCAACCCCGACCTCACGCCTCCATGCATAGCCACCCCAATGCCCGCCTGACACAGCGCGGGCGCCTCCGGCTGGTGATCCAGTATCTGGAGGAAGGCCGCAGCCTCTCTGAGCTGGCCGCCGAGAACGGAATCAGCCTCCGCTGCGCCTATCGCTGGCTGGCTCGTTACCGAGCTGGTGGTGTGGCCTCTCTGGCGGATCGACGGAGTGTTCGCCGCACCCAGCGGCGGACGCTCGATCCGCAGCAGCTGCAGCACGCCGTGGAGCTCCGTCGCCAGCGGCTCCACCTCCGACACATTGCCCGTTTGCTGCGGGCGCCCTTCTCCACTGTCGCCAGGGCTCTCAGCCGACTGGGGCTCGGGCGCTTGCGCAATCTGGATCCCAAACCACCGGTACAGCGGTACGAATGGGCGCGGCCGGGCGACCTGATCCACATCGACATCAAGTCGCTGGCCCGGTTCCGGAAGGTCGGGCACCGCATCACCGGCGATCGGCAGCAGGGCCGCTCCACTGGCGTTGGCTACGACAAGGTCCATGTCGCCGTCGATGACGCCACGCGGCTGGCCTACGTCGAGGTGCTGACAGACGAGCAGAAGCCAACGGTGATCGGCTTTCTCAGTCGTGCCATCGCTTGGTTCAACGGCCAGGGGATCGAGTGCCGCAGGGTGATGAGCGACAACGGGCCTGCGTACGTCTCCAAGGCGTTCGCCAAGGCTTGCCGTGTCCTCGGGCTGAGGCACATCCGCACCAGGCCCTACACACCCAGAACCAACGGCAAAGCTGAGCGGTATGGCCTCCGGCCGACTGCGTCTACATCCAGACCCTCTGCAAGGAATGGGCCTATGCCATGGCCTTCCCGAACTCCGAGGAGCGGAACCGCTGGCTGCCTCGCTACTTGGGGATCTATAACCGCCTCAGGAAGCACTCAGCCTTGGGCTGGCGCTCACCTCAGCAGCGGCTCGCTGAGCTGCTCGGCTGACGAACGTGGTGAGACACAACACCTAGCCAGGCTTGCGTGCTGCGGCGATGGCGTCTGGATTGGTGGGTGGGTTCTCCATCGAACCCACCACGTTGAAGCCCTTCAGCCGCAGGATCGCCTCCTTGCGGGCTTCTTCCCGATCGGCGGCCACCATCTCCGCCACCAGCTGCTCCAGCGTGGTGGTGGGCGTCCAGCCCAGCTTCTCGTGCGCTTTGCTCGGGTCGCCCAGCAGGGTTTCCACCTCCGCCGGGCGGAAGTAGCGCGGATCGATCCGCACCACCACCTCACCACTGCTGCGCCGGCCCACTTCCTCCTTGCCCTGGCCCTGCCATTCGATCGCGCCCCATCCCAGCTCCAGGGCCGTGAGCTCGATGAAACGGCGCACCGATTCCTGCCGGCCGGTGGCGATCACGAAATCTTCTGGCGTGCCCTGCTGCTGCAGCATCCGCCACTGCATCTCCACGTAGTCGCGCGCGTGGCCCCAGTCGCGCAGCGAATCGAGGTTGCCCATGTAGAGGCACTCCTCAAGGCCCTCATTGATGCGGGCCAGGCCGCGGGTGATCTTGCGCGTCACGAACGTTTCACCGCGCCGCGGAGATTCGTGGTTGAACAGGATGCCGTTGCAGGCATACATGCCGTAGGCCTCGCGGTAGTTCACCGTGATCCAGTAGGCGTAGAGCTTGGCCACCCCATAGGGGCTGCGCGGATAGAAGGGCGTGGTTTCCTTCTGCGGGATCTCCTGCACCAGGCCGTAGAGCTCGGAGGTGCTGGCCTGATAGATGCGGGTTTTGGCCGTGAGCCCCAGCATCCGCACCGCCTCCAGGATGCGCAGGGTGCCCAACGCATCGGAGTTGGCCGTGTATTCCGGCGCCTCGAAGCTCACCGCCACGTGGCTCTGGGCACCAAGGTTGTAGATCTCATCAGCCTGCACCTGCTCGATGATGCGGATCAGGTTGGTGCTGTCCGTGAGGTCGCCGTAGTGCAGCACCAGCCGCGGATCACTCTCGTGGGGATCCTGATAGAGATGATCGATGCGGCTGGTGTTGAAGCTGCTCGCCCGCCGCTTGATGCCGTGCACCGTGTAGCCCTTTTCCAGCAGCAGCTCCGCCAGATAGCTGCCGTCTTGCCCTGTGATGCCGGTGATCAGGGCGGTTTTGGGCATGGATTCCAGAGGGTGATTCAGATGGGCACTCAGGCGAAGGGTGGCTCAGGCACACCGATGGCGTGACCAGAGCCACGGGTGGGAGCACGTGCTCAACCACCTCGAAAGCCCCAGCAAGCCTGGCATGAGAGCGGTGAGCAAAACGCCGGCGCTGCCGTGCTGCGATCCGGTAAACCCGCCGACCACCGCGGAGGCTTGGCTACGGGGTCAAGGCATAAGGTCTTCCCGTTGAATCTGGCCTCTCCACCATTCCAAGACCCTTCGCCATTGCTGCGACGCTGGGCCTGATGGCGAGCCTGGCCAGCGGCCCTGCCGCCCTGGCGGCCCCGCTGCAGAAAGCCCCTGCAGGCCCAGCCGAGCCGGCGCAACGCAGCCGTGTCGTCTACGACACCTACATCCTCGGCCCCGGCGACAGCCTCCAGATTGAGCTGCTCGACATTCCCGAGCTCAGCGGCACCTTCGCGATCGGGCCGGACGGCACTCTTTACCTGCCCCGCCTGCGTGCGCTCTACGTGGAGGGCCTCACGGTGGAAGAGCTGCGCCTCTTCCTCACCGACCAGTTCCGCACCTATGTGCGCAGCCCGCAGCTCTACATCCGCCCCGTGGGCTATCGGCCCGTGCGGATCTACGTGGGCGGTGAGGTGCGCCGGCCGGGGTACTACACCCTCTCGGGCGTCCAGGCGATCGGCGCCGACCAGAACTCCGGCGAAACCCAGCAGGAGGTGGCCACAGGCTCCACCGCTCTGGGCCAGGGAACCACCACGGCTCGGTCCTCCATCAGCGGCGGCAGCAGCTCCAACACGCTGTTCCCTACCGTGTTCGACGCCATCCGTACCGCCCAGGGCATCACCCCCTTCTCCGATCTCGCCCAGGTGCAGGTGACCCGCCGCCAGCCCCTCAGCAGCGGCGGCGGCCGCATCCGCGCCAACCTCAACTTCCTCGCACTGATCACCGACGGCGACGAATCCCAGAACATCCGCCTGTTCGACGGCGATGTGGTGAGCGTGGGCAAGAGCCCGGTGGTGCTGCGCGAACAGCTGCTCAAGGCCGGGCAGACCAACCTCAGCCCGCAGTTCATTCAGGTGTACGTGAGCGGGCGCGTGAAAACCCCCGGCGGTGTGACCCTGCCCCAGGGATCAGCCCTCACCCAGGCCATCACCTTGGCCGGTGGCATGCAGCTGCTCAAGGGCAAGGTGGAGTTCGTGCGCTTCACCCGCGAAGGCGAAATCGATCGGCGCGTGTTCAGCTACAGCCCCGGCGCCGCCAGCGGTAGCCCCACCAACCCGATCCTGATGGCCGGCGACATTATCCGCGTGCAGGACAGTGCCCTCTCCGCCACGGTGGGCGTGCTGAACGAGCTCTCTGCACCATTCGTGGGTGTCTATTCGGTGTACAGCCTGTTCAAACCCTGATGACCAGCTCGATCACCCCGGCGCAGGCCAGCCAACCCGCCCAGGGCGGTGCGGCCGATGAGATTGATCTGCGCCAGCTGACGGCCGCCCTGCAGCGCCGCTGGCGCCTGATCGCCAAGGTGGCCGGCGGCACGCTGCTGCTCTCGGCCGCCTACGCCTTCCTCAGCAAACCGGTGTGGGAAGGGGAATTCCAGATCGTGCTGGCCACCAAAGAGTCGGCCAGCGGCGGTGCCCAGGCCCTGCTGATGGCCAACCCTGGCCTGGCGGCGCTAGTGGGCGGCAAAGGAGGTGAGAACAAACTGGAAACCGAGGTGAAGGTGCTCGAAAGCCCCTCGGTTCTCAAACCGGTGTTCGACTTTGTCAAAACCCACAAAGCAACAGCCGGGGAGGATGTAGATCGTTGGCGCTACAGCGAATGGCTCAAGGACAACCTCACCATCAAGCTGGAAAAGGGCACCGCTGTTCTTAACCTCACGTATCAGGACAGCGATCGTGATCTGGTGCTGCCCGCCCTGCAGCGCATCTCCCAGGCCTACCAGGCCTACTCCGGGCGCGACCGCGAGCGCGGCATCGCCCAGGCGATCCGCTATCTCGATCAACAGATCAGCCGTTACCGGCTGGAGAGCCTGGCCTCACTGCGCCGCGCCCAGGAGTTCGCCATTGATCAGGATCTCACCGCCCTCCAAAGAAAGGACAAAGGTGACGACGAAGTGGTGAATTCCCTCAACATTGAAGACCTCCGCGTTCGGGCTGCCAACGAGATCCGCAACATCAACGAACAGCTCAAACAATTGCGCGCGCTGAGCGACGATCCTGAAGCGTTGATGTACCTCGGCAGCAACATTCCTGAGCTGGCCGCCAAGGGCCTGCCCCAGACGCTCGACCGGATCGACACGGAGCTCGCCAACCTGCGCGCCACCTACACCGACAAAGACGACAGCATTCGCCGCCTCAAGCTGCGCCGCAGCGTGCTGATCGACACGCTCAAACGCCAGACCTACGGCTACCTGTTCGCCAAACGCACCGACGCTCAGGCCCGATTAGCGGCCGCGGAACGCCCCAAGGGCGTGCTGATCCGCTACCGCGAACTGTTGCGCCAAGCGGCCCGTGATGAAGCCACCCTCAACCGCCTCGAAGCCGATCGGCAGGTGCTGGCCTTGGAGCAGGCCCGCAAGCAGGACCCCTGGGAGCTGATCTCCACCCCCACCCTGCTCGATAAGCCGGTGGCGCCCCGCAAGGGCCGCATCCTTGCCTTCGGCCTGCTGGCCGGCCTTGTGCTCGGCAGCGGTGCCGCCCTGGTGGTGGATCGCCGCAGCGGCCGCGTGTTTGCCGAAGACGAACTGCAGCAGCTCCTGCCTGGCCCGCTGCTGGCCCATGTCGCCCTCGGCGATCCGCAGGCCCTTGCCGGACAACTCACCCTGCTGGCCCGCGGCAGCCTGGCCGGCAGCCATCGCGTGGCCCTGATCCCCGTTGGCCTCACCGCAGACTCCCCTGGCGTGCAGCAGCTGCTCGAGCAGCTGCGCCAGACCATGCCCCACACGGAGCTGCTCTGCAGCGCTGATCTGGTGGCCGCCGCCGGCTGCGATCACCAACTGCTGATCACCAGCCCCGGCGCCCCCACGCGCTCCGAGCTGGCCCAGCTGCGCCAGCAACTCGATCTGCAGGGCAGGCCCATCACCGGCTGGCTGCTGCTGGATGCCACCGGTGCGGTGTAACCGGCGCGGCGCCCTCCTCGCCGCCCCCCTGGCCCTGCTGCCTCTGCTGCCCCTGCCCGGCTTGGCCCAGGGCCAAACCCAGACCCAGTGGGCACCGCTGCCCGATAACAAAGCCGGCACCTCACCGAGCAGCAGCCCCAGCTGGCTGCCTCTGCCAACGACCAATCCAGGCAGCGCCACCCCGGGTGTGCTCTGGCAGCAGCTGCCCAGCGGCTCAGGCCAGCCCGGCGATGCCGGCAGCGTGAACTGGCAACCCCTGGCTCCATCCGAGCAATCGCTGCTGCCACCACCCCCGGCAAGCCCCACGCCAGCTGCCAGTGCCGATGGTCGCCCCCAGACCCCCAGCACCCCCGCTGAGGCAGAGGCTCTGCTCAACAGCCTCGAGCCACTGCCCGCCGACTACCCCCCACTTCTGCGTCTCGGCCCCGCTGTTCCCACCGCCAACCAGCTCGCCGAGCAGCAGGGCCAGATCAGTGGCTTCACCCTCTCACCCTTCAGCGGCGGCTCCGCCGGCGGCACCGGCAACCAGAACTACGCCGTGCGCCTCGATGCCGGCCTCACCGATCAGCTGCAGCTCTCCGGCTTCTATTCCAACGCCGACGACCCCCTTTACGCACCCATCCCAAGCCGGGCCAGCCAGCCGGCCAACTTCTGGGAGAGCTACGGCGCCGCCCTGCAGTGGCAGCTGCTCAACACCAAGGCCTGGAAGCTCGGCCTCGCCGGCTCCCTCGAGGCCTGGAACGTGGGCAGCGGCGGCTGCGACAGCTTCTCCTGCAAGGGCAACGACAGCGCCAGCCCCAACATCTTCAACAACTCCGGCAGCCGCGTGTTCACACGCAACCTCGTGGGCTCCCTCGCCCTGCCGATCACCTGGCAGGCCGCCCCGCAGTGGCAATTCAGCTTCAGCCCAGGCGTCAGCTTCCTGCCCGCCAGCCAGGGTGCTGGCCAGGGCGGCGCCGGCAGCTTCTATGGCAACAACGTGTTCGTGAGTGGCGGCATCAGCTGGCAACCCAGCCGCCACCTCACCCTGTTCAGCTCCGCCCTGATGCCGTTCGGCCCCGGCAGTAACAGCTTCAACGGTGATCTGGTGTTCAGCCGCGTACCCATCCTCACGGCCGGCCTCAACTGGGCCCTCAACCCACGCATCGCCCTTGAGGGCACACTCACCAACGGCTGGGCGCCACGCC
>Ga0214917_10007988_pt1 | contig 10516 bp, 12 predicted proteins | sample LL_1208_BB_MetaG_FD_177983 | JGI IMG/M metagenome (GOLD analysis project Ga0214917, IMG submission 177983) | Freshwater microbial communities from Lake Lanier, Atlanta, Georgia, United States - LL_1208_BB | ecosystem: Environmental > Aquatic > Freshwater > Lake | place: USA: Georgia | collected...
GCGTACTCAAGACCGAACAACGCGTTCAGGCCAGGGAGAAGCTCTTTCAGTAGTTGTGCGCGTGAAATAGCCATTTATTTTCCCCTTACGCCGTTGTGCTGCTGTAATACCCGTGAACCAAAAGATTTATCTTAACAAGAATCTCTGGATACTGAGTAAATACAATTGTGGAAGAAGCAGGAATATCAGTCCCCGATCCTGCCAAAGTTGGTTGAGCATTAATTGTTATAGTCGTTGCACCAGCAGAAGCTGCGGCTGTTACAAACGAACCCGTTTCGATAATTTGACCATTTGAGGCCAAATAAGAAACGTTAGTGCCAATTGGAATAGCTGAACCAAGACCAGAGCCAGTGAGCGCTATGGAGGCCGCAGAAGACGATCCAGTTGCGCTTTGAGCTACAGCAGTATCGGTAACAACACCAACGCAACGAACCGGAAGGATTGATGTTGCGGGGGTAGCTGTGGGAGCAAGAACAGCGTTAGCTGAGTTACCTGTGTTCAGGCTAGAAGCAACTGATGCATTGTTAACCATCGAAAGATTAGTTCCGATTATAGCAATCGCGCCAGAAGCAACTGCCGTAGTAGCTGAACAAACAACGGCTTTGAAAACCGTATCAGGATCGTCAACAACGTAAGCAGTAGCGTCACCAGCCAACGTGCTAGCGGGCCAATACTGCGAGAACTGCTTCTGTTTAGTCAGGGGGTTAGTATAAGTACAACCTAAGAAAACGCCCGTTACTTGGTTTGAACTGGTACCAGTCGTTACAGCCGCACGAGTAATAAAACCGCGAGACAGAACAACGAAGTCACCATAAAAAATGTTGGTGCCGTAGTTGTACTGAATTGGCAGTTGCCTCGTGGAGCCTGCAAAGACCTGTCCGCCGATCAGGTTGATCGGTTTCAGCCCGTAGGGGGCATCAATGGTCGGATAAGCCATGGATTACTCCTAAAATTATTGATTACCGCGTCCAAATGTCACAGAAGATTTACGTTCAGAGAACAAAGGCATCCGTGGGTCATTTTCGCGCATGAAATGGTTATCAACAGAAGTCATTTGAGCATCAGTCTGCTTCTGATAAAAAGCATCCCGTTGCTTAGTAAATTCCGTTGGTGTTTTGCAGAGCATAAGACCGCCAACCACAATGTTGTCCTTGTAACGCTCATTGTCGTTATCTAAGTACATAGCAATTTCGGGGTGGTCATGGGCTCTTACAGGTTCCCAGCCTTCGCGCAATTTCGATGTCACATTTCGTGGGTCGGCTTTGTCTAAAGTAGAAACTCGTACCCACCGAAAGGCGTATCCCTCTTCGGGTTTTGGGTCAGGCAGTAGCGAAGGTGGTTGCCAGCTACGAGGACGCTCAACTTTATCACGAGTATCTAATTCGCGGTTTACGCGATTTGCAGCATCAGCCAATTTATTCTCAGCCATTTTGTGTCATTCCTTCCGCCACTTTTCTGGCGTAAAGTTCTAGAGGAACCTTCAACTTCTTAGCAAGTGCAACCTGCGTTTGCGTCAACGTGATTTTTTTCGGGGCAACGCTGCGAGTCGCTGGTGCTACTACGTTTGCTGTACGTGGCTGCGGTTTTTCCTCTTCAACAACAGATTTGTCAGCGAAAGACTCAGGAAATACTTCTCTCAAACGTTTATCTAAACGTTTGTAATACTCATCAGACCGGGGATCTACCCCAAGTCGGACCAATTTCTGATGCAACCCAAGCGCAAAGCTGGTCATTTCTTCGTGCTCCGGGTCACCAAACCACTGATTTTTGTCTTGCCATGCAAGTGCTTTGGTGTCTACCGGCGCTGGGGCGGGTGGATTTTGTACTACTGAATCGGGTTTTACATCAGTTTGTTCATTTTGTAAAGGGGGTGATTTGTAGTTTGCTAGTCTTTCCACTTTAATTTTGGCAGAAAGCAACGCTTCTTGAGCTGCTGTAACCGCATCAGGGTCACCTGCTTCGTACGCCGTTTTATATGCGGCACGGGCTTGGTCCATCTCTAGCCCCGCTGCACGTTTAGCTTGCTCCACCAAGGCGGCTGTATTTTGAGATACGGAGCCTTTAAGTTTCTTATTCTCTTCTACAAGCTGTTGTGCAAACTTAAGTGCTTCTTCCTTCTCACGTAAAGCAGTTTCTTTAGCTCGCCGTTCGTCGTGATACCCGTGAGTAATCTTTTTGATGCGCTTTTGTACGCTTTCCTCATATTTAGACAGCTCATCTTCGGATATATCCGGCACTGGGCCATCGAGCGGTTTGCGCCCCCTGTCAGCAGGTGGGGTATCATCTATAACTTCAACAGCCAATTCGCCTGTATCTGCTTTAGCTGTTGCTTTTCTTTTCTCTTCAATTTCATCAGGAAATTCAAACTCAATCTTTTCTTGCTCAGCCATATTTCACCTCACGCAGCACGCCGAATACCACGGGGGTCTTCAACCACCGCTTCGACGGAATCGTCATTTATCAAACGAAACTCTCGATCATGGATCATGATACGAGTACCTGTATTAGCCCTAACTAAAATAAAATCGCCTTTCTTACACCAAGGACCGTCAGGGAAACGATGTGGGTCCGCATACGCTGAATTACCAAGCTCTACAACAAATAAAACATTAGTAAGCAATTCTTCGTACTTTTTAGTGGCGTCAGCTTTTAAAATACCACTATCAAATTTTTCTTCGTAGTCCGGGACAGCACACAAAATTTTGTAGCCTTTAGGTATTGGTAACTGTTTTGCTTTTTCAGTTTCTTCAATCATTATCTAGATCCCCCTCATAACGTTGCACAAGGTCGTTGATTTCCATTTTTGCGCGACGTAGACCTTGGATTACCCCGCACAAATATTTATATTCAGCAAAATCTTTTTGGCTACCGTCAGATAACATATTTACCGCACTAACTTCCTGCTCAGCCATCTTTTTTCTTAAATGTTCAAGCATTTGAGTTTCTTTTGACATATTACCACCAATAATCTGGACAACGTGCTTTTATCAGCCACGTTTTAGCGGGCATGAAACACCCGCACTGGGTACACGTTTTTATCATCGGCCTTAAATTAGGACACGCTCGGCATACGTCATACCGAGCGTCCCGCACCTCCTTAGAAGTAAGGAGGTAACCATTAGCCTTGAGGTTTTCTGGGTTAACTTCGGTTTCTATTTCTGTTTGCATCTTTGATTAAATCAATTTGATGTTTACTATTTGCTTGACGTTCCTGCTGCGCTAAGCGGGCTTTTTCAATATCAAGACGTTCCCTAGTTTCTTGCGCGTCAATTGCGTCTTTTTGGGATTTACGTTGTACTTCAGCGGCTTTAATCTGAAGCTCTTGTTGCTGCATTTGTACGAGCGGATCTTGCGCTAGTTGCTGAGCCTGCTGTTGTTGTGCCTCGCCTTGATGGATCTGCAAGACCTGCTTAGAAGCTTCTGCAACAAACCGCGACATTGCCACTTCTTCTTCAGGCGAAAGTTCTGCATCAGGGGGAGGCAATGGTGCACCAATACGCTCTTCGATCTGCTTTCTATACAAGAACCCTAAGTGCTCATTGATGTGAGCCATCATCGCCCCTTGCATCGCGCCAGCCATTGGGTTCTGTCCAAGTAATGCAGCGATTGTAGGGTCCTGCATAAAATTCATATGCGCCGCAATATGCGCGTCATGGTCTTGGTAAATAAATGCTTTAACCGGTGAGCCTTTTAAAATATTCATATTTTCACTAATCGGATCTCGCGGCTTCTGATCTTCTTCCGTCGGCACGAGTTTATCGGCGTTAGGCACACCAAGCACCTCAAGCATTTGCCTATGTAGCCGTGGTAAATCGTATAACTGTGGCGCTCCTTGAGCTAACTGAAGTGCAGCTTGATACTGCACAACCCGCTGTGCCATCGTTGACGCGTTGGGATCAGAGACTGGAATAACTTCGACAATATCGTAATCTTCGGCTTTTACCTGCGGCGTACCGTCTTGCGGGACATAGTTGTAGTCAGGGCTTGTGTATTCGCGGATAATATCCTTAAGCAGTTTGAACTCTTGCTTCATCGCTGCATGAACGCGGGCCTGTACTGCTCCCATCGTCTTTAACTGCCGTTCAAGAATTGCTAGCGTTGTACCAACTGGAGCATTTGCGCTCATATCGCTGACCTTCATATCAACGATAGCCCCTAGACGCCTAGCTTCGTCCGTGATCTGATTCAGCAACGATAATAAAACTTGGCTAGGTTCTTTATACGGCAAAGGTAAGATGTTATCCTTAATTGCACCGCCGGGAACATCAACATCCCGCCATTCTCCGGGAGCGATTGGAGTATCATCTCCTTTAATTCGCAAACCTCTGGACTTAAGGCCACCAGGAAGATTTGATAACGTACCTGCGTCAATAAGCTGACGAATCAACATGGTGCCTGCGATAGCGTACCCACCAATAATGTGGATTAAACCAAAACCATAAGCACCAAAACCGGGTACGTATACATAATGTACAAAGTGCTGACGGGCGCGTTTTTGCGGGTCAGTTTCTTTATAGTTACGCCGAATAGCTAGTACTTTATTAGTGCCTTTGTCAATTGTAATAACATAGGGTAAAGGTAGTTCTTCCTCATACCCCGGCATATCATATTCGATATGCACTTCGTAGATCTGGTAACGATTATCTTCTACAGGGTCGTAACCTTCCTTCTGGGCTTTGGCTTTCTCTATATCATTCTGAGTGCTAGAGGGTTCACCAAGATCAATATCCCTATAAAAGCCACTAACCTGTAGACGCTTAATATCATTTTTAGTTTTACGCATAATATGCGTAAGTCGATCTGTCCGTTGAAGGTGAGTTACACCATAAGGTAATATGACATCTTCGGCAGGCACATACATTGACACCTGTCGCTCAACCGTTGGGTCGTAGTAGACTTTCTTAAACGAAGATCCTGCTAACGAAAGCGCCCAAAGTGCACGTTCATGTTCGCTACGGTATTCAGGCATTTTGTCGGTGAGCTGATAATTCATATCAGCCTGCACTCGCGCCGCAGCTTCTTCAAGCGGCTTACTCCACTGCCCAACAATTTTAGATTTAACAGGTCCCGCAGCAGGGAAAGTTTCAGTAATGGCTTCGCTTTGAAAACGAATAGCAGCCTCTGTCAACAGTGTAGAAAACACGCCGCACGCACCGTCCCAAGGCTCTGTTACTTCATCGTACCGAAGGCCCAAAACATCTAGACCTTTGACGTACATATCAACCCAATCTTTGCGGCTATTAATATCAGAGTCCACCATCCCCATAATGTCCGAAACGATTGACTGCAATTCGCTTTCTTCCATAAACTCTGCAAGATTGGCGTTAAAGTCGTCGGCTGTATTTTTCTCAGGCTCTAGCGCAATATCGACACTACCATCTTCATTTTCCGTAGCTACACTAACCTCAAGCTCAACAGGCTCCATATCCAACATAGCAATGTTGATCCCCTGCGGAGCGGAATATAGTGATTTATCAATAGCCATTATTCTTCCTACGACAAGTGGTAGCCACGTTTATGTCCGCGACCTTTAAAATAAAGAGCCTCTTCGGGTTCGTCAATAGGCAACCGCAAGAATCCGCCGTTCCTAAAACGCGCTAATGCTAACGTCGTAGCATCGACCAAGTCATCATGCTCGCCGGAAGGGAAACTTGCAACTTCATCGATGAGTTCTTCAGCCCAATTAGTCTGTGGCACCCATACCCGACCCGATTGTATGATATCTGAAACAGAATTCAATCGAGTTATCTTGTCATTACCCTTACTTGGCGTAAACTCAGCAACCGGCACACCCATGCGGCGTAACTCTTGGTATAAGGAAATACCAGAAGCTTTCTTTTCTACGATGAGCGCATCGGGTTCGTACTCTTTATACTCCTCAAGCACCCGCTTTTTTAGTTCAAAAAACTCTAGCCGTGCTTTATAAGCATTTAAAAGAATAATATTGGTCTCGCCGTCCTCGGAAGTCCACACACCCCACGTGGTACACGCAGAGTAGTCCGAGCGATTAGTCGTTTCAAATGCCGTATCCCAAGATTGAATAATAAATTCACACTTAGGCGGGTTATCTTTTTCCCAAAACTTCCACCATTCGCGCTTAACGATAGCACCTTCTTCGGAAGTAGGCTGTTGTTGGTACTGAGCCTGCCATTTACTGTTAGGAAGTTCCTCTTTTAGGGCAGAAAGCTCGTCTAATGACCAAAATTCAGGCCAAAGTGGGTTCCCAGAGGGTAAAATTGCAGGAAATTCGATAACTTGCCATTCGTCGCCCCCTCTCTGGGCGGCACTTTTAATAACTTGGCCCGTTAAATCCCTCAAACCCCACCGAGTCATCACAATAACGATGGCCCCTCCCGGTTGTAGACGCTGTCTAGGTCCAGATGTGTACCATTCGTATACTTTATCGTATATTTCGGGGCTAGTTGCAGCTAATGCAGCCTCTTGTTCCGAATGCGGGTCATCAATAACAAGCAGATCCGCACCTTTCCCTGTAACTGCACCGCCTACACCAATAGCAAAGTACTCGCCGTTCTTATTAGTGTTCCATCTACCCGCAGCTTTAGAGTCCGCTTGCAGAGAAACGTTAGGAAAAGTTTCCGCATAAACATCAGAATCCACAAGATTTCGTACTTTTCGGCCAAAACCAACCGCTAGTTCAGCAGTGTGGGAAGTTTGAATGACTTTTTTGTTAGGGAACTTACCTAAGAACCAAGCGGGTAGTAGATAGGAAGCAAACTCACTCTTAGTATGGCGGGGGGGCATATTAATAATAAGACGTTTTATCTTACCAGATGCTACTTTTTCAAAAGCGGACGCCATCTTTTTATGGTGTCGACCTTCAATAAAGTTAGGCCATACACGTTTTACAAAAGTTAAAAAGTTAGACGCCGCAAGTTCGCGGTCTTTTAGTCGTTCGTGCTGCGTTAAATCTGCAAGCAGCGAACGTAGTTGCGACTCGGGCAAGTTGGGAAGTTTATTCAGAAGCAATTTCAGCTTCTGAGTTTCCTGCGGATTCGTCTGCATTTATATCGTCCAAGAGACCTAATTCCTCCACAACGGTAATTGGCTTCACATCAATTACATCACCACCCAACATCCTATGGATTTTATCTTCGATAGCTTTACGCAAATCGTCCGACGAACGATGGGTGATTGTAATTTCTGATTTTTCGGTAAATGCACCGATATCAGACATCTTCCCAAGTAGTTCTAAAGCACGTAGCTCGTTTCTAGCATCCCCACACGTGGAAATTTCTAACAAACGATTAGTTATAAACGTACGGACTTGAACAGCGTCAGTTACTATCTGTTTATCGTAGGTGTCAAGCAGTGCTGCTAATTTAATAGCGACAGACCCATCGTACATAACTGGAGGGTTATGCCCGTCTTTTTCGTCACCTTTGTTTTTATCAAAATCTTGAAATAACTTTTGAGCCGCTACTTCGTCTTCGTGCGTCATTTCAAAAGGCATACCTAACTCAACCATTAAAGATGCTGTGTTAGCAATAGCACGAGCGTTTTCCTTTAACGAATTCGCGTGCTCATCTTTAAACGATTTAGGTACTGGATGTTTGAAATCTGGCGTAATACAAATAGTCATGGAGGAAACGGGACTCCAAAAATGGAAGGGGGGCGCGTCTCTATATTGAGATTATATTAGTCTAGTTGGAAAAATACAATAGGGGGGCCTAATTTAATAAGTAAGTATTGAATGTGCGGAACAGTGTGCATGTGGCGGCGTAGCCTTGAGCCGGTCTTTTTTGGGGGGTGGGGACTGGGTGGGGTCAAGCCCCAGGCGATAAAAAACCCCAGGGGTTTAGCCTGGGGTTGTTCCACGTGGAACTCAGTTACTTGTCGTCTACCTCACCAGACAATGAGTCGTGGACTTCACGTAACAGTTCTACGTTCTTGCAGCTAGTGATTAGCTTACGGATCCCCTCCTTAAGCTCCTTGATTTCATCCGCAAGCTCCTCCTTCTCCTCAGCTTCCCGAATTCGGGCTATCTGCTTAAGCTCCTTTAGGGCTTTCTCAGTGTGCTTATCACTGGGCTTCTTGGCAAGCTTCGTGTACTGAGCTTCAATCTGCTGCATGATTTGGGCTAAGTCCTGGCCTTCGTACTTTTCTTCGAGCTTCCCTTTTGCAGCTTCCCGCTCGGCAGCTTTTTTCTCTGCTGCTGCACTCGTACTCTTGGGCTTCTCAATCCCGTAAAGCTCGCCCATGTACTTGGCAAAGCTGGCCCAGGCCTTATCGCCTGCATTGCTCGAAGTGTCGGGTTTAACCGAGTGATATCCCTCAACCCATTTCAGACGCATGGCTTCCCAGGCCTGGAAGGTTGGATTAGTGCCAAGGGCACGTGCGAAATTCTCGGCCGTCTCGATTCTAGCTAAGCTGGTACGAGCTTCGCCTGCACCGGCTGCAAAAGCTGCATCGGCCTGCACTGCACTGATAACCGGCGCGGGTTCGACCGGCGCTGCTGCTACTACTGGCTTCTTACCCATGTGATAACTCCTATAAGGTTATGGGTTCTACAATCTGAGCCAATCTCAGACTGTCCCTATAGTGTATCACAGTGCCATGTTATGCCATGATTTACTACCCCAGGCCAAACCCAGGCGAAAAACTCAGGGAACGGTCATGTCAACGAGGTAGCCTAAAAAACCCCGATTTTTAGTCGGGGTTTTGGTTATGACTGGTTACTTGAGCAGAGAGATCGCTTTCTTGATCTTTGCTGCGTCGGTACAGTCTTTGACTAGTTTGCTCAGTTCGCTTCGCAAGTCTTTGAGCGCTTTGTCCTGCTCTGCCTTTTGATCCTTGGTCTTGATCTTCAAGACCTGCTTGATCTCATTGATCTTGCGATCATCAAGACTAGGGTCTTTTGCTTGCTGCTCATACTGCTTGCGAAGCATGTCGGTCAATTGTGCTGGAGTCGCTGCGTCGTACTGCTTGAGCAGCGCATCCTGCTTTGCGGTTCGCTCGGCTCGCTTTTTGGTCGCGGCTTTGCTTGGTGCTTGTGGCACTGTGATTGCATAACGCAGCACCAAGCGGTCTTTAAACCGCTTCCATGCTTGGTCGGCTGCGTCGCCCTTGGTAGTCGGCTTGCGGCTGACGTATGCATCGACAAAGATCGTGCGGCTTTGCGTGAAATGCTCATAGGTCGGCGCATCACCAAGATGGCGAGCGGCAATCTCCAGCGCTTCGTCGGCACCGGTCTCGCTGTCAGCGAACAATGATCCTGCTTTGTACATCATTGATTGAGTAGTCATTTGAGTTTCCTAAGTTGGTTGACAAACTGACGTTAGGTCATAACGTCACCGTTATTATACCATACTAGGGAATCAAACCCAGACCAACCAAAACAAAATTCCCAAAGACCGCGAAGAACGGTCATGTCAACGAGGTAGCCCAAGTTCTTTTATTTTTCGCCAAACCGTTAAGCTGCTCGCAGCTTAACGCAAATTTACCGCCCTGTCAAGCCCCGCCCTCACGACATTCTGACATTTTGTCAGTTTGTCGCAACGCAATGTAGGATTGTATTTTAATGTATAAGGTGATTGTATGTGGTCTAAGTTATTGAAAACAAATAATGTATACAATGTATGAGCGTTTTCCCCAAAAAATTGGTTTCCGAAAATATTTTGCAGAAGCCGAGGAGACGCGGCATGTGTTAGGGCAAAAATTGCCCCGTATATATATATCTCAATACATTATGTACATTCCTACAATCCCCGAAAACAGGGCAAAAGTTTGTCAAGTTGATTTCCTACATTACCCACATTTTTTATACATTACAAACAACGTGCCGCACAAACCACCTAAAAATAACCATGCTAACGTAATGTAAACCTTAAGACACTCACTTGACAAAGTATAGTTTGTATGCTACAATTGACCTTTAGGTCGATTGATGAAATTACAGCAACAAACCAGTAACGCAGTACAGCCCGCCCCTTATCAGGCACGCAGGGGTGGGTACAACTACGTCTGTGCCTACCATAACCTACTAGGAGGTTCTATGTTCCAACCGAGCGACAAACTGACACCAAGTCAGAATGTCTCTGCTAAACCCAACGGCTACTGCCGCATGTGCCGAGTCAACGGTATAGGCAAGAAGCGAGCTGCATACGGACATACCGTATGCAAACCTTGCGGCGAGAAAGCATCCGTGCTTGCTCGCAAGTCTTGGTGTGTGCTTACCCCACACAAGCAGGGAGCAATGTTCTTCACCGCCGACTACGCTAGAGAAGCAGCTATCGGCATCAACAACAAAGGAGGTTTAATCAAATGAACGACAAAGACGTTTGGGTCGCGTACGGCATGATGGCATGCTTCATCGCGCTTGTTGTTCTGCTTGGATTGGGGTTAATCAAATGACTACCAAAGCCCAAGCGGCCGCACACTAACAACGTATCAATACCGAAAGGACAGTTAACATGGCGCTAGAAACAGTGGGTATTCCTACCCTTACCAATTACTTTGACGCTAAGCGATACCACGATCAAGTCAAGCCATTAAAAGG
>Ga0214917_10007989_pt1 | contig 10516 bp, 7 predicted proteins | sample LL_1208_BB_MetaG_FD_177983 | JGI IMG/M metagenome (GOLD analysis project Ga0214917, IMG submission 177983) | Freshwater microbial communities from Lake Lanier, Atlanta, Georgia, United States - LL_1208_BB | ecosystem: Environmental > Aquatic > Freshwater > Lake | place: USA: Georgia | collected...
CCTCAGTTGGGTCTATATCCTGCGGAATAAAAGAAGAAATCTTCTGATTTACCCCGCGACTGGCGAGGGCTTCTTTGATTGCTCGTTCTCTTTGCGCTTTATTTAAAGATTCAAAGTTAGCTTTAAGTTCTGCCAACTCTTTATCTTTTTGCTTATTAGCCTTGCGTAGTTGTTTAACGAGATCATTGCTTAACGACTCAACACTGTTGTCAGTATCGTCATCATCCTCGTAGTCATAGTTGGACATAGTCCATCTCCCATTCGTTGTAGTTGTCGTAGACCTCATACGGTTTGGGGATCTCCGTATGGCTTCTACTACCGGTTTTGGTGTCTCTCCATCAGACCGGTGTTCCTGATGGTAGGCCTAGTTAGTAAGAGCCAGCTCTATTTTGGCTCAGTGCTCCGCTTGTAACTCCAGTTTTTCCACCAAAGGTGGATTTCTCTAATCCAATAAGTTTTTTACGTTCCCTTGCTGCTTCTGTACCACCTTCAAGATTAAATACTTCTTGCTCAGCAACTTGTTGATTATACGGAGATTGTTGATAAATACCAGATAGTTGTCTACCTCGCTCTAGCCCACTAGCAATATTGCTATAACCTTGACGGGCAATATCGCCAGTAATTCCATATCCAGCTAGTTGCTCTGCTCTTGTTAGATCTGTAGAAAGACCAGCGCCAATTGCTGCACCACCAATTTCTGCTGCAGTTACCTTACGTTTAATATCTTGTAATCCCTTTTCTGGATCAAGAACATAACCAAGAATATCATCATCTGTAATACTAGGAAAAAATTGTCTAAATGCTTGCTTAGTTTGAGGTGGACCGTTGAGTACTCTTTCTTTTCCTAAAATAACTCTTTGTTCTAATTCTGGAACTTTTACATCTCCAGCAATTAGTTTTTCAAAACCTTCTTGGCGACCCATACTATCTTTAGCATAAAAACTACTAGGTATACCGTAGTTACGCATAATTGTCTGGTATCCATCTTCTAGTGCAATATACTCACCTTCAGATAAAGCCCTAAGACCACTAGCTACACGCTGAGCATTTGCAGCAAAACGTTTTTTGTAGGCTTCTGTCTGACGTAATGCTAAAGTTAATTCAGAGGAAGATGCTCCTGATGTTATTAAATTTTTCAATGGTTCTATTAAAGAACCTAATCCATATTGATTAAACTCTGTAAATAAAACATCGTAGGCAGATTGACCTGCACGGCGTAGTCTTTCAGCCTCTGCTAGTTTTTGTTGATTTGCTAATTCAGCAGCATTGGCTGCTGCGGATGCTGCCTGGGCTGCAGCAAGTTGTGCTGCAATTTGTTCTGGAGTTAAAATATTAGCTGTTGATGTTGTGGAAGTAGGTACTGTTTGGCCTCTTTCGCCAGCCCTATAATCAGCCATTGCTTGAGCAGCAGTCTTAGGAGTCGCTACTGGTTCAGATTGAACTTTAGGCGTTACAGTAGGTTGATTCATTCTTGCTACTGCTGCATCTGATGCTGCTGCATCTTTTTCTAATTTAGCAAGTGCATCTCTAACTGCTTTTTCTTCTTTAGATATAGCCATTTATGCTTGTACTCCAAAATCTTGAAGAACTCTAAGTGTTGAATCTGCAATTACTTTGCCAGCGTTCTTTGTATATTGCCAACGAGCATCTTTACGTAAGTCTTTTTCAAAATCGTACAGTGTATATTCACCACGACCAACTCCACCCATACCAGGTGTTGCTGTAACCTTAGAGTAATCGCCACCTATAGCGTTACGGATCGTTGGATCAAATACATCTATAGATGAATAAGGTATTTCTAATATAGAACTCATAGATTGAATATAAGGATCAGCCAAAGTCTTTAGATCAACACCAGCTTTAATTTTATCTGCATACTTTGGGAAAGCAGAGGCTGCGCTTTCTCTAATAATATTAAATACAGTATCTTCATCTAACTTACCAGTTGTTATTTTAGTAGCATAATCACTAGCAGCATCATCAGACATCATAATACCATTTCTAGCAGCAAAACTTTTAATTTGTACAAAGCTCTTGCCTATTGGTCCTTCTGGTATACCAACCTGTACTGTTTCTTCAGCACTGGTAAGTAACTTATTTTTGATTTCGTTTTCAAGCCACATTTTAGGGTCTTGATTATCAGCAGTAAGATAATCAGTACTTAATAATTCACCATTTTTATAGGTGTACTTAATAGTAGTTTTAGAAGCACCATCTTTAGACTTATATTTATTTCTAAGTATAGGTAACCAGATTGCAATTTCAGAATCATTAGCATCTCTTTTTTGTATGCGTTTATAAACTTCATTTATATTATCTATTAATGCAGCATCATCTGGCATTTTTCTAGATGTTGATGTTTGGGTGTAGATACCAGACTTTAAAGGTTCTTGATTTACACCAGACTGGATATCAGATAAATTTAAACCCTCTTGTTGGGCAAATTGCAATAACTCAGGTGAAAGTTGCTGAGACTGATTAGATGACTGAGAAGTCTTTGGTTCAACATATTGTGGATTACCAGAGCCATACACAAAATTAACTGACATTATTCACTCACCTTTGGTGTTAGATACTTATCGATAATCAAATCCTGAGATAAAAATCTATCGTATAGATAAGAGAACCCAAGTTTATCGTCTTGTTTCAATTTGTTTACCATTCCATCATAAATAAATTTAATATCTATATTTGATTTTGCCTCAATAGATTTTGCATCTCTTTTAAGTAGTTCTTTTGCAATTAGTTTTCTGATATCAAGATAAGCAGATACAGATTTCCAAGTAGGATTATTTTTGTTAACTTTCATAAAGTCTTCATTATTTAAAATAAGACCTAATCCAGCAATAACTCTATTAGTTTTGGATCCATCTGAGTCCCTATAATCATCATACCAAGCTGTTCTAGCGTAGGTACCAGTAGTCTTATCATAGACCGGTTTACCATCTGCATTTGTTTGAATAGATAATTTAAATATTGTTTGTTCCTTTATATACTTTAAATCCTCAGCACCTTTTTGTTGTGTTGAAGAAAGCCCTCTTTTCTGCAATTCATTATCAATAAGATCAGCCATTTTATTGTACTGAATCCAACCTTTATTTGCTTCAACTCTTCTTTGAGATTCAGCAGGACTTTGGGATGATAGAAATTTCTCTGGAGAATCTGGTGAGATTCTTTTACCATATAAATAATCATATGATGCTTGAGAAAACTCATAACCTGATGGGTCATTAGCTACTAGGCCAATTAACTTAGGGTCAATTTTGTTTAGTTCACCAACTAATCCACTATATTTTTTAATTCGTTCAACTGCTGCTACCGAAGACTGAACACCGCTAGGGTTCTTAGATAGGCTTGCTGAAAAAGAAAAGAACTCAGGATAGTCTTGTAAGAACTTGGCATCAGCATCAATACCGTAAATTCTTTTATACTCTCTTGACTTGTCTAAGTAAAATTTATAAGGGCTATCAAAGCGTGGAGCAAATGGCATAACTAAGCTAGCAAAGGTACGCATATTCCAATAGTCCTTAGTCATTTCCAAAATTTTATTAGGATTGACTGGTGGCAAACCATCACGCTTTGCGTTCTGTTGTTCTGTTTTCCAAATCAACTGATAGGTTCTAGCAAATTGTGGATCATCTAGATCACCAAGACGAGTTTGTAATTTTTGGAACCAAGTTGGCAAGAATCCAGATACTGCATCTTTAGCAGGACCAAATGGTAATGCCCATTTGAAAGACTCTTCTAAGGAAGGTTGCTTCTTGACCAGTTCAGAAACTGGAACAGCTACGTATGGACCTACTGGAAATATATCAGATACTACGTTTGGATTACCTTTGTTATAAAGTATATCCATTCCACCTTGGAATAGAATATCTAATGAACCTTTTGGAATACCAAGAGTGCTTAGTGAATCAAGTCCTGGGATCTTAGTAATACCCTTAGGTAGGCCAACCCAAATAACATCATTACCAGAAGTCTCACCTACTGGAACTGGATTGCCATCTTGATCTGTTACAAGACCTTCTCTATTTGGTGCTTGCCAAACTAAATAACCTTTATTAACTATTGATGGATTAGCTGCTGCTAATTTCATCCAAGTCTTATAAGCATTTTCCTGTGCTGAGAAGAATGGATTAATATACTTCATAGCAGTAGCAAGATTAGTCTTACGTTCAATATTAAATAATATACCCTTCATTTCCCGTAAAGCAATCTTATGGGATTGAGACATAATTTCTTGTTGATCTGCTACAGTTAATCTATCTCCTTTAAGGCCAGCCATTACATCTACTCTACGTCTAGCTTCTTGACGATATAGATGAACGTATAAAGGATTTCTAGCAAAAGCATCTTCAGGCATAGTACCTAGTAATTTAAATAAAGAGTTAATTGCCTCTTTACCTTTAATTTGAGATACGTTAAATAAATTTTCTTCAAGAACGTGACCGTGAATAACTGGCAGTTCTGTAGGATCTTTAAATGTTTTTCTTAAATCTTCTGCAGTAATATCACTTATCTTATTACGTAAGTTAGAAGATATAGGAAGATACTGATCTAAAAATCCATTTACTTTAGTTACATACTCAGTTGCTTCATCAGATGAAATAGTTAATCTTCTTCTTAGGTCTCTACCTTCTGGAGAACTTTTAAGCCAGCGAGCAATATCATCAACTGACTTTCCAGCAATTATTTGTTTTACTACTGCTGAGTTACCAAACTGGGTACGAAGAGTTTGCGCCCATTGATTAAAGTATGCAGGATCTGTAGGTTTAACTACACCTATACCTTTAGTAGTAAGTCTACGTTTATATAGATCTGTATTACTATCAACCATACGCTCAAATGAATTACCAGATGATGCTATCTTTTTAAACATATCACCAAGTGGACCACCGAAAGCATCGTGAAGAATATACTCTTGACCATCTGATGTGGTTACCTTATAAGAACCAGTACCAATACGTTGCTTAGGTTCTGCTTTAGGAGAACGATTAAGTACATCTGTGTAGTGTTGGTATACAGCCTGCTTTTCTTCTTGTAAAAGTTTAAGTGTATTTAATTCACCAATAGTATCTAGATCTGTATCTAAACTATCTATTTGTTTTAAAGAAAGATTACTTGGCTCAAAAAATATCTTTACATTATGATCACTTTTACCTCGGAATTTACCGCCTGTATGTACTAAGCCATCATATCCATTTTGCTCAAGAGATTTTGATAGTCTCTCTATACCTTCGTAAAGTATCTCATCACTTGCTCCATATGCTTCTTCAGCATTTACTTGAAGTTCTTTTCTTAGTAATTGCCAAGCATCTGATCCAGTGATATTTGATTCTTGAATTTGTTTAACAACGTCATCAAGACCATATGGTAATTCATACTCTTGATCAAATTTTTTGATTGTATTTACAAATATATTTTTTACTTCTGGACTAAGATTTTCATCTAAGTTCAGTAACTTAGGTTCAGTCGCTTTTTTCCAAGACACTTTGTAAACAACTGGTTCGGTTCCGCCACCTTTTTTGGTATAACCAATAGCTGTATTTATATCATCTGTTGTATAAAAGCCAGAACCAAATAAATTAGAATCTGCGTTATTATGAATCCACTTTAATTCACCAGCATCTAGATCTAATGGTTTTGAAGTACCGTGGAAAAATGTCTTATCTACATTTCTTAAAAATGCTTTAGATTCTAAATCTGATATTTTACTTTTAAGGCCTTTAAGTTCTTCAATAACGCCAGTGCTTGCTTGTTGAACTTGCTTTAAAGTCATACCAGCATCTACTGCACGATATCTATCAATCAAGCGAGCAGGCATACCAACCTTGTCATAAACAAAATTTTTAAGACCAGGGCCAAGATGACGCAAGCTAGCGTAAGCGCCTACCGAAGCAGCAATACGAAGTTGCGAATCAATTGTATTACGTTGTGTATAACCTAGACGAAGTAAGGCTCCAGCCTTAAACGCATCTTGTACAAAATCTAGTGAGTTAAATACTGCATCTCTAGTATTACCTATAAGGTTTATAGATTTAGCGTTACGCTTTAACAGTGTATCCATTAAATCAAAATCCATTAAAGGTAAATAGTTAGCGGTTTGTGATTCTAGTTGTGGAACTTTAATAATAGATCCATCAGTATCAACCATAAAGCCTTTGTCTTTAATAGACTTTAAGGCTGAGGTTCTAGCACCTTTATAGTTATTATAGATTGAAGTAGCAATCTCTTCGCTAATGTTATGCTTCTCGGCAAGTGCTCTCATAGCAGTACCTTCAAGATTTAAGGTTGCTATAAATCTTTGCTCAGGAGTAGAGGCTTTAATATAATCATCTAATAATGCTTTACTTTGTATTGGGGTAAGATTAATTCTTTTTTCTAATCTAGTAACATTAGCAATAATTTCTCTATAAGAATCAGCATCATTAAAATCTACAAGACCAGCAGGGCGTTCGCCTTGAGACCAAGAAACTTTTTGATATAAACGGTGAAATGGAGTAGGTTGATAAACTTCAACCTTTGGTCCACCTACTGTTTTATCATAAAATTTAATAGCCCGTGCTTTGGCTATTACATCCTCTACACCTTGTAAACCAAGACCTGTGGTGCGGGTTAAGATACCGCCACCCTTGCCAGTCTCCATAAGATCAGCAAAGTATTTATCATTAGCTGCTAAAGATCTATAGTTATTTAAAGCCTCGTCTGTAACTATCGGACTATCATTTAAAAATGGAAGCATACCTGAATCATCAGGTGCTGAAAATATTTTAAATTCTTCTACTGCTGATAATTTACCACGTTCTACTTCTAGAGCATCTGTAATATAAGCTCTTTGCAATTTAAGATCATTCATTGCTTTTGGATCACCAAGAGCAGAACGAAGAATAAGAGCAGTTTCATCAACATCTACTGAATCACCTAATAGGTGTGCAAGTAGTCCTGGGTTAGATGAAGACTTAACCATAGGATGAGACAAAGCATAAGTAGAATCATTTTTAGTAAAATCATCTAATACTTTAGTAAAACGATTTTGTACACCGTATTGTGCTTTAGTAATATCTTCTGCTGCTTTAGCAACTGCGTTAGCATTATTTAATTTACCAACACCTAGTGTGCTTTCCTTTAAAACACTAATAGCTTTGGCTGCTCCAATAGACACATCACCAAATAGTTGTGCAACTACATCTACTCCGCCTGAAGAATATTTACCCCAAGCACTATTCTTGAAAGCTGCTTCACGTTCTCTTGGATCGTAAATATTAAACTGTGGATCATATGACATTCTGCTAGCAGCAATTCCACCACCAACAAATGCTTGTCCTGCAGATATTTCTTGAGCACCCTTATAGGCTTTTTTCCAAGCATCAGGATCAAAAAAGTTAAATAAACCACCATCTACATCACCTTGTACAAGCTGAAAGGTAGTGAATGGTTCTCTGATTGCTTCTTGGTTTACTTTATATAAAGTCTCTAATGCTGGTGCTATGCCAGGAACTTTCATAACAGCGCCACCTGCAGATGCAAATGGTTTAACTATATTAGCGCTTTCTTTAGCAGCAGCAGTTTTAAATGGTTGAACAAAACCATTATATTCATCTGCATCATTCCAAGGGGCAGTTCCTACATCCCAAGCAAATCTTGCTGCACCACCTACAGCTCCTGCAATTTCTCCACTAAATTTTGCTGCGTTAGAAGCTAGGTCACCGATTCTGTTCCATACACTCACAGATTATCCCTTAACTGCCTAATAGCTTTTTTAGTTTCTGGAGATGTGTTTGGCTGATCTGAAATATAAGCAAGTACTGGCATATAAGATGCTATAGCTGCCTTAAAATTCATATCATCAGGTTGTTGCATAATTAATATTTCAGAACCTGCACCATCACCAGTATCAACACCATAGGTAGATGGAAGGTCTGGTTGTTCAGTTGGTGCAAATAATGGGGTTAATGGTTTTGACAATATTGGATTAGATGGTCTTCCACCTACATTATCTGCGCTACCACGAGTCTTTGATTTTGGTGCTGCTGTACTAATTGCAGCAGTGTCATCTGCATAAAATGCAGAACCTATTTTTAATTGATCTGTTCTTGTTGACTTGTCTCCTGGACCTGATGGACCTGCTAGAGGATTCATTGGGGCTTTTGCCATTATTCCTCCTTTAAAGTTTCTAAGTCTTGCGAAAATTGTTGCCAGATTTTTTCTTCTTGGCTTTTCTGAGTTGAATTATAGATAGCTAATTGGTGCAGATCATCTGCAAGTGCTTCTATCACTGATGTTAAATTTAAAAAGAATCCCGATACTATTACTAGATAATCAGACAGTCGCACTGGGCGATTAAGATTGTTATCGTTATTCACCCAGTACTCCCGTCTTTAAAATAATTACGCTTTTGTTCCTTTGCGACCTGCTGGTGTGTAACCGAACTCAACTTTTCCACCTGCTGGCTTAGAAGTATCCTTCTTACCTTCAACTGGCTTTGCCATTGGTGCTGCTGCTCTTGATCCCTTATTCATTATTCACCTCCCTTGTTATGCTGCTCCGCCAATAGAGGCGAGTAGTTGTGCGATATCAGGTCTAGGTCCAGCAGCAGGGGCCTCTCCGCTTTGTTGTTGTTCAGTTGGCTGCGAGGCAGGAACGGGGGCCGTTCCTACTGCTGGAATACTAGATTGTTCTGGAAGTGCCGGTGTTGTTGGTGCTACTGGCTGTGGTTCTGGTGCAAATGCTTTTTCTATAATAGTTTCTAATTGGAAACCTTTTTGTCTGCCTTGGATTACTTCGGCAATTCTCGTAATGATTTGAGATGGGTCTTGACCTTGGGCAGCAAGTGCGGGAATAGCTTGTGCATACTGAGCAACAGCAACCCTAAGAGAATCACGCATTTCTTCAATGTCAACTCTTTGTTCTTCTTGCGTAACATTTAACTCCATTGGTATTTCTCGGCGAACATAATCACGGGATACTAACTTATCGCTACGCATTTGTAGTAATGCAATGATGGCACGGTTAGGATCCATACCAGACATAATGCCGTAACGTACATCTACGCCATACTCGCCTTTAATATCACGAGATGGTGTGTACTTCATTGTATAAGGTGTACCGTCATCGGTTCCCTTAATAGTCTTAGTCATATTACCAAAGACAACCTCATCTACTTCAAAACAAAGTGAGGTTAACTCTTGGAACAATCTAGCAAACTGCGCTTGTGCTGCTTTAACTTGTGTATCAAAGCCAGCTTGTAATGCTTGAACTCCACGACCTGTAACAACAGAGGCATCAATATTACCTGAACGAGATTCAGGGTAGCGAGAACCTAATCTTAACTCACGCTCTAGTACACCTGACTCTGTAAAGACTCCTGCTGGTAGTTCTAGTGGAACTCTACGAATACCTTGTGGATTAGCAGAACGCATAATCGCATCAGGTCCTAGTGCTAACTCCTGAACATCTTGTGGAATAGCGATAGGTGCTTGAATAGATTTTTCTGCTGCTTGGATCTGTAATACTGCAAAGCGAGCACGGGCTAACTGAACAGATAGAACGTCATCAAACTGTCCACGAGCTTCACCATCTAAGGATGAGCGAAGTGCAACTCTTGCTAAACACTTACCGACTGGGTTAGGTGTATTAGATAGAACTAAGTTATTACGTTCTGGTATAAAAATTAAGTCTTGATCTTTATCGTGGTATCTAACGATAGATAGGTAAGGGGAAGCGTAAGAATAAACTGTCTTTCCAACTATTTGATCGTAGAACTCAGGATACTGGGAAGCAATAGTTTCAGCATCGGATGCAATGATCTGTGATATAGATAAGCAACGACCAAAGCGGTCTACCTCAGGGTATACACCAAAAGGATTTAATAAACGGATACGAGGATTGTTTGTCTCATAATCCATTTCAATTATTGCTGGCAATAGACCGTAGGTATTAAAGTAATCAGCACCGGTATACATCTGGATCTGTAGGTCAGAAGATGCTACATAGTAATTAGCAATACGAGTTCTAGTATCAGCAGCACGGCGTTGGGTATCAGATACCATATTGGTTGCTGCACAGTTAAAGGATGGCAGTGGTGCCATTACCTCTGCTAGATCACGGGCAGCTACATCTACAAAGTTTGCAACTAAAGGCTTTGGGTAATCCTCTGAGAACATAGCTGGATATACTTTTGATATATCACCTTGGCGCACAGAAAGAACATCGCGCATACGCTGGTCTCTAGCTGCATAGCGGTTCTTCAACCGATCTATCTTTGAGACTACCTCTTTAGTTGATAACAATATTGCTCCTTAAATAAACGTGCGTTCCTTCTCAGCAAAGAGTTCATCAAGATTGACAACTACTCTTTTGTTCTGTTCATACTTTGATAGGAATGGATTTTTAAGATGGTGTGTCTGGTACTTACCATAGTTGAGCATCTCTCTTGCTCTGATCTCACAGAACCAAAGAGCCATTACCATATCTGTCTTACCCTTAGTCGTAGGAGACCAAGTAATTAACTGCTCTA
>Ga0214917_10007992_pt1 | contig 10515 bp, 9 predicted proteins | sample LL_1208_BB_MetaG_FD_177983 | JGI IMG/M metagenome (GOLD analysis project Ga0214917, IMG submission 177983) | Freshwater microbial communities from Lake Lanier, Atlanta, Georgia, United States - LL_1208_BB | ecosystem: Environmental > Aquatic > Freshwater > Lake | place: USA: Georgia | collected...
GCTCTCCCAATCCTCAATGGCTGAATGGCTGACCCAGACAACCTAGAAGACCAAGAAAACACCACCCAAGCCCTACTAAACGAACTAGCACAAGAATCAGATCAAGTAGCCGCCGAAGTTGAGTTTCGGCCGGTGGGAGTTGAGGTTGGCAACGTGAGGAATAACAGCACCGAGCTGATTGTTCCCTTACCTATCGGCTAATCAACTGGCAAATTGAGCTTCAGCTTTCCAAGGATGAAGAGCAGTAACACTATGGTTTCTTTCTCAAAGGAAAATGCGATAAACATGTTCCGCCTAAGTTCTCAATCACTGAAGAATAAGACACCTGATATTCAGATCCGTAGGCTACAAACCAAAGAACCTGTCAAAGAATGCGTGCAGGGCATCAATAACCCTGTTCTTTTGTTTACCATGTTCATCCTGGGTGCTAAACATATCCTTCGGAGGTAAAAGCCTCACGACCGCTGATCCTGCGGTTGAGAGCTGACCGTTTCGGAATGCATTGCTCAAAAGGACTCTAGTCTCTACATCATCAAGCTTCTCAGCGTCGATGATAGTCTGCAGCTCGAGAATCTTTTGCTCTTCCACAAAATCACGCCAAGCACTTTCAATGTCGGTTGTGGTGTTCACCGAATCAACGAATCGCTCGATTAGGTCTTTCTTACTTTGGAGGCTGACAGAAGCTGAAATCGCCTTGGAGATTTGAACCTTCACTTCCTTATTTTCGTCGGCTGTGCCATGAGCCATTTTGGCTACCAACTCGAGGATGTAATCCACAGTGATGTCAACCGACTTCACCAACTCAATCTCAAATGTGATTGAGTCCAATATCGACTCACGATCACCTTTTGTGGAGTCTCTCAATTCGCGATAAATCTCAAGGTAGGTACTGTGGAAGTCCTGTACTTGACTATCTGTGAGGATTTGATTGCCAGCGAAGTCATCGAAAGAAATAAGAATGTTTTTGAGCCTCAGAATCTTGTTATAAAGCTCGACATAATCCTTTTTGGCGGAGTCTCCTAGTGGAAGCTGGCCTGCCTCGAAGCGGCTCGTTAGCTCTTCTACGAGTTCTGAGTACTCGGTGAAGTATTCGAGATAGGGGCGGAGCAAGACAATGCCTCCGGCCTCCTTGTTTCCAAATAGCGAGATGGCCTCTGAAGTGGCTTGATCAAGGTTTCTGAAGCAAACAATGTTGCCATAGGTCTTGACCGAGTTGAGGATTCGGTTCGTGCGTGAGAACGCCTGGAGCAACCCGTGCTGTCGCAAATTCTTGTCAACCCAAAGAGTGTTCAGGGTTGTGGCATCGAAACCGGTGAGGAACATGTTCACCACGATGACTAAGTCGATTTCGCGGTCTTTTAGTTTGAGAGCAAGGTCTTTGTAGTAGGACTGGAAGTTGTCGGCTGAGGTGTCCCAGTTGGTTGAAAAGTAACGGTTGTAATCCTTGATTGCTACGTCTAGAAAGTCGCGTGAAGACTTGTCTAGCTGTGAAGTGTCAAAGCCTTCATCGTCGAGGATGCCGTCTGGGTCTTCTTCGTTAGGGGCAAAGCTATAGATTAGGCCAACCTTTAGCTGTTGATCACTTGGCAGATTGCTTTGCGCCTCTTGAAAAGCCAAGTAGTAGCGTTTTGCCGCCTCAATTGAAGCAGTAGCAAAGATTGAATTGAATCCACGAACTCGGCGGTCTTTCAACTTGTAGATTTCACTTCTACGGGTCTTTTGGTCGAAATGGTTGCGGATGTAGTCCACAATCATTTGGATACGCTCCGGAGCGAGCAGCGCCTTTTCAGTTTCGATTGCTGAGACTTGTTTGTCGCGAATTTCTTCTGGCAGCGAGATTGTATTCACGTAGTCAATTCGGAATGGAAGCACGTTCTTGTCTTCGATGGCATCAACGATTGTGTAGGCGTGTAGGCGCTCGCCGAAGGCTTGCTCAGTGGTTTTCAGTTGCGGGTTGCCACCCACACCAGCGTTTTTTGCGAAGATTGGTGTGCCTGTGAAACCAAAAAGGTTGTAGTTCTTGAATGCCTTTTTGATTTGGGTGTGCATGTCACCAAACTGCGAGCGATGGCATTCATCGAAAATGAGCACAACACGCTTAGAAGTGACAGTGTGACCAGGGTTGCGAGCAATGAACAAAGACAACTTCTGGATGGTAGTAATGATGATTTTGGAGTTGGCGTCGCCAAGTTGCGACGTCAATACTGAGGTGCTTACGTTGGAATCAGCGGCACCTGGTTGGAAGCGGTCGTATTCCTTCATCGTTTGGTAGTCGAGGTCTTTGCGGTCGACTACAAAAAGCACCTTGTCCACGGAGTCCATCGCAGATGCCAACTGGGCAGTTTTAAAACTCGTGAGTGTCTTACCTGATCCTGTGGTGTGCCATACATAACCACCAGCGGCCACAGTTCCAAGGGTCTTAGAGTTCTCAGAAACCAAGATTCTTTGGAGTACACGCTCGGTTGCCACAATTTGGTAGGGGCGCATAACTAACAACATGTCATCTGAGGTCATCACGCAGTAACGCGTGAGAATGTTCAAAATGGCATGCTTTGAAAAAAAGGTCTTTCCAAAATCCATTAGGTCGGTGATGCGTTTATTGTTGGCATCAGCCCACCAAGATGTGAACTCGTAAGAGTTGGAAGTGTTTTTAGCGCCGGCATTAACCTGCGAATCCAAGTGTTGTTTGCGCACACTATTGCTGTAGTACTTGGTGAGTGTTCCGTTGGAAATCACAAACAACTGCACGTAATGAAAAAGACCCGAGCCAGCCCAGAAACTATCGCGCTGATACCGGTTGATTTGGTTGAACGCTTCGCGGATGTCAACGCCACGGCGCTTCAATTCAATATGAACCATTGGCAGGCCATTCACCAAAACAGTGACGTCATAACGGTTAGACCTAGTCCCAACAACCTCGTACTGGTTGATCACCTGCAACGAATTGTTGTGGATGTTGGTTTTGTCAATCAGCGTGATGTTCTTGATCGAACCGTCGTCGCGCTTCATGTTGCGAATGTGCCCACCCTGGTGGAGTTTGCGAGTCTTCTCGACAATGCCTTCGTAATCTGATGCAATCTCTTCCCTGAAGAACCGCTCCCACTCGGTGTCCGTGAAGTCAACATTGTTTAGACGCGAAATCTCGGCGCGTAGGTTCTGAATAAGCGCCGCCTCATTGACTATTGGCAGATAAGTGTATGCCTGGTCTTTCAGTAGGTTGATGAACGCCTGTTCTAGCTCAGCCTCACTCTGGTACGAGGTGGCTTTACGAGCGACAGCCTCAAACTGAGCAACAACAGTACTTTCGCCGGTAACAGCGATTGGCTCAAATCGCTGAATACTCATTACTCTCCCAATTCTTTGAAGGCAAGTAGTTTGTCTCGGTAATACTCATACTGTTTGCGACGAGCGTTTAGCTCGGCAGGCAGACCACTCGAAATGTCAGTCACGAGTGCATAGAACTTATCGAGAATGTCGATGATTTCCTGTTGAGATTCAATTGTGGGCACTGGGACTTTCATGGGTTTCACTATTGACCAGTGTCTGTTGTAGCCGCGATTGGGTATTTCAAGGTTTTGAAGCGTGTAGAAGAGGAACTTTGGCAAAATCCCATCTTTAGCCTTCAGTATTTGCAACCCGTCTGCCCCTTGTGCAAACTCGTGGTCTACAAACTTAGTAGTTCTTGTGTGGTCTCCAAATAAAACGTATTCCGCTACTGGCAGCAGTGATTCGCTGTCTGAAGTCCAGCCTGCAATTCTTGTTTGCCCTTGGTCGATAATCGGGTAATTTCCGATTTCTTGGTAATCATTGCGGCTTATTACCTTGGGTGGCCGTGCGACAGTGACAACTTCACCCATCGGAACCCACCGTACCCCCCCCTGCTTAGGGAAAGTCAACAACTGGTTGCGGTAAAACTCGTACTGCTTCTTACGTGCTTCCAGCTCTGCTTCCAGCTCTGCTTCCAGCTGAGAGAAGGATTCTAGAATCTGGACGATTTCATGTTGCACTTCTACAGGTGGGGCTGGCACCAAGTAGGACTTTATTATTTGAAGATTTAGGCCGCCTCGTGTGCCGTCTCCAGAAGACGCACTTCGCAATTGAACATACTGACTACTCAGGTAGTAATAAAGGAAGTCTGAGCTAACTGGGCCTTTGGGGACCAGCGAGCAGAGCGATTGATTAGTGCAAAGCTCTATTCGCGTTCTAGCAACTAGCCCACGGGTTTTCCCTTGACCAGCTAGAGCAATGACCACAGAATCCTTTGGGATCATCCTCGTGCTGCAGGAGTCAAACGCTTCTTGAGTGATGAGCTTGTCGGTTTGCGTGATGAGTTTTTTATTGACCTCTCCTGAACTCATCCAAGGAATTGTTCCGTTTGTCCAGTACTCCACACGTTGAGTCGATGGTGTTGCGCCAGCGAAGCAATCCGCGATGTCGCCTATCGCTACGTAAGACACACCATCGGGGCACAATTCTTTGATTAGCTTTTCGACCGTGCTCATCGACTTGCCTCTAAGTCCGCAACAATGGCGTCAATTGCACTTCGCAATGAGGCCTGACGCGTCACAATCTCAGCTATCTCAGCATTGAGCAGCGAGATGTCGATAACCTCGCGGGTATCCTCTGCCTCAACATAGGAAGAAACCGAAAGAAGGTATTCCTTTGCCACGATATCGTCGAGGGTCTTGACGGTAACGAAGTGGTCAACGTTTTCGCGTGCAATCAGAGCATCTAGAATCTTGGTCTGGTTGTCTTTCTGCAACTTGTTCTTGGTGTTCTGCCTGGTGAACTCTGCAGAGGCATCGATGAAGACAACAGTGTTGTCTGGTTTCGACTTCTTCAGAACAAGAATGCAAGTGGCAATAGAAGTACCAAAGAACAAATCTGAAGGCAACTGGATTACTGCGTCCACGTAGTTGTTCTCCACAAGATACTTGCGAATCTTTTGCTCAGCGCCAGGCCGATACATAACTCCAGGGAACTCGACTATGGCTGCGGTGCCATTTACTGCCAGCCAAGACAAGATGTGCATCGTGAAAGCGAGGTCTGCCTTGGACTTAGGCGCAAGAACACCGGCAGGGGCAAAGCGTTGGTCGTTGATCATCAGTGGATTCGAGTCGCCAGCCCAATCAATTGAATAGGGCGGGTTGGAGACGATTGCCTCGAATGGCACGTCATCCCAGTGTTTAGGGTCAGTCAGAGTGTCACCGTGCGCGATGTCGAACTTTTCGTAGTTGATGTCGTGCAAGAACATGTTGATGCGGCACAAGTTGTAGGTTGTGATGTTAATTTCTTGTCCAAAGAAACCTTGTCCAACCTTGTCTTTGCCCAAAACCTTGGCGTATTGGAGCAAGAGCGATCCGGAACCACATGCTGGGTCGTATACCTTGTTTACCTTGTCCTTGCCTATGAGCGTGATTCTGGCAAGCAGCTCGGAGACTTCTTGAGGTGTGAAGAACTCTCCACCTGACTTACCTGCGCTCGAGGCATACATGGTCATTAGGTATTCATAAGCATCTCCAAAGGCATCTATTTTGTTCTCTTGGAAGGTTCCTAGATTTAAATCACTGATGGCATTCAGCAACTTTGTGAGTGCTTCGTTGCGATTTACTACGGTTGCGCCTAGTTTGTTGCTGTTGACATCCAAATCGTCAAAAAGACCCTTGAGATCATTTTCGCTTGGTGTTCCCAACGCTGAGCTTTCGATGTTCTTAAATACTCGTGCAACAGTTTCATTGAGATTTTCGTCATTCTTGGCATTCTTTTGAACGTTTTCAAATAGCTCGCTTGGCCGGATAAAGAAACCTTTTTCGGCAACGGTAGTTGCACGCCCTAGTTCGGCTTTTTCGTCATCGAGGTGAGCGTACTCAAAGTTTGTTTGTCCTGCGGCACGTTGGTGCTTGTTTATGTAGTCGGTCAGGTTCTCGGAAATGAATCTATAAAACAAGATTCCCAGAACATACTGCTTGAAATCCCATCCATCAACGCTTCCGCGAAGTTCATTCGCTATTCGCCAGATAGTCTTATGCAGCTCAACTCTTTCTTCGTTTGCCATTTCTGCCCCAGCTCCGTCTTTCATTCCTCAGGTACCAGAATAACCCTGACCATTGACATTCCATGCCGTAAATGGGCTACTCATGATCCATGTTGAAGAAGTTCTCATCTAAGGCATGAACTTTGATTTCTCTTACTGTCACAACCCCAATTCCGAATCGAAGCATCTGGTCTACTAGCTCTTGGCCATCAATAAGCACAACATTGACGTTATGAGCGTTTTTTGCAACATCCTTTGCATTCTCACTAAAGCTGCTTGTAGTTATGAACACTCCTCGGTTTGCTTTTTTACCATTAAGAGCTCCAATAAAGGATTGAATTTCTGAAGGGCTAATTTTCCCTGTATCGTATCTCTTGGCCTGGATGTATACCTTATCTAAACCAAGAACGTCTTGATGGACAATCCCATCAATTCCCTGATCTCCAGAACCTCCAGTATGCTCAAGATCTTCTTCCCCAGCCGCGTAACCCATAGCGTGAAGCAACTTCAGAATTAACTTTTCTAAGAATATTGGCGGAAGGCTCTTTATTCGATCTAAAACTTGTGATGCGATGTCTATGTTAATTAGTTCCTCGGCGGTCGCTAGTTGGGCTAGAGGGTCAAGCTCATGCTCAAGCGCGGTCATTTTCTCGTCCACAATTGACTCTCTTCGAGCAACAGCAAGGTTTTTTGATCTTTCACGCCATTCTTGGTGCCCTTCGGAGTTGCTTACTAGTTCTGGACTTATAAAGCCATTGGATTCTTTTAGCCACTTAATTCCGAGTTCGGTTATTTGCAAATAACCTTTGTCCGGCCTTATCAGAGCCCTGGCTTGACCCAAATGTGCCATTGCCCAGTTCATGCGCACGTCGACAAGGATTGCGCCTGTAGCCGAAGTTTGTTCCAACTCTTCTTTTGTGAGATTGAATTTCGGGCGAAGGGTGTTTCTAATTTCCGAGCCTTTTTTCATGGTGCCGTCTCGTAACTCATTCAATACAGCAAAGTACATTTCATTTGATTTTGGTATAGGCACCTTAGCTCCTCATATTTGTTGTCTTCAGGGAACATTTTAGGTTTGACCAGAGACAATAAGGCTCAACTTGCAATGTCAGACCAAACCTATAAACTCTAATATCCGAACATATGTTCGGATATTTTGTTAGGGTGATTTATGGGACGTATAGACGAAGTTGTGGCTGTTTTAGTGGATCAGGAGGGTGCTCCCACCCTCTTCAGGTGGAGGGAAAAGGACTATCAGGTTAGTTCTAGGCCGGTTAGATGGTTTGCCAGGGCTGAATGGTGGGTAGGTGAAAGAGCCCATAGAGGCATAGGTTCAGGAGTTCTAGAGGTTGAGATGTGGCGATTCCTAGCTGCAGCCGATGGAGTAGTGAATTCTTATGAAATGATCCGCAATAGTCGCACAAGAATCTGGATACTGACAAGAAAATTCTAGAATGTTTTTCAGCCGAAGCCTATTTGGAGTTAATGACCCACGGACATTGTGTAAAGAAGTTTAGCCTGAGTAGCCCCTGCACCGAGGTTCACTTTTTCCGCTGACGAGACTGTGCATTCGCTGTCTACTCTTGCCTGGTTCCACAAACCTACCCCTGGGCCAATCTGGAAGTACAAGGGCTCGCTGGGACCATAAAAAGCCAAATAACCCATGCGATCGTGGGGGAAAGTTCTCCTTGCCTGCCTATTCTTTGCGTAGTGGCAGTGAATGGAAGCTTTGAGGCCACTGCCTGCAAATTGCTTATTAAGTCGTTTTTCAAGTGATATCGCCCGAGCTATAAATTCACTTTGTTCAATGTCCGACTCGTTTGGAGAAAGTGTGCGAATCTCCACATTTACTTTTGCAAACGCCAACTTTTTGAATAGGTAATTGACACTCTGCTGATTTTTCTCGAGCTGTTCAAAAAAGAATTTGTCTTGATAAACAAACTTTTTTGAAATGGCAAGTAGTCTGGCAAATTTCCTCTCAAATAGATGCTCTCTCTCTTCCCCAGGTTGAGCATGAGATTTAACTTCTGAAAATTCGGTCTCCAAAATGTTACTTAGGAGAGCAAATGGAACATTCTCTTCCGGCTCTTTTTCCTGGAGTTCTGAAAGAGTTTCTGTACGCAAAGATCCAGAAGTGCTAATGGAATATCTCAAACCTTCGGTGATTAACCACTCCATCAAGTACTGCTTTTGCACATCGTTGGTCTTCCTGATTTTTAGCATCTCAAGCCACTGCTTATCGTCAAGTGCTAGAACGGCCTTGGAAGATAGCTCTCTAGATATAGATTGAAATGTTGATTTAGATCCTTTTATCCATTCTGAAGGTTCGCTGGAGAAATAGACAGGTATTCTCATTGCATCAAGTCATCCAGGCGTATATCGACAAAACTCTTTGGCCAAGACTGAATGAAGTCCCCTTCAGGTCCAATCTCCATTTGAATAGCTCTAGAAGCCCCCTCAAATGAATCCACGTAAATTACAGATACGTCATCGGGATTTACAACACCTTCACGAATCCTTCTTTGAATTCGGAGAATCACATTCTCTGAATGTGTTTCAGCAATGATCTGCTTGGTCTCAGGTCTTGTGTAAACAGTGGACAATAGCTTATTCGCTAGTTGAACAGATTCTTGAGGCAAAGTCAATTGAACCTTTGGCATTCTAGATATGATGTTTCGTTTGTGAGAATTGAGAATGTTTGTTATCAATAAATCGGCAACTTCGCTCTGAGACTGAGGGTGAAGGTGAAGTTCTGGTTGTTCTAGCAGAATCAACTGATCAGTAATAACCGTCTCACGTTCTACTGCTTCTATCACAGGAAGTATTTGACTAACTCCCACTCCTACGTCTTCAAGTCTCACCATAGTATTAGAGGAATTGTCATGGATTACGGTTTCTACTACTTCGTTTCCGAGCAAGGACTTGTTAACCTGGCGTCGCAGTGAATAGCGATTTGTAATACTGAACAACCTTTCTGACACAAGCGAAAATTCGCGGTCACTAAGTGAGGTGGAACTGAAGCTGCCACTTTCGGCGTCAAATGTATCGCTATACCTCAAACTTGAATCAAGAGGCCTCAATGGTCCAACCTCCCTCATATTCCCCAGAATCGTCTGAAGTCCTAAAGTAATGTCGAGCGGAAAGAGATTTATCTTCGAAACAATTTCAAGGTGTCTAAGATACGCGTCTGATGGCTCTATATTCTTTGGAATCTCAATATCTTCGTCTCTATTACTGTCCCAATACCTGTTCCAACTTGTCTCCCAGAAATATTCGTCCGTTGGCATAATTTCAGGAGGCCTGCCCAGAAAATCTCTTCTCGCGATATTATTTGATAAAAAAGGAAATTTGAAATACTCTTTCTGCTCTTCTTCAAAATTCTGATTTGATAAATGAATGCTTGGCAACACACCCCACAAACGTTTCAAGTATTGTCCGTACAAATGTATAGATCTCCATTGAGGCTCTGGAGATACCGTCCAAACTGGATTTTCTAAACTTTCTTGGATTTGTTTCTTGAGCTCCCCTTCGTCCTCAATTAGTTCTAAAAATTGAAGAAAGGGTAGTGAAAATATATTTTCTCCTTGTTCATCTTCAAGTGAAAATTTTAGCTCTGACTTGAAACCACCTTCTGATAACTTTAAGTCGAAAGAGTATATGTTTTCTCCAGGGAAAGAAGCGAAAGTCCTTGGATGATGTGAATCCCTGAAACTTACACCTAGCCCCACATCCAACGAAGTATCATGTTTATGCACAATGTTCTTAAAACCTATTAGATTCTTGTCATCGAGATTAAAGTTACCCACGCCAGAGGACATATCACTCACATTTGCCTTCAAGAGCTTTAAGGCTCGGATTAGTGAACTCTTTCCTGCTCCATTTGGGCCAAAAATAAGAGTTAACGGAGATAGCTTTAGCTCATGTCGACCTCTAAAGCCTTGGAAGTTTTCTAGCCTTAATTCTGTGATCACAGATGCAAGTTTCTCACAAATTCTCAATAGAGATCTATTTGGGAACGGTTTCCAGGTTTTTGGACACTCAATCGGGCCTTTTGTTTTGCAATGTCAGCCCAAACCTATAAACTTCTATATCCGAACATATGTTCGGATATTAGTTTATAGGGCGTTTTATGAGTTTTACCCATTTGCATGTGGCTTCAGGCTTCTCTTCCCATTACGGGGTTAATCGGCCTGAGCTGTTGGTTGAGGCTGCCCATAACCTGGGCTTTGATGCTCTGGCTATTACTGACCGGGATGGGCTTTATGGTGCTGTTAAACACATCGGAGCATGTCTAGAGGTAGACCTATCCCCCATTGTTGGGGTGGATCTGCCGGTTCTGGATGAGGATGGCTCTCTACTTGCCCGAGTGGTTGTTCTAGCCCATGGCCGTAACCAAGGTTTAGGTTGGGCCACTTTATGCTCCATTGTTACTGAAGCTCATGCTGGTGGTAAGAAGAAGCAGTTTGGCATAAAAAGAACCA
>Ga0214917_10007993_pt1 | contig 10515 bp, 6 predicted proteins | sample LL_1208_BB_MetaG_FD_177983 | JGI IMG/M metagenome (GOLD analysis project Ga0214917, IMG submission 177983) | Freshwater microbial communities from Lake Lanier, Atlanta, Georgia, United States - LL_1208_BB | ecosystem: Environmental > Aquatic > Freshwater > Lake | place: USA: Georgia | collected...
ACGATCACCGACCTGTCCGGCCGCACACTCACCGGGCAAACGGTGGAAGCTTTCTGGAACTCGGTCCGCCACGCCGAGCCGATCACCATCGGATTCAACTGCGCCCTCGGTCCCAAAGAAATGCGGTCCTACGTCCAGGAACTCCACCGCATCGCCGATACCAAAATCTGCGTCTATCCGAATGCAGGATTGCCCGACCCGCTCTCCCCGACAGGGTTCCCGGAGACTCCGGAGACACTGGCGCCTCAAATCCGGCCTTGGGCCGAAGAGGGATGGCTCAACGTTGTGGGCGGCTGCTGTGGCACGACCCCGCCGCACATCAAGGCCATCGCTGAAGCGGTGAAGGGCCTGGCACCGCGCACGACACCCCACGTCCAACCACTTTTGCGCCTCAGCGGCATGGAGGCCTTCAACCAGACCCGGGAAACCAATTTCATCAACATCGGCGAACGGGCCAACGTGACGGGCTCGCCGAGGTTCTCCAAACTGATCCTGGCCGGCGACTACGATGCCGCGTTGGAGATTTGCAAACAGCAGGTCGAAGCGGGTGCCCAGATCATCGACATCAACATGGACGAGGGAATGCTCGACGGCGCTGCGGCGATGTCGAAGTTCCTCAATTTGATCGCTGCCGAACCCGACATCGCCCGGGTACCGATCATGGTCGATTCATCGAAGTGGTCGGTGCTGGAGACGGGCCTGCGTTGCCTCCAAGGCAAGGGCATCGTGAATTCCATTTCGCTCAAGGAAGGCGAGGAACGATTCTTGGAACAAGCACGACTCATCCGTCGTTACGGCGCGGCGGTTGTGGTGATGGCCTTTGATGAGCAGGGGCAAGCAGATTCCTTTGCGCGCCGTATCGAGATTTGCAAACGCAGCTATGACCTGCTGACACAGCAAGCTCAGTTCCCGCCGCAAGACATCATCTTCGACCCGAACATCCTCACGGTCGCCACCGGAATCGACGTCCACAACAACTACGCGGTGGACTTCATCGAGGCGACCCGATGGATCAAGACTCACCTGCCCTTGGCCAAGGTCAGCGGTGGCGTCTCCAACATCAGCTTCAGTTTCCGGGGCAACAACCATGTCCGGGAGGCGATGCACAGTGCCTTCCTCTTCCATGCCATTCAGGCCGGGCTCGACATGGGCATCGTCAATGCCGGGATGCTGGAAGTGTACGAGGAAATCGAGCCGGAGCTTCGGGATCTGGTGGAGGATGTGCTCCTCAACCGCCGCCCGGACGCCACCGAGCGTCTGGTCACTTATGGCGAAGCGTTGCGTCGCAAATCCGGTCCCGGGGGCATCGCCGAAGCCAAAGCGGACGAGGCTTGGCGATCGGAGCCCGTCGAGAAGCGTCTGGCGCACGCGCTGGTCAAGGGCATCGACGCGTTTGTCGATCAAGACACCGAAGAGGCCCGTCAGAAGCTCGGACGCCCTCTGTCGGTGATCGAAGGCCCCCTCATGGACGGGATGAACCATGTCGGCGACCTTTTTGGCGCTGGAAAGATGTTCCTTCCGCAAGTGGTGAAGTCCGCCCGGGTGATGAAAAAATCCGTCGCCTACCTCACCCCCTTCATGGAGGCCGAAAAAGCCGCCGCGGTGGCAGGAGGCTGCGAGGTTCGGACCCAAGGAAAAGTCCTGATGGCCACCGTCAAGGGCGATGTCCACGACATCGGCAAGAACATCGTCGGGGTGGTTTTGGGCTGCAACAATTACGAGGTCATCGACCTAGGGGTCATGGTGTCCTGCGAGAGCATCCTCAAGGCGGCGCAGGAACATCAGGTGGATGTCATCGGCCTGAGCGGATTGATCACTCCGTCGCTGGATGAGATGGCCCACGTCGCCCGCGAGATGGAACGCCTCGGCATGCGCCAACCGCTCCTGATCGGCGGTGCCACGACCAGCAAAGCGCACACCGCCATCAAGTTGGCTCCGGGGTATTCGCAGCCGGTAATCCACGTTCTGGATGCCAGCCGCGCCGTGCCTGTCGTCAGCAACCTCATCAATCCGGACTTGAAGGGGCCCTACGTAGCACAGATCCGCGAGGAGTATCAGAGTCTTCGCAGCAGCCATGCAGCGGCCAATACGCCGCTCCTCAGTTTGGAACAGGCCCGCAGTCAGGCAGCCCGGCTCGATTTCTCAGACCTGCCTCACCCGGAATTCACCGGAGTACGCGTCCTGGAAGATGTTCCACTCGAGACGCTCCGCCAGTACATCGATTGGTCCCCGTTCTTCCACACGTGGGAACTGCGCGGGCGTTATCCGGCCATTCTGCAGCATGAGAAGTATGGCGAAGAGGCCCGAAAGTTGTTCACCGATGCGCAAGCGCTGCTCGATGACCTCATCGCCCGAAAGCGCATCCGAGCCTGCGGTGTGTATGGACTATTCCCAGCCAACCGGGACGGGGATTCGGTTCAGGTCTATACCGACAACTCCCGCTCCCATGTGCAAACGACCTTCCACATGTTGCGGCAGCAAGTGGTCAAGGAAGACGGAACACCCCAGTGGTCGTTGGCCGACTTTGTGGCTCCCAAGGGTTCTGAAGACCACGTAGGAGCCTTCGCGGTCACCACCGGCATCGGACTAGACGAAGTCGTGGCTGCCTACAAAGCCGCACACGACGATTACAACGCCATCATGGCCGAGGCCTTGGCGGACCGTCTCGCCGAGGCATTTGCAGAATACTTGCACCAACGGGTTCGAAAGGAATGGGGCTACGGTTCTCAAGAACAGTTGAGCGCCGAAGACCTTCTCGAAGAACGCTACCGTGGGATCCGACCTGCCGGAGGCTATCCGGCCAGTCCGGACCACACCGAGAAGCAGACCCTCTGGTCGCTCCTCGATGTGGAAGCCCGCACAGGCATCCGCCTCACGGAGAGTTGCGCCATGTGGCCCGGCAGCAGCGTCAGCGGACTTTATTTTGCGCATCCCGAGTCCAAGTACTTTGGAGTGGGCAAGCTCGGGCGCGATCAAGTCTCCGACCTGGCCCGTCGAAAGAGTGTTCCAGTGGCCGAGATGGAGCGTTGGTTGGGACCTTGGCTTGCCTATGAACCGTCTCGTGGATCCTAAACAAACGTTTCCCGGATTGCGCCTGCGGGCATAACTGCCAACTTGAACAAGAATTTTTATGTCGAAGCCTACGATTACTGCTTATCTCAAACCTTGGTGTGGATGGAGTGCTGGTGTGCGTGCCGTATTCAAGAAGTACGAACTCGCTTTCGAAGAGCGTGACATCATCAACCGCCCTGAATTCTTCGACGAAATGGTCCAAAAGACCGGGCAAACCAAGCAACCCACCATCGAGATCAACGGCCAGATGCTGGCTGACGTTTCCGGCGAAGAGGTGGAAGCCTGGCTGCTTCAGAATGGCATTGTGAACCCGAACAGTCGCACCCCCGAAGTGCCCATCAACCAACCTTGCGCCCACGAAATGCCCGGCGCATCGGCATCTGCTGCTCCTCAGCCCGCTCCGTTGGCATTCAAGCGCTAAAAGCGCAGTGCGTATCTTTTCCTAGCATCCCATGCATCCCTCCCGCACCGGCTTTCGGTCGTCCATCGGGTCCTGGATGCTGGCGATGCTGACGGTCTTGGTCAGCCCACCGGTCACTCGGGCTGACCCGACCTTCGACGAAACCGTCGACTTCATCCGCCGCACGGTAGAGGAGCACGGTCAGTTTCGGAACATCGCCGGAGGAGGCCGCATCCGGGTGAAACTGGCCCAGGTTCTGGGGCGGCGGCTGCGCTTTAGGACCATCGCCACCGATGGGATCCCGGGCAGTCTCGACCGCAGCGAATCCACCGAATTCTCGCTGGCCGACTTGGATCCCGACGCCACCCATGTCCGGTTGTGGTTTGCTGGTGAGCGTCAGGCCTTTGCGGTGTGGATGACCGATGCCGGTCGCGTCAACGGGGTGCGTCGGTGGCAAGATGCCAATGAAGAGATGCCTGCCCGATCGCTATCCTCGGGATGGATCGCAGTGGATGACGAAACGCAGGCACAGGCGCTTGCCAAAGCCCTCAACCACGCCATTCGGTTGGCAGGGGGAGCCTCGCGCGGCAGCACGGCCGACCAATTCTTCGGCGCGTCTCCGTCCCGCCGCAGTTATCCTGCCACGCCCGTGACCGGCCATGTCCATCACGTGGTCTCCTTGGATGATGCCGTGGCCCTCATGCGTTTTCGATTGGAGCGCGAACCCGACTCCTTCTCCACGGTGAGTCCCACGGCCCCGGAAGTGGCCGGCCTGCCTCAGATAACGCTCAAAGCCTCTCCGCTTCAGGTGACATTGCCGGGCGATGGGCGCGACTTCGAAACCAATATCATCGACGTGGTTCGGTTCACCTGGCCTACCGATTCCAATGGCAATTCGCTCACCGCGCTCCTGAGCGAATCTGAAGCCTTTGTGGCTGCCGGCGTTTCGCCGCGCGACCCGACGGCGTTGAGATGCCAATTGTTGCAACTGCCACTCACCGCGGGGCAATTGCCCCCATTGGGAACGCAAATCGGTGCCAATACGCCCGTCCGTTTGTGGATGTCGATGGGCGAACCCTGGCCCAGTGGCGTGGAAGGTTTCTTCTGGATTGCCCGAAAGCAGGATGGCTCACGGAATTGGCCGGTACGTCTGGCGATGTCCAAAAAATCCAAAGAATTCGGTCCTGACGCCGTCAAGAATTCGGCAGCCGCCCTCGGTCTCAAACCCTCGGAAGGGCTCACCCGCATCTTGGAAGACAACGCCAAGGCCGAAAAGGCCGCCCGCAAAGCCGACAAGTGAGCGCCGGAGAATCCGGCCCTCCGTTCAGCAGACGGAACAGGGGTTTCCCTGAACGATCTCTCGGGCGCTCCGGCTTTCTTCAGCCTTCCTTCAGCTTCCGCCTACACTCCGAACACACGTCGGACGAATTCGCGACTCCGACGGTGGTTTTCCACAGCGGTCCGGGTAACCTTGGTTTCTCCCTCTAGCGCCAGTTCCACTGAAAAACGCCGAGGCAGGCTCTTGGAGTTGGCAAATGCGGCAATCTCGGAATAGTCGATATCGCCTTGATCCAAGTCCTCCCACCAGACCTGCCCCCGGCTTTGGCGCAGGTGCCAGGACACCACCCGCTCCCCGTATTGCCGCAGCGCATCCATCGGGATAATTCCCCCTCGGTACATCCAATGGGTATCGATACAGAAATCCACCTCACCGGCCCGGGTCACCGCAAAATTGTGATGGTACTCGCGACCCTGTCGGCCCAACTCCGGAGTGTGATGATGCACACCGAGTCGCAATTTCAAGACCTTCAACTCCCGCCCCAACCGGGCCAGTGCCCGACCCTGATTGACCAACTCCGCATCGGTCTTTTCACGCCCGATCGGATCCACATTGCACACAATCACTTCGAACCCGGATTGAGCAGCAACCTTGGCACCCGCCACCAGACGCTCCACAACGCCGTCTGCCCCATCTGTGTGCAGAGCCCCACCGGTATACAAGCTGACCGGGCGTAATCCCTTGGCTCGAAGCTTGGCGGCAAACTCGGCGTTCTTGTCGGGATGCACCGAATCGAGATTGCCCTCCGCATAGTCATAGCCGGCATCCCGCAGCCCGGAGAACACCTCGTCGAGGTGAGCATTCAGATCCTTGCCAGCGCGCTGGTAATATTGGCCCCAGCCATAAAGCTGACTTCCGACCACCTCAGCCGTCTTCGCCTCAGCCGCCCCAAACACCGCCCCGGCCAGCGCCAAGGAGGATGCGCCTAAAAATTCCCTACGCGACCACGTGCTCATCCACCGACTCAAATCCGAATCCGGCCCCCTTCCAAGTTTCAAAAGCAGGATCCGAACAACGGAACCCAACCAACTCCAGACCACTGCACCTTCCAATCCACCGACAGAAATTTCCCGACACCCATCTCCCCCTCGGATCACTGCAACACCGACAACCCAAGCGGCAACGGAATCGGGCCTGAGCTTACGTGCGCGCGCAGGACCGATCCCGCGGAGCTCCCGCCCAAGACTCACCCCAGGCGCCAGCCCAACCATCGAACCACGAAGCGGCAGCGGGACCGGGCCTGAGCAAGCATAGGAAGCGATCAAACCTCCCCATCGCGCACAGCGCGAAAGCCCCATCCTCCCCCGAGCTTCCCTGTGAGCGCAGGACCGATCCCGCGGAGCTCCCATCCACGACACAACCCAAGCGCCAGCCCCAAGACATTCACAACCCCAAATCAACCCCACGATCTGAAGTTGCCATAGAGCTTGCCGCTAGCCTTTGATGACCCTACGTCCATGGCTGAATCGCTCCCCGCTCGCGTTTCCCGCATCGTCCAGGCCACGCCGGTCCACGACATCCACACCCATCTCTACGATCCCGCCCAAGGCGAAATGCTCCTATGGGGCATCGACGAACTGCTGGTCTACCACTACCTCGTCAGCGAAGCCTCCCGCCAAATGGAGATGCCGTTGGAGAAATTCTGGAGCGCCTCCAAACAAGAACAAGCCGACCACGTCTGGAAAGCCTTGTTCATCGAACACTCCCCCGTCTCCGAAGCCTGCCGAGGCATTCTTACAACCCTGCATTTGCTCGGCATCGACCCCCGCAAAAACGACCTCAAGAGCCTGCGCAGCTGGTACGCCTCCCAGAAGCCCCAGGACTTCATCAACCGCGTCATGGACAAGGCCAACCTCGCCTCCATCTGCATGACGAATTCCCCGTTTGATCCTATGGAACGTCCCACCTGGGACCGCGGATTCGACCGAGATCCCCGCTTCGTGGCAGCCCTGCGGATCGACCCCCTGCTCGTCGCCTGGCCAGAAACCTCCGTTTGGCTCCGAGAACAGGGCTATGACGTATCCCGCGAACTCAACGCCCAAACCCTCGGCGAAGTCCGCCGTTTCCTGGCCGACTGGACCGCTCGCATTAACAGCCGCTACTGCATGGTGTCCCTGCCCCCTTCTTTCACTTGGCCGGCCGACACCGAAATCGCCCGACTCATCGAAGGAGCCGTGTTGCCGCATTGCCGGGAACAAGGACAAGCCTTTGCCCTCATGATGGGCGTGAAACGAGCCGTGAACCCCCGTCTTCGGATGGCCGGCGACGGCGTCGGATTGGCGGACTTGAATGCCCTGCAAGCCTTGTGCGCCGCCCATCCGGAAAATCGCTTCCTCGTCACCTGCCTGGCGCGTGAGAACCAGCATGAGCTCGTGGTCTTGGCCCGGAAGTTTTCGAACCTCCATCCGTTCGGCTGCTGGTGGTTCACCAACACCCCCCAACTCATCCGGGAGATCACCACGATGCGGCTCGAATTGCTCGGCACCTCCTTCACGCCGCAGCACTCCGATGCCCGCGTGCTCGATCAGGTCCTCTACAAGTGGCACCATTCCCGCGGCATCATCGCGGACGCACTGTCTGAGAAATACGTCGCAGCAGCCGAAGCCGGATGGGAGGTCACCGACACGGAAATCCAACGCGACGTTTCGGAACTCCTCGGCGGCGGATTTCAGCGATTCCTCTCTGGCGCTCGCCACTGATCGGAAAGGCAGTAGAGTCACTGCGTGCGCTTCCCCCTGCTCTTCATCTGCCTCCTGGGACTGGCCTCGGCTCAAGCCGCTTCGCCGGAATTGAAGCCAACGACCGCCAAGTCGGGCGGCAAGTCCAGCGCACGCAACCCAAAGTCTTCCCCCGAGAACACCTCCCGGACCACTGCCCAATTGGTGGCCCAAACCCGCAGCGCCATCGTCCGCATCGATGGTCGTGGGCGCGACGGGCTTCAAGAAGGTGTGGGAACCGGCTTCGTCATCGATTCCGAAGGACTCATCGCCACCAGTTTGCATGTCATCGGCGAAGGACGAGTGATCCAAGTGCGCCTGGCCGATGGGAGCACCCCCGAAGTCATCGGAATCCACGCCTGGGATCGCCCTCATGATTTGGTCATCTTGCGGGTCAAGTCGTCCGGACTCTCCGCATTGCCCTTGGGAGACAGCGACGCCCTGCCCCAAGGGGCCCCCGTGATTGCCCTCGGACACCCCCTCGGACTCGACCACAGCGTGGTGGAAGGGGTCTTGTCCGCGCGCCGGGATCTCGACGGTCATCCCATGCTGCAATTGGCCATGCCCATCGAACCGGGCAACAGCGGCGGCCCCCTCCTCGATCGAGCCGGACGCGTCCACGGTATCGTCAATGCCAAGAGCCTGCTCACACAGAATCTCGGTTTCGCCACCCCGGCCAACCACCTCAAGGCCTTGTTGAAGCAGCCCAACCCGATGGTCATGGCCCGGTGGTTGCGTCAGGGAGCCCTGAACACGAATCAGTGGGATGCCTTCCTGGGCTCTCACTGGCGGCAGAAAGGCAATCGCATCCTGGTTGATGGCGCCGGCTCCGGATTCGGGGGGCGCTCCTACTTGCTCAAACGCGATCTGCTCCCGACCGGTGGCGAGTTGCAGGTGAAGGTGCGCTTGGACAACGAATCAGGCGCGGCGGGATTGATCTTCGCGGGCGACGAATCTGGCCGGCACTACGGGTTCTATCCAACCGGCGGCGAGTTGCGACTCACCGCGTTCGAAGGTCCCGACGTCTTCTCGTGGCGCATCCTGGGCACCGTCCCATCCACCGCTTATCGCAGCGGTGACTGGAACACCTTGCGAGTGCGGCGCGTGGACGACGGAATTTGGGAATGCTCGGTGAACGATGAAGTGGTTTTCCGGAGCAAGGATACCGCCTTGCAAGGCTCCCGAGTCGGATTGGCCAAATTTCGCAACACCGCCGCAGAATTTCGCGACTTCCGGGTGGGGGCGGCGGCAGCGGCTGCACCCGAACTGCCTCCTGAGGTCGTGGCCAGTTTCACTGCGGGTCGTGAACCCCGCGAGGCGTTGAAATCTCACCGGGTGGCTGCCGATCGTTTCTTGCAGGAGCGCGCCCAACGACTCGAAAGCGAAGCCACCCGCCTGCGAAAACTGGCCAAGGACTTGCACCGTGAAGCGGCACGGGAAGCGCTGGTGGCGGAGTTGTCCCGACCCGAGAGCGAAATCGGCCTCGCCCGAGCGGCACTGCTCCTGGCATGGCATGACCATCCGGAACTCGATGTTTCCGAAGCGGAACGCCAATTGGCCGATCTGGGTACCGAGGCTCGATCGCACGTGACCCAGGCCGGTTCCACAGCTGACCGCATCACGGCCCTGAGACAGTTCTTGTTTGAAGATCAGGGTTTTCATGGCAGCCGGGGCGACTACCGGAATCCTGCCAACAGCCATTTGCAATCCGTGCTCGAAGACCGCGAAGGCATTCCCATCACCTTGAGCATCGTGTTCCTGGAGGTGGCCAAATCGGCCGGGATCGACCACATGCACGGACTGCCCCTGCCGGGTCATTTCTTGGTGCGCCATGCGCCCCCCGGAGAAGCCGCCCGACTTTACGATCCCTTCAATGGCGGCACCTCCATCTCCTTCACCGATGCCGATGAACTCGGCAGCCAAAGTGCCGGTGTCCCGGTGCGCAGTGAATTGCTCGAAGCGGCCAGCCCTCGATCCATCCTCATCCGGATGATCAACAACCTCCGCGCCTTCACCATGGAGCGTTCCGGGGTGGAATCGGCACTGCCCTATTCAGACCTGTTGGTGGCCATCGCACCGGACGTTCGCAGTGCCGCCGCCGAACGAGTGGATCGTGCCCGACTCAAATCCCAGATCGGAGATCGCGAAGGGGCAGCCGCCGATTTGAGAGCGGTGCTGGAAACCGTTCCGGCCGGTCCCCAGGAGACCCGCATCCGCGAGGCCCTCAAGGCCTTGGAATCTCGACCCTGACGACCGGGTAGGCAGCCATCAGTGCCCAACCGCGTCGCCATCGAATCCGAACAATTGGGTCATTATCGGCAGGATTAAAACCCGGACCCGCCTTATCGCTGGGGCGGCACCTTGGCGAGCTTCCGCTGAAGCGAACGCCGGTGGATGCCCAACTTGCGGGCGGCCGCAGAAATATTCCCTCCGCAGTCGCTCAATACTCTCTGGATGTAGGACCACTCCAACCGATGCAACGACTGAATCGAGTCCACTTCCGGATCTTCATCGGATCGCACCTCTTTCAAGGTTTCGAACTCATCGGCCGACGGTCGGGCACTCACTACCCAGGTCTCGTTGGTTTCAAGGCAACGGATCGCCATCGGGTCATCCCAACCCACTCCAGTCCCGGTAGACTCTCCTTCCTTCCATCGTCGAAGCCGCAAGCCCTGGGATTCCAACAGCACCCGAATTCGCTCGGCCAGAACCGGATCGCCCTCAATCAACAACGTGGCTCGGGATGACCGGACCGTTTCTGCTGCGTTCGTCGGCTGAGGGGTGTTCGTGGCCATGGGAAGCGCCGTTGGTTCAACCCTCGTTGGCGGATCGAACCCGCGGTCGAGTGACAAAGAACAACGCCACCCCCGACAAGCTCAGCACAAAGATTCCGGCCGTTCCCACGACCAAGATCCCATCGCGCAGCATCTTGTTCGGAATGAAGGCCAATTTGTGCAAGTTGCTGAAGATGTTGGCTTCCCATTGCC
>Ga0214917_10007995_pt1 | contig 10513 bp, 11 predicted proteins | sample LL_1208_BB_MetaG_FD_177983 | JGI IMG/M metagenome (GOLD analysis project Ga0214917, IMG submission 177983) | Freshwater microbial communities from Lake Lanier, Atlanta, Georgia, United States - LL_1208_BB | ecosystem: Environmental > Aquatic > Freshwater > Lake | place: USA: Georgia | collected...
ATGGTGTTCAGAAGTGCATAAAGCACCAGGAGCAGTCCGGTCAGGCCGGTGAGGAGAGTCCCCGGGAAAAGAAGAAATTCCAAAGCGATCAGGCCCAATCCCAGCGCAATCAAGATGAGGTTTTCGTAGCCGGACAGGCCGGCAATATAATGGCCGAAAAAGAAAATCAACCCGCAAGTGGCGGCGAGAATCCCGAAGATGCCAAATCCAGGCGTTTTAAATTCGAGATAACCAAAAAGAAAAGCCGCTCCCAGAAGCAGGGGGGAAAGGGAGACGATGAATCGCCCCACCGACTCAAATCCCGTGGGCTCAACCCGGACGATTTTTGCATCGGCCCCCATTTTTTGGTGCACCAATTTCTCCAGGGTAGGGCTGATTCCTGCAGCAAGCAGGGGTCTGCCGGGTCGCCCGACTTCCTGCATCGCCTCTTGGGTGGTCAGGGTCAGGATATCCCCCTTGGGCACGATTTCCCGACCGTCGATACGAAGCCCGGTCTGTTTATTGACCATGGCGTCGAAAACCGCCGGGTTGTGGCCGTTTTGTTCTGCGGCCGAACGAATGATGGCGGCATAGGCCGAGACAAATTTGGGAGGCAACTCCTTCGGACCTTCCTGCCCGAGGGTGACCGGAGAGGCGGCTCCAATGATGGCTCCCGGAGCCATCCAAATTTCACGCGTGGAGGCTGAGATAAAGGCTCCTGCGGAAAAGGCCTCTTGGTTGACGTAAGTGTAGGTGCGGTTGGAGGGTTCAAATTTGGCAATGGTAGCCATGATCTCCTTCATGGCCTCGCCCTCACCCCCGGGGGTGTTCATGTCCAGAATCAGAGCGGAGGCATGGGCGGCCAGCGCATCTTTAACCCCTCGACGGACAAGATAGACCAGCCCCTTTTGAATCTCTCCCTGGATGGGGATGACATACACGGGTCCCAGAGACGGGGCTTTATTTTCCGGGTACGCGGGGGCGATAAGCAAGAGGGCCAGGAGCAGGAAGAGGGTGCGCGCTGAAGGATTTGAACCTCCGACCAACTGCGTGTAAGGCAGCCGCTCTACCACTGAGCTAAGCGCGCCAAAAAACGACATGCGCTGAGGATATCCAACATCAGTTCGGATAACAAACCACCTGCCAAACCCGTCCATCTGCCTGCGAGAAACAAACCACCGCCACGGTGTAGTATTGATCCTGATCAGGAATGTAAATCATGAGGTGTTCATAAAACCAGTCGACGCCACGAATGTGGTTCGGCATGCGGCCGAAAAAATTCAGAACCCCCTGCTTGTTTTGACCCGCCAACAACTCCTGGAGTTGTTGCGGCGTGTAAGGGGAAGCTCCGGCTTGAAAGTCTGCGTCCTGAGATCGGCTAGGGGAAGAGGATAAAACCAAAAGCATCGCCATCCAGAGGCATGGCAGAGAACGGGTTATCATCCATTCATCATCCAAAAATAATGGCAAAGTGCCAGCCCTCCCTTGACCCCTTCGAGTAGCCTTCTATTTCAAGGGGAATGCAAAATTGGATTCATAGTGCCTTGGTCCTGGCATTCCTGAGTTTTGCCTCCTGGGCTAATGAGGATGTCGAGCAGGCTTTATTTTCCCGGGGACCGGCTCCCGCAAAGGGAGAAAATGGAAAATGGGGCTTCCGCTCTCCAGAGGGTGCCTGGGCGGTCGAACCCAAGTTTCTTGAAGTGAAACCTTTTCAACACGACGTCGCCGCCGCACGAGAGGGCAAGACCTGGGGTTATATCGACAAGTCCGGAAACTGGAAGATTCCTCCAAGATTCAGTTGGGCTGGGGAGTTTTCCGAGAATCTCGCTCCCGCCTCGGAGGGCGACCGCCTCACCGGAAAGTTTGGCTATATCGATCCACAGGGGAGGTGGGCCATTGAGGCGGAATATGCGTGGGCTCGCCCTTTTCGGGAAGGGCTGGGTTGTGTAAAGGACGGCTCAAAGTGGGGATTTGTGGACGCCAAAGGCAAGCTGGTGATTGAGCCGGATTTCGACCAGGTGGAGTCCTTTTCCGGCGGGTTGGCCGCCGTCCAGAAAAGCGGACCCCCCGGGGAGAAAGAGACTTGGATCTACATCAAGCCCGATGGAACCTCACCTTTTGAAAAGAAATTTGCCTGGGCCGGTTCCTTTTCGGAGGGCCTCGCCCGGGTCCAAATGACGGACCGCATCGCCGGAAAATACGGCTACATCAACCCCAAGGGCGAGGTGGTCATTCCTCCCGGCTTTGATGAAGCCGCCGACTTTCATCAGGGACGAGCCCAGGTCAGAGTGGGCCAGGAGATTCGTTTTATCGATGGCAAGGGAAAGCCCATCGAGTAACTGGATGGTTTTAAGATGGATGACTTGCCTCCAAGACATCTGGAACCTAATAACCAAACATGATCATCACCGGAGCAACCCTGACCGCAGGAGTGGCCTTGGCCGTGGGATCCCATTTTTATAAGGCCCATGCCCAAAGTCCGAAGTTTCCTTTTTTGGCTGGCCTCGGTTTGTCCCTCCTGATCCCGACATTTCTGATGGCTCTGGTGATCGAACTGATCACGCTTTTCGCCTGGAATCCTTTGGTCTGGATGGAATAAAGACCAAGACCGGCTCATACGCCGTCGTTGAACTCGTCATCCTTTTGTTGACGTCCGGCAAGATTGCCATTCGGTGTATCCCTTGTAAGATTCACTTGGAACTCGGGCAGTCGCCCTTTGGCCACCATCAGGTGAGTTGAGGGGAGGAAAGTCCGGACACCAAAGGACAATCCGCCCTGGGAAACCGGGGGCAGTGCCAACGTAAGTCGGGACTGACGGAAAGTGTCACAGAAAATATACCGCCCGGCATGACCTTGGTCGTGCGGGGTAAGGTTGAAAAGGCGGGGTAAGAGCCCACCACCTGACGGGTAACCGGCAGGGAACGATAAACCACGGATGGTGCAAGGCCGAGCAGGAGTCACGGGTGGTCCGCCCGTCCCGCGCAAGCGGGGCAACTCCGGGTTGGTGCCGCATCGGAACGGTGGAAACGCCGGACCGGAATCCGCCGTCAGGCGGGTTAGAGAAATGGCTGCCGACTTTCCGGGCAACCGGAAGGTCACAGAATCCGGCTTACAGGAGTTCCATGGGAACGAGGGCTGGGCGGCGGAAAGGCCGCCCGGCCTTCGCCTTTTAGGCGGTCTGTTGGTAGGCCGATTCCACCCGGTCGGCCACGTCTCGGAACTGACTGTCGATCTCGTAGATCTTTTTAAACTCCTCCAGCGCCTCCGCCTTCTTGCCCATCTCATCCAACACGATTCCGAGGTTGTAAATGGCGTCTTTCTTCACGTTGTCCATGGCCACGATTTCGCTGGATGCCAGGGCATACTGCTTCGCCGCCAGATCGAGCATCCGGCGCTTGTGGTAGGAAAGACCGAGAAGGTTAAGGGCCCGATGCCGGACGGAGGGTTGCCGCAAGGCCTGTTGGAGTTCGGGAACCGCCTCCTTGTCGAATCCGTTATCAATTAAGGCCTCGCCCAGTTCAAAACGATATTGCAGATCGTTCGGATACCGGGTTACCCGGTCGCGCGCTCCTTCGAGGACCAAGGCCTTTTTTCTGCCTTCAATCTCTGTCAAGGTGGCGGCCTCAGATCCTGCGGCTTTCGCCTGCTCTAATTCAGCATCCAGCAGGGCCAGGCGAAGCCGGAAGACTGCTTTTTCCAGGTTCGGGTCGGTTTTTTGGGCAAGTTCGTGGGCAAACTGAAACCACTGGAGGGCATGATCCAAAGATCCTTGCTGCTCGCACAGTTCGGCGATTTGCCGGGCGAGCGTCACATTTTGCGGCTCCTTTTCAAACTGGGCGTGCAAGCGGGCCAATTGATCCGCTAAAGCTTCGGCACTTTTCACCACCTTGGAGGCCGACTCCAAGGCCAGCGCCTCGTCCTTGTTTTTTAGGGAGTCCCGAAAATCGGTGGATTTTTCCCATCCGCCCTCCTGGGAGGCGCTCATGGCACTACAATCCTTCATGCCCTTCAAAGCCTCCCCGTCGGTGGGATTGATCTCCATGATGGTCTGATAGACGTCCCGCGCCTTGGTCATCTGCTTGGCGGCAATCAGGGCCCGGGCGAGCCCGTGGAGATTTTGTGTGTCCTGGGGTTTGGCCGCGCGGATGGTTTCATGGGCAAAGATGGCGGTTCCCGGAAGGTCGTTGGCCAGGGCTAATTCCGCCAAAGCCCCGTTGGCCTGCGGGCTCTGAGGATCGATGGACAGGGCCTCTTCCAGCTTGGCCAGACCCAAACCCAGAGATTTACCCGCAGCGGACTTGGCCTGCATGACCATGGGGGCGATCTTCACCCCTGCCATGCTCTTCTCAATTTTTGAGGCCGATTTGGCCTTGTTTAACTGGGCGGCCCGGAGAAGTTTGCGGCCCTCCAAAAAGCCCGGGGCAGCTTCCAACACCGGGGGAAGAAGCATAAGAATGTAGTCATGGTTCTGCCGGCTTAACGCGTCCTTCGCCTTGCGGAACGTCTCCTGTTGAGGGGGCGTCAACTGGCTGGAGACAATCTCAGGCATAAGAAGGAAAACATATCCCAAAGAGGTCGGTTTCCAAAATAAAAATTGTAAATAGGGTTTTCCTTGCGAAAGGGATCGGTCTCGTCCAATCCCCCAAGAGTGCATTCGCATTTCTTCACCTTGGCCTTGGCTTTCCTCTTGGGGTCCTTGCCCTTCGGTTTCTGGCTGGGACGCCTCAAGGGGGTGGATGTCCGCAGGCAAGGGAGTGGGAATATCGGAGCCACCAATGTCGGTCGGATCTTGGGACGTGGGTGGGGGTACTTGGTTTTCGGGCTCGATTTCGGCAAAGGGTGGTTGGGGGTTTGGGTGGCGCGCGAATGGGCAGATCCTGCCGATTTTTGGGTGGTCACGGCAGGACTCTTCGCCGTTTTGGGGCATGTCTTCACGCCATGGGTGGGTTTCCGCGGGGGCAAGGGCGTGGCGACTTCGGCCGGAGTTCTTTTGGCGTTAACCCCGGTGGTGGGCGTGTTGGTGGCGGCCGTCTGGGGCGGAGCTTTTCTCGTGAGCCGGATCGTCTCGGTGGCCTCCCTCCTTGCAGCCACCGCATTTCCACTGCTCGTCCACCAATTGGATCCCCACCGCCCCGCTCTTCAGTGGGCTGCCTGGGTGTTGGCTTTGCTCGTCTGGGTGCGCCATCGTGACAACCTGATTCGACTCTTTCAGGGAAAAGAAAACGGATTTAAGAAAAAGAAGCCATCATGAACATCTCGATTTTAGGCAAAGGAGCCTGGGGACTGGCGATGGGAGAACTTCTGCAAACGCAGGGGCACTCCATGGAGTGGCTAGACAAGGGAAAGGGCCAAGTTTCCAACCGCGCCGAGATGATTCTCATCGCCCTTCCCACCCAAGTGGTTCGGGGGGTCTTGCAAGGTGTGGACATTCGTTCCGGGAGGATTCCGGTCATCAGCTTGAGCAAGGGGATCGATATTCAAACCGGACAGCGCATCAGCCAAATGGTGTCCAGTCGTTGGCCGGAGGCCCCGTTTGTGGCCCTTTCCGGTCCCAGCCTGGCGGGGGAGCTCCGCCAAAAAGTGCCCACAGCCATGGTGGCCGCCAGCCTCAGCGACGATTGGGCTAGCCAAGTTCAACAAATTTTCCACGGACCTTTCCTGCGCGTGTATCGGTCCCGGGATCTCTCCGGAGTTGAATGGGGTGGAGCACTCAAAAATATCTACGCGCTGGCCGCCGGAATGTGCGCCGGGTTGGGTTTGGGGGAGAATAGTTTGGCGGGTTTGGTCACCCGAAGCCTCAGAGAGATGACCCGGATCGCGGTTCATTTTGGGGCCCAGGAATCCACCCTTCATGGCTTGAGTGGAATGGGGGATTTGGTTTTGACTTCCTATAGTCGGGTCAGCCGAAACCGCCGGGTCGGGGAGCGCCTGGGGGCCGGGGATCCCTTAGATAAGGCGTTGGCTTCCGTGGAAGGAATCTGTGAAGGGGTCCCTTCCACCGAGGCTCTGCATCGCATTCTGCAATCCCAGAGGATTGAGGCCCCGGTGGCGGAAGAGCTTTATCAGATCCTTTTCAAGGGTAAGCCTCCCAAGCAGGCTTTGATGTCCCTTCTATCCCGCGATCCCAGGGAGGAACGGGAATAGCCCGGATTCGGTGTTCGACCTCCGCCTCCGAGGGAGGAATGATGTTGGGTGATGAAAGTCAGTCACTGGCTCCATACCAGATTCCGGGTGAACAATCTTGAGCCCTCCCTTCGCTTTTACACCCAGATTCTTGGGTTGAAGGAAATTTCCCGGAGCACATCGCCCCGCGGCAGCACCTTGGTTTTTTTACAGCCCTCCGGCGGAGGCGAGATGCTGGAACTTTGTCATTTTCCGTCCTCGGGTTCAGTTCAAGTGCCCCCGGACCTCATGCACATTGCCTTCGAGGTGGATGATTTGGACGCTTTCGGTAGGCATGCCGCCTCCCTTGGTTATCCATGGTCCGACGGTCCCACGGGAACGGATGATGGGACGAGGTTCGCTTTTCTCGACGCCCCGGAGGGATACGAGGTGGAAATCATCGAAAGAGCGCGAAAATCTGGTAAGAATCATCCTGCATGACCAGCCGTCCCATCATCATCGCTCCCTCGATCCTGGCGGCCGATTTGGGCCGGATTGAACGGGAGGCGGAGAGGATCAAATCCAGCGGAGCGGAATGGGTTCATGTCGACATCATGGACGGACATTTTGTCCCCAATATTTCCTTTGGGACCAACATGGTCCGGACCCTGCGCAAGGCCATGGGGGACGCCACACTGGACGTTCATTTGATGATCGAGCAACCCGATCGTTATGCCCGTGATTTTATTGAAGCGGGTGCGGATTGCCTGAACGTTCACCTCGAGGCTCGGCATCAGGTGGCCCGGACTCTTTCCACTATCCGCGAAATGGGGTGTCGGGCCGGCCTCGCCATCAACCCGCCGACCCTCTGGAAGCATGCCGTTCCACTCTTGCCTCTTTGCGACCAGCTGATTCTGATGACCGTGAATCCGGGCTTCGGGGGACAGGCTTTTATGCCGGAAGTCCTACCCAAAATTCGGGAAGCCCGGGAAACCATCCTCCGCCAAAACTTTAATATCGATATCACCGTCGACGGGGGAATCGGGGAGGCGACCGCTCCCGGATGTGTCGCTTCCGGAGCCAATGTCCTGGTTGCCGGGACCAGTCTGTTTCAACAGGCCGACCTTAAACAAGCGGTGCTCAAACTCCGCACCTCCGCTGGTTCCGGCTTAGCCTCCGGTTGACCGTCTCAGCCAGCTCACTCATGGAACCGATTCTCACCCGAAATTTCTGCATCATTGCCCATGTCGATCATGGGAAAACGACGCTGTCCGACCGTCTGCTGCAGGCCACCGGGTTGATTGCCGAGCGGGATATGCAGGCCCAGCTCTTGGACTCCATGGATCTGGAGCGCGAACGCGGCATCACCATCAAGGCTCACCCCGTGACCCTGAACTACAAAGCCAAGGATGGAAAAACCTACCGGCTGAATCTCATCGACACTCCCGGACACGTCGATTTTTCCTACGAAGTTTCCCGCTCCTTGGCCGCGTGTGAGGGAGCACTCTTGGTCGTGGATGCCGCACAGGGGGTCGAGGCCCAAACCGTGGCCAACGTCCATCTGGCGAACAAGGAAGGCCTGACGTTGATTCCAATCATCAACAAGATCGATCTACCCAGTTCTGACATCCCCGGGGTGAAAAAACAGCTTGAGGAGATTCTGGCCATTCCTGGTGAGGAGGCCATTTTGGTCAGCGCCAAGACCGGGCAGGGGATCGGGGATGTTTTGGAGGCCATCGTGCATCGCCTACCGGCCCCCAAAGGAGCGGAAGCCCCTGAACTCAAAGCTTTGGTCTTTGACAGTGTTTTTGACACGTTTCGAGGGGTGATCGCCTACGTCCGGGTGATCAGCGGGGAAATCACCGCCGGCACCCCGATCATGCTCATGCAGAGCGGTCGTAAATATGAAACCAAAGAGGTGGGGACGTTCAGTCCGAAGATGACCCCTGGCAAGCGCCTGGGACCTGGCGATTCCGGCTACCTTGTGGCCAACCTCAAAACCACGGCCGAAATCGACATTGGTGACACCATCACCAATGCGATTCGCCCGGCCAAGGAGCCATTGACCGGGTTTCGCAAGGTGCAGCCGATGGTCTTTTCGGGTCTCTACCCCATCAATACGAACGATTTCGAGAAACTAAAACTGGCACTAGGGAAATTACAGGTGAACGACTCATCCCTGGTCTATATCCCCGAAAGCTCTCCCGCTCTTGGGTTTGGATTTCGTTGCGGGTTCCTGGGCTTGCTGCACATGGAAATCGTGCAGGAAAGGCTTTCCCGGGAGTTCGGAATGGAGGTTCTCTCGACCTATCCCAGTGTGATTTATGAGGTTCGTTTAACCAGCGGAAAAGTACTCTCCGTGGAAAATCCTGTGCAACTTCCTGATCCCAGCGTGATTGAGGAAATCCGCGAACCGATGGTCACGGTGTTTCTTTTGTGCCCGAACGAAAATATCGGGGATTTGGTGGCCATGGTGAGGGAAAAGAGGGGGGAAATCACCAAGACGGATTCCCTGGATTCCAAGCGCGTGATGCTGAGCACCGAAATTCCCCTAAGTGAAATTTTGGTCGATTTCAGCGACCGGATCAAAAGCATTACCCGGGGCTACGGCTCAATGGATTACGAGCATGGTCCCTACCGCGCCGACGACCTGGTGAAGCTTGAAATTCTGGTCAACGGGGAGCCGATGGACGCCTTTTCCTGCATTGTGCATCGCGATAAGGCTCCCGCGCGGGGCAGGGCGCTGACCGCCAAGCTCAAGGAGGTCATTCCACCCCAGCTCTTCAAGGTGGCTCTCCAGGCCGCCATCGGGGGAAAGATTGTCGCCCGGGAGGACGTGAAGAGCATGGGGAAGAACGTGACGGCCAAGTGTTATGGTGGTGATATCACCCGGAAACGGAAGCTTTTGGAAAAACAAAAAGAGGGCAAGAAACGCATGAAGCAGTTTGGCAAGGTGAACATCCCCCAGGAGGCGTTTCTTCAGGTGCTCAAGGCCTTTGGAGATTAGAGCCCGTGACCGATCTATTGTTTTTTGGGAAGGCCAAGGCGGAACGAAAACAGATCCGCGGGGTCGCCCATTTCCTGGCCAAACGATACCGCTACGGAAAGGATGTGCTTCCCGCCCCGGTATTACACCGCTTGCAGGAGGCGAGGGGACTCTGCCGCGAGGCGCTCCGCCTGACCATTCCCGGCGAAAAACGCACGGAGGTCATGCGTCAGTTGGATGAGACCTACGGGGATCTCCTGCGAACCGAGCGGCATCATGGACGGAAGGAAAACGCCGAGGTGGCCTTGGTGGCCATCGCCCTGGCGTTGGGGGTGAGGGCCTATATTCTCCAACCCTTCAAAATTCCCACGCACTCGATGCGACCAACTCTCTTGGGGATCCTTAATCAGCCGGAAAGCAATCCTCCACCGGGACCGTTGATCCGGATTCTCGATCTGGCGCTACAAGGCAAGAGCTATCACCGGATGGTCGCGCCGCAGGATGGCAACATCCTTTCCGTGCGTGAAGGACGACTCTTCGGAATCATTCCATGGTCGACCACCGAAGTAATCGCGGATGGTTGGACGGAGACTGTTTGGGCGAGTCTGCAGGAATCCCGTGAAGGCGGCTTGCGGGTTCGCGCCGGCGATCACGTGAAGACCGGCGATGTTTTGGCCAATTTTAGTTCGGCAACGGGAGACCATCTTTTCGTCAATAAATTCATCTATCAGTTCAAGAAACCGGAACGGGCGGATACTTTTGTCTTCACCACCGAAAACATTGAAGGGATCGAGTCGGGACTGCGATTACGCGGAATTGAGGGTTCCCAATACTATATCAAGCGGTGTGTGGCCTTGGGTGGGGATCTTCTGCAGGTACAACCCCCAGAACTCTGGATTAACGGCCAACCTGCCACGGCGACCGCCTGCCAACGTGTGGCAGCCCAAAAGGACGGCTATCCGGGATACACACTTGGCCCAACCTATTTAAACACCCCAAATGACACCTACCGTGTGCCGAACCGTGATTACTGGGCGATGGGGGATAATAGTCCCAACAGCTTCGACTCACGTGGATGGGGACCCGTCCCCGCAGCCAATCTGGTCGGCAAAGGCGCCTTCGTTTATTGGCCGATCACCAAGCGCTGGGGACTGATTCAATAAACGAACCCAGAAGACCTTTGTTCATATTTGTCGCACAATAAATATTGTATCGAATATGCTTTTATCCAGCTAATTGATCCTGCAAGCTGCTAACTAGCCTCCTTATTCCCTTCACCGCCATGGCTCGGTGGCTTATCCGGTCCTTGGTTCGTTCCGAAAGCTGTCCAAAGGTCTTGGCGTAGCCGCGTGGTTGAAAAATGGGGTCGTAGCCAAATCCTCCGGATCCGTGTTCCCGTTGCGTAATCCGACCCCAGACGCGTCCCGTTTTTACAGCCAAAACCCG
>Ga0214917_10007996_pt1 | contig 10511 bp, 11 predicted proteins | sample LL_1208_BB_MetaG_FD_177983 | JGI IMG/M metagenome (GOLD analysis project Ga0214917, IMG submission 177983) | Freshwater microbial communities from Lake Lanier, Atlanta, Georgia, United States - LL_1208_BB | ecosystem: Environmental > Aquatic > Freshwater > Lake | place: USA: Georgia | collected...
TCGCGAGGAGGTACTCCAAGCGGTCAGCTATGCCACCCGCGAAGTTGATGTATGTTGGTTAATAAGAGCGTGTCTGAGATCACTCTAGGACCTCTCGACACAAGTAGAATTATCTTTCACCTGCATTGGTGTTGACCGGAATGTAAGTGGTCGAATCGCCGTGTACAACAAAGTGGGCGCTTCGTATGCAAATTTCTTTATAACTCAACTCCATTCCTTAGTTCCGAGTGGCAGTACCTCGGTGAAACTGAGAACGTTAGCGCGACTGCGGTACTCAAATTCACTCGAGCAGTATTGATTGATTTTTCATTCGAGGTTCCTTCCAAACTGAAACTCGAGTTGCGAGTGGGTGGAACTTCGGGCAAATCCGGTAGGGTAAGTCTATTATTTTTGCATCCCTGTTTCACTTATATTCTAGGTGGAGGGAGTCTGTGCATGTTATTTAGCCCAGCTTCTTGCTCTCAATGGCGGTTCATCATTACTCCAACTATATGAGCCCGACGGTAACGGTGATCCCTCCAAGAGACCATGTGCCTCTGTTAACTCTATTGAGATATTCGCGGAGGAATCTGTAAGGTCCATGGATTCAGTGGTCGTTGATTTCGATGTCGATTTCCCTCCTCTTCCCGATAAATCGGCCGCCGATCAATCTCGTCGTACTTTTTTCCTCAATGTGTATCGGACAAAACCCAATTCCGATCCGTTATCAACCTTCTCGTATTCCCTCAAAGACGGTGTCCTTGTTTTCCGCTCCCAACCACTCCAGAACAATCACCCTTTATGGTGGCGTCAACTACCATTCCGTATCGACCGTTTATGCCGCGGCGATTTCTGGCGACCCATTGTCCTCGAGTTAGTCGAGTCAACTGGAACCTCTGTTTACACCACAGCGTTCACGTACTCGGACCTTATGAAATCAATGACTGAAGGCCCATTCGTGCTTCGGTTCAATCCTTCATCCCATGGAACAACAAGACTCCCCACAGTCTCTGTTCGATGCCGGGAAATTGTTCATGATTATTCCTTTTTAGATTTTGTTTCAGCAGGTCTTGAAATTGCCGTCATTGTTGGAATTGATTTCACCCGATCAAACGAGGAACCACGTATCCCTTCCAGTTTGCATGCATTTTCACCATCCACAGGTCAACCAACACCCTCAAACGAATACGTGATGGTTATTCAGTCTGTGCTGGATATTCTACAGCATTATGACAGTGATAAAGAATTTCCGGTTTTCGGATTCGGTGCCAAAATCCCTCCAACAAAAACAATCACGTCTCACTGTTTCGCATGCAGCGGCGATTTTTTCCAACCAGAAGTGTTTGGAGTCGATGGGGTTTTGGAAGCGTACAAAAACGCGCTTGGAACGATTAGTTTACATGGTCCAACAAAATTATCAGATCTCTTGAACTTGACTCGTCAGTATGCAGCTCCATCTCACGAATCTGAAGCCAAGTATTTCATCCTCCTCATTATAACGGACGGTGTGATTGAAGATTTGCAGAAATCGATTGATGAAATTGTTGAACTTGCCCAACTTCCTGTTTCAATCGTTATTGTGGGAGTTGGGAACGAAAATTTTTCACAAATGATTCTCCTCGATGCCGACGAGAATCCCCTTGTTTCTTCTGTAACGGGAAAACGAATGACTCGAGACATTGTCCAGTTTGTCCCCTTCCGCGAGTATAAGGATCTACCATACCATGAACTGGCAGTAGCAACGTTGGAGGAAATTCCAAGAGAAGTTTTGAAATTTTTCAAAGCTCAAGGAATTCATCCTGTCGTCAACCCTGACCCCGAGGAACGCCGACGACGGTATTTGGGGTTCGCGGATCCATCCGGTCGTTTATTGCGAGGTCCACAACAGGCAAAAAACGAAGCTGACGATGAAGATGGAGATGAAAGAGGATCGGTAAAGTTTTTCAACGACACTAAAACTCAACTTATAGACACTGTTGTTCGCCAAGGATATATGGAAGACCTAGTACGGAAAGTTGTCGATAAGGGAATTTTGTGTCCGGATCCGTTGCATGTGATTGATGTACTTTTTCATATGCAGAAAAATCCGCCGAAAAACGCCCCAAAAATTTCTTCTAATGGAGTCATTTCCATCGCTGATCGATTGCGAGTGACCGACACTTTGTCGCCAACTGAACCGTCTATTGACCCGATGAAACGAGCACCAACAAGGAGTGTTGGGTCAGCAATGGTTTTGGGCCGACTCGGTCGACTTTGTGGGATTTGCATGCGCAACGATATTGATATAGTTATTCGACCTTGCAATCATCAAGTTATTTGTCGCGAATGTTATGCCCAATTAGCCAGTCCAGTTTGTCCTCTTTGCAGAGCAACAGTTGCTGGATTTGAATTAATATCCTAGACAAAAAAAATTTTGTATTTTATTTTCGCCCCATTTTTTCCTTTCTAGTTTATCCTATGACAAACCCAGAAAACGTCAGTGACGAAAATCGTGAACCTAAACCTCTAATGGAATCTATGGATCATCTAGATCCGTTGGTAAAGGACCCTAAAGCGATCGAGGATTTCTCAGAGACCGCGAATGAGTTGATTCCTCGCGCTGAATCCTTGGCAAAAGCTAATCGTCTTCAAGAAGCAGTTGAGAGCTTACTTGCGTTGGAGAAGCGTGCACGTTTTGCTTTTGATGGATTAACATGTTCTCGTATTCTCACAACGATTGCGACTCTGTATTTCCAACGAGGCGATTTGCAGGGTCTTTTTGACATTATCCCTTCCCTGATAAAAAAACGGGGTCAATTGAAACGACCTGTTGCTGACCTAATCAATCTGTGCACCAAATGGCTCCGCGAGAATGTACAGGACAGAGCCATGAAGTACCAGTTTATCACCGTATTGGCGGATGTGACAGAGGGAAAAATTTTCGTCGAAGCTGAGCGAGCAAGAATAAAATTGTATGAGAGTCAGCTCAAGGAAGCTGAAGGGAAAATAGATGAAGCGTGTTTGATCCTTCAGGAGGAACAAGTTGAAATTATTGGTGCAATGGAAGTGAGGGAGAAAACAGAATACATTCTTGAACAAATGCGATTGGTTTTGCTGAGAAACGATTTTATTCGTCTTCCAATTATTGCAAAAAAAATAAACCCGAAAATCCTCGCTGCCGATAAAAGTATTTGGGACCTCAAAATCAAGTACTATGAGTACTTGATTCTCCATTACATGCACGAGGAGGATTACGTTGAAGTTGCCAACTGTTACAAGAACATTTACGAGACGGAAAAAATTTCCGAACCAGACTCGCTGAAAGCATTGACTGGTTGCACATTGTTCTTGTTGTTATCACCAGTGAACGAATCTCAGCGAAAATCAATCAGTCAACTTTTGGAAAAGGAAAAACGAAACTTCGATTCGATTGTGATTGTCAGAGATCTCGCTCGTTCGTTTCTTGGAAACGCTCTTATTCACAATTCAGCAGCGCAATCTGTTCGATCTATTGAGTTCGTTTTTGGTGAGTCCCAATTGCATGCAGACAGATGCATAGGAACCGGTCAGTCACGATTCGATCTGTTGCTGAAACGAATCTGTCAATTCAATCTCTTGTGCGTTCTTAGTAAGTTTTATTCACGAATCCGATTGGTGCGTCTTGCATCGATTCTCGGGCTGACAGCAGAAGCAACAGAGTTGGAAATAACCCAACTGGTGACCTCGAAATCTCTTTCTGTGAAAATTGATAGACCTGCCGGAATTGTATGGTTCCACCCCCGTCTTTCACCACATCAGAAACTTGATTTATGGTCCGGCAATATCAACAAGGCATTGGATTTGGTCGAGTCCACGAGTAATTTGATTCAAAAAGAGATTCAAATCCACGCAGCCAAGGACAGAATCCGAGCTCAACTCGCAAAGGATACAACTGTGGCCTAAAAATAAAAGCGAAAAAATTTATATATCGGCAAGGATGAGAAAGTTAGTAGTAAGCGTTTTTGAAAATTTTGCCAAGTATCCCGCGCTTCTCGTAGTGTGTAATTATGTTGAAATTCACAAAACCGGTATTTGCAGTTCGTTCACCGATCCCGTTGTCTGTGCGCTACGATTCGTTGCTCGTTCAGTGCTGTATCGCTGCCGCTGTGTATTTCGGCCCCCAGGACGCAGCGCTCGGTGCTTTGGCGTTCTTGAGCGGTCGTGCGGGAAGCAACTCGATCAACAAACCAGTGGACGTGAAGGATGCAAACGGTGCCGTAGAGAAATTCTACGCAAAGAAAGGATTGTCAGCGGACGCATTTAAGTTGAAGCAAGATGGAAATCAGTGGGAACTTAAATTCGCCAATATGTACAACTAAAAGTGTGAGGAGAAGTATTTAGTGAGAAAAATTTTCATGACTTTATACAGTAGAAAAAAAACGATGAGATATTTATAGTTTTAATGAAACTCTTTTTGGTTCTTTTTTTAGTTTTTCAGACTCTCTCTGATTGAGTGAGATCGCAAACCAATAGCATTGGGGAGATCCTTGAAGTGATGGTGTACCCATCACATACCCTTCTTGCTGTTTGATAAACATTCCTTTTGGAGCAAAAAGTTCGGCATTCATCTTTTCGAGTAATTTTTCCATAGACATGTCTCTTGTCGCAGAACGCACGCAGGGATACAAACAGCACACGACCGATAAACAAGATATGGCGCAACAAGTGAGCGAATCACCGCATTGATGATTCTTGCGGTCTTCAATCAAAATTTGCATCCAAGTCGACCATTCCGATTCCTTTATTTTACCGCTCAGTTCGTCCGGTAACGAAGCGGTTATATACTCCGGGAACATTTTGAAAGAAGGCAAATGCGAGAAAATTTCGGCCGGAAATATGAATCGATCTTCCGAAGAAGGTGGTGGTTTGAAATACGAAACAATTCTACCATCATCCGGCGATGATCTGAAGTGCACAACTGCACTCGTTGCTTGGTTCTCTTGAAGAGTCATTAACAAGCACTATGAGGAAATATGAAAAGCAATGAGTGAAAAACAAAAAGAAATGAAACATTTCTTAGTAAAACTTTAATGGGTTCTTTTAGAAACACGAAATTGAGAGGAGTAAAACAAAGAGGAAAAATATTGATTCAGAGAGAATATATTCAGTCAAAAGAAAATGATCTATTGGAATCCGGTACCCATGCGGATCAGGTCACATTCCTCGGGTGTTAATCCGATAACAAGAACAGGTTGTTGACCACCACAAAATCCACCTACTCTGACCAATTCGATAGCGAAATAAAGTCCTCTAGGTGCAAAGACTAGGACGTTTAATCGTCGGATAGTCAGTCTAAATTCTTCAAAGATACTGGCCCGTGTGGTAGCTACTGATTGCAGAGTTCGCATACTTGTAGACCATTCTAAATCAGTCATACGTGAGTTGAGCTCACGCGGAGCCTTTTCCATTAGATGCCCGGGAAGAAACGGGGCGGAAGAGCAACAGGTCGCGTCAAGACGGACAGGGAATTCAAGGCGGCGATTTGATTGAATAATCATTCTATGAAAAAATAAACAAGAAATAAAAATAAAAAATATTTTTTTCATACTTCCGAAAACATGAAACTATTTCGTTATAGCAAAAAGAATGGTTCTGTTTCAGTACCCGTTTTACATGTATCGCGATTCAGTCTTGAGGATCTTTGATTCCTCAGGATTGAGAGCTATAACCAAAACGTTGCTGCTGGTACAGCAGTCAACATCAGGTTTTTGGAGTGCCATAAACAACCCTTTTGGTTCGAAAATACGGCAATTAACATCGTGCAAAGTTTCAGCAAATTTGCGGCTTGCAGTGCTATAACACGAAGAGAGACATATGAGACTGCAAAGACCAAAACACCAACAAAGAGTGATCTTGGAGCAATTGGAAGGAATCTCATTTATTGTGACTTGTTGCAATTGTCTCATCGACCAAGTCCATTCTTCATCAGAAATAATTGAACGCAAAACCTCTGGAGTCTTGACAATTAGGTGTTCTGGGAGGAATGGAGCTCCTTCGCAACAGCCACTGCCGAAATCAGTGGATATTTGAATACGATTGACAGCGATTTGTTCAGTTGACATAAGAGTATAGCTAGAGATATTTTTTGGTCAAAGAAAAAATAATTCTTTTTTATATGCTAGGAAATATTATTAGCAAATAAGTTTGACGATTTGCGATTCCTCTGGATTGAGGGCTATAACGAGAAAGTCATTGGAAATTGCTATACACATTCCGTTTGGTTCAAAGAGGCAGTCATTGAGATGAGTAATAGTCGACCTGAGTCGAAAATGAAGCTTATCCATACGATGGTCCAACCACATGGATCCTTTAGCTCCTTCGCAGCAAACATAAAAACAAGACGAACAACCATCAGGTGTTTCTTGTACAACGATTTCCTGTAATCGTCGCATTGCAGTAGACCATTCACGATCTGAGATTCTCCCCTTGATGAAAACTGGGGCCGTCGTAATAAGAGATTCGTGCATGAATTGGGGACCATCAGTGCATGACGAATTCATATCGAGTTGAATCTCTGCGCGAACACCATCAATCAAATAGTAAGACATATAAACCTGGGAATAAATAAATGGAAAAAAGGCAAGAAAAAATTTTTTTTTGGTCAAACACGCACACATAGCACTAATGAATACCAGGTTCAAGAGCAAGGATGGCAGAGGATTCGGGAGACAAGGCAATAACAAGGGCAGTTGTTCCTTCATCACAACAATTTGCATCAAATGTTTGAATAGACATATACAAACCGCGAGGTTTGAAAACAGTCTTGTTGAGATACCCGATAGTCATTTGCAATTTTTTCTTGAGAGACTTTTTCTTGTTCCGAACGCACAAGAGACCGAGCAATCCACAGCAACACGCAGCTGTCATTTGACAGCAAAACGTTGGAGTGTCTCCCAGCGTGACAGATTGAATGGAACGCATGCATTTGATCCATTCCTCAGCAGTTACATTCTTGCTCAAAATTTCACTCGGAACATTCTCAATGACTTCATCAGGGAGAAATGTGGCACCTGCGCAACACGCTGGTTGCATGTCGGTGACGATAACCAGACGATCGGGGGTTCCTTGCATGAGTCACTAGAGCGAATGGGTCAAAGAGAAAATGGTAAAAGGAAAAAAATATTTGCGAATTTTTTAAACTCGATTCTCCGATGTCGTCGATTCAGCAACTAGAGGTGCATCTTGGGCAGCATTGTCTTTGGTAGTTTGATCATCAAGGCTGACCGTTGACCAGCCTTCTGGAACATCATAGTTGTGAACAAAAATGAACCAAAACTTTTGACCAAAGTTAGACGCAAATTTTAGACGAAGTGCAAGGACTGCTGGGTACCAAAGAAAGCATGCGAGAATCCCAATGAAACAGCCCGCCATTATCTGGGAAGCTGAATGGTCATTGAGAAGAGCACGGGATATTGGAACTGGGAGCAGGATCGGAGACCATATGGCCAAGTATGCACTAAATTCGCGCTGTGAAATGGACCCAAACGGGAACATGAGGACTCCCTTGAATAAGGCGACACATGTTTCACCAACAGACGCAATAGAGGGGAAAAAAGACGTAATGCCCTTTGACGGAGTTATGACGCGATGAGCAGCGTCTAAAACCAAGTACAGAAACAGTGCCGTTGAAGTAGCTGCGTGAGCGCTAGGCATCCCACAGCTCGACAAACACGAACCTTCCGGACGCGCCTGCTTGGCTATAAACTTTACGAGGGACACGATTCCGGCAACGAGAAGAGGTAGAAGGCCGACGGCGAGCTCGCGAGTTCCTCGTTTAATGAGGAACGCCAACAATATCATAAAACATAATATCCAAGGAACGAATCCGTACGCAACCCCGACGATCTGCCAAGCGGATGGGTCCTTCGGAACCGTGACGTCAAAGAACGGGATAGGAGTTCCGTAGGGGCACGGTTGATCCTGGACGTACCAAGAAGGTTGGCATTGACTCATAGTATTAGCTAGGATTACTAGTGATTGCGCTGTCTAATAATTTTTTTACGCATCAATTCCTGAATTCCCGTCAACGGAATCGCACATGTATGAATCGAGCTTCATCGCCGCCCGAAAACACATGAACCAAGGATAGAGGCTGAGTACTGTAAAGCTTGCTTTCATAAATGATTCTCTTTACGTCCACTACCGAAGAATATATAATTTCATAACACTAAGCTTCCTCTTCGATCTGAATCGCGCGTTTTGCTTCTTGCTCTATCTCTCGAACAAGCGCCTCCGGTACATGAGAAGGGACTCCGTTGGTTTCCTTCGAGACCCAGAGATACTCAAAATCATTCTGGCGTTCTTTTTCAGTGTCCTTGTCTTGTCCCTTGAGTAACATGCGAGCGGCGTTGTACAGGGCGTCTCTTGAGCTCAGTTCCTGTAAATTGAGCTTTTCAATCGCACTACGGGCAAGCTGCCGACCTTTTCCAACCGCCATACCGAAGTTCTTGGAAACGATACCAGATGGGTCGATCGTGTATAAACTTGGTGAGCCGGATTTGGGGTCAACGGAGGCAAGCAGTACTGTGGAACCGAAGGGTCGGACGGAGCCATATTGAGTGAAAGCATGAACGTACATCGCAATTCGCTCGGCGAGAACTCGTGGGGGTATGTCCTCGTTGTAAATATTCTTGTACTGCGCGGCTTCATCACGAGCCCTTTCAACGATCTCCTTGCCATCAGCAACTAATCCAGCGACGGAGAGTGCGGAATGTCGATTGATAGCAAATATTCGTCTATTAGTGCCAGGAACAAGCATAGGCGACACAAAAGCTCTCTCGTTCGCCAAAATTACACCATCTTTAAACAAGAACCCAATCGCTGTTCCACTTCCATCTACACACTTCACCGCATACTCACTCTGGAAGATTCGACCGTCGGGAGAGTAGGTCGTTGTAGAGAGATCGTATCCTGAGCCAGACATTATGTAAAACTAACAAAAGGATGACTTAAAAATGCATCACAAATTTGTGGACAGCTCGAAAGTTTCTCACGTTTCTTTGTTCAATTTATTATCTAGAGCTTCTTGTTATGGGAAAGGAATCATCAGACAAGCGCTTCTCTGGGATCAAGCGTGACCCACGGTTCAGGAAACCAGCGGCCAAGAAATCGAAGACGGTTCTTGATTCCCGATTCAAGCATATTCTCACAGATGAGAAGTTTAGAGGAGCGTCAGGGAAGAATCCACGAGGTATGGGGAAACAGAACCAAACTAAAAGAAAACAAACTCGCAATCGTGATATGGAGCAATTCTACGAGCTGGATACACCGAGAGAGTCACAATCTCTCTCCGATAACGAGGTCGATCTTGAAGACGATAAGTTTCAATGGGACGCTGAATCATCGTCATCCGAAGATGACATGACACAGGAGCTCCACAATGATATGGCTCTATCAGATGAGGAGAAGGAAGAAGTTGAACTCGGCGACAGTACCGAGAAGATCGCTTTTATGAATTGTAATTGGGATATCATTACAGCGACAGACTTGTATGTTCTCATTCAGTCGTTCCTCGATGACAATGCCCCTGGTCGTAAACTCGTGAAGATCACAGTTCACAAGTCTGACTATGGCGCTGAGCGAATGGAGCGCGAGGAGCAATATGGTCCTCTTATTGAGGGAATGCCAAGCGACAACGAGGAGGACGATTCGCTCAAGACACAGGCTGAACTAGATCTGATTGAGAAGAAACGCCTCGATGCGATTCGACGTTACGAGAAGCAAAAGAGACTTTACTATTATGCAATTGCCGAATTCGATTCGATCAACACCGCCTGTATTGTATATGACGAGCTCGATGGTGTAGCTGCGGGTTATTGCTCTGAGAGTTTGGACCTTCGATTTGTCCCTGAAGACACTCCTGACCCATCGACCAAGCGCGAACCCGTTTCATTCGCTGATCATATACCGGAATCATACACCCCTCCAATGGTTGAGGTGGGTGACGTTACAATGCAGCATTCCAAGGTGAAGCTGTCGTGGGACGAAGACCCTCCAGAGCGAAAAGTTCTCATGAAGAAACTTACCCCTGCTCAAATTCGTGACTTGGATCTTGAAGCATACCTCGAATCAGACGATAACGAAGAAGAGGCCGTTGACGCGGACCAAATCCGCAAGGCTTTATTGGGAGAAGAGAACGAGGACAATTCACAGGTAAGTGAGGAAGAATCGCCCGAAGAGGAACCTGTAATGGGTGAAATGGAAATGAGTTTCTCGCGAGACGTTGAATCGATCGGTAAGAATGTTGCCAAGAAACTTGCTGACGCAAACGTTAAGAGTTCCGAGGATATGACTGTATGGGAGAAGTACTTGGAGAAACGCAAGGAAGCACGTAAGGCTAAGAAGGCGGCTCGGAGAGATCAGATTGAGCAACAGCGACAGGAAAGGATCGCGACAGCGAAGGCGAACGCAAAGGCGGCGAAGAAATCGAGAGAAGCAGAGGAAGATTCATCCGACGAAGATGAAGCTTTGTTCAAGCAATCGAATATGGACGATATGGTACAAGATTCGCGTCT
>Ga0214917_10007997_pt1 | contig 10511 bp, 10 predicted proteins | sample LL_1208_BB_MetaG_FD_177983 | JGI IMG/M metagenome (GOLD analysis project Ga0214917, IMG submission 177983) | Freshwater microbial communities from Lake Lanier, Atlanta, Georgia, United States - LL_1208_BB | ecosystem: Environmental > Aquatic > Freshwater > Lake | place: USA: Georgia | collected...
ATCACCGCGTCCTGGGCTTGCCGCTTTTGCCGCTGTCCTTGTGGCACATGTTTAATCTGGAGGTGGCTCGATCGCCCTACTTCATTGGCGGCTCGTTCCCATCGGCCCGGGATCTGCGCCTAGCGGTGAACATTTGCCGCACGCCTTATCCGCATTTGCCGGATCTGTCGGATTGCAGGTTATGGCTGGATTGGCTGAAAAGCTGGCGGTGCGACTTCCTTGTGGAAACGGTAAAATTCAGGACTTACCTGGACGATTTTAATGCGTTGCCACAACTATGGCAGCCTGAGAAAAAGAGGGGCACCGGCCGGGAGACAACGGGCCTGCCGTGGTCGCTGGCCATTGTGTCCGGCGTATGCGGCGCTACTGGGTGGGACGAGGCAAAGGTATGGAACATGCCCATTGGACAGGCGTACTGGTACCACGTGGCCTTTGCCATGCAAAACGGCAGCAGCGTGGATCTGTTGAGTGAGGGTGAGATGCTGGCGATCGAGACCATACGCGCCAGGAGGGCTTGCCAATGATTACAATGGCAATAGACGATGCTGACTTTAGCTATCAGCTCAAGCGATATGCACTGGCTCGACAAATATCTTTTGCAAAGGCAATCAAACAGCAGGGGCGATTAGTGGCCGTGAATCTTGCGTTTCAAACTCAGCCATTTGGCGATGAAAAAGGCAGGGCGCAGGGAGAAAACGCTGTACGGTCCGATTTAATACCCAAGCAGGGATCTAATAAAGGAATCTTTAAGCCCTTAAACAAATTCTGGCTACAGGAAGCCATTAGGATGAAACAGTACGCACCCGAGAACTTTCAGAGAAGATTTACAAACAAAGACGGTCAAGTATGGCTTAGCGAGGAAGATCGCATTTTAACCAGCAAAGGCGCAATGAAGGATTTTCATCAAAGCATGAGAACGCGCGACAGAAAAAGAACAACTATGGCGGGCGCATACACTCGCGACATCGGAAGGCATAAAGCGGGAAATCGCGGGATTGTGGATAAGGATCAGATGATGGACTACGTAAAGCAGGTTCAAAAAAAGGTAGGAATTGCCAAAGCCGGATGGGCGGATTGCGCCAAGCAGCTTGGAGGATCCAGGGGAATTCCGCAATGGGTCACCAGACATGCAGGCAAAAGAGCAGCAGGGTTTATTGTGGACAAATCAAACACCAAAGATGAGCAGTATGTTCAGATGGAAAATAAAGTGCCTTGGATTGATAAATGCTTGAACTCAGGTCAGATCCAGCGGGCTCTTGACATACAAAGAGAAAAAATGACAAAGGCTATTGAATTAACCCTTAGCAAGGCATAACGATGGCTGAGTTAAAAGTAAAAGTTGGAGTTGATAAGTCTGGACTAACGACCGGGCTTGCATCCATGGAAAACTCTGTAAAAGGGTTTGGCACAAAAATTGGCGGCATCTTGGCTGGCGCATTTGCGTTCGATAAAATCATACAAGGATTTTCAAATGCCATAGACAAGGGCGACCAGCTCCAAGACCTTGCAAATCGGTTTGGGGTTGCCGCTAGTAGCCTGCAAGAAATAGGCAACGCAGCCAGCACTTCAGGAGCTGGATTAGAGGATGTGGCTAGTGCTATGAATAAGCTGGCGAAGAACGCTGGCGCAGCGATTGGCGGGAATGAGCAAATGGCGGAGGCTTTTAATAAAATTGGTTTAAGCGTAGAGCAACTCCAGGGAATGACCCCGCAGGATTTATTTATGGCCTTATCCAAGGCAGTGGCCTCTGGGACGCTTGGCATGCAGGATTTTACGATCGCACAAGAGCTGGCCGGAAAAGGTGCTGCCGTGCTTATGGAGACTCTCCGCATGGGCCCAGAGGTCATTCAGGCTAACGGACAAGCGATGGGGGTATTTTCAAATGAAACTATTGCCCAGCTTAGTGCAGCATCCGATGCCCTGAAAGCGTTTCAAAATGTTGTTACAATAGTTTTTGGAACTGCTGTTTCAAAAATCATGGATGCGGTAGAAGCATACGCCCGCTTTGCTGCCATACGGCCGCTGATTCAATTTTTTGATCAAATAAAGTCATCTACAACTGGTTCTGGTAAAAGCATTAGAGACATGGAAGGCGGATCTGGTGGCGCCGCCGCTTCTGCCGACAAAACTTTTGAGGCAAGCGAGCGAGCTGCTGCTAGGCACGAGTTGCGTTTAATTGAGGCTCAAATTGCTGGAAAAGAAGAAGCGGAAAAAATGAAACAGGAAATTGAGGAAAAATATGCTCAAAAAAGCCTAGAGCGCGCGCAACGTTTAGAAGAACAAAAAGCAGATCAAATGGACGATCGCAAAGAAAGGCTTGCACAAATAAACAAACAAAGAGGCAACGCGCCGGACTTTGACCCACGCGAGGCATTGATGCAAAGATTTGGTCTAGGAGGTCAACTGCGTGACATCCCCACCAGCACGGAGGCACAGCGCACACAACCCGTGAGATTAGAAAACCCACCCAGCCTGCAAGGCGTGCTGGACAAGCTGGACACGCTCATTAAAAACGCCGGGGTATTCAGCTAATGGCACGCGGCAGCAGCGGCAGTGGCGGGGGCAGCGGATCCGCGCAAAACACCGGCATCGAGATGCTGGGCGGTGGCGGCAGTTTCCAATCCACCGGCAAGACCACAATTAACAAAAAGTATTTTGTTACTAATTTTGCGCAGCTGCAAACAGCTCCAAAAATAGATGGATATCAAGCCACTAATATCAGTTACGTTAAAATCAACGAAACGGCCTATGAGCAATCGGTAACCTATGAGGCGATGACGGATGGCTCGATCAGCGACACCGGCGGAGTCGTTTGGCTGCAATCAGGCGTTAAAGGCACGTTTGAAATGTTTTGCTCCTTTGAAAGTAAGCCGATCGAGCTGCATCCCCGCATTGACAAACTTTCAGTAGATTTTGGCGGTTACTTTACGCCAGATGGATTTGCGAAATGGCCGCCAACTTACACACCCACATCAGGCGGCGGACTTGGATCTGCCAATGCTATTCCTAACCCTATGTTTGGAGTTACTCGTTGGAAAGAGATCACCTTAACGCTACGTCACACTTACTACACTACAAACGTAAATCCTAACATTTGGGATACTGCAGGCCGGGTAGTAGATAAATTGCCAGCTGGCATCCCCATCCCAAAGGGTGAAAAAGATAAGGACGGCAAGGAAATCCCGCGGCGATGGATGATGCAGGCGCCGGCCGTAAGCAGGCAGGGCGAGGCATGGCAAGTGGTGCAGGAATACGTGCTGCTGGATTCCAAGGGCGTGGCTGACGGAATGTACGAAAAAGGCACTGTACCAGGGGCCACATGATCCCTGACGAGCTGAAAGCGGAATCGGGCGACAAGATTCTGCCTAAGTTTAAGAAGTTGGTCGCTTGGATCGATAGCCAGCGCCTTGTTTCCGTGGACGATCGCGTCACGATCAATCAAACGCCAAACGGCTCGCTGGTGTCCATGGTGGATCGGCCGCCCAGCATCGTCACACCGCTGCAGGTGCGGCTGGTAGGAACAAAGTTTTACAGCGTAAGCGAAGGCTACATTAACGGCAAACTGCCTCAAATCAAGCCCAGCACAGGCCAGCTGCAGGACATTGTGGATCCGGATGGCATCAGCGCACCTCCTGCCAAATTACCGCAGGAACGTCCGATTGTGGTATGCGTCCTGGTCAAATTTGACGATCTTTACAGGTTCAAATCCAGCGAGATTGTGACCAAGCAACCATCCGAATTACCCAGAACTGGCAGCGCTGATTATGCTGCGAAAGACAAGACAACGACTGGCACAATTCCACTGGCTTTTATGCGTGCCAATCAATTTGTGCAATTCGTCACCCACAACCTGCAGGTGCGGGCCTTTGTGCATAACGGATCTCACAGGGTCATCTACTGGCCGGCGTGAAATACCCCGCACAGCTGTGGCGTAGACTGCTGGATCGTGTAGCCCAGTATCTGCCAGTAAAATTTGATTTTATCGCGGCCCCAGCGCGTTCCCACCCGTGGCAGATCACGGCCCAGTACTACACTGATCCGGATAAAAAATCCTACTGGCGGGCAACCGTAGCTCCCGGCCTGGTCAACGGTATACCCGCCAAGATTGACATGAAATATATGGACGCGCCGGCTGCCGCCGTGGAGCGGATCCGGCTGGACAACCTGAAAAACAAAAAACCGAAACCCGGCAAAAACGATCGTGTGGACGTCTATCTGGATGAACAGGCCGCGGTAAAATTAACGTTTCGCAAGATAGGATCCGACGCAGATCCTGAATCCGTGTCCGGCGATGCAAACAGCGGCAAGGTAACCGGCGTCTTTGAAAAAGTGCCGGACTTCTTTAAAAGGTTGGGCGTTGCGGATGCCAACACGAATCTGTTAGAAGATAAGACGGAGACAAAACGCCTGCTGCTGGCTTGCGACGTTGTGCTGAATCAACCGCGCGTTTCTCTGACAAACCAAATAGACATTTTCGCCGCGTCCGTTCAAACGACACTGGTCAGCATCAATCCGGGTTTTTCAATACCGAAGGATCTGGAGCCGAAGGTCATATCCACCCCTAAATTTCTGCCGGTAAGCGACGCAGTAATCTTTGCAGATATATTCTTTGAAAGATTTGTCGATAGCGCCCAAGATCAAATCCATCTTAGCACGGTATATCTTTTATCGCCATTGTTGCCACTGCAGGATCCTGCAAATCTGGCCGACTGGCAGCCTTATATTCAGTACCGTTGCCATCATAATCTGGTGCACGCCACCAAGCAGATTGAGAAACGCCAGGAGTTTCAACCCTTAAAGCTTGTCGTCCCGCTTGCCGCAGGTCTAGCCCAGCCCATCATTGATTATATCCTGGCTGAAAATAACTTTTTCGCACAAGCCGCGCTGGATTTCTACCAGCAACGCAACTTGCGGGGAAAGTTTTACGCCGTATGAGCCTGGATAAAACAACCGAGCGGCGCAAAAAAGTGATTGAACAAAACCGCAGGCTGCGAAAGCTGGGCCTGTTGCAGCTGACGGAGCCCGGGCCGTGGTACCCCATAGCCGCTGCTGTGCAGTTTGATCCCGCCTTTTTTAAGGGCTTTACAGAGCAGGAGACTGGGATTGACACGCCTCCAGCCAAGTAACCATGGCCACGCTCCTTTACGGTAACATCTCAAACAAAACTGCCAGCTACACCATACAGCCTGGCACCATTACCCTGCCCACCGTCGTGCAGGGGGATACCTTTACCCTGGCCGTACGGTTGACCGAGACGTCCGACAACAACACCACCATCACCGCTCCTTCCATTTCCTACGCCCGGCTTAGCTATGGCCCGGTGGACGTTGCGCCCACGGCAGGCACATTTAAGGTGCTGGTGAACGCGGTGACTAGCAGCGCAATCACGGTGGGAGCTACGGCCGCCAGCGTGGCCGCTGTCTTAAACAGCATCACCACGGCGGCCGGTTGGACGGTAACGGAGGATCAGGGATCCTACATCGTCGGCAGGACGGCAAACTGGACTGCCACAAGCGGCATCACCATTGTCGAAAACACCCTTGTCCCGGACAGCTTTGTCCGTGTCACCAGTTACTCTGCCAATAACACGTTTTTCCAAGAGCTGCGGCCCATGCAATCCCCGCTGGCCTACACCAGCGCATTTGGCCTGATCGTGCCGCCCGCACCTACGATCACCCGTGTCGTTACGGGTTACTCAGATACCACGACGGGGGTAAAGGTAAACGAGGTGCAGCGACTATACGTGCCGCCAGTTTTTGACGCCGGGTATCAGATCTATCGGGGAACAGCCCGGACCAGGTTGCTTAGTAAAGATGACGGCGCGGAGGAAATTCTGGATGCCCTGACCAACGGCGTAACGACCAAGGGCGCGGGGGAGATCTTTATTGTCACAAACCCGCAAAATTACACTGCCGACATTGAATTTGCAGGCAGCATGGCGGGCGCCACTCATCCGCTCCTATCCGTTTCGGTTCCAATTTCTCCCCAAGGCGATGTTACTTTTGATCTGGATCTAAACACACAAGGCATGCTGGCCGCTTTGCGCGGGGACTTTGAGGTCACCCACCCCCTGACGTGCGAGGTGGGAATCAACTACGGCACGACGACCACGCCGAACGTAAAGTACGTCACTGTCTTTCAGCAAAACATGACCGTGCAGGCGGATGGCGCGTGGACAGGGCTGGCGGCCGCCCAACGCATCAACTGGCTTAACCCGCCGCAGCCGGTCAACTACATCCCTTTCACCACCGATCAGGTCATCACCGGCATCCAGTCCTACACCGCCGTCGTCACCGGATCCGGGCCATGGACCGTGGCCCACAACTTGGGCACGGAGGCCATCCACGTAACCGTGCGGGAAAACATAGCTAACGGTAAAATTTTACAACTTACCAACTCTTATTGGAGTTTAGGCGATTTCAGTATTCAAACAGTATCAAGCCAGTCAATAATTGTTCAAGCCAATAACACCGTGCCCACCGCCGGCTGGGCCGTTATGATCTCCAGCGCCGGGCCCACCAGTGCATTTCAAGCGCACACTCACACAATCGCGCAGGTTGTATCATTACAAGATCAGCTTAATTCACTTTCTAATCGCTTGGCGGTAGTGGAGAATATTCTACCGGCCACGGGTATCAGCTCCAGCTCCAGCGTCACGCAGCCTTACGAAATACCCGTGGCGGCTCGGCAATCCGTTCTTTTCACAAACGGCCTTGGCACATGGACAACGACCGATTCAATTTTGCAAATCGGATCTGTCCCATCCGCGCAGGCTCCGCAACTACTGGAAGCGCTGTCCGTCACCGTTGGCACAGCGCCCAGCACAGCGCTGCCTACCGCCACCACCGTCGATATCGTGCGGGCCTACACTTCCGGGCTGAACATTCTTGTCCCACGGATCGGCCTTATCCCAGGCTCACGTCTGCCCACAGGCACGGCCTATATCGGCGCGGAAAGCACCCGGGGCCTTGTCTATCAGGTCGATAACTACAACGGCGGCCGCACGTTCTATTCCAAGGCTTATGAAGCCAGCCTGTTTGAGATCCCGATTAACGACAAACTGTTCCGTGCTGGCACACGTGCAAAGCTAGAGTGGAATTTGAACGTCCAAAGCAAAGCCGCCAACGCCACTGCCCAGTGGTACTGCATCGTGGACGTGGGGACAATCACCACAGTGGCATCGCCCGCCACCCAGACGGGCAACATCTCCGATATTACCTGGAACAGCACGCCGATCTTGTCACAGCAACTCATTGTCACGGGCGAGCCGGTAAAACACGGCATGGGCGTGGAGATCCTAGCCACCAGCGCCACGCAAATGGATGCCAACTACATGACCTACGGAATCTGGGCCAGTGCGACAACGGGCAAACCCAGCTCACGCAATTTCATCTTGCGGGGCCGGCTGGCAAACTTTGACGTGATCGATACCCAAGGCGATGCTCGCGGATGGGTAGGATATGCGATGCGCCCCTACGAAAACGCCGACACAATTAAAGTAACCATAGAATAAACCTATGCCGCTAAAAATAGAGGCTATTTTATCAAATTCAAAAGATTATCCGCGAACTTCCCCGTCTGACTTTTGGGTTATGGTGTCCGGCGTCACCCCCGGATCAAGAGTTTCTGGCGCAGTTAGTTGGTTGCCCGCCTATTCTTCGTTAAACATTGGATCAGTCACCGCGCCAGAAGGGTACGCAATAGGATCTGTAGCATCAAGAGCGTTGGTTCCTATCACCTACATCTATGGCACAGAATCATTTCCATGGTCGCTTGCATATTCTGGCTCACTTGGCACTACTGCTGGGATAGTTATAACAGACACAACAAGCAACGAAACGACCGTAGTTAGCGGCCCGCTATTTGTTACAACGATGCCTTCAGCTTGGACAATCAACCAGGATTCTTCCAAGAATTGCAACATCACATGCACCAGCATTGGGGCAGGCGGGCAAACGCCTTTTTTCATCAGCCTAAGTAGGGATTTAACTCAAGCTTATACATACAATCAAGGGATTCCGGCAGTGTTTAATGTGGAGCTATCTTCTCCAACTGGTTTATCTATTTATAGTTCAAACATCACAGCGCCCGCAGATGGCGCTCTCCCATTCGTTCAGGTGCCAAGCGCATCAATTACAACAACTGGAAAATATACTGTTCAGATCAAAACACGCTATGCATATCCAGGGAACTTGGACACAAGCGAATTTGCTACTGGTCAAACAATCTACAAATATCAAATCTATCCAACAGTCTTAACCGCTCCAACATCTGCTGTCTCCGCTGCATCGATTTTCTCTTGGCTAAATAGTGATTACTGGAATCTGACGGATTTGCAGGTGAATGTTGCGACACGCGATGTTACAAGCAGGCGTGAAAGCGTGACCATTCGTCCCAACGATACCATTAACTTTGCGGTACTATTTCACAACGGATCATCTGGCGTCGATCCGATTGCAACAGAGATTAAGATTGCCGCCAGGAATCCATCCAATAACGGGCCTTACGCATTATGGTCTGCGGCCACGGTGACGACCGTGGCTGTCAGTGGTGACACGTACTACTCGATCACCGTAACAGCTTCAGATGATGATCTGCTGTCACTACAATCTTCGTCTCTTTTGTCTGGATCAAATGCTGGCCAGAGCCTTATTGCGGAAGTTCAATGGACAACAACAAGAGGAACGTTTAGCTCAGACACATTTACAATCAACGCGCCCAATGAGGTAATCCGAGAGTCGGATATTTAATTTATGCCCCTACTTATTGAAGCCATATTTTCAAACACAGTTGAAGACATTTTCGCAAATCGAAAAACTCACCCCAGGGATTATTGGGCTATGGTATCTGGAGTAACGCCTGGCTCAATTATTTTTGGCGGATTCCGACATGATAATGCTTTTTATACTAATTATAATGTAGTAACAGCGCCCAGCGCTTTTGCGATTGGCAGTAGCACCTCAAGAGCCTTAGTGGCAGTAATTGCTGACAAAAGCAGCGGCGGGGATAATAGTGGAAATAATTGGCTTTCTACATCAACGGCTGGGCTTGTTGTAACAGATAAAACAAGTAACGAAACCACCGTAGTCAGCGGCCCACTTTTTGTAACCACAGTAGCATCAAACTGGACGATTACCCAAGACGCAACAGGGAACTGCAATATAACATGCACAAGCATTGGATCAGGCGGCAAAACTCCATATCTTCTTAATTTAAATAGAAATAGTGACACAAATAATCAGACACAAACTTCGCCAACTGTGTTTTCCATAGAATTACTTTCGCCCACTGGCTCATCTGTTTTTAATCATGATGTTGCCATACCGCTGGACGGATCCCTTCCTTTCATTCAGGTACCAAGCGCTGCCATTACCACGACTGGAACATATGCCACATTAATTAAGACTAGGTATTTTAAGCCACTTGTTGATGGCGGCAATCCTGCGCCACAAAATGTAGTATACAAGTACCAAGTAATACCTACTGCTCTTACGGCTCCATCATCTGCGATTGGCACAATGTACTCGTGGCTCACTAACGACTACTACTATTTGACAGATCTTCAAGTGAATTTGGATACACGAGCTGTCACGCATCGTCACGGCACTGTAACTCTGCGACCCAACGATACGGTCAACTTTGCTATTTTATTTAACAATGGAACATCGGGAGTTGACCCTATTGCTACTGACATAAGAATTGCCATCAGAGGATCCTCCAATAACGGGCCTTACGCATTATGGTCTGCGGCCACGGTGACGACCGTGGCTGTCAATGCTGACACGTACTACTCAATTACGATGACTGCTATAGATGAGGAACTTCTTTCAATTCAAGCCAAGAACATTCTTGCTGGAACGGCAAATGAATCCTTAATCGGCGAGATTCAGTGGACGACATCAAAAGGCACGTACAGCTCTAATACTTTTACAATCAACGTGCCTACCGAAGTCGTGAGGGAGCCTGACGTCTAATGGCCGCCACCTATAACATCACGATCGAGCAGGGGACGGACTGGACGCGCGATCTGTTCCTGACCACCGCCACCCAAGGCGCAATCAGCCTTGCGGGCAGCTCCTTTGCGGCCCAGATCCGGCAGTTTCCTGGGGGATCCGTGGTGACGCAGATCGCCACCAGCGTTGTATCAGCGGCCGGTGGCCAGCTGAGGTTGAGCGTAACATCAGCCGCCAGCCTGCTAGTGCCCACCAGCGGGGCAAAGTATGACCTGGTGCAGGTAACCAGCGCCGGCATCGCCACAAGGCTGCTGGAAGGCGTGGTGACACTATCACCAAGGATTACAATCCCATGAGCGATATTTATCTACAGATTGCAGAAACACCCACCGTAGTCACCCTATCCGCACCGGTCATTTCAGGCGCACTATCCAGCACCGTCACCGTGGCCAACACCGTTACCGTGGCGCTGGATGCAAACAGCCTAAGCGCCTTGGAGAATGTAACCGTGGGCGCGGCCGTCACCATCTCAAACTTCCCGGCCACGCAGACCGTTGC
>Ga0214917_10007998_pt1 | contig 10510 bp, 7 predicted proteins | sample LL_1208_BB_MetaG_FD_177983 | JGI IMG/M metagenome (GOLD analysis project Ga0214917, IMG submission 177983) | Freshwater microbial communities from Lake Lanier, Atlanta, Georgia, United States - LL_1208_BB | ecosystem: Environmental > Aquatic > Freshwater > Lake | place: USA: Georgia | collected...
GGGTTCGATTCCCGTCGGGACCACTCGGTTGAAAATCAATGATTTATATATACTATTAATTTATTGTTTAAGAATATTTTATGAACCCTGCAGCAAACCCTGCAGCACTTTTTTTGGTTAGTTTTTTGAATTTTCATCGTTAAATCTCTTCATGATTTTCATGGTAGGGGATACCCCGATTCTTTCTCTGAGGTAAATCTTGGTTGTTTTAATATCAGTATGACCCAATACCTGTCTGATTTCATCATCCGTAAAATCACTTTGTGAAAGATGGTTTGATATGGTATGTCTGGGGGAATGTCCTGTTATTATATGTTTTAATCCCAAACTATTCGAAACTCTTATTAAGGCACTGTTATGACTACATCTTGCCTTATGTATTAAATACTCTTCCTTTTCGTTAAAGTATCTCCGATTTTCGATTTACTCCTGAAAATCTTTATATTGTAAGGTAGGAAAAATAAATTGTTCGGGTAAAGAAGATAATTTTTTAGAGAATGATCTTATAAATTCCTTTTCAATGGTCTTTTTGACTTCATTTAAATGTAGGATGAATACCAGGTTATATCAATGTATTTTCTCAAAATTTAATTTATTTTTTTATTTAGCAAAATTAAAACTTTTTAATATTTAACATCATAACTTATCTTCAATTAAGAGCAGTTAAATACAAGAATATAAGCGAGAGATTTTTATCAAATAAATAGCATTGTTCGCGGAATCTATGTAATTTTATATACATTCCGCGAAGTAAATGATATTTTATGGTAGGTCGAGAAAAGGAAATTGAGTTATTATCGAAAATATATTCGTCAGAAAAGCCTGAACTACTGGCAGTATTTGGAAGAAGAAGGGTAGGAAAAACTTTTCTAATTCGTTCCTTTTTTAAAGAAAAAATAGATTTTGAATTGTCAGGCTTGAAAAACATATCAAAGGGTCAACAATTAAGAAATTTTTCCTTTAGTTTGAAAGATGCTCAAAAATTAGATGAGCTTCCTAAACCCCCATTGGATTGGCTTGATGCCTTTTATCAGTTAAAAATATTCCTTGAATCTTTACATAACGATGATAGAAGAAGGGTAGTTTTTTTAGACGAAGTACCCTGGCTGGCAAGTGGAAAATCAGATTTCATAGCTGGATTGAGTTATTTTTGGAATTCTTATGCATCAAAATGCAAATGTTCTGGTTGTCATTTGTGGTTCTGCTACGGCCTGGATGATTCAAAAAATAATCAATGATAAAGGAGGCTTACATAATAGAGTAACCCAAAGGATTCATTTACAACCTTTTACTTTAGCTGAAGTGGAATCTTTTTTACTGACTAGAACAATTTCCTTCGATAGATATCAAATTTTGTTGTTGTATATGGCTATTGGCGGGATACCTCTTTATCTTGAACAAGTTGATAGTGGTAAAAGTGCTGCACAAAATATTGATAAAATTTGTTTTCAACCAGATGGTTTATTAAGAAATGAGTTTGATAATCTTTATCGTTCGCTATTTGATAATCCAGAGCGATACGAAAAAGTAATAATAGCCCTTTCCTCCTCCTGGAAAGGGCTGGGAAGGGGAGAAATTCTGTCAAAAACAAAGTTGAAAGATGGAGGCGGAATAACCCTAATGCTACAAGAATTGGAACAATCGGGTTTTATTTCATCTTATATTCCTTTTGGAAAAAAGAAAAAAGATACTTTATATAGATTGACAGATTTTTATTCGCTGTTTTATCTGCAATTCATGAAAGATTTACCCACTAATGCAATAACTTCCTGGACGGCTTTAAGTCAAACCCAACAATGGAAAAGCTGGAGTGGATATGCATTTGAAAACATATGTTTAAATCATATTGATAAAATTAAATCTGCTCTTGGCATCAGTGGTGTAATAACAAACCAATATGGATTTTTTGTGAAATCAACGGAACTAAGTGACAGAGCACAAATAGACCTTCTTATTGATAGACAAGATCATGTTATTTCTCTTTGTGAAATGAAATTTTATAACGATTATTATCAATTATCAAAAATGGATGCAGATGATATCCGTCGAAAAAAAAGTATATTTTTAAATTCGACTAAAACCAAAAAACAAATATTCATCGTTTTGGTCACTACTTTCGGTCTGCATCAAAACAAAGAATCGCTGGGATTAATTGATAATATGCTAGACATGAATGCTTTGTTTTAATTTTTCTTTGGTAATTAATTATACCTTTGGTATCAATTAGTTAAAAATCAATACTTTATACATACAATTATATGCAATTTTTCTACCTTTTCCCGAGTATTTAATAATCTGATAAAGAGCAGATATTTACAACAGTAATAGAACCAAACCTAAAAGCACCAATATCCAATCACCCAAAAATATTTAACCCTTTCCCTAAAAATTTCATTTTGAAAAAGTTATATTTGAAATATAGTTAACCATCAGAATGAGAATGAAAAATACACGCAGAGCCTTTATTAAAAATGCCATCTCAGGTGGTGTTGTATTGGGAATAGGTGGATTAGTACCCGCATTTTCAGCAAAAAGCTATCGCCAGATTGTAGGTGCCAATGAAAAAATTCGTGTTGCTGTAATGGGTGTAAACAGTAGAGGGATGGCGGTCAGTAAAAATTTTGCTTTACAGAAAAACTGTGAAGTGATACATGTATGTGATGTTGATTCTCGAGCTGCTGATAACTGTATCAGTTCTTTAGGCAAAATTCAAGTTAATATGCCCATGGCAACGCCCGATTTCAGAGTTGCTCTGGAAGATAAAAACCTGGATGCACTCATTGTAACTGCACCTGATCATTGGCATGCACCTGCCACTTTATTGGCTTGTTCAGCTGGGAAGCATGTTTATTTGGAGAAACCTTGTAGCCATAATCCCTGGGAAGGGGAAATGCTTGTTAAATCGGCTGAAAAGCATAAACGAGTGTTGCAAATGGGCAATCAACGTCGTTCTTGGCCAAATGTCGCTGCTGCCATTGCAGAATTGCATGCAGGGGTGATTGGTCGTCCTTATTTTGCCAAAACCTGGTACAACAATAATCGAGCGTCTATAGGAATTGGAAAGGAAACGGAGGTTCCTTCCTGGCTAAATTATGATTTGTGGCAAGGCCCCGCACCCAGGAAAAAGTTTAAGGATAACGTGATTCACTATAATTGGCATTGGTTTTGGCATTGGGGAACAGGTGAAGCGTTGAATAATGGTACCCACATGGTCGATTTGGCTCGTTGGGGTCTTAAGGTGGAATATCCCACAAAAGTGAGTTCTTCAGGAGGCAGATATATGTATAAAGATGATTGGGAAACGCCCGATACCCAAATGATTAATCTGGAATTTTCGAATAATTCTATGATCTCCTGGGAGGGAAGAAGTTGCAATGGTAAATCAGTAGAAGCAAATAGTGTGGGGGTTATTTTTTATGCGGAAAATGGAAGTATGGTCATCGAAAGCGGGAACTCTTACAAGATTTATGACTTAAAAAATAATTTGGTGAAGGAGGTTAAAAATAATTTTGCCGTTGATGCCCGAAATATTGCTGATCCCTCCCAAAATCTGGACGCTCTGCATATTCTTAATTTTTTCGATGGAATCCGTTTAGGTGAAAAACTTAATTCAGATATTCTGAGTGGACATCAAAGTACACTTTTGGTGCAATTAGGTAATATTTCTCAACGTGTGGGCAGAACCTTAGATATTAATCCTAAAAATGGCCATATTTTAAATGATAAACAAGCCATGTCCTATTGGACAAGGGAATATCAGCCAGGTTGGGAGCCTAAATTATAAAGAATGCAAGGTTTAAGTAATGTTAACAAAACAAATGCATTCTTTCTGAATAAACGCTTGGTTTCACTCGATGTGTTGCGTGGTTTTGATATGTTTTGGATTATTGGTACGGATGAAATTGTCCACGGAATGGCAAAAATGAATGAAGCTTCTTTTGGTTGAAATATTTTTATGCATTTAACTCTTTCTATTTTGAATGTACAAATTTTAAATACGCCGAAAGACCTCGGACAGGCTGCTGGTAAAATGGGCGCATCGCTCATTAAAAACGCCGTTATAGAAAAAGGATTTGCCAATATTATTCTGGCTACAGGGACCAGTCAGTTTGAAACAATTCAATATTTAATTTCCGACAAGGAAATTAAATGGGAGCATGTTCAAATGTTTCATTTAGATGAATATATTGGACTGTCTGACCAACATAAAGCCAGCTTTCGGAATTATTTAACAGCGCGTTTTATGCAATGGGTGCCTAAACTAAAAAGGGCTTATCTAATTGATGGTGAGGGAGATGCCACTATGGAATGTAAGCGTTTAGGGGAACTTATTTCTGAAAATCCGATTGATGTGGCTTTTGTAGGCATTGGTGAAAACGGACATCTCGCTTTTAATGATCCCCCTGCTGATTTCGAGACTGAAAATCCATACATTGTGGTGACTTTAGATCAGGCCTGTCGCGCTCAACAATGGGGAGAAGGCTGGTTTGAAACGCTGGAAGAGGTTCCTCACTATGCCATTAGCATGTCCATCCGTCAAATTATGAAATCGAGTCATATTATTTGTTCTGTTCCTGATGAGCGCAAAGCAACAGCGGTGCGGGATTGTTTGACTTTAAATGTTTCTAATCTTTTCCCGGCCAGTATTTTACAAAAACATGCTGATTGCCATTTATATTTAGACACTCAGGCAGCTTCGCTTTTACCATGGGAATTTAAATAAGATGGTTGGACGACTTAAAATAGGCAATGGTCCGATTATAACACCAGATAAAATTTTATCAGGCTCTTGCTTATTAGTGGAAGATGGGAAAATTTTAGGCATTGAACCAGCAGATACCTCCTTTCCAGATTCCCGTATGATTGATGTCCAAGGTCATTATATTTCTCCCGGATTTATGGATATCCATGTGCATGGTGGTGGTGGATTTGATTTTATGGACGGAACGGTGGAGGCATTTTTAAATATTGCTCAAACCCATGCAAAACATGGAACAACTTCTATGCTGCCTACCTCACTTACCTGTGAAAAAGCGGACTTAATTCAAACGTTGGAGGCTTATTCTCAGGCTTGTTTACAAAATACTCAGGGAGCACATTTTGTTGGAATGCATCTGGAAGGACCTTATTTTGCTTTTTCTCAAAGAGGAGCACAGGATCCTAAATACATACGTGATCCTGATCCAAAGGAATATAAAGAAATAATGGAATCTTATCCCTTTATCAAACGCTGGAGTGCGGCACCTGAATTGAAAGGAGCGGTTGAATTTGGTAAATATATTAGTTCCAAAGGTGTTTTAGCTGCGATTGCCCATACCGATGCTATTTATGAAGAAGTGTTGGATGCATTTCAACAGGGTGGGTACACTTTGGTAACTCATTTTTATTCGGCTATGTCGGGCGTAACCCGTCGAAATGCGTATCGTTATGCCGGCGTTATTGAGTCAGCTTATTTATTAGATGAAATGGACGTTGAAATTATTGCTGATGGTGTTCATTTACCTGCACCTTTATTAAAGTTAGTTTATAAATTGAAGGGTCCCAGAAGAATTGCCTTAATAACCGATGCTATGCGTGCTGCAGATATGCCAGCAGGAGATTCTGTGTTGGGTTCGTTGAAAAATGGGTTGCCTGTCTTGGTGGAAGATGGAGTAGCTAAGCTACCAGATCGTTCTGCCTTTGCGGGTAGTGTGGCTACCGCAGACCGATTGATTAGAACGATGATTGCAATGGCTGAAGTTCCTTTAATTGAATGCATTAGAATGATTTCTGAAACTCCTGCCCGTATTATGAATATTCAGGATAAAAAAGGGTCTTTAGCTCCAGGAAAAGATGCAGATATCGTTATTTTTAATGCTCAAATTGAGGTTCAACAAACCATTGTTATGGGTAAATCCATTTTCCAGAAAACGTAAAGGCAAACAAAAACTAAAGGTTAGAAATTTTTACAATAGCTCCCTTCTTTTGCTTGCTTATATCAGCAGCCTCCATAAAAGCAACGATTTCTAATGTTTCAGCTTTTTGAACAGGTGGAATACCTGTTTTAAAGAAATGGATAATTTGAAGTAACAGCGGGTCATATCCATTATATGGGCCTAAAGTCAGAATGCCCGTTTTTCCAAAAGCAGTTCCTCCATAATCTTGTTTACCTGATTTAAGGCCTCGAAAAGTTCCAATTCTTCCATCTTTCCAGATACCTGTGCATAATTCCTCCTGCTCCGAAATGGTTCTTTGAACTGAAACACAGCCTGTTCCCATTACCGTAAATAACATTTCGACCCCATGTATGCCATACCAGAATAAATCGGGATGGGTTTTTTCAAATTTCATTGGGCTGTACGTTTCTGCTCCAAGAATCTGCCCTATCTTACCTTCCTTTACCGCAGACATGCCTGTAGCAAAACGAAGGGAAGAAGATGAAAAAATGGGAACCTGATATCTTTCTGCTTCCCGAAAAATGGCTTTTGTGTCAGCTAAAGAGGCGGCAATGGGTTTGTCAATGAAGGTCATTTTGCCCGATGTAAAGACCTCAATGGCTTGTTCAAGATGCAAGCGACCATCATTTGTCTCTAAAAGGACGAAATCTACCTTCTTTAAAAGTTCCTGGATGGACCCCACAATTTCTACGCCTAGTTTTCTGACCTCTTCCGTATATCCTGGAATCCTTTCAGTACTGGAGAGGATATCTCTACTTCCATGCGGATAGGCGGCGACTATTTTAAATCCGTCAAAGGTGGTATTTTGAGAATCCAGATTTAAAGATTTAGTGAAGGCGACACTGTGAGAAGTATCAAGGCCAATGATTCCAATTCGTTTACCCATTTCATACTGGGGTTTTATATTTTTTGGAATAAATGGCAGAATAATACCCGAAAAAGCCATTGTTTTTATAAAATCCCTTCTGGTAAATGGGTTAGCAATCATTTTATTTTGTTTTAGTCCATTTACGAATCTGATGTCCTTTAAAGGCATAAAAGATTAAATATAGATAGCAAGGAATGAGGACAATGTAGGCAGTTCTCAAGTCATAAAGGTCAGCAAAATACCCATAAAAAAGAGGAAGAATGGCATTTCCACATAAACCCATAATGAGGATGGATGCTCCTAATTTGGTGAATTTCCCTAAGCCATCTATGGCTAAAGGCCATATTCCTGCCCAGATCAAAGAATTTGCTAATCCCAATAATACGACAAACCAGATACTCCAGTCAGCTTGCAAGCCAACTAATTTGACAGGACCAGAGGCAAACAAAATACCTATAGTAAATATCAGACCTAATAAAGTACATATACGGAGTGCCGTTACCTGACTGATCCATTTCGGAATACTTATAATACCCAAAAGGTAACCTATAATAGTGGTTGCCAGGGTAAAAGATGGAAATATTTTGGCATCTAAAAGTTGAATATCCATGGAACCTGCATATCCAATAACCGTATCAATGGCAATGACCTGGGTCCCAACATGTAGAAAAATAGCCAGTGTTCCTAAAATTAAATGGGGAAACTGGAAGATGCTGTTTTTAGAATGTTGTGAATTATCATCTGTATTTACCTCTCCATCTGTATCGATTTCAGGCAAGGGTGAAAATCGAATACCTAATCCAAGTAAAAATAAAATAATGCCAACAAATAAGTAGGGCAGGATAACTCGGGAAATGAGTTCGTCAAGAGCTGCCTGTTTTTCAGGTCCGGACATAAAAGCCAGATTTTTAAATAATTCGCTATCGGTTGCTTTTAGAATGACGGCAGCAAAAACCAGCGGAGCCAATATACCTGCGCCTTTATTGCAAATACCCATGATGCTGATTCGCTGGGCAGCACGCTCTTTAGGACCTAATAAAGTAATATATGGATTTGCAGCGGTTTGTAAAATGGCCAACCCTGTTCCAAGGGTAAATAAACCGAGTAAGAATATTTCATAAGTTCGCATCATTGCTGCTGGAATAAAGATAAAAGCACCTAGCGACATAATCCAAAATCCAAGCATCATCCCTTTTTTGAATCCGATAGAAGAAAGGAGAAAGGATGCAGGAACAGACATAATAAAATAAGAGATATAGAAGGCAAAAGTGACTAAGTAGGCCCTGAAATTTGTCAATTCACAAGCTATTTTAAAGTAAGGAATTAATATGGCATTAGCCCAGGATACAAATCCAAAAATAAAGAACATCATGCCGATAATCAAAATAGAAATATGTGTATCTCTTCGGCTTAAAGAATTTATGGACACAGGCTTACTCATTTTTTGGCATTGATTTTTAAGCAGTTAAATTAGGGTTTGCTGTTTGTCTGGGTAAAATGAGAATCTCAAATACATCCTAAACAAAAATAATTAAAATGGAGCATAAATTTTTTAAATTAATGGGGAGGGAAATAGATCAATGTTCAATGTATTATGAAAATATTAAATATTTAAATTTATTATGCCTCTATTTTTAATTTCAAATTTTTTATCTTTTTTTATAATTATCAGCAACTTATTAGTGTTGAAGTTTATTTAAATTATAATATGAATATATCTAATTAAAATTATTTTTTATATGTACTTTTAAAATCCAAAATTATTTTAAAAAAAATAATTTTCTATTTATTTATTATTTTAAAATTATTTTTTCACGATTATTTTCTGACCGGGATAAATACCAATTAAAGCAACTTATTGATTTTAAAATTTATACAGGTTAAAATTTCCTTATAAACAATTTAGATAATAAGTTATAATTTCTTTAAAATAATACATTATGGAAATATTAATTTAATTTTTTCATCCATCATTTATCATTTGAAACACATATTTGGCCAATGGTCACAAAAAATAATTCGTTTCTTATGGGTAAATTTAAAAATTACATCTTTTTCCTTTTTCTGGGATTATTGTTTAGTCTAAAGGCAAATGCTCAGATAGATAAAACCTTTTGGTTCGCAGCACCTCATTTAAGTCCAAATACTCGAGATGATTGGAATAAAACATCTTTTTTTCGTTTAAGTACATTCGATAAAGCTGCTACTGTAACTATTTCTCAGCCTGCCAATGCTGCAAATTTTACCCCAATTGTTATTAATATTCCTGCAAATGGTGCATATAAGTGGGACGTAACTCCTTATTTAACTTCAGGTGTTTTGGAGTGTCAGGGAGATGATGCAATCATAAATAAAGGTTTATTGTTTAGTTCAACTGAATTAATAGCTATTTATTATGACTCTGGACCTGGTAATTGTAATCCAGATATGTTTTCACTTAAAGGTACAAATGGTTTGGGTTATAATTTTATTGTAACTGCTGCTGACTTTGATACTTATTGGGATGCAAGACATGAAGCATACATTATTGCTAGTGAAAACAACACAACAGTTACTATTACTCCAAAGGTAAATGTTTTAAATCATACAGCTGGCACACCTTTTAGTAAAACCTTAAATAAAGGTCAAGTATATATATTATCCTCTTTAAAAGGTCCAGATTGGACAGGGACTGGCAATAGTGGAACTAAAGGTAGTAGAACAGGCGTATTTGGTCAACCTGGGGTATTTGTACTTGGTTCTGAGAAAATGGGAGGCAGTATTATAAGTTCTGATAAGCCAATTTCAGTAGTAAATGTTGATGATCTTATTTCACCACCTGGAGGACCATGTGGGGGGGATTTAAACGGAGATCAGTTAATTCCTACAAATATGGCAGGTAAAGAGTTTGTTCTTATGCCAGGAGGTTTGGATCCTACCAAAGGAGGTACGGATTTTATTTGTATTTATCCTACAAAAAATAATGTTACTATTACAATAAAAAGAACACTTTTTGCAGATACTATTATTGGGCCATTAAGTATTGGCCAGTTTACTAGAATTAATAACAGAGGATCCATAAACTATATATCTACTACTGATTCTGTTTTAGTCTATCAACTTTCGGGTCAAGGTTGCGAAATGGGTGGAGCTATTGTTCCAGCACTTACATGCACCGGCTCACAAAAAGTAACCTTTGTAAGGAACAATATAAATACAAGTACTTTCAAAATTAATGTTTTAGTAAAAAATCAGGATAAGAGTAATTTTACCTTTAAAAATAATTCAACAGGAATAAATTATTCTAATATCATTCAGAATGCAACCTTTACCCAAGTATCTAATTCAGATTGGTATTCAGCTATTATTGATTTAGATGTTTCTGATCCCATTGGGTATGAACAAGTGGGTGTACTTTCAAATTCATCCGGTTTATTTCACATGGGGATTATTGCTGATATGTGGAGTTGTGGTGGAACTGCTTATGGCTACTTCTCCAACTTTGGACTTGCTTCGGGCGAGATTGTGAATACGGGAGGTTCCACATGTGAGACAGGTAAAGCTTTATTACAGGCAAATGTAATTGGAGCTACGGGTTATCAGTGGAAACGAAATGGAACGGTTTTAAGTGGAGCGACCAGTAGTTCACTTACTACCTGTTTGCCTGGAAATTATGAGGTAGTTGCTACTGCGGTATGTCCCGCAACGCTTGCGTATCCTTTACCAT
>Ga0214917_10007999_pt1 | contig 10509 bp, 5 predicted proteins | sample LL_1208_BB_MetaG_FD_177983 | JGI IMG/M metagenome (GOLD analysis project Ga0214917, IMG submission 177983) | Freshwater microbial communities from Lake Lanier, Atlanta, Georgia, United States - LL_1208_BB | ecosystem: Environmental > Aquatic > Freshwater > Lake | place: USA: Georgia | collected...
AACCGCTGGGTCTGGGAAAACGCAACTTGCACTGAATCGACTTCGCGCAGAAGATAGACTGGGTTTTAGTACAGCCTACTTCTGCTTTAACAGACCCCTTGCCGACCATATATCTCGGATCGCACCTGGTCGTACCTGCGTCGAAACTTTCCATGAATTCGCATTGCGCCTAACTCGGGAGCGGGGCTATAGCTTCGATTTCTCGCAGAGCAATGCATTTGAAGATCTAGAAAGTAAATTCTTCAAGATCATCGAAAATTATCAACACTCGAGAGACTTCGTCATCATTGACGAAATGCAGGATCTTAGACCTGAATGGGTAGAAGCCATGCTAAGTCTCTTAAAACCTGAGGGGCGAGCACTTCTGTTAGAAGATCCAGAGCAAACTATGTACTCGGATCGAGAGCAATTCGATGTGGATGGCGAAATTGTCGTTCGGTCTCCTGAAAACTTCAGATCACCTCGAATTATTGTAGATCTCATAAACGCCCTAGGATTGACATCAGAGCCGGTAATCTCGGCCAACCCGTACGTGGGCCGCTTTTCAGAGCCCATTATTTACGGCGAGAGTGCAAGTGACGTTATAGATAAGACGGCAATCGCAATTCAGCGGTGTTTAGCAATGAACTTTCAAGCTAATCAGATCGCACTCGTGACACTTAAAGGTCGAGGAAGATCGTTAATTCTCAAAGAAGATTCAATTGGGCCGTGGAATCTTCAACGATTTACAGGTAAGTTCAATAGCGATGGGTTGCCAGTATGGAACTCCGGTGAAATCGTCACTGACAGTGTCTTCAGATTCAAAGGGCAAGCTGCACCAGCGGTAGTTCTGACCGAGGTCGATTTTCCTGAGCTTAGCGAAAACGTGAAGCGTAGGCTTTTTGTCGGGCTGACCAGAGCGCGGGTACATTGGGAATGGGTCCTCAGCGAAACAACGTTTAGCCTTATCAATAACCAACTTGCAGAGAATTAGCAATCTTTGCGAACGTTTCGTCAATGACTGCCTTATGCGCCGAATTAATGTCTCAACATGCCCATCCCATCGGCGCGCGCACTATTGCCAAAAGACTTTGCAGATCAAGCTTGGCACCCAGGATCATTCGTTTACCTAAAACTACCTAAAGACTGACGGCCGGTTACTATAAATCGTCACGAGATTAGCAAAACGAAAAGTTAAAGTCTATTTTTTGGATCGGTCAAGATTACAGCCAAGAACTATGATCGCAACAACTCAGAAAAATCATCTATCTTCAAGTCGCTACACCCGTTGAGCATATCAGACGCGAGCTCACGCTTCTTACTCAAGAGTGCATCAAGACGGACATCGAAGCTAGGGAACTTAGGGCTAACAACGCCAGGATAGTAGACCTGCACGGTTCGAGTTTGTCCTATTCGATGGGCTCTCGCCGTAGCCTGATCCTCTTTGGCAGGATTCCAGGTCCTAGTGAAATGGATGACGTGATTTGCCGCCTGGATGTTTACGCCAAAACCAACTGCCAAAGGGGAGAGGATGATCACATTGAATCCTACTTTTCTTTGGAATGCGTCAATCAACTGTTGGCGATTTTCATTAGAACGAGGATCCGCGGAAATGTCTCCGTTGACGATTGACGGCGCGAAGCCAAAGGTCGAAGCTATCACACGCTGTAGCTTCAATTGGAGCTCTCGAAATTCACAGAAGATGATGGCCTTGTGATTTCCGTTCTGATCTGCACCGAGGTCCCTGAAAAGATTGATTAGCCAACCCATCTTGGGAGATTCGCTGAGTAAGCGATCGATTGACACATTACTTGTATTTGACTCAGCGTATCCATGCGGATCAGAGCAGATTTTTCTTATTGCTTGTAAAGCTTGGAGTTGGGCTGACGGATTGACTACTCGCTGCTCATGAAAATTGGCTAATGCCCGCTCATAAAGCCGATGTTGATACTCCGACATCGCCAACATCTTACAGGCTTGATCTTCCTTGGGCGGGGGAAGATCCTTAGCCACATCAGTCTTTTTCCGATGGAGTATCTGCGGACGAATCAACTCTCGAAGCTCTTCTACTTTACGCTGTTGCTCAGGTGTCTTCGCTTCGATTGGCTGCCTATATGTTCGAGAAAAGAAATTGAGTGCACCGAGCATCCCTGGCTGAACAAAGTCAAATAGACACCAAAGGTCGGCCAAGGTGTTCTCCACTGGCGTCCCGGTACAAGCGATGCGAAATCGGACTTTCTGTTTTTTCGCGGAACGTGAGACTAAAGCTGCAGGCGTTTTGATCTTCTGAGCCTCGTCACAAACCATCACCGACCATGACTGGCTAGCCAAAGCAAACTCAAGGTCGCGCATTGTCTCGTAGGTGGTCAACACCAACTTGTTATTGCCAATCCAACCTTTCCTTAGAAGCCGTGTGACGCCCTCTTCCCTCAGACCTTCATCGATCTCATCTTTGGCAACCCGCAGTTTCTTCAAGGTAGTTCCATACAGCAGAAGTGTAGGAAGTGTGCCCGGTTGGAAGAACCGTTCGAGCTCGTTCTGCCAGTTCTCAAGAAGCGCCACAGGAGCAACAACAAGCGCAGGCGGGAGATCGGGATTTTCCTCAAACGCTGCAACAATAAATGTTAGTAGCTGCAAAGTCTTCCCTAGGCCCATATCATCAGCAAGTACGGTGCCCCGACACTGCAGAGGAGATAGCCGCCACAGGTGTTGAAGCCAAGCCACACCACTGTGCTGGTGCTCCTTAAGTTGAACCGTAGGCTGCAATGCGGAGGGGAGCACTGGCTTCATTCCCTCAGCCATTGTCAGCACTTCAGCTCTGTTCTCTTTGTAATCGATATCCTCAAGGTTGCGTTTGATGACCAAGCGCTTCTTGGGGGAGCTCAGGTCTCTTATGATCTTTGATGGAGGTTTAAACTTCTTGTCCTTCAAGTCCTCGCGTGCTGCCTTGAGATCTTTCAACGCTATCTGTGCGTCGTAAATCGGGACAGGCTCTTTTAAGCCAACAACCTGTACGTGTGTTTTGTTAGATCGTATTGCTTCTTCAACGGCTTTATCCAGAGGAAGAATATTTTTGAATGGGAAGGAAACTAACGTGATCTGCCCAGTCTTTTCATCAACAGAAGCTAGTCCAGTAACGATATTTTCATCGAACCAGCCGTTTTCATTATTCTTCTTGGAAATGACGGGAACGATGAATGGCTTCTCGAACCCTATCGACTCGATTCGATCGGAGTAATGGCTAAGGTCAAGGACCTCAGATGCAGTCCATAGTTCCGGAGAGCTCCAAGCATCAAGCCATGTGCTCAACTGATCCGAGTGATCAAGCGTGTCTCCAATGACCTCCAAGTCATACCTCATCCAAGCGAATGAGGGCGCATTAGACTTACGGCTTGTTGTTAACTTATGGATAAAGCGATTCAACTCACTTGGAGAGTCAAACCAGTAAATGGCAGCTAATGCATCAGGCTCAGAAAGATCATTGATGACGATGCCAACGCGCGTAATTTCACCGAACTCGCCAAACTCTGCACGCGGGGTGAACTGCGCAAAGCTGATCCCCGCATTTTTTAGTTGTGACTCAACGTCCTCAGGGCGCAATACTTTCCCCGCATCTTCTCCAAGAAAAGAAAATGGGTTTCGAACGAAAGCCTCGGCACGAGCCCCAGAAACCCTTCGGGCGGGCATTTTCTTTACTTCAGCTAACACCGCCTTTACCTCTGGCGTAAGCACGATGCGAGTGACGGACAATCCGCTTGGAACCTCGTAAGCGTCGCTCAGCGGGAATCTATCAAAAATAGAAATCCAGTCAGAGGGCGCCTCTTCAAATGTCGGGCGAATTTCAATGAGGCGATCATTTGCAACGCCGCGCTTTTCGAGTTCCAGCTTTAGCTTCTCTGGGGTAAGTACGATCGTTTTGGAAACGTAGTCTGATACCGGAGCACAAGTATCAAAGGCGAGTCGTCTGATTTTCCCGTAATGGATTTCTTTGAATTTTTGATCGCGTTCCTCGGCGGGAACAGCGTGGAATGCTTGCAATTCATCCAAAAGTTCTGCAACTAGAGGTTTTAGAAGATGCGCTCCATCACGATCACGGAGTACTTTGCCTTCCAATTTCGGTTGCGTTGTGAGCGGAATGCCATCTAAGTCTACCCACTCCTCAAGAAGTATTGAAAAAGAAGGGTCGAGGAGTGCCCCGGAATTTTTTAGCTTCGGAACAGCCGTTGTATATCCCGGGATCCCCAGAGGGGTCATGTAATTTGCAAAGTCTCCGTCTTCGAGGATTTGATACACAGAGTTCCAACTAATCAAGAATTCATTCCCACGTAGGCTGGCAAGGCCTTCTGATGCTAACTGGGAAAGTCGTCGAGCTTGATCGGTAACTGTCTCATTGGCGGATTCGAGGCCATTTGAAATCGTTGTGGGATTTGAGGTAAATGCGTACGTTATTCCCTCGTGACCAAAATGTATCCGAATCGTATTTGGCTCAACGGGAGCAGTTCGATTAAGAGATTTTGAGCTAAAAACCTTCGCAAAGAGACTCATTGTCTATCTGATCCAAAAGCCTCTACCCGGAACGTACTTAAAGCCACGACGCTCCAAATAAGTTGCCAAGCTTGGGTCCTTTGATCTGTCCGCTAACGTCACCCAAAGATTGCCCTGCTTAGATCTGTAGTCTTCAATTCTTGCCTCGGAAACATAAACTATTGATCTAAGTTCATTCATATTAAGCGGCCGAGTCCCTGATTTAGTGCTCGGGCTAGCTGTGGTTTCATGTGACCCAGGTCGAGATACTTGAGATTGCGCGATCGTCGTGGGGACTGATTGACCGAGCCTACTCCTTAGTACCCCGTCAAACGTTCCTTCCCAGGCACTCATGTGCGAGTGCCTTCCAAGGGATCCCTTAAGGTTCTTTAACTTATGCGTCGTTCTATGTGGGAATTTCATATCAGGCAAGGCGTCAATTGTCTGATAGATGAACATTGCGTTGTTCTTTGTAGAAAATTCGATCACCAGATAGTCACCGATTCGCATCACAAAGGCGTTGTTCTCGGGTCTACTTGGTTCAACAAGCTGGCGAATTGATCCGCCCATTCTTTCGCGGACATCTCCAAACGCAGCGCGCTGGTCCTTAAATGCCATTTCCCCTAAGAAGAACCACATGTCTGAAATATGTTTCTCCCATTTCAACCAGTAGTTTAGCCTTCGAATATCGGCTGCGCCATCTTGTGCCAATAGCTCAAAAAAGTCTTTTATAAGCTGTTGTTTGAGCCAACTAGCGACCATTTGGCGAGCAGGCTCATGGTCGACAAACGCATCCCACTTGGTCTGCTCAAGCATCGGATTGCCGATTCTTCTAACGCACGTATCACGCAGATACGGGTGCTCCGGGGCGCTTGCTGATTTCGAGTAACGGATCACGCAATGAGCAGCAGCTTCAATTGCCATTGACTCTGGGAGGTGAATCTGCCCTTTGCCATTCAGTAAATCAAGCACCCTATTGAGATGCCCAACAAACAACCCTTCGGGCATTGCACAAACAGTCTGCACATATGCAAGAAATGCTTCATTCCATACCCACGAGGTGGACTCAATTCCTAGCCCTGCACAAACCTCCTTTAGCTCCTGAGTGCTGCCGCTTGTTAATGAGTCTGCATATCGTTTGCATGGGTTCTCATCCAGAAGATTCTTGTGCTCATAAAGAGTGGCTAGCCAATCCGGAATAACGCCACGCTCCCTTGAGGACTGATAAATCGGAGCGAGCTTCTTTTTCAAAAACCCCTTGAGCTGTGCCCAATTCTCTGAACCTCTGTGGTTTGTTAGCTCCTTTGGATTAAATCTAAAGTAGCTCGAAAGCAGTCCTTGAAAGCAGCGGCGAAGTTGCTTGCTGCTTCGCTTGTCTACCGCTTTGAGCAGGAGCTCGAAGGTTTTTTTGTCTTCTATGATTCTGTACTTGTGTGGGCCAACTGGAGTCTCAGCTCCATAGCAGACATGTTTCAGTTCGGTGAATGTGTCTGTGCCACCGTTAGTCTCGAATTTTTTAATTGCCTTGAAAAGTAAGTCTTCTGACGGGCGGCCTTCGCTTTCTCCCAGGTCACGTTTTATCTCCTTAAGAACTTTTGACATGGCCCGAGAGTCTCCAAAGGTTACTCCATGGAGAATCAGTCGCGGATTGAACTGCTCATTTAAGAGCTGTTCTAACTCATTGAGCGATCGAAAATTGGACATTTATCTTTCGGATTCAGGGCATTGGTCAATTCTGCATCGTCTAGCTTGGTTGCCGGTGTTCTCTCTTCGGCTAGCTTTTCCTGTCGCGTTCTGAATTCCAATTTGAACTCAATTCGTCGGCTCTGAGCTCCGCCTCCAGATCTAAGTGAGTTAAATGACGCCCCGCCAACAAAGAATTTAGTTGCAATTAGTTTCCTATCCTCAGCAGAGAAAGGCTGCTCGTATGAACTTGACGGTTCACGCAGGAGTTCGCAAAGAACCCGCTGGCTACGTTCTAGACTTAGATTCAGGTTGAAAAGGTATGTCCCAGTTTTACTGGCGTAGCCTTCAACAACTGCACGCTTAAACCAAATCTTTCCTGCATCAGTCGTGCGCAGCTTCTCAAGCAATTTCTGCGTGAAGCTTCTGAGCATTTGACTCTGTTGCGGCGATAGGGTGTTTTGCCCCTCATTTTCGAAGGTTCCTCTTACGCCAAAGTCAATGGTAGTCCCATCCACTCGAACACCTGTGAATTCTTGTGCCGTCAAAAGATGCTCAATCTCAGCCATGAAATCCTTGATCGCTTGCGATCGCTCCGTTTCCTCCTTTGCTGCAATGTCTGGCTCATTTGTCACAGCAAGTAGAGCAACGGTCATAGAAATTAAAAATAAGACCATGAGCGCAGACATTAGATCGGAGAAGGAAATCCAAAAAGGTTTCTCTCCGTCCTCGCGCTTCTTTTGCGCGTTAGCGTTTTTGGCAATTCCAAGCATGCTCTAGCAACTACTTTGTGGTTGAGGGCAGCGAATCTAGAACTTCGCCCAAATCTTGAATTGCGCCCTTGAGGTAATTTGTCGCTTGCGCCATCTCAGACTGGAAAGTTTTGTTACCTTCATTGAGCGTCGCTTTGAGCTGGGTTGCAAATTCCGAATGGACTTTTGCTAGAACTTCTGAGATTCCGCTTAGATACTTACCTGCATCGGTCTGGGCTTTTTGAAGCTGTCCACTGGCACGTTCTAGGTTAGCAACCAGTTCCGTCGTGAGCCTGGCGTCTTTTTTCGCGTTTTCGACCGTGACTTTTAGGTCAGCAACCATCAATCCAATGGCATCACGTACAGACTTTTGATCGCCAAGCGCTTGCTGCATAGTTGAAAGTGCATTGGACAAAGTGTTTGAGGCATCGACCAACTGCTTCGCATTTGTACCCAGGCCCTCGGTGGATGCCTTAACTGCCGACAGATTCTCCGTAAGTCTGAGTGATGCGCCATGCAGCAATTCGGCACCAGCACCCATTTTTTCAATGTTTGAGTTAGTGCTCATTTGTAGCTTGCTAATTGAGTCACGCATTGCGTTGCTGGACTCGCTCACCATCTCGGTGAGTCGTAATACCTGCGCGTGATTTTGACCGAGCAAGGTAGTGATCTTGTCCAATAGAACGCCCATGCGCTGCGTGTGATCAAATTGAGCCTGGTGGCCCTGATCTTGCAGACTTTTGACCAGATTTTCTGCCGCCTCACCCAGTTGCTTGAGCAGTGCAGACGTTGAGGACGCTGTCTCGCTTTGCGCGCTTAGGAATTGATTCTTAAGACTGTCTAGCCATTCGGCAGTACTTGCATCATGCTGAGCGCTCCGTTGAACTTGTTCCAGTCGAGCCTTTTCTGTCTGATCTTCAAGTTGTTTGACTAGTCTTTCAGTTGATTCACCTAGCTTACCAAGCAGCTGCGTTGTCGCGTTCGCAGACTCTTTTTGTGTGTCTGCAATGTTTTCCTTTAAGTGCTCGAGTAGCCGACTTATCTGCTCATCGCGTTGTTTTTGTCTGTCGTCATGAGCCAGTTGGGCATTATTGGATTGGTCTTGGAGACTGCGGACTAGGGCAGTGGCAGATTCACTAAGTTCCCTGACAAGTTTCTTTGTAAGTTCAGTCGATTCGGTTTGGCTGTGAGTAATGTTTTCTTTCAACTGCTCGACAAATATTCGCATTTGCTCGTTAGAACTTGCTTGAGCATTTTGAATGTTGAGCAATGCCTCTTCCATTCTCTTGGACATTGCATCTGCTGCACCGTCACCTGCTTTTTTAATTTCGCTGGCAAGATATTCAAAGCGCCGGGAGGCATCCTGAATAGTGCTTGCTGTTTGCACCAGCACTTCGTTCATTCCCCGTAACTGGGACCCAAACATTCCTTCCATTTCTGTCACGAATCGGCTCATGACATCGGTCAAAAGTTTGGTCACACCCTCGCCTTGACTATTGCCAACTGTCTCAACCGCTTCGGAAATTTTTTTCAATGGGTCCACTAACCCTTGAGTAATTGTGTTTCCGATGGATTGCGAAAGTTGTTGACTGTTTGCAGTCATAGTCGCGATCTGTTGGTTTGTGAGCTCAGTAAGAACCTGCTTCAAGTCGGTAACGATTGACTCCTTCATCTGCATCGCTTGCGTGGCAGAGGTTTCAGAAGCATCGACAAGGCGCTGAAGGTACTCTTCGCCTGCGCCAGCCTCAAAAAGGCTATCGATCAACCCGCACAACTCATCCAATTCTGCGTATAACCCGTTGATCGTTCTTTTTTCAAACCATGTGATCCACATAGCCATTCCGATCGCTGTCAGCGATACGATGAATGCGTTGCCTACACTCGAAAGAAGATTACGCAAGCTAGTACGTACTTGTTCAGCATCCTTTGATACATCAAATGAGAATAGTCCAAGGATCAGCCCGAGGAAAGTTCCTATGATGCCGATGCCAGTGAGAATACCTGGCAGATGTTTAAAGAACTCCGCTTTAAGCGGAGTCGATATAACAATTTGCTCGGTGAAGAAGCTGTTGGCGAGGGCAGTTGCGCGGTACCGATTGACTTGCATAATCCCTTGTGAATCAGCCTTTTTTTGGCCATGCAAGGTATCGCTAAATTCATCCCAGCAGAATTTCAGCGTTTCACTGACCATCGCACTCTCCCGAATACGATCCAGATCCGTATAAGCGCCTCTATCTTTGATCTCTCGAAGCTTCGCGAGCGCTGTTGCCAAATCAGAAGAGACCTTTTTACCCGGTTTAAAAAAATCTCTTAAAAATGTGTAGGCGAAGTAGACAAGTATGGACACCAGCACTAGCGTAAGGGCGAGATGTCCCCAGCTTTGGAGATAAGGGATCATTTGCTCAATCATCTCGACTCCGTTTGCTCATATGTTTGTCTTGCACCGAGAATCGGCCCTTTGTTGAACCTTTGCCTAGTCTTGATTACGAGTCGCCGCCGACGCCGAACACAGATGACCATAACGCTGTTTTCACTCCATCTAGAAGTAGTGGTACCCATGCCGTGATGTTTGCGGCATCAACCTTGAGCAATGCAAGCGCGATACCAACAAAGCATCCAAAAATTCCCATCGTTGTGAGAATCGCGGATTCGTGAAGTATCGCAAAACGATCAAACTCGTAAACCCCGAATAGAAATGTTGCAGACATTATCGCGAGCATGAAGAAGACCGTAATCGGGTCATGCAAGATACTTTCGACTCCTGATCCATAACGCTTTGTTGGTAATACGAATGCGAGCGTAAGCACAGATCTCATGGCGAAACTCATTTGACAGGCTTGAGCGAGTTCGGCTGGTTTGGACCCGTGTGCTGCCAATTGATCCAAGATTGGCTACGGTTAGCGAAAATATAGCTTGTACACTTTGGCTACGACGTTTTCGATGGTTTCCTAGCGTCACTTTGAGTGCAAGCTTTTTTACCATCAGTTTTTTAGGTTTTGCCTTGATGTGTAGTTTTCATAATGCTACTCCCAGTCTCCTTCCTTTTCCATCAAAACCTGATCCATCGGGCAGACCGGTGGCCCATAGTGAACCCAGGCCTTGAGCATGGGTACCCTGAATCCGCAGCGCTCACAGACCGCACGAGGCCTCGATCGAAAGCTAGGCGACGGACTCGGTACGGCAAGCTTGGCGTGCGGGTAAGGACCGAGTTTTAGAGCGATTTCTGCTAGACGCGCTTTAAGCACCTTGCCTGCACTGGCTTCTCGCATCTTTCCTTCGAGGCCGATGCTTGTTGCAATCGCCTTAAATTCTTTCCCGTGCTTATGTTCGCAGTCATCCACCGCATGCACAAGCTCATGGGTAAGCGTATCGAGCACTTCAACGGGATTGGCAAGCTTCGGCGAGATAAAAATTTCATTCAGACCAGCCACGGATGACTTAGTAGACCAGCACTGTCCGATGACGCGTTTGCCGCTCGTATGCGCAAATCCGCAACTTACTTTGACTTGGGGTAAGTCATAGCCGCGTTCCTTGAAAATCCCACTTAAATGATTCACGGCCACTTCTAGCC
>Ga0214917_10008000_pt1 | contig 10508 bp, 12 predicted proteins | sample LL_1208_BB_MetaG_FD_177983 | JGI IMG/M metagenome (GOLD analysis project Ga0214917, IMG submission 177983) | Freshwater microbial communities from Lake Lanier, Atlanta, Georgia, United States - LL_1208_BB | ecosystem: Environmental > Aquatic > Freshwater > Lake | place: USA: Georgia | collected...
TCGGCAACCATGATCTGACGCGGCAAGATGGTTTGCCGTGCGTACTGCGTGTGGCCCGTCACCGATGAGGCGAGGTTTGCATCGTTGAGCTGGAGGAGGGACTGAGGCACCCCGTAGGCGTTCCAGATTCGCTCTTGGATCTCACGCTGACCCTCGACGTACTCCATGTCCTTTCGGGTGGTGTCGAACGCCATCGCCTCGATTGCACGGGCGACATACACCTTGCCCGCGTTCTGAGTCCCGCGATGCTTCGAGTTGAAGTACGACTCAATCGCCCGCATCTCATCGTTGCCCGTGTTGTCGGGCACCTTGAGGATGGTCGATGGGCGTCCGCCGTTGAGCCAGCGGGCGATTTCGTTTTCCGTTGCCAGCGCCTGCAATTGAGCTTCACGGACAACCGCGTGCAACGAGCCTTCACCCAGATACGGATTCGTTAGCGACGGGTACAGCTTGCCATGAATGACATCCTCGAATGCGAACGTCTCCTCGATCTCCATCGACCTGCCGTAGATGTACGCGGCAATGAACGTCTCACGATCGGGCACCGTGCGGACGTATTGCGGGGCAAGCTGGTACATCTCGGCTGGCGCTGAACTGTCCGGGCAGTACACGAAGAAGTTGCCGGTGTGGTCCGCACTCAAGATCAAGTGACGAACGAACTCGGCCCACCCAGTCCACGGATTCGGTTTGCGCAGCAGGTCCAGAAGCGGATGATTCTCGACCTCTTGGATATCTCCAGACGCCGCGATCAACGCGCTCTTGCCGATCGCAGCACTGCGGTAGTGTTTTAGCCGCGCACGATCTTTCACATCCACCGCGTTCTTCGGCTGCCCCACAGCTTTCTTCCGCATCAAGCGGATCGGATACGACGACACCGCCAAGGCGTTGATCCTGCCGCAGATGGCCGCGTATTGCGAGACAAGTTGCACGAGGGCCGGAGCATCGCTTCGATTGAAACGCGACAGCGCCTCGTCCTGCGGGCGGACGGTCGCGTCGGTCCATTGGTCTCCTGCCTCTGTGCGCGGTTTGGCCTTGCCCACAATGGCCTGATACACGGCGCTGATTCGTTCGGTGATATTCATGCGGTTTGCCACCCTTCATCGCCGGTAAGCATGACCTCAAGCTGTTCCTTGGAACGCTGCATCAAGATGGACGCGGACGGCTGGTTTTCGATATCGACCGATGCCACTCTCGGCCCGACAATAGCCGCGCCGGGCATCGCCGCGATCTTCTGCCACGCCTTGAGCGCCAGCCCCAACGCACACACGCAATCGTCGTGCATCCCGCTCGGTGCCGAGTACCGCACGCCGTTACGACGCAGCTCGTACTCGAAAACTTCAAGCTCTTCGACGATCTGCCCGTCGGGGTATTTGATCGTGCCGGATTGAATCGCCAGCGCCAGCGATTCCATGAGGGTCTGCTTGGATTCGCCACTGAACTTGAACGCCTCGACGCGGCGGGAGTATTTCGCCATCGCTTCATAGATGGGATCGCCGACGCCGGTCGCATCGACGATGACCGGACGATCCCGAATCGCGGACATGGCTCGCGCTACGGCTGCATCCCAAGGGAGCCCCTGCCAGCGGTCCATGTACGACACATTGCCATTGGCATCCAAGCCGATGACGACGAACCAGTCGTGCGACTTCGCTACGTCCACGCCAAAGGCGATAGGAGTACCCAGCGGCGTTCCGGGCGCGAGAACAGCCCGACGGATGTGTTCGATGCCGAATGGGTTGCCGCCGTCGTCTCCGGGCTCACACAGGAACAGTTCGCGGAACGCCCGTTCGGGCAGCACTGCTTTCGCAGTGTCAATCACGGATTGTTTCAGCACCCCGGCCTCGACCGCATCCAGAGCCGTGATCTTGGCGTAGGTGGCGTTTGGAATCACGCCCTGCCGGATCTTCGCACCAAGCTGATACGCCCAATTGCCCATGCCCTTCACGTTGCCAATGCAGCGGATCGGGCCTTCGGTCGCCGTGAGCGTGGACATGACCGCATCAAGGGTGCCCTCTTTGCAGCGGGAATCCTCGTCGATGATGGCCGATCCCGCGTCACCCGAGTACAGGGCATCCAGATTCTCGGAGCCGCGATACGTCAGGCTCGACCCGTTCCAGAGCGTGATTCGCTGCTCGGAATCGTTCGATTCCCATTTCCCGCGAAGGGGCTGAACCGAATGAAGCAACCGGCGCACGCGGCGATACGCGGTCTTCGATTGTGGGTGCGTCATCGCGGTCCACGAGTGCGTCATGCCGGGCCTGTGCGTGATCGCCTGGTCAAGCTGCCAGCAGATCGCGCCCACAGTCTTCCCGCTCTTCGTGCTGCCGTCGATCTTTGCAATGCGTGCCGGCCCGAACAACGCTTGCCGCTGTTTGGCGTACAGGGTCGGCATTTTGACGTTGACTTTCATCCGGCGTTGTCGAACTTCAGTTCGACCTCCACAACCTCCGTGCGGTCGGTGGCCTTGCCAGCGTCGATGCGTGCGTTCTTGTCTGCCGCGTGTTCGTCGGACTGGTTCTGTGCTTCCATCGACGCCAGCACGCCAGCGGCGCGGATCGCGTTGATGTCCGCCCGATCGACCGAGGTGAACACACCGTCGCCGGTCGGAACATCGACCTCGCGGCGGGCGACGACCTCCAGCATGCGCGTGATAATCTCGCGCTTGCGTTCCTCGGGGATCGGCCACCGACGACGCACCGCAGACGCGATCATGCGCAGATCTGCGCGTGTGTGGTGGTCGTCGCCGAGGATGGTCAAGTCTTCGCTCACCGCACCTGCCTTGCCCGAGATACCGGCAGCACGGTGGCATAAGCGGATGACACAATCTTGCTGACGATGTTCATCCACCCATTCCAGATGTTGCGGAACGGGTGCGCCGTGCCGTCGAGCAAGATGCCGCGGGCATACAGGGCACAGACGTTGCCAAGACCGACACGCTGATTGTCAGAATCTCCGATGAGCGTCAGATAGGTGTATCCGCGTGTCGTCGCAAGTTCACGCATCGCGGCGTGGTGGTTGCTGTAGTTCTGTGCCGCGTCGGTCAGCCCCGTGACGCTTTCGAGCGCGGAGTGGGCACAGTCGCCCGCCATGACGATCTCCGCGTTCGGCGCTCCGAGCTTGATGTAATCGACGTAGGTTGCCGCATACGTCGGGATGCTGGCAACGGTCGGGTTGCCTTGGTCGGCCACGCTGAACATGACAAGATCCGGCGCAAGCGTTTCAAACAAACGCTGACTCATCGTCTTGCCGTCTCGGGCGCTGACGACGTGCGACATCTGCGTGTACTGGCTGAGCCAGCCGCGACCGCTCCAACAAATCGGCATGATCTCCGGGCCTGGGCGTGACGTATTGCTGACACCGAATCCCAGCAACGTGAGCCCGCCGCCCGTGCTTCCCGCAGTGACCTTCAGCCCGCGCCAATTGGCGTTGGACACGCTGCCGGGATGTGTCACCGTGATCTTGTAGATCCCTGGTGCGCACCACTTCAAACGCCAATTCGATGCCGTCGCAAACGCCGACAAGAATCGGACGTCGCACCCGTTGCCGCCGCCCGCACCCGTCACGTTTGTGCTGCTGTTCACCGTCACGTTGGTGCCCGACACCGCCGTAATCGGCCATGTGCCGTCGATGTTCGGCGTGGTCTGCGTCAAGACAAGAACAGCCGAATCACCCACCGCCACGCGGCTTGCCACGGTGGAGTTCACCGTCAGCACCTGCGTTCCGTTGCCGGTCGCAATCGCCGACACGGTTCGGTAGAAGCCGAAATCCTTGTCCACCGTGACCGTCGCCGTCGATGTGCCACGGCCCGCAACCGCAGTCACGACAGACAGCAGAGGCTCGGCAAGGCTGTTGCCCGAGGAATCAAGAGCTTCGATCATGTCGCCCACCTGCAACGCCGTAAGCACGTTGCTGGTGTCGTCGATGGTGAACGTCTTTGATGCGAGGTCGTAGGACGTGAACGTCGCCGGAGTCATCGCCGATCCGAGTGTCGGCATCCCCGTTTCGTTTGATGCGGACAGCACGTCGGCTCCCGCCTGGGTGTGCTGTGCGGCTTCCTTGCGAACCGTGATCGAAGACGAGTTCGGAGTATTGAGGACGTAGACATCGACGGCGATTGCGTCGGTCGTCAGCAAGCCCGTTTCGGGCCGCGCGAGAAGGCGATACGTTGCGGACGCGGGCACGCCAATCGGATCGCCGGGACCAATCACGCGAGGATCGGTTGGTCCACTCACGCGGCTGCCAGTTCCAAATCGTGAAGCCGTTGTCTGGGCCAAGTCGGTACACGAACTGCCAGTTGTCAGCGGGGCATCAAGTTCACAATCAAAGCCCCACGCACCGCCGTAGGTGGTCGAGAGCGGGGGTTGGAAGTTGTGACGACCACGCAGGATCGGTTGCATCTCAACGCAGAAGTCGTAGTCCACATAATTTGCGGACCAGTTACGACCGTTGAACGAAACAGTTCCATCGCGCGGAGTGACGCGAGCCGTCGTGCCGTTCGAGCCGCGAGAGTTGGCAAGCAGTGCAATTCGCTGGCGAACGCTGGCTGTATCGGATGCCCACGCGGATGCCAGCGTCAGAAGCTGAGGAGAGTTGCGAAGAAAAGACTTACCGACCGACCAGCTCGACGGCGCGCCGCTAAGCGACGTTGCCGGAGCGGGCGCACCGATGCCAGTCTCAAGGAACGGATCGACCCAGCGCACCGTGCCGGTGAGCGTTGCGATCGTGCGAGAAGTGAGAATGAACGTCGGGAAAGATGCCGAATTGACGTCAATTGTGCTGGTATTTGTCGTAGTGATAATGACTTCGGGTCGAACGCCAGCGCCCGCCGTGTTGCCTTCGGCGGTGTACGTTGCGGGCGAATAGACGACGGCAGAAGCGTGATTGATGTGCGGACCAACGAAAGGCAAGAGCGCCAGCGCGTCGAGCTGCGTCGAGTTCAGAGCGCCCGTCAAGAGCCAATGGGTATGGATGCCGCGAGCATTCTGAGATCCGCCGCGAGAGGCAACCTGCCCATCCGCCGTAAAGCTGAACACGTTGGGCAGCGTCATCGTCGGCGTCATCGCTGCCGACGTACCGCTGCCCACAAGAACGCCGTCGCGGTAGACTCGCATCGTGTACGTCGCCGACGTGCTGGCAACAACGCTGGCAGTCACGGCCACCATGTACAGCGACCCGCGAGCCGACATGCCCGGCGAAATGGTCACATCAAGCGCGTTGCCCACGCTCCCGCCACCGTTGGCGGTCAATCGCAGACGAACCACGAACGAAGGTCCGGTGGTGTTGAACACCGTGACAACGCCGTACGCGCCGTCGGTCGTTCCGTTGCCGTAGGCCCAGAGCTGCTTGATCGTGCCGTTCTGGTCCGGCTCGTTGTGGAAGTAGTAGTGAATGACCGTGTGGTCCACGCACGATGCGTTCTTCACCCGCATGATGCCGCCGGTGCCCGCAGACACAGGAAAGCCGCGAATGTCCTGATTGGACTCAGATTGCACGTCGAGAAGGACGGCCATTAGTTTCCCTTCTTATCGAGGAATCCCTCGATACGGCTGAGACGTTGGTCGATGGACCGCATGTACTGGGTGGTGTCAGATTTGATTTCGGCGATGGCTTGGTCCTGCGTTCGGTTCACTTCGTTGACTTGTTCGGCCAGCGATTCCAACCTCTGGTAGCTCATTGCTGCTGTGACTACCGCGCCGATGACTGCGAAGATGGCGGCAGCAACCGGAATGAGATCCTGAATCATGCGAATCTGGCGGGTGGTCATGCGTGCCTCCGGTAAACGCCGTGGGTGTACGGGTCTGGACTCATGGCGAAGGCGGCACCCGTTTTGGGATCACCAACAACGATGGGGGGCTCGCCTGGCTTCTCGCGCAGGATGGCATCCGCGCGGCGTCCGAGATCCGTTGGATCTGGGCCGGGCGTTTTGAATGCGATCTTGTCTCCGCACCGATAGCAGAGCATCGAATCGAAATCGACCGCACAACCGCAGTCACGGCACGCGGCACGATGGCGACGGCGTTCGGTCACTTCGCCACCTCCGGAGCCTTGGCAGCAAGGGCCGGGGCAAGCGCGGCAGCGAGGAGTTTGCCAAGCTGATCTTCCGCCTTGCCCGCGTCGTAATGTGCGTCGATGGTCTTCTGGTGGGCGTCGCGTTCGTCCCAGCCGATGTCCTTGCCTTTGGCCTTGCCGGTAGACCTGCCGATGCCGAACGCACCAGCGATGCCCGTAATGGCCGCAAGAATCAACCCGCCTCCGGGGACGGCTGACGCCGCACCCTGAGCCGCCGGCCCAAGGACATCGACCAGCGAAGTGAACGCCGCATTCTGTCGTTCAATCGCAGCAATGCGATCGGCGGCGGAACGATTCAACTCCTCGACCTTTGCCTGACGGTTGGCGACGAACGCATCGAGCGCCGCCTGCTTCGAGATGCCCTTGTCATTGAGGTCGTCGGCAATTTCCTGAACCTTGGTATCAGTGACGTTCTTCAACTCAGCAATCTGCCGGTTGGCATCCCGCTGGGCCTTGGCCAGTTCAAGCGCCACACGCTGCTTTTCGGCTTCGACCTCGCGGGTCTTGGCGTCGATCTCCGCCTTCGTTTCGGCGACGATCTTCGCCTTCTCCGCCTCGCCGCCATCAAGCAGGGCGCACCCCGAGAGCCCCAACACAGCGACAAGGCAGCCCGCCGCAATCCAGTTCCGCATCATGAACCTCCGTGTGCATGAGCGTAACACTAATGACAATGCGTTGTCAACAACGTTAGGGTTCGAATCCCGCGAATAGTGGCGGCGTCCCCCTGACCCCCTACAGGTTGTGGTGTCCTGCCTTAGATGTTAGGGTGTCGTGCCATGACACTTATGACGCGGTGTCGCCATGACGTTTGCATCCCGCTTCCCCGACGCTAATACAAATATGCCGTGGACATCGCCCGCATGGATGTCGTGCTGACAGACCGAACGGGCCGCAAACATTGGGTGAATGTGGATTTATCGACGTTCTTTTCAGCAAGTTTGGCAAAGATGGGGGGACTGCTCGCGCATACTCCCAGTATGAATACCGAGCTGACGGTATCGCTGATGAGTCTCATTGCCGATTACGAGCGGTGGCAGATGGACACCGGGCGTCCCGCGAAAGACGCGGGCAATGCCCGAAGGGAACTCGAGCGCGTGTGCGAGATTCTGGACTGGTGCGATTTGGCCGACGTTGCAGGCGGACGCACGGCGTATGAAGCTCACCTACTGGCGCTCAAGTGTTCCGAGAAGACGAAGCACAACAAGCGGGCGATGATGTCAAGCTGGCTCGGCTGGCTTGAGAACCGCGAGATGATCGGCGAATCCTGGGCGTCGAGGGTGCGATTGCCTCGCGTGCTGGAGGTCGAGGAGCCGCGTGCCTTGTCGCTGGCGGAGTTTGATCGGCTGATTGCGGTGACGAAGGCCGACGAATCGAAACCTCCGAAAGCTGGCATGGTGGGCAATCGTGCGGACCAGTCTGTCTACCGCAGGCACGATGCCGATCGGAGCGACATGTATCTGGTTGCCCGGTGGACGGGGTTGCGACTTGGCGAGATGCAGGCGATGCGGCGGGGATGGATTCAAATCCGCACGCCGGAACCGCACATTGCCATCCCCGCTAGGGCCGCCAAGAGCCGCCAGATCCGCCGGGTGCCGTTGGTCGGGCCAGCACTCAACATCTTGAAGGGGCACGCTCAGGGCGATCCTGACGCCCGCGTATGGGCATCGTGGCCGCATCCCAAGGTCATCGACTCGGATTTCCGGGCGGCGGGAATCCGCGATGCGGGACAGTGGCACAGCCTCAGAAAGACGTTTATTACCGATGCTCTGGCGAAGGGCATCGACCCGCTGAAAATTGCTTTGGTGGTGGGCCACAAGGATTTGCGGACCACGTTGAGGCACTACACCGACCCGCGATTGATGGGGCTCGGGGCGGCCCTCACTGACGGGATGGTGTCAGTGGGAAGCGGCGGCGGGAAAAAAATCTGCGGGAAAATGTTTGATCTTGCGGATGGGATTGCCGAAGATACTCCCGCTGAAGTCGTTTCTACCCATGAGCACACACCAAAACAACTCGACGACAACGCCCGGACCAACACGGCTCATGGTGGACTTCAGCAATTCACGTCAGATCGTGATTGTCCGGGCGTTGCAGTTGAGTTTTCTGATCCGACCCCGCAACGCGAGAATCTGAAGCGAAAGGGTTCCCCTCCCGTTTCCGGGAAGGGAACTCGAATCGGGGTGGCGGGATTTGAACCCGTCTCCCCGAATCCCGAGGCTCTGGCAGAGATCGTCGAAACCGCAGCCTCCCTCTTGCTCCAAGTCTCCCGCCTGCTGAGTCGGACCTACGGAGGTCCGCATGACGACGAAGATCGAAGGTCCGAACGCTGAGGTCGATGCCAGTGCCGCCGAGCTTGCTCGGGCCAATGAGCGGCACACGGCGGCGAATGCTGCTGAGGTTGCCATCCTGAACCGCATCGGCGTCGAGGCGATGGCGACCGAGGAGCAGCGGGCCTACGCGAAGCGGGCGGGCATCCCGGTTCAGTGGGTCATCGACGCGGACGCTGGCATCCCCAAGTTCATCAAGATGAAAGGCGGTGCCCTTTGAACGCCGCCGAGTTCGCCGCGAAGACGCGGGAGGTGAACGACACGTTCGTTCGCATCCTTGCCCAGATCGAGCGGGCCTACGGCGTGCCCGCTGAAACGTGCGAGCGGTTGCTTGAGTTGTACACGCTCTCGGGCACGCTCATCGTCACGCGCGTTGAGGAGATGGTTCACGATTCGGCGGGAGGTGTCCGGTGAAGTGTTCCGAATGCGATTGCGACATCGAGGTTGAGCTGCCCGAGTCCGATGTGGGCTACGGCGGCGGAGCGGCCTGCACGAATGAGGCCTGCCCGAAGTTCGAGGTGGACGTGTGGGATGAGTACGTCGAGTCTTTGGTGGACGAAGACGGCAACATGCCGAAGCGGAGGATGTGGCGATGAACACGACTGACGATCCCGGATTCACGACGAGCGAGCCGCTGGTGAAGCTGGGCCAAGGTGATTACGAGCAGGACTACACGCCCGCGATGTTCGGGTGGACCGAGTACGTCCTGGGGCTGGTGACTGGTGTTGTGGTGGTGGGGTTGGTTTTGGTGGCTTTTATCTGAAAGGTGGATCATGGCACTTCGAGGCACGAAGCCGACTTCGGTCGGCAAGAGATTGAAGACCCTGTTCTTTGGCGTTCCTGGATCTGGAAAGACGACTGCGGCGATTCAGTTCCCGCGCCCGTATCTCATCGACACCGAACGCGGTGCCGAGCGCGAGCAGTACACGCGACTGCTGAATGAACGCGACGGCGCGTACCTGTTCGAGCCGACGTTTGATGGGCTGTTGACGGAAGTGAATGCCCTCCTGACGGAGAAGCATCCTTACCAGACCGTCATCATCGACCCGCTCACGGTGGTCTACAACGAGATGCTGGATCGCTCCGCCGAGGAGAACGGCACGGAGTTCGGACGCCACAAGATCGGGCCGGATCGCAAGGTGAAGCGCCTGCTTCACATGCTCCTGCGGCTGGACATGAACGTGATTATCACGTCGCACGCCAAGGGCAATTGGGTTCAGACGAAGGACGCCAAGGGCAAGGACGTTGCCGTCCAGCAGGGCATGACGTTCGACTGCTACAACAAGCTGGACTACCTCTTCGATCTGGTGTTCGAGGTTGGGCGTCGCGGCAAGGATCGCGTCGGCACGGTGCGAAAGACTCGCGTCGAGGGATTCGCCGAAGGCGAGGTGTTCCCCTTCAGCTACGACGAGATCGCCAATCGGTACGGTCGGCCCGAGCTTGAACGTGACGCGGTGCCCGAGGAGCTGGCGACCCGCGAACAGGCAGCCGAGGCGGATCGGCTGGCGAAGCTCCTCAACATCGACCCCGACATGTTGGACAAGTGGTTCACGAAGGCGCAGGCATCGACGTGGGGCGAGTTCTCCAGGGCCAACATCGAGAAGGCCATCGCGTACATGAAGTCCCGAGTTGAACAGAAAGATGAGGTGACGAAGTGAGTTGGTACAACCCGAAAGAGGCGAGCCGAGTTCTTGAGGCCGGTGAGTACGACGGCACGATTGAATCGGCGGAACACCAGACCAGCAAGGCCGGGAATCCGATGGTGAAGATGGGCGTGCGGGTCTACTCGGGCGAGGGCGACATCGTTCTGTACGACTACCTTGTTTCCGGGCTGGCGACGACCTGGAAGATCGCGGCGTTCGCATCGGCGATGGGCAAGAGCCGTGAGTTTGAGGTTGGTCAATTCGATCCGCTGGACCTGATTGGCACGAATGTTCGTGTGCGTCTGGTGGTGAAGAAGAGTCCCGAGTACGGCGACAAGAACCAGATTGCCGGGTATTCGTTATCCAACTTGTCGAAGCCGAAGACGGCACCGGCAGCGAAGCCGAGCCAGCCCGCAAAGGCGTCGAAGCCAACTGCGGATATCCCGCCGGGCACGACGATCGACGAAGA
>Ga0214917_10008001_pt1 | contig 10508 bp, 5 predicted proteins | sample LL_1208_BB_MetaG_FD_177983 | JGI IMG/M metagenome (GOLD analysis project Ga0214917, IMG submission 177983) | Freshwater microbial communities from Lake Lanier, Atlanta, Georgia, United States - LL_1208_BB | ecosystem: Environmental > Aquatic > Freshwater > Lake | place: USA: Georgia | collected...
CTACCCCAAGAATATGCGCATTGCGTCGGATTGAACGACGGACTTTCTGGTTATGAGCCAGACGCACTACCTCTGTGCGACAATGCGTCAAAGAGGACTGACCTCCACTTTTAGCCGGAGAAAATAATTATTTCTTGGAACGCATCTTGCGCGTTTTAGGATTGCGCTGTCGTCGCCGCGTACGGCGTGTTTTACGTGCCGGTGTAAGAGCAGCTTGTTGTGCTAATGATTCTGCTCGCAACCGCGGTACATGTTCTACCGCACTGTATTTGCTAGCACCTTCGGTGAATTGATTTTTAGCCCATTTAGTCTTCGCTGCGTTCGCCTCAGCTTTCAATAGTTTTGCGATTTTATCGGCATGTTCATACACATTCTTTGACGCATATGCCGATAAAGCGTGAGACTCCAACATGTCGAACGATTCTATTGTAGGAAGTTCAGGTGCTGACCGACAAATAATATAAAAATATATACCTGGTCCTACTCTAGTCATAATATCATCCATTGAGACTGTTAAAGCTTTATGAATATCGTTAATTTTTCTTGTTTTCCCAAACTCCGCCGCTGCTTCCTCAACTGTTGGAAATAAACTATCTTTATAAAGTTGTTCAGTATCAATTGTATCTTTTAACTCACCATAAAAACCCAGATCACTATAATGGCGAAATAACCGAGCTTCCTTTTCACCATCTCCAATAAGAAATGAATCCATATTTATAGGGAATTTATACACTCCACTTTTCACAACATGATAAGTTGATTCATTCCAATCCGCCAGCAATTGAACTTTAAGGTCTGGATAAAGACTACCAGGTGGAAATATATGTATTTTATTTTCAATCAACGATTCTAATGCTTTCTTTCGTAAAAGAGGATTTTTGATAATTTCCTCGTTGCTAAGGTCGCTAAAGGCACGAATAACACGATATACTTGATCGGCATGTGTTACTACTCCACACTCCGCTAACGTTACCATGTATGTTCCTTCGGGCATTCTTTTCCGTTCATGAAACTTTTTGAGATTATCAAGGCCATGACCAACGATAAAATACGCGTTTGAATCTTCTGCAGCAGTAACCTCAGTAACCGCACTCGCCATCCTACTTTACACAGCGAAATATTGAGGAATGCCCACTGCGAAATAGGGGCGGCACTGTTCAATACGAGCCCATGTGAGACGAAATAGTCCCTCTGCAGAGCAGTAGGTGCGCCACCAAGCGCGACCCGCCGAAGACATAGCCGCCCATTTCTCCGCCGAAACTTCAGACATCACTTTACGAACCTCCTCAGGGGTCGCTGCGCGTAAATAATGTACTCCCTCTACTGGTGGGACCAAATAGCCCTTCATATCCACTCCGGGAGTAACAATAGGAACCACGCCGCAAGCGAAATATTCAATCTCACGATTACATTTTGGGCCAATCCCTGGTAAGCACAGACCAAACCGCGCCAAGCACAATTTCTCAATGTATTGCTCCTGTGTGAAGGGATAGGGCCCACCAGTAGGGTCAATAGGCATTGACCATAGTTCAACAGACGATTTCCAATCGGCTCCGCAGCGATTCGTCTGTTGGACGCCATTCTCCACCTTTCCCAGAAACAGTGATTGAATGGGTCGTGAATCCCATCCCATCAGATTGCGACACCCCTCCGCGGTCCGTTCAATGAGTCGGGGTGAATTCACCCAATAGCACCACACCGATTGTTTGTTCTTCTGGATTTCGGGACCCGCGGGCGCACAGCAGCCAAACATAGCCATTTGATACGGAATCTCTGGAAGCCACCAACGACTTGTGGGATAGTCGTACAGCAGTATCTTACCAATTCCTTCCCACCAACAGTATTTTGTCTCACTGCTGCGTACAATATCAACATACCCCCTTTCACTCCAAAGCTCTACCATTTCGCGAAACTGATTACCTGTATGGGAGTATATACCTGTACACCCATCTCCATTGGGTACAACAATGACTGGTTTGACTGACTTGTTCACAGTGCGAGAAACAGATAGCACCTGTTGAAATCCGTATTTTTGAAGTGCGTTATTTACAGCCAGCATCGCAGCCTGTTGCGCAAAAGGTTGCGATTCGCCATGGTTCAAACCACCCAGAATGTATGTATGACCACAGGCGCCCGCCAGATGTATAAATTCATCACTTGGTTTGTCCACTTTCTGAAACTCCATCACGTGTGCCTTGTTCGCCATCCACATATACCGCAAAGCATCACCCGCACCCACTATCCATGAACTCAACTGAAACGCTTTCCGTATGCTCACAGGGGAGCTCTCATTGCTCACAACATGAATAGTCCAACCGTTGTTGAAAACATAGGACCGCAGTGATTCAGCCCATTCACGAGAGCACACATGTTCTTCACCCTCAACAATACAAATTGTGACTGTATTTTCGGTACTGGTATTCGTAGCAGGTAAAATCTTCCGCAATCGCTGAATATCTTCTGATGAGACCAAATCGTTCTCTTGTGGAGATAAGACCCACGCTTCCCCACTATAGTAATTTTGCTCCTCCATAATGGGTACAACAGTCAACTTTGTCTCTTTCCAGACGCAGTCGTTTAGAAAATCGCCAATAAAGTCAACCTGTGGAATCAAAAATTCACAGGTGTGTCCTTTCTTGGACAATATCGCCTTGTAAAGTAATACACGCGGCAAGTAATTAACTATCCAATGAGAGAGCGATTTCGCTGCCTTCAAATCAACAGGAAGCGCCAGCAATTTTGGAACATACATGGACGGCGTGAGGGACTCCACATTTGAATGCGCCCATAACTCCTCCCATCGTTTGTTCCCCATAAACATACGCTGAAATGTGTACGCAAGTCCCTGGAATGTCGTAAACACACCTCCAGTAAAATGGTAAATTTCACTCAAAGAGGAGGGTGTATATAGATTGTCTGAATCGGCAGAGTAGCCCTGAATGCCTGCATATCGCAACATAGATAAACACGTATTGTAATGTTCTTTATTCACATATTCAATTACACGTGGGAAACTGGTGTGGGTAATTTTTGCTAGTTCACTACTTAGACTTTTATCAATATATTGCGAATTGGAACGGTCAAGAATCAGACTTGATATAGCAGTCGGTTCTACGTACACAAATATAGGTCGGTACAGAATATCCTTTGCGTCATAATTCCGAATACTACTGCTGTGAAGGTGATGTGTAATAATAGTAAAAGCAGGATTGAGAACTAGATAACGATGTTTCATCATGACGTAGGTAATTACGTTGTCGCACCCTGGTTTCCCAAAGGGAAAATCAAGTTCATCGCGTGTAATATTCCAGTCCATTGAATTGCGGGAAAAAATCCACGTGTCCTGGCTGTCGGCACGAGGACCGAAGATTTTTCCGCTATCTGCCTCCCAACGCAGCAACGCGAGAAACATACGACGTTCTGATAATTGAAGTCGCCAAAGATTCACAAGGCTTCCATCAAAGTAGATATCTGAATTACTAAACATAACAATGTCGTTATCAGGAACATGCGCCTGAGCCCAAACATAAACATCATAATAGGTTAAACGATGTCCTTGATTCTCAACAATCAATTTACTATTTGTTGGAAGTTCAGGATACTCTTTTTCATTCAACAAAACAACATGATCTACTAATGGATTCGCCAAGTTTTTCTCCAAGCAATTCAAAATTTCACGTGTTCGGCGTGTAGAGGATGAGTTGAAATATTGCTGAATTAACCAGGTGCGTGGAACGACGGAATCGTTTGCGTCGGCCGCCAAAGTTATCAAACTACCACTTAGGTCATTCTTCCACGCTTCGTAGAGTGTCTGAACACGTCCTTTCAAAGGAACATCGCTCCACGCGATTCGGTTCATACGCAATACATGTGCTACTCCGCATAAAACGGTTGGAACATCATCCGTATCAAGGAGCGCTGAGCCAAGAAATGGATACGATTCGTACAAGTCCTCTGTGATAAATACATTTACTGTTGGAAGCACCCCCGCCGCATCAAGTCGCTTTACAACAACCGCAGGAGCGCAAAGAAGACAGTCAGATGTTGCTGTAAAAATAGTCGGCAGAATTGGAATCCACTCATCTACAACACTCTCCCTTGTTAAAATAACCGCACACAGTTTCTCAGGATTCGTACATTTAAGAGCGGATACTTCTGAGACAACTGAGAACCATCTTGACCATGCGACACCTGCTTGAAATGTTTCTCTTAACCATACCATTGTTTTGTTGTCTGCGTGAACACTTGGACTTGTCCTCATAATTTTAATGGGCTCTCCAGTGATAGGGTGGTGAGCGAGCATCTCTTTTCATTGTATGAGAGGAGATGCTTTAGCCTTAAAGTCTTCTTTATGCTCTTTAGAAGTTATACGTTTGTACAAAGGGTGATGCGTTCGTTGAGAACGTATAAATGTATTGGAATCCATCACCTGGTATTACACGGGTCTCAAATGTATCTCCCACTGTATAACTACTTGTTAGAACGGAATTTACTAAATTGTAGTATAAAACTGTACTGACTGGGTCACGACGACTACTTCCTGAAGCGGGATACGGCACTTCCATATAACATTGTGTGTCTGCGAATTGAACGACGGGTCCCGCAAATGGACCACCTACTGGACCAATAAATGGCGTCTGTCCACGATTTACTAACCCTACCGTACTAATGGAATATGTAATGTTAATATTTGATTCTGTTCCATTGAATATGTTTGAAGTAGCAGAAACACCTGTATTGTAAATTTCATATACAGTGGAGGCGCGACCTATGGGTCGGATTGAAATGTTCGGAATAAATGTACTTACTGTTCCACTGTTAAGTGTAACATCTATTCTACCGCCATTGCTCAAGTATAATTGCATTGGATAGAAATAGCTACTTCTGTAAATCATAAAATCCAGATAACCGCGTTGTTGTGAATATTCTACAAACGTATTTTGTGTACTTGTTGAACCGTTAGACAGGTAAATTTGAGAATTTGGCGAGCCATTGTAACCAACAGTGTTTACTACATTTGTGAATAATTTGTTATTGTTATAATTACTATTCATATTATAATATGTAACACCCGTACTACCATATCCTGGAACAGTGTTATTGTATACGTTATTGGCTGCTCCAAAAAATGGATAATTTCCATTATCGCTTTGTGCTACGAGCTCGTAACCACCGATGAATGTATAACCACCAGAGGATAAATTTGGTGGCGCCGTTGTAGGTCTGAAATATAGATAATCAAATGTTGGTTGAACAACTTTGAGTGGAATTTGTACGATAGTATTCGCGTATCCAAGCACATAAATATTTATTGTACCATTTTGTACAATGCTTTGACTTCCTGTTGGGTACGGCGCTGTGATTTGCGCTGTGCTTTGTGAGAATGGGAAAGGTCCAAATGTATTATAGGTGCTTCCACTCAGATTTGTCTCCACAACCACATATGGATTGAAGTTTGGACCACCAATTGGTGCGTAGGGAAAGAAACTGTAATTTGACCATGCGATATTGATGGGTTGCCCGCGAAAATATGTATTTGGGTCAAGATTACTTGTTCCTAAACCAATATTGTATACATACAGTAACGGTGTAATTGCTTGAGGATTACGAACAGCGACGCGTGGATACAACCCCAATAAATTTGTCCACAATATAGAGTTTAGAATTGTGTATTCATACTGCGCAACATAATCTGAATTTCCAATGTATGGAATCACAGCCCCCCATACAGTTGTTGGAATTCCAAGAGTATTCGCATTGAAAATGAGCGCACCATTAAAATTGGAATAGTTCTGACCAACCGTGCTTATATCCAATGTTATAATGCCTCTACGATAATCTTGTCCAGTCAAAGCGCTGTTACTATAAGTCAATGTGTAAACACCACTATTTGAAATATCGCGAATATTAATTTGAAAATTTCTATATGTAGTCAAGTCCATAATTTGTGTTCTTGTTGTACTATTAATGAGAAGTGTTGTATTTGTATATAAAGTACTTACACCGATGAGTGAAATATTTGAATTTAAACTTGATATGTACGCATTGTACGAATTTACAGTACTTGTAGTCACAATTCCTGCGGCTGTACTTGTTACACTAATCGTACTACCTATTATATAATTATAAGCTGCTCCACTAGTACTTGCGAAAGCTAGATTGTAATTACTGAGTGTTGAATTGAAAATAGTACTCTGAAGATTCAATTGTGCGTTAAATGAACTTGTATTGGTAGAGAGTTGTGTAGAAAACGCATTTGTTACTATATTAAGTGTACTCACAGCCAATGTATTAATAGCAATTGTACTATTATATAAGATTGAATTTTGGGATGAGATTGTGCTATAGAATATTCCAAATTGCGTTGCTGAACTAACGCCTACATTATTGAGAAAGGTTATTGTACTGTTCGCCTGTGAATTTATGGTGGAAAAAGTGTTCACAGCTGGAGTAGACAAATAACCAATTACACTACTTTGAAATCCATATGCATTCGTGGATGTGAATACATTCGCTAAACCATAAGACGTGCTAATAAAACTACTTGTTGTAGTATTCACTGTGTTATTTAATGACGAATTTAATGCATAGTAACTTGTGCTATATAATGTGCTCACCATTGAACTTGTGAATACAATAGTACTTGGAACAAGGGTACTGAGTGTTGAAGCATACAAAGTACTCACATAGTAATTAAAATATCTGTTGGCTGTACTTGTATTCATAATAACTGTACTATTGTATAAAGTACTTTGGAAAACAAAAATAGAACTATAGATTTGGCCAAGCAGATTATTCGTGTACACTGCTAGCTCTACGAAACTGCTCCAGATATTCACTAAAATACTGCTCACACTCAATAATTGGTACGCAGTTGAGAAGAAATATACATTACCGTATAACGTGGACACATTATTATCATTGCCTGAATTATACATGGTTACATAGGAACTCAAACTGCTTACTGAAGTCGTTAGTGTTAATAAATCTTGATTTGTTTGTTCAATCGCATTTGAATTTTGTTGAATATAATCAAAAATTGTGCTATTGTTGGTTGATAGAAAGGAAGTGATATAAGAACTAATCCAAAAGTTTGTAATAGAACTTAAATTCGTACTCAGTCCCTCAAGTGACGATATACGTGCATCTTGCGCATTAAACGTATCCTCAAACGACATAAAACTGCTATTCAGGATAGCATTATAGGAGCTAACAATGTATGTACTTAAAGATGATATCTGCTGAAGTGTATCTGTTGATGTACTAAAAAGGGAACTTAACATAAATGTACTGAAAGCTCCAAAATCGTTCAAGTAAACGGAAGCATTACTTAATTCGGTGATTTGTAGTTCCAATTGTGCTGTTGTACTCACAAGAGAATGGCTTATTGTTGAATTGTACTGATATGTAATTGAACCATACAATGTACTGTTTGATACAGCAATTGTTGTGCTCAATGAACTCAATCCTGCTTGTGCTTCAATACGAACAGAACTAATAGAATCAAAGAATATCTGCCCAGTAGAAATTGTTGCGACAGCAGAGCTCAAACTTTGTTCAACTGTCGTACTAATAAATGTATCGTATGCCGCTAATTTTGAATTTGTAACAATCGCAAATTGAACAAAGGTATTACTGAGAACATTTACGTTATTGCTAAGTGTTGTGATACTTGTACCCAGAGCGTAGGAAGTGCTCGCATCAGCGCCAAAATTGGTGCTTAATCCATTGTACAAGTCATTTATACTTGAATTTGTTATGTAGAATTGCGAGTTAATTGTACTCGTTGTATTCGCTGCGAGTGTGCTGAATGTTGATAAATTATCTGTCGTTATTGAATTGCTCCAATATGTATGCCCATTTCCACTCGCATAAATCGTAAAGAATGTACTTGGTGGCGCATTGTTATTGTAGCGAAAGTTCAAACCTCTCAACAATACATTATCTGTTTGTAGTGATGTGGTAAACGCCATCCTCTATCGTTTGTGATGTTTTCCTCTGAAAATCAAAATCCGTATGAAGAGCCGCGGTCCTCAGTAGGTCGTAAAACCACACTGAAGAGTAGAGTATGTCCAATAGCGGAGGTTTATTACAACTTGTCGCCACTGGGCGACAGGACATCTATCTTTCCGGAAATCCTCAGACGACATTTTTTAAGCAGGTGTATCGTCGGTACACCAATTTTAGCATGGAGACGCAACGTATTCCGTTTGATACAGCAGTAGATTTCGGAAAACTTCATACAGTGAATATACCACGAAATGGAGATCTTCTTTCACAGCTTTATTTGGAAATAAGTTTACCCTATGTTGATTCCGATGGTCCACATTCTTCTGTACCAAATTCTGGTGGTCCGAATTGTACAACGACTCAACCACCCACAGACTATAATACGATTCCCACAAATGCTGTAAGTTGGGTGAATGGAATTGGGTATGCGATGATTGACTATATCAGTATCTGGATTGGCCAGCAAGAAGTTGATAGACAATACGGAGAATATATGTATTTATGGACTCAATTAACTACACCGGGATCAAAACATGAAGGTATAAACTTTATGATTGGAAATCAGCAAGTGTATGATGAAACGACACAACCCGGCCCGCTCAAGTTGTATGTACCGCTTCATTTTTGGTTCTGTCGTGATATTGGATTGAGTCTTCCACTCATTGCGCTTCAAGCTACGCCTGTGAAAATTTACATAAAACTGCGTGGTGCGAACGAGATGGTCTTCTCCAATCAATTGGAGCAATCTGTTCTGAATGGAACCGCTTGTCCACCCTCGGTGATGGCGACACCCGCGACCATAACTGAGATGACGTTGTGGGGCGATTATATTTACTTAGATACGGAGGAGCGCCGCCGTTTTGTGAGCAGCAAACACGAATACCTTATTACACAAGTACAACAACAGAAGCGTTACAGCATTCCTGAGAAGGCGAAAACGGCAACTGTTGACCTGAATTTCAATCATCCTTTACGAGAGATGATTTGGGTGGTCTCTCAAGATCGCATGGTGAACGCACACGAATTTTTCAACTATGGAAGCCGTATGTTGAAAGAGTTTGGTATACCGAACTTGGATTTGATTGCGAGCGCCTTGTTTCAGTTTGACGGGTACGACCGGTTTGAAGAACAGTCGGCTCAATACTTCCGGTTAGTACAACCGTGGATGCGCCATACAGCGATACCAAACGATTTCATTTATTGTTACTCTTTTAGTCTTGCACCCGAAGCAGCACAACCACAAGGGGCGTGTAACGCAAGCCGAATAGACACAATTACACTTCAATTAACAATGAATCCGCAAGTGAAATCGTACTCTTCAGGAGTCACTGTCTATGCTGTGAACTACAATGTGCTGCGTATTGTTGCGGGTCTTGGTGGGGTACTTTTTACAGTCTAAAATGCTGTTTCAAGGTAGGATGTCATCTCACATCAGTGATGTAGAACATTGGGGAGCACCCGATCGTAATTATTATATTTTCGTATTTTTGAGTGTTGTTTTTGGATTTATTGGGTTGGACCATTTCTACCTAAGAAGTTTCGGAACAGGGACACAAAAACTCCTAGTGAACCTTTTTTGCTTCGGCCTGTGGTGGGTATGGGATATCTTACAAATCGCTCGCAATGGTGAGCAGATACGCAAAGAGGGGCTCTCAAGCCCCCTGGATTGGATACGTGGTATTGGAAAGGGGGTATTTCGTCCCTTAGAGGGCGGTGGTGAGCCGGCCAGCCCACAAAAGTCATACCTATTATACGCTTTTCTCGCTATCTTCTTTGGATGGTTGGGTGCCGATAAATTCTATCTGGGCTACGGATGGCAGGGATTGGCGAAACTGTTGAGTACCTGGAATATCTTCTTATTCCTGTTCGGATTCCTGTGGATATTGTGGGATAGTTTCCACGCCTTCTTCATGACCGATGCGATTCTCAAGGACGGTATCTCACCACCGATGCCGTTTAATCTTTTCTTCTCGGAACCGATATCACCCGAAATATTTAAAGTACAGACTGGCGCGGGTGCGGAGCAGACAACGTGTACGGAGGGGCCTGTATGGTGTACGCTTGATTGGGTTGCTAAAACCTTTGGATTTCCAAAGCCGCCACAAGGGCTCCCTCTAGGAGAGATATACAAGGATTTGGTTGCTCCAGTTATATCCACGAAACTAGCAACACAGGTTCAGGCGTTGCGGCAAGAGATTCAGAATCCTGTACCGTTCCCTACTCTACCCACTTTCCCAAAACTAGATATCAATTCTATCGCAACGAAGATATCAGAACCAATAACAGCAAACACAGTCGCAACAAACACGCATGAAGAACAAAAGCAACCCATAGCACAATCAGGCGGCGCCTATAAACCAGAGGGACCTGGTCCAGTAATTGCTGGTGCGCTGACTGCGCTTATTGTAGCAGGCGGGTTAAAGGGATGCTACGACTTTATAAGCAAACAATACGGATGATCTTGTTGGAAACCCAGGAGCAATTTGAACAACTATGGT